>OOAK01000936.1_pt1 | contig 23893 bp, 20 predicted proteins | sample 1671811 | NCBI WGS metagenome assembly OOAK01 (sample SAMN06348195, study PRJEB24527) | human gut metagenome | biome: human gut; feature: ankylosing spondylitis patient; material: feces | host: Homo sapiens | place: China | collected 2015-10 | reverse complement strand
GTGGCTGCTGATGCAGTCGGCAAAGGTGTCTGCGTCTACACTCAGAGGTTATACGAGGGATATGACAAACTATATCATAAAACCTCTGGGAGAGATGTATATGGAAGAAGTGACCGCTGACGATATTCGGCTGGCGCTTGTTCCATTGTCAAAGAAATCGGAAGGCTTATACAATAAGGTCAATATGCTACTCAAGTGCATTTTTTATGCGGCAGAGAGAAACCAAATTCTTGAACACAATCCCTGTGCGGGAATATCCGGTAAAGGCGGAAAACCGACAAAAAAGAAGGAGGCATTGACAGATCAGCAGGTAGCCGTGCTTCTGGATACAGTCAAGGGACTTCCTCCATATTTGTTTATTATGCTCGGTTTGTATTCCGGTCTGCGTCGGGAAGAAATTCTTGCACTGCAATGGGATTGTGTATTTCTGGACGAGGATACACCTTATCTATCGGTGAGGCGGGCATGGCGTACAGAGCATAACAGACCCGTGATTTCTACGGTGCTAAAGACTCCGGCGGCAAAAAGGGATATTCCGATACCGAAGTGTTTGGTGGATTGTCTGAGAGAAACGAAAGAAAATTCCATATCAGATTATGTGATTGCTGACAGCAAAGGGGAGCCGCTGGCTGCCTCGCAGTTCCAAAGAGTGTGGCAGTATGTCGTTGTCCGCTCCACTAAACCCCGGAACTATTATAAGTATGTAAATGGGGAGAGTATCAAATATACGGTTACTCCAACGCTGGGTATGCCCCAGAAAAATCAACCCAAAATCAGATATACGCTGGACTTTGATGTAACCCCGCATCAGCTGCGGCACACTTACATTACCAATCTTCTCTATGCTGGTGTTGATCCAAAGACCGTCCAATACCTTGCCGGACACGAAAACAGCAAAACAACTATGGACATCTATGCAAAAGTGAAGTATAATAAACCAGAGGAACTGTTTGGGGTAGTAAATGGTGCGTTTCATCAGGCTATCGCTGAATGAAAAAAGGCCGTTTTTTATGGTCCGCACACCGGATAACTGAGAAGCAGAAAGCCGGAAAAGCCCGGAATATCAAGGAAAAACAGCTCAAAAACTCGCGCAATACGGTCTCAAAGCAGCTCGTCGCGCTCCACAGTTCTCAAAGAGATAATTCAACCGAATATCGAAAAAGAGCAAATTTCCCCGAAAGCATCGAGTTTTCGGGGATTTCTTTATATTATACAAATGAGGTTTATGAATGTCCTTGTAATTTTGCAATAAGTCGTTAAGGTCGGGAAAAATGGCAGAATATCGTATCCACACTTTGAAAGCCCCAAATATTAGAATTGATAGGTTTGAAAAAAGTGTATTGAGAAGAAATATCATTATAGCAAAACAAAATTGACGAATACCCTACATGGGTATATATTGAAGATGTTTTCAGAAATCTATTTTTATTAAAATATGTTTCCACAATGGATTTCGTAATTGCAAATCAGGAAAAGGTGAATGCTATGATAAAAACAACATTAAAAATCGACGGCATGATGTGCGGTATGTGTGAGTCCCATATGAATGATCTGATCCGCAAAAATTTTCAGGTAAAAAAGGTAACATCCTCTGCGAAAGACGGAGAAACAGTGATTATCAGTGATAATGAGATCGATATTCCGTGGGCAAAAAAAGAAATCAAAGAGATTGGTTACGAACTCGTTTCCCACAAGAGTGAACCTTATGAGAAAAAAGGATTTTTCCATTTTGGAAAATAATAAGAATATATGGAAGAATCAGGCACAATGCGCAGGTGTTGTCAGGACATCTGCGCATTGTGGCATTACGAAAGTTATGCTACAATGAGCGGGGAAAAATAAAAAAGGAAAGAGAAATTTATGATAAAAGCAGAAAAATTATCGTATTCCTTCCCGCAGAAGGACTTATATAACAAAATATCATTTACGTTGGAAGATGATGTGCACTGCGCATTTATCGGAACAAATGGAACCGGAAAAAGTACGTTGGTGGATATGATCCTGCACCCGGACAATTACTTATATGATGGCAGACTGATCGTGGATGTTCCGGGCAGAATCGGTTATGTCAGTCAGTTTTATTCTCTGGACGAGGAAAAAGAGGTTACGGTTTTTGACTATCTGAGTGAGGAGTTCGTGCGTCTGCAAAATGAGATTAACACAATCTGCGATGAGATGGCGACAGCAGATGAGCTGGACGAACTGATGGATCGTTATCAGAACGTCATGGATCAGTTTCAGGCGATCGATGGGGACTTTTATGAGAGCAATATCCGTAAACAGTTAAAAATTGCAAATCTGAAAGACTATGAAAATCACCTTTTGACAAACCTCAGCGGAGGAGAATTTAAGCTGATCCAGGTGATCCGCGAGATGATGATCAGTCCGAAATTTATCATCATGGACGAGCCGGATGTGTTCCTTGATTTTGAACATTTGAATGCACTGAAAAACCTGATCAATTCCCACAAGGGAACTTTGCTAGTCATCACACATAACCGTTATCTTTTGAATCACTGTTTCAACAAAATTCTTCATTTGGAGAATGCAGAGCTTCAGGAGTTTGATGGCACATATGTGGATTACAATTTTGCATTGTTGGAGATGAAAATCGAGCAGCAGGAACTTGCGGCAGCAGATATGGAAGAGATCGAGCGCAATCGCAAAATTGTGGAACGTCTGCGGAATGAGGCGACAAAGGTGGACAGTGCGACAAAGGGAAGAAGTCTAAAAGCGAGAGTCTCTCTATTGGAGCGTCTCGAAGCGCGGAAAACAAAATCACCGTTTGTGGATATCAGGCAGCCTCAGATTGAACTGCACACCAGTGCAAAATCGTCGGATGATGTGCAGGGAGATGTTTCTGGACAGACAGATACGGATGTGACCATCAGTGAAGAAAGAACGGAACAGAATCATGAAAAAGTGATTCTGGAAGTGGAAAATTACAGTATTGCATTCGACCGGCAGATTATGGAGGAAGTGACCTTCTCCATGGAGGCTGGCGGGAAAGTGGCAATCGTCGGACCAAACGGAACCGGAAAGACAACCATTTTGCGTGATATTTATAAAAACAATAATCCAGCCATTAAGCTTGCCCCAGACCTTAAAATTGCCTATCTTTCCCAGATGCATGGGGAAGTTTTTAACGAGAAAGAGACGGTTTTGAAAAACTTTGAGGATGCAGGTTTTGAGACAGAAGCGGAGATTGTCCGTTATTTAAAAACTTACGGATTTGAAGAAGAGTTAGTTTATAACAAAGTAGAGAATTTATCCGGCGGAGAAAAAAATCTGCTTCAGCTTGCAAAAATCTCCCGGATGGATGCGGACTTTCTTCTTTTGGATGAGCCGACAAGCCACCTTGATACCTATTCCCAGCTTGCGTTGGAACAGGCAATTGAAAAATATGAGGGTGCTGTATTGATGGTATCGCATGATTTCTATACAGTTGCAAACTGTATGGATTATGTACTTTTTGTAGAAGAGAAGAAACTCCGCAAAATGAGTATCCGTAAATTCCGCAAAATGATCTATGCCGACCATTTTGATAAAAATTATCTGGAACTGGAGCAGAAGAAAAAAGAATTGGAAAACCGGATTTCATTTGCATTGCAGGCAGGAAAATTCGAGGAGGCTGGAAAATACTGTGATGACCTCGAGCAGATCATCAATCAGATGTAAAACCAGAGTTTAACTTGTGAACTGCCGCTTGCAGGTGGTGTTACGGATTTCCTGAGGTTATGTCGTATTGCATGCCAACAAAGTGTATAGAAATATAAAAAATAGAACTGTTTGTTTTCAGGAACGCTTCCGCTTGTTGTCGCTGGCAACGGTACTAAGAAAGTATCCATCGTGATTTCAAAATCCAATTACATTGGCTTTTGAAATCGCAATGTCTGCTTTCTAAGGACCGGCCGCTCCCAAAATCCTGAAAACAAATCAGTTCTATTTTTTATTTGTCCCAGACTGTGCAGCATGCAATATTCAAGTTGTGAAAATCTGTCAATCCATGTTGCAAACGGCAGAAATCAAAGATGAAACTCCGGGATGGACGCCTGGAAGGTCACTTAGTAATATAGGTTTTCGTAAGATAACAACGGATGAAGAATCTGAATGAAATATGTCAGTTCTGAAGTTACAGAGTTAGCATTCAGCATTTCAATACCCTTAGACTCCTCATTCTATAACCAGAGTTCCATAACGTAAATTGCAGATCCTGTGGTGCGTTTCATAGCGTAAATTGGGCATGTATAAGCGTCCTCTCACAAGTCATTCACAGCGTAAATAAAAGAAAAACGGTGCAGACAAATATGATTTCCTTCGTGAGCCATGGAGCTGGGATTCTAACAATCATGGAAGCTTCAGCTGAACATGATTGTTGTTCAGAAGCCCAGCGGAATGCCCGGCGAACAGGAACATCATATTTCGTCTGTACCGTTTTTCTTTTCATAAACCTATAAAATCACGACTTGTGAGAGGACGCTTATATCTGCCCTTCACACACTGAAAACGCACGACAAAATCTGCGACACTACGCTAGTTAAACTCCGGTTATAGGATACACCTATAGCTGATTCTAGATAAAATGAATTATGTTAAAAAGCAAAATTCTGCTATGATGTATATATCCAATAAGACCTACAGAAACAGTAGGAAATTATAATAACCAGTCACAGAAGATAGCAATATATTACAAATAGAAGAAACCGGAGGTACAGCATGGCAGAAAGAAATCTTGATTTTGACAAAATTACAGACAGAAGAAATACAAACTGCTTAAAATATGATTTTGCAGTGAAAAGAGGTATGCCGGAAGATGTGCTGCCACTCTGGGTTGCAGACATGGATTTTCAGACATCTTCTTATGTACAGGATGCACTGATCAAACAGGCACAGCATGGGATTTTTGGATACAGTGATGGACAGGAATCTTATTTTGAAGCTGTGAAAGGATGGCTGAAGAAACATCATGACTGGGAAGTACAGGAAAAATGGCTGGTCAAAACACCGGGGGTCGTGATGGCTCTGGCATTGTCCGTAAAAGCATATACAGACCCGGGAGATGCAGTATTGATTCAGTCACCGGTATATTATCCTTTCTCAGAGGTGATTTCAGATAATGGAAGAAAAATCGTAAGCAGTGACCTTTTCCTGGGAGAGGACAACCGCTATCATATTGATTATGCAGACTTTGAGAAAAAAATCGCAGAGGAAGAAGTAAAACTCTTTTTCCTTTGCAATCCGCATAATCCGGTTGGAAGAGTGTGGACAAAGGAGGAGTTGGAGACAATTGGAGATATCTGCTACAGACATCACGTGATCGTTGTGAGCGATGAGATTCATGCAGATTTTGTTTTTCAGGGAAAACATCACGTTTTTGCAAATCTGAAAAAGGAATATGCGGAGTGGACCATTACCTGCACTTCACCGGGCAAAACGTTTAACCTGGCTGGTCTGCAGACTTCTAATATTTTTATCCCGAACCAGAAACTGAAAAATGCATTCAAAAAACAGTTGGCTGCCGCCGGATACAGTCAGCTCAATGCAGCCGGACTTGTGGCATGTGAGGCGGCTTACCGGGATGGGGAAGAGTGGTATCAGGCGATGAAAAAATATGTGGCTGGCAATATCGCTTTTACAAAAGAATTTGTGGAAAAAAATCTTCCGGGCGTGAACATGGTGGAACATGAGGGAACGTATCTGATCTGGCTTGATTTTAATGGACTTGGATTGTGCACGCAGGAGTTGGAGGATTTGATCGTTCACAAGGCGAAACTCTGGCTTGACAGTGGAAGAATTTTTGGAAAATGTGGAAGAGGATTCCAGCGGATTAACGTGGCTTGTCCGAGAAGTACGCTAAAAGAGGCACTGGAACGCATCGCAAAAGTACTTCCGGCAGATACTGTAAAATTTGCAAGCTAAACCAGATATAGCAGCAGCCAGGCATCGTTATTGTAACGCAATGCAAGTGAACAGGAAAATGTATCATAACGAAAAGAATTGCAAAAATTTATGAAAAAATAGTTGACAGTAAAGATGTTAATCGTTATAATTCCAATATAAACACATATTCCTATATGATTAGTAGGAAATGAGAGAGGAGACAATGATATGAAACACACAGGATTAAGCACACAGAAAAATCATATGATGTGTTGTTGCTGTTGTTAGGCTGTATGTATGAGTACGGTTTATTTTTCATATGCATTGTGTACCCGCTAAAAATTTGTAACTCAGGCAGGTGTCGTGCATAGGATACCTGCCATTTTTATTTTAGAAGATAAATCTTCTTCTCACTAAGTACACTATTTTAATTTTGCAAAAACAAGGAGGCTAAATCCTCTCCTCACAAGAGTTCGGATTTTTGCTTCGCAAAACAAGGAGGCTAAATCCTCTGCTCCTGTAGGAACAGTCGCATTTTGCTTCGCAAAACAAGGAGGATTAACATGAGTGATATCAAATCAAGCACATTAGAGTTAGTAGGAAAAACACCAATCGTAAACGCAGGCAGATATGCTGCAAAAGCAGGCGTGACAGACGCAACCATTTTAGTAAAACTTGAGGCATTTAACCCGGCCGGTTCTGTAAAGGACAGAATTGCATTGGCAATGATCGAGGATGCAGAGAAAAAAGGTATTTTAAAAGAGGGCGCAACCATTATTGAACCAACCAGCGGTAACACAGGTATCGGTCTTGCAGCAGTTGCAGCGGTCAAAGGATACAGAGCAATCTTAACACTGCCGGATACCATGAGTGTTGAGCGTAGAAATCTTTTGAAAGCATACGGCGCAGAGCTTGTTTTGACAGAGGGCGCTAAGGGAATGAAAGGTGCGATCGCAAAAGCGGATGAACTTGCAAAAGAGATTCCGGGAGCCGTTATTTTAGGCCAGTTCGTAAACCCTGCAAACCCGGCAGCACACAAGGCAACAACCGGACCGGAAATCTGGGAGCAGACAGGCGGAAAAGTAGATATTTTTGTAGCCGGCGTTGGTACAGGCGGAACCATAACAGGTGTTGGTGAGTACTTAAAAGAGCAGAATCCAAATGTCAAAGTTGTAGCAGTTGAGCCTGCAACAAGTGCAGTTCTTTCTACAGGAAAAGCAGGAGCGCACAAGATCCAGGGAATCGGAGCAGGATTTGTTCCGGATACTTTGAATACTTCCGTTTATGATGAGATCATTCCAATTGAAAATGAGGATGCTTTTGACGAGGGAAGAGCATTTGCAGTAAGCGAGGGCGTTTTGGTTGGTATTTCTTCTGGAGCAGCTTTAAAAGCAGCCACCATTTTAGCAAAGAGACCGGAAAATAAAGGAAAGAATATCGTAGTTCTTCTTCCAGACTCCGGTGACAGATATTTGTCTACTGCATTATTCAGCAACTAAGAGCGTTTCAGGTTCTGATCGTGAAATCAGCAGAATGAAATCAGTTTGAAACAGATCCCCTCATGGAAAATTTGATAAACATACTCCATGAGGGGATTTTTATGACAATAGAATGTTCGCGGAGTGTGCATTTTATTGTTTCGTATCCGATGCTGTAGCCGCTGGTAGGGCATAGGTTTGCAAAACCGAAGTTGGTGGTTCGAATCCGCCCAGTATCACTCTTGAAAAAAGTGCTTATTTCGGAGAAGAGTAAAGCAGTAAAACTGGCGATGGTTTCAATATGAAAACAGAGAATAAGGGAATGCAGTTTATATTTGTGTATATGAACGAAAAAGTAAACTCCTCAAAATGAGGACTTTTAAGGCTAAAAAGTCCTCATTTTGAGGAGTTTTGCATTTTCGTGGAAAAAAGGATATGATAAATTAAATAGAAAAGATGGAGAAGAGAGTCTCAGAAAATTTGTGGAAAAGGAAAACATAATGCAAAAAATATTAATTACAAATGATGATGGAATACAGTCAGACGGTATCATTCGTTTGGCACGGGCAGCAAAAAAATATGGTAAAGTCTGGGTGGTGGCACCGGACGGACAGCGCAGTGCAATGTCACACAGGATCACATTACGTGAAACGATAGAGTTTTTTCCGGTTGATTTTCCGGTGGAGGGTGTGCACGCATATGCAAGTACAGGAACAACGGCGGACTGTGTACGTTTTGGAATTTTAAATATTGTGAAAGAAAAGCCGGACTATGTATTTTCCGGTATTAATTATGGATATAACAGCGGAACAGATATTCAGTATTCAGCGACCGTAGGATCTGCGTTAGAAGCTGCGTGCGCAGGTGTGCATGCGGTTGCGTTCTCCGAGGGTGCATCGGAGTGTCATGAGGTGACAGACGCTTACCTTGAGCGGATGATGGAAGAATTGATGGAACAGCCTCTGGCGTACAATCAGATCTGGAACGTAAATTTTCCGCAGTGTGAACTTGAGAAGCTGCGGGGAATTTTATATGACAGGAAAATTGCAGACTGTGGATTTTTCATTGACGAGTATCTGGAAGAGGAGCTTGAAAATGGAAGAATACGACTGACTGTGCATGGAAATTATAATGAGAATGCCCCGGAGGGAACGGATTTCCGGGCACTTGTTGATGGATATATTTCAGTTGGGAAGGTGAATAATCTGCGGTAAAAATGAAAGATACCAAATAATTGCAAGAAATCAAAAAAATATGTTATTTCAAACAGGATACCGGATTAATAAAATATAATTGAGGCAGTGTATACAAAACGACAAGAGATGAAAGAATGTCGGAAAGCGGAGATTGGAAATAGTATGCGTATAAAAATGATACAGAAGAAAAAAGGATTGTGGGGAAAATGAAAATACTATTAGTAGATGATGAAAGAACAGAGCGTGAGGGAATCCGGTTTTTGATTGAAAAATTTCAATTTGAGCTTGAAGTAGCGGAAGCAGCTAACGGAAAACTGGCAATGGAGTATCTACAGAAATATCAGGATGTGGATATTTTATTGACCGACGTAAAAATGCCGTATATGGACGGACTACAACTTGCAAAATATGCAAAGGAAAACAGACCGGATGTGATCATTATTATATTCAGTGCTTACAGCGAGTTTGATTATGCGAAAAAGGCATGCGAGGTAAGTGCGGTCAATTACCTGTTAAAACCGATCGAAGTGGAGGAATTCAAACAGGTGATGGAGCATGTCATTGCACTTTGCAGACAGAAAAAGCAGTGGAAAGAACAGAAAGAAAATCTGTTAGTCGCAGATAAAAAATTATTGTTATACAGACTTTTTAACACGAAAGAATCTGTGACAGAGATTGTGGAAAAATTAAAAGAATACAAGATTAATCTGGAAAATAAATATATCTGTTTCGTGAGTATTGAGACACGGAACAATTACTTTGAACTGTGCGAGGAAGAATTTGAAAAAATACTGAAACGCAATATGAAATTACCATATGAACAGATCGACTTTTATCCAAACCAGATTTATGTGATCATTTACAGCAGAGAGCCGATCGAGGAACGGAAAGTGGAAAATTCCATCCGTTTATTATATGCCGATCTGACCGAGGAAAAAGCAGAGATGCCATCGATTATTGTCGGAACAACATTCTTTGGAATAAAAGAATTTTCAGGCAGGGTAAAAGAAATGGAAGATGTCCGAAATGACACGTTCAGCTATTTTTCGGGAGTAATCTACATTGCACAGAAAGCAGCGCGGGATACAGGAACGCTCGAGGAAACCATGCAGATGAAAGATAGTATTTTCCGAAGCATAGAGGATGAAAATATGCCTGCAGTGGAAGAACAGTTATTGGTCTATCTGAAACGTCTGGAAAATGAAAAAGCGTCGAGTGCATTTTATGCAAAGTATCTGATTTTAGATATTGTCAAGGCTATTTATCAGAAATACGGCATCTATAACGAGAGCCTGATCATGCAGACAGCAGATGAAATTATGAACAGTCATGATCTTTGGAAAGTGGGTGAAGTTGTGTCAAAAGTGATACGGGAGATCACTGTTTCCCAGAAACAGAGTCTGCCGGATACGAGCCTCACGGTATCCGAAATCAAAAAAGTCATCAAGAATGAGTATATGCATGATATCGGTCTGGAAGAGATCGCAGAAAAAGTCTGCCTCACAGCGTCTTATGTGAGCTTTATTTTCAAGAAGGAGACAGGATACAATCTTGTGAAATATTTGACAGACTATCGCATGAAGAAAGCGAAAGAACTGTTAGAGGAGAGTAACTGGAAGATCGTGGATATCGGAAAGGCATGTGGCTACACAAACCAGCCCTATTTCAACAAACTGTTTAAAAATTACTATGGTGTGACACCGAAGCAGTACCGTGAGCAGAAATAAACAGAAAAATTGGAAGTGAAATACAGTGGTGCGGTCATGTTGCCAGAAATACATAAGAAGTGGGGAGAAGGTCAAGTGAAGAAAATTTGTAACTGGTTTATACATAATGCGTCCATGCAGAAAAAGCTTATTATAAGTTATATTATTCTGGTGTCGATTCCGTTATGTATTCTCGGTATTCATTCGTTTTCTGCGGCAAATCAAAATCTGCTGGACCAGACAGAAGTGACGATGGACAATAATTTACACCGTATGTGTCAGGAGGCAGACGCTATTTTTCAGAGAGAGACAGATTTTACAAAATATCTGGCGTACAATCTGGAATTTCGACAGACGTTGGAGGGGAATGCCTATAATGGTAGTGTAATCGCACAGAGCCTGAATAAGACGGTGGAACCGGTATTCTGGTACTTTATAACGAGTGATGAAAACTTAAAAATGATCAAAATCGTCACACCAAATACGGCATCAGACATAGGCTCTTTCCTGGAGTCGGCGGAGCCATATGAGGATACGGTGTGGTACAAAAAGCACGAAAAAGATTTTAATACAGAGTGGACGGTCGAGGAGGACGGAAAGCTGTATGCAACGCGGACAATTTTAGATACGGCAACGACCAGCAGAAGAATCGGTGTACTGCGTGCGGAATTTTACTTAAACCGGATTTTGGAACCGTTTGATACGATGGATTATCTGGACAACGGGATCGTGATAAAAGACGGAAATGGTCAGGTGATTTACACAAAAAAAATTGCTGATGAGCAGATGGAACAGAAAATTGAAGCGTACATCGGAGAAAACCCGGAGGATGCATCCGTCTTAAATAAAGAATATATTTTAAAAGAAGCGTCGATGGAAAAAGTCGACTGGAAAATTTACTATTTTATTGACCGGAATACAATCTCGGAACAGATTTATTCCATTATATTTTCTACAATCATAGTAGTACTTATTTGTGTCGGACTGACACTGGTGGTGATTGGAGTGCTGTCGCGTGTGATCGGTCAGAGAATTTTGCAGTTGAGGGATCAGGCGGAGCGTATTGCAAACGGCGATCTGCAAAATCCCTGTCACACAACCGACACGGATGAGGTTGGCATGGTGACGAACAGTCTCGGAAGAATGACTGTGCAGTTAGATTCCATGATTAATGAAGTATACAAGATGGAGATTGAGAAAAAAGAATCCGAATTGAGAGCGCTGCAGGCGCAGATGAACCCTCATTTCCTCTACAACTGCCTCTCAGGTATCAAGTGGAAGGCGCTCAGAAAAGGGGATGACGATATCAGCGATATCACAGGACTTCTGGCAAAATTCTACCGCACAGCATTAAACAACGGACAACAGATCACAACGGTGAGCAGTGAGTTGGAGAATATCCGGGCGTATATTGAGATCCAGAAAAAAATGCATGAGGAACCATTTGAGGTGGAATACCGTATAGATGAGAGCGGTCTCGAATGCTGTATGCCGAACTTTCTGATTCAGCCGCTGGTGGAAAATGCGATGAAGCACGGCATTGATTATATGGAAGAACCGGACACCGGAAAAATTATTGTAGAGTTTTGCAGAAAACCGGAGCAGCTGGTATTTTCTATTTACAATAACGGACCTTTGATCGAACTTGAAATGGTAGAGAAATTGTTGAATGAACAGGGAAAAGGCTATGGAATCCACAATATCAAGGAACGTCTGGAGCTTTATTACGGAGCACTCGGAAGTCTTGAAGTGAAAGTCACTGATGCAAAATATACCTGCTTTACGGTAAAGATGCCGGATACGCTGCAGAAGAAAAATCCAAAATAAAATACATGAAAAAGTATTACTTTTCCAAAGAAAGTATTATTTTATTCTGCTAGGTTCGACTGTATGATAAATATATCAAATGAAAGAGAAAAACAGCAGCAGACAGCGGTATTTTCTTTCGGGAAAAGGAGAAAAAGGTATGAAGAGAAAAGTTTTGAGCGTATTATTGTGCGCAGCAATGACACTTGGGGTAGTAGCAGGATGTGGAAGCTCCTCGGATACAGGAAGCACAGATTCAGCATCTAAGACAGAGACAAAGGGAGAGAAAACAGACTCTTCTTCGGACAAAGTGACAATCCGTATGTCTTACTGGAATAGTGAAGACACGGTACAGGCAATGTTAGATTATCTTGCAGAGGCAGTGCCGGAGGTAGAGATTGAATATCAGTTTATTGATAACTCTAACTACGATACAATTATTGATACCCAGCTTTCCGCAGGCGAAGGACCGGACATCATCTGCGAGTCACCGGGTTCTGCATTAAAACATGCAAAATTAGGTTATCTGGAAGCGTTGGATGATCTGGCAGCTGATTATTCCACAGCAGGTACAAGTGTTTACGGATATAACGGAAGTACCTATGCACTTCCGGGAATCAGCTGGTTTGAAGGAATCTATTATAACAAAGAAATTTTTGAAGAAAATAATGTGGAACTTCCAAAGACATTTGATGAGTTTTTAGATGTTTGTACAACATTCCAGAATGCAGGAGTTACACCACTTGCAGCAGGCTTAAAATCATGGGAACCGCTGTTAAAGAGTTCTATGGCATTTGTGACAGCAGAGTATCTGTCCACTGATGAGGGAAAAGGTTTTGGAGAAAAATATCGTAACGGCGAAGTGACAATGGACGGAACCTGGAATCCATATATCGAGACGTGGTCACAACTGATCGATAATGGTGTATACACAGCAGACATGACAGGTATTGATCATGATCAGGCATTAGAGCAGTTTGCAACAGGCGGTTCAGCAATGTTCTGCTCCGGTCCTTGGGATTATGATGCGATCATGGAAAAAAATCCGGAGTTACAGCTTGACATGATGCCTTTCTATGGAACAAAAGAGAGCGCAGGCTGGCTCATTGGTGGTCCTGGCTGTGGATTTGCAGCAAATGCTTCTTCCAAGAACCTTGACGCAGTGAAAAAAGTGCTTGCAGCAATTTCAACGACAGATGGACAGAACGCTTTATGGCAGAACAATCAGGGGGGTTCTTCTTACTTAAATGGAGTAGAATTTGACCTTCCGGAAGCATATACAAGTGTCGCAGGTGCGTTAGCAGCAGGAAATGTTTACTGCCCATGGAATGAATGGGGTTCTGCAGCAGGTGCACATGAGACTTATGGAACAGAGATGCAGAGTTATCTTTTAGGTGCGCAGGATTTATCAACAACATTACAGACGGTTGATGAAGTGGTTTCTGAGCTATTATCAAAATAGATAAGAGTGCAGTGAAGATGCCTCAAACTCGGCAGTGAGGCTGGGTTTGAGGCTCTTTTTCTGCCTTTTTTCGGAAAGGAAGCAAGATTTTATGAATAAAAAACAGAAAAAAAGGGAATGTGGTTCACTCGGACGTTACTTTGCGGTGTTTATTATTCCGGCACTGGCAATTTATCTGATCTTTAGTATTTTGCCGTTTATGTACACCATTTTTTACAGTTTTACTGATTATACTGATATGAATCCGACAAATCTGCACTTTGTTGCATTTCAGAATTATATAAAAGTATTCCAGACGCCTTTAATGCGGATTGCAATCAAGAATTCATTGATTTATGCCATATTACTGACTGGATTTCAGGTAATTCTTGGTCTTCCGATCGCTGCTGTTTTGAATAAAAAGTTAAAGACAAGAAATCTGCTCCGTGCGGTTTACTTTTTCCCGGCAGTATTCAGTTCTTTGATTATTGGATATTTATGGAACTTTATTTTATCGTCCTCGGACTATGGATTGATCAACAATCTGCTTCACCGCTTCGGGTTAGATACGATTAACTTCTTCACGACAAACCGGGCACTATTCTCTGTTATATTTACGCAGATCTGGCAGTGGACCGGCTGGGCGATGGTTATTTTTCTTGCCAACCTGCAGAGTATCGCACCAGAGTTATATGAGGCGGCACAGATCGATGGAGCAAACGGCAGACAGAGCTTTTTTAGGATTACGCTCCCACTCATGTGTCCTTCCGTAAAAATTATTGTAGTAACCGGACTGATCGGAGGCATGAAAGCGTTTGACGCAATCTACTCCATGACTTCCGGCGGACCTGGAAATGCAACGGAAACGGTTATGACAGTTATGATGAAGAAAGGTATCTCGGATGGCTTCTATTCGGTAGGTTCCGCTTTCGGTGTATGCTTCTTTATCATCGTATTGATCATTAGCGGTGTGACAACCAAAATAATGGGAAAATGGGGGGAGGCTATCTCATGATAAAACAGAAAAGTAGTGAAATGGGAGTCAGTAAAAAAGAAAAACGCGGGCTTGTTATTACAGAGATTTTTATGATACTTCTGGCAGCGGTATGGTTTATTCCAATTTATTACCTGATCGTGACGACATTTAAAAATCCGCAGGAGGCAACACAGTCTCCGTTGGGGCTTCCAAAAGTCTGGGTATTCCAGAATTATGTAGATGCTTTTGTAAATATGCAGTATCCGAGAGCATTGTTTAATACTGTAAAAATTACAGTACTTGCAGTTGCAATTATTGTTTTGGTTACATCCATGGCAGGTTATGCGCTGGCAAGAACGAAGTCCAGATGGGGAAACCGCATTTTCCTGCTGTTCCTTGCAGGTCTGGTTGTTCCGTTCCAGATGAATATTGTCAGCCTGTTTAAAATTGTGAAAAGTATCGGACTGATGAACACGGCATGGGCAGTCATTCTTGTGGATGTGGCGATCAATGTTCCACAGGGAATTTTCCTGTTTAAAGAGTTTGTGGAATCGACCATTCCAAAGGAGTTAGAGGAAGCGGCAGAAATCGACGGCTGCTCTGTGATCCGTAAGTTTTTTGTGATCGTACTTCCATTATTGAAACCGGTTATTGCAACGGTTGTTATCCTTGTTACTTTGAATGTGTGGAATGAATTTATGACACCGCTTCTGTTCTTACAGAGCCGTGAGCAGGATGTCATCCTTCAGGAAGTATCCAGAAATATCGGACAGTTCTCAACCGACTGGACAGCGTTGTTCCCAATGCTCATGCTTGGTGTTGCACCACTTATGATCTTCTATATTTTCATGCAGAAATACATTATCGCAGGAGTTTCTGCCGGTGCAGTGAAGGGGTAAGACGATATTGCAGAATGGAGAAGAATATGAGACGAATGGAACTGGATGCAGGAATCAAAAATATTATGGTGATCGTGCCGCATGAAGATGATGAGATCCTTCTTGCAGCAGGTATTATGGAGAAAGCACTTGCAAAAGGAATTGGTGTTCATGTAGTGATGGCAGGAAACGGAGATTATGAAGGACATGATGAGGCAACCGGAAGTGTCCGTCTGCCAGAGACACTGGCAGGGCTTCAGGTGCTTGGACTGGACGGGAGACAGGTGACATTTCTCGGTTATGCGGATACCGGGATGGATGAGACAGAGAGTTTTCTTCATCAGTTATATGATGACAGCGAGGGAGACCGTGTACATGTGTCGCACTGTTCGAATCATACGTATGCGCTTCCTGACAAGAAAGATTATCATGCGGAAAAGTATGGAAAACCTGCTTTGTATACAAGAAATCAATTTAAACAGGATTTAAAAGAGATCATTATGGAAAAACGTCCAGAAATTATTTTTACAACTGCAGAATATGACAGACATGGGGATCACAGTGGTCTGGTACTTTTTATTAAAGAGATTCTGACGGAGGAGAAAGAATATCATCCGACATTATTTTCAGGAGTAGTCCACTCAAATGCCGGGGATGAAAATTGGCCGAACCGCTCTGCTAAGAGAGATAACATCTGGGATTATGCGAAGAGTATGGATGTCTGTGAACCATTTGCGTGTCCAAAAGATTTTGATAAAGGATTGTTAAAATGGGAAGAACGCATCAGCTTTGCAGTTCCGGAAGATATGTGGGCACTTGATTTTTCCAAGAACAGAAAGGCACGTGCGCTGGCATGTCATAAAAATGCGATCAAAGAGGATGCGGTAGAATTTTTATATTCGTTTATTAAAAGAGAAGAGTTGTTCTGGGAGATTGTGTATTAGGAAAACAGAAGGAGTTAGTGAATAATGGAGTTTAAGAAACCAATATATCCGATCGAACAATGGAATATCACGGAGACGGAATTCAAAAAAGAAAATAATTATAGGAACGAGACAACATTTGCGCTGTCCAATGGCTACATTGGCACAAGAGGAACTTTCGAGGAGGCATATCCATTTGATGTGGATACCGGCTTGGAAGGAAACTTCGTCAACGGCTTTTATGAGAGCAATGAGATCCGCTATGGAGAGGCGAATTTTGGTTCACCGCTTTTGAGTCAGTCGCTTTTAAATCTGCCGAATCTGAAGGAAATTCATGTCATTTTGGACGGTGAAGAGTTCACGATGGAGCAGGGCGAAGTAAAAGAGTATGCAAGAACGCTTCACATGAAGGATGGTATTCTGGAGCGGAAACTGACATGGACGGCTTCAAGTGGAAAAATGACAGAAATTCATATTTTCCGTCTTGTTTCCTTTGCCAGAAAAAATATCATGGCAATCCGTTATCAGGTCAGACCAGTCAATTATGCTGGAACGGTGGAGTTTGTGTCAAAAATGCAGGCAGATGTGGAAAATCATACAAGAAAAACAAATCCAATCGTGGACTATGGACCATTTGGACGGAGACTTGATCCTGATAAGGTGAAAGCGGAGAACGACATTTCCTATTATGAGGGAACGACAAAGGGAAGTCACCTGACTGTGGCATGCGGAAGTGTTCATGAATTATGGTGTGATGGACAGACAGTGACAGACGTGAACTGGATGGCGGAAGCAGGAGAAATGGATACAGTATCCAGAGTTTCCTTGTCAGCAAAAGAGGGAGAGTGCGTGACACTCGATAAATTTATCTGTTATTCGACCAGTCTTGACATGGAGAAAGAGAAGCTGGAAGCTTTTGTGCAGGACGAGCTTGCGGCTGCAAAGAGCGAAGGCTATGAGAAGCTCAAAGAACAGCAGAAGAGTTATATGCAGGATTTCTGGAAGACAGCAGATGTAGAGATCAAGGGAAATGAAGAATTACAGCAGGGTTTACACTTTAATCTGTTCCATATTATCCAGTCAGCCGGAAGAGATGGAAAGACTGGAATGGGGGCAAAAGGACTTTCCGGAGAGGGATACGAAGGTCATTATTTCTGGGATACAGAGATGTATGTACTCCCTGTTCTGATCTTTACAGAACCGGAGACTGCAAGAAAGCTGCTAGATTACCGCTATGCGACGCTGCCACAGGCGAGAGACCGTGCAAGGATTTTAGGTCACATGAAAGGTGCACTCTATCCGTGGAGAACAATCAATGGTGAGGAAGCTTCCACTTATTATCCGCTCGGCACAGCGCAGTACCATATTAATGCAGATATTTCATATTCGCTTTCCTTGTACCTTCAGGTGACAGGTGACATGGAGTACCTGAAAGAGAAAGGTGCGGAGATTCTGATCGAGACTGCCAGAGTATGGGCAGATGTCGGTTCTTTTGCGGAGTGCAAAGGTGGAAAATACTGTATCTGTGATGTGACCGGGCCGGACGAATACAACGTGTTAGTTGACAATAACTTCTTCACCAACCTGATGGCGAGAGAGAACCTGCGGGATGCGGTTGGAGCAGTGGAATACTTAAAAGAGCATGCACCGGAGGATCTTAAGAGACTGGAAGAGAAGCTGGACTTCTCTGTGAAGGAGCTAGAACTTTGGCGTGAGATCATCGAAAAAATGTACTTTCCATACGATGAGAAGCGGCAGGTTTATCCGATGGACGATGGCTTTATGATGCGGAAACCGTGGGACGAAAACAAAATCCCACCGGAAAAACGCGCATGGCTGTATGAGAATTATCATCCACTGTTTATCATGCGCCACCGTATGTCAAAACAGGCAGATGCGATCCTTGGAATGTACCTGCATAATGATCTGTTTACCGAAGAAGAAATTCAGAGAAACTATGATTTTTATCAGGAAGTTACTTTGCATCATTCTTCTTTGTCCACCTGTATTTTCGGAATCGTGGCATGTGATATCGGCTATCTGGACGAAGCATATAAATATTTCTCACAGTCTGCAAGAATGGATCTCGATGATTACCACAACAACTTCTATGCGGGAATCCATGCCGCCAATATGGCAGGAACATGGCAGGCAATCGTTAATGGATTTGCAGGTGTGCGCTGTCAGAATGGTGTGCTGAAATTCAAGCCGACCATCCCGAAAGAGTGGGAGGAATATGCATTCCGGCTGAAATTCAAAGGAGCACTTCTGGAAGTGCGTATTACGAAGGATGAGGCGGAGTTCACGCTGCTGGAAGGCGGGGAGATTTCATTTACGGTGCGAGGTAAGGAAGTTGTGCTGAAGAGTGGGGAGACGTATACGTATCTGCTCAGTTAATTCAATAAATCATAGGAAATAAGATTGAGTTTTAATAGATAATAGCGAAACTCATCTATAACGTAGATTAGATTGTGAAAGATTAGATAATTGCGAAACTCATGAAAGTGTAAATTGAATTGTGAAAAATTAACAAAAGACATGAAAGACATTGGGGAACCGCCGGTTCTTAGAAGGTAGGTACAACTGTAAGTTGTGCCTGGCTTCTTAGTACCGTTGCGAGTGACACATAGCGGAAGCGTGTCTTGAATGTTTTTGTTGATTTTGAACAATTGAAAGAAGAGTATGAGGAGTTTCACAATTATCTATTGTGAAAGATAAACAAGAGGAGACAGCTATGAATAAAAAGTATAAAGCAATTTTCTTTGACTGGGACGGAACCGCAGTGACATCAAGAACTGCGCCAGTCGAGGATGCAGCTGCTGCAATGAAACCATTATTGCAGCAGGGAACAAAGCTTGTGATTGTAAGCGGAACAACTTACGATAAAATAGCAGGTGGGAAGTTCCATACTTATTTCACAGAGGAAGAGCAGAAGAATCTGTTCTTTGGACTTGGAAGAGGGGCATATAATTATCAGATCACGGACGGCAGACCGGAAATTTTCGCATCCATGATCCCAGATCAGGAAGAATTGTTGAAAATCCATGATATCTGTTATGCAATCCATGTGAAATTATTACGGGAATATGGGTTGAAAACAGACATCGTATTTAGCCGTCCAAATTATTGTAAGATTGATCTTATGGTGGAAAGTGACCGTGGAGACCAGCTTTTTATGCAGGGGGACGAGGTGGAGCATCTGCGCCGGATTTTAAAACAGCATGGCATAGAATCTGGATTGAGGGAACTGATTGGCATTGCAGAGCAGACCGGAGAGAAATTCGGGCAGAAAGTAGCGGCAACCTGCGATGCAAAATATCTGGAGGTTGGAATTTCCTGCAAGAGTGACAATGTGGATATTTTTCTGGAGAGATTCAAAGCGGAGGGAATCACGGCAGAGGACTGCTCATTCTGGGGCGATGAATTTGTTGAGATCGAGCATGAGTTATATGGAAGTGACAGCTTTATGTACACAGAGAAATCAAAAGCAGGTGATTTCTTTGACGTGTCTGCGATTGAAGGAAACCGCCCGGAGGCAGTGAAGGTGCTCGGTGGAGGCGTGGAGACGTTTTTGACCTTTTTGAAAGAACAGGCATAAACAGACTGTAGAATAGTAATTTGCTAAAGAAGCGCAAGTTCCGGCAGAGGGTGCTGGTTCTGGCGCTTTTTTGCTTTTTTATAGGAAATTGCTATGCGTATTTATCTTTTTTGCTTGCACAAATCACAAATATCTTTTAGAAACACTTGACATATGTATCATTTGTATTATAATAATTAATACAAATGATACATATTTTTATGCAATAGGAAACTTCATTCCTATTATATAAAAACATTCCGCAAGGATGTACAACTCATGAAGACGAACACATAGCAACGTTATTCGCTCGTGCAGGAAAATGTGTATCAGGCGGACACTTTATTTTAGAAAGAATTCGATATTAATATAACAGAAACGCGGGAGAAAGGAGAACCTCACATGATCATATCCATCAATGAGATGTCAGAAATCCCAATTTATCAGCAGATCCGAAACCAGATCGTGCAGGGGATTTCCGATGGAAGACTATCGCCGGGAGAACAGCTTCCAACCGTCCGCGGGCTTGCAGAAGAGATCGGGATCAATTCCATGACAGTCAACAAAGCCTATAGTCTGCTCAAACAGGAAGGCTATATCTTCGCTGACCGCAGGAGCGGCGCAAGGGTGCGGAAAGAATTTGCGGTGACGAAAGAGCTTTCGGAGAAATCAAAGGAATTGTTACAGCAGATCATCTCGGAAGCGAAAGTCAGCGGCATGACGAAGGAAGAATTTTTTGAAATCTGCGGGAAGCTGTATGAATAAAATACGTAGTGATTTGATGAACAATTGCAAAACTCCTGAAAATCTAAATTGAAAGAAGAGTATGAGGAGTTTCGCAAACGCCAATTACAATCCAGCTTTGAAAGGAGAAAAACTATGATCGTAAACATAATTATGTTTTTCACAATGTATCCGGTTTTATTAGTCCTCTATTTTTGTTTCCGAGGACAGTATCAGTATGCAGATGGCTGCCTGTTTGCAGTAAACATGAAACCGGAGTGGATCAAGGAACCGGAGGTGGCAGCAATTGTGGAAAAGTTCCGCAGAGAGATGAAACAGTATTTTATATTTCTGCTGATCGTTCCACTTAGCAGTTTTCTGATAAAATACATATCCATCCAGCTTACAATCTGGATGATGTGGATATTGCTTGCAATCGCATTGCTATGTCTCCCGCTGGTGCAAGCGAACAACGGATTGAAAAGATGGAAAACGGAACATTGTCTGTATGAAACGGAGAAGATGGAACACCGCATCGAATTGAAAGCAGTCGGAAAAATCAGAAGAGTAAAATTTCTGCCATTTTTCCTGCCGAATCTGGCGGCATTACTGCTTGCACTTGTGCCGGTATGGGCAAAGAGTTTCAATCCGGCTTTGGAAAAAACAATAGAATTAAGCAGTGTAGGGTGGCTTACAATTGTTATGTGGCTATGCGGAGTGGCACTGACTGCTGTAGCAGTCTGGATGGACAGACAGCCGACAGCGGTGATAAATAATGACAGTGACGTAAACCTGAATTATACAAGAGCAAGAAAAAATATCTGGAAAAATTTTTGGCTCATCGTACTCTGGCTGAATACGGCATTTGCGGCAGTGATCCTGGCAGCATCTTTTCTGGCAGATAATATGGGATGGATGATTTTGACAGGCAGCATGGTGTATACACTGGCAACACTGCTTTTGTGTATTCCGTTAATGAAACAGTTAAGGAAAATTGAAGCAGTCTACGAAGCAAAGCGTGAGCTGAACGATAACGCTGATGACGACAGGCACTGGATCTGGGGAATCTTCTACTACAATCCGGCAGACAGACACAGCATGGTGCCAAAGAAAGTCGGAATGGGAACGACTATGAATCTGGCAACACCGGTTGGAAAAGGAAGTGCTATTTTGGGCGCAGTGGTACTTATGGTGACGATTCCGGCAATGTGTATCTGGCTGATCCTTGACGAATTCACACCGATCCGGCTTGCGGTAGAAGATGAGATACTTTACGCAAAACATTTGAACGTAGATTATGAGATTCAGGTGGAAGATATTGAACATGTCGAGAAAATCACAGAGCTTCCGTCCTGGAGTAAATCAAGTGGAACTGCGATGGATACGTTGGAAAAAGGAACCTTTTTCATAAGAAATGTTGGAAAATGCGAGGTCTTTTTAAACCCGGAAAACACAGAATTTCTGCATTTTTCTGCAGATGGAACAGACTATTATATGAGTGGATCTGACGATGCGCAGACGGAAGAAATCTACCAGATCATACAGAGCCGGGAATAACAGGAAGGAAAGAAAATGAAGTATTACATGGCACCGATGGAGGGATTGACCGGCTATATTTACCGTAACGCATATCAGAAATATTTTCATGATATCGACCGGTACTTCACTCCGTTTATCACAAATAAAAAACTGGATTTTAAAGTGAAAAAGGACATTGATCCTGAGCATAATCAGGGTATGGAAGTTGTTCCGCAGATTCTGACGAATCAGTCGGATGATTTTATTTCGATTGTAAAACAGTTGAAGCAATATGGTTATGATGAGGTGAATTTAAACCTCGGCTGTCCGTCCGGAACGGTGGTGGCAAAAAACAGAGGGGCTGGATTTCTTGCGGTACCGGATCAGCTGGACAGTTTTCTTGATAAAATTTTCAATGCATGTGACTGCAAAATCTCCATCAAAACCAGAGTCGGAAAAGATTCGCCGGACGAGTGGGAGGATCTCCTTGCGATTTATGAGAAATATCCGTTATCGGAGCTGATCGTCCATCCAAGGATCCAGAAGGATTTTTATAAATATACGCCGCGCATGGAGACTTACCGGTATGCGGCAGAACACAGCAGACATTCCCTTTGCTTCAATGGGGATATTCATTCGGCTGGGGCATATGGGCAGTTACGGCAGACATTTCCGGAAACAGAAAAGGTCATGCTTGGCAGAGGTATTTTGCAGGATCCGGGGCTGGTCGGAGAACTTCGGATGGCGGAGGCTCAGTTTGAGGCTAAAGATTTAGATACACCGGTTGGAAACAAAAAGCGTAATGTAGTGGACAAGCAGACACTCCGTGCATTCCATGATGATATCTGTGACGGCTACAAAGGCGTGATGTCCGGCGACCGCAACACGTTATTTAAAATGAAAGAACTCTGGTGCTATATGAGTAAGAGTTTCACGAATCCGGAGAAGTATCTCAAGAAGATCAAAAAGACGGAACGCCTTGCAGAGTACTATGTGATCGTGGACACACTGTTCCGGGAGCAGGAACTGCGGCAGGAGTGGTCATAGATCAAGTTTCAGATAAATCTCATCACGTTCATCCTGGCTGATTCCGAGATAATGCTGGGTGATGCGGTAGGAGGAATGATTATAAATATCCATTAAAAGTGCTGGCGGGGTTCCCTGTTTCCATGCATGGTAACCAAATGTTTTTCTGAGGGAATGACAACTGATGCAGTCTTCCTGTGTGGTGTGAACTGCGGCAGTTTTGACGATCCGGTATGCCTGAGAGCGGTTGAGCGGTTTTTCGTGACAGGTTGTTTTCGTGAAAATATATTCGCCTTCCTCCGGGGACCGCTCATTGAAATATGCCTGTAGTGCATCCTTTGCAGTGGCATTTAAAAGAACATTGTTTCGTTTTCCAGTTTTTTGTTCGTGGATCAGAATATGGTCGTAAAAGCTTTGAAATTGGAAGTTGTATACAGATGACCATTTTAAAGATAATAGATCACCAATACGGAGTGCGGTATTTAAACCGAGGACAATGAGCGTATAATTGCGGACATTTGGTTTTTCATCTGCATAATACATACGGAATGAATATAATTCATCATCTTTTCTGATTGGCTGCGTGGTTCCCATGGGAATTACCTCCTCAAATTCATGATAAATTGTGCAGTTTCTGCACTTAGACATCCACAGTTATATCCCAAAATGGCTGTATATACAACGTATAAATCGTGAGTAAACAAAAAAATGGGCGTGTGAAAAAACGAGAGTTTTTTCATTCGTCCTTTTGCTTATAGTTATAAT
>OOAK01000903.1_pt1 | contig 24279 bp, 19 predicted proteins | sample 1671811 | NCBI WGS metagenome assembly OOAK01 (sample SAMN06348195, study PRJEB24527) | human gut metagenome | biome: human gut; feature: ankylosing spondylitis patient; material: feces | host: Homo sapiens | place: China | collected 2015-10 | reverse complement strand
GCTGCCAGCCGTCCACGATCTTCTGCTTGAAGATGCCGTACTCGTACAGGATGGAATAGCCGGTGCCGGCGATGCCGGTGGTGGCCATGCCGTCCAGATAGCAGGCGGCCAGGCGGCCCAGACCGCCGTTGCCCAGGCCTGCATCCGGCTCTTCCTCATAGATGCTCTCCACCTTGATGCCGGCGTCGGCCAGAACAGCCTCGGCCACTTCGTTCAGGCCCAGGTTGAACAGACTGGTCTTCAGGCTGCGGCCCATCAGAAATTCCATGCACAGGTAGTACACCTGCTTTGCGCCGGTGCCGTAGGCGCGGCTCTGGAACTTTTTGTGCTGGGCGCTCATCAGCCGGCGGGCGATGATGGCCAGCGCACGGTAGATCTGCTGATTGCTGGCCACGTCCAGCGTGGTGCCGTATTCACTGTTCAGCCGCTCCTTGAGCAGCTTGTCAAACTCTTTCTTGGTGTATTTCGTCAACGTTTCTCCACTCCTGTCGGTAAAAGTAGGTCGCTGCCAAAAAACTGAGGGTCAAAGGGATGATCCGGCACGCGGGGCGCTCCCCCTTTCCGGGAGGGCCGGGGCCGGGCGGCCTGGCAGCAGGGCTGCACACAGTAAGCGGCACCGCAGGATTTCCGGAATGCGAATCATGCAGGGCCGCTCTTTCATTTTACCAATTTATCGGGCCTGTTTCAAGAAAAAATACGTTTCCGGTAAACATATCCTGTGCTCCAAAGGGCAAAAAGGCACGATGCGACAAAAAAGGGGGTTTTCTGTGGGGGTGCTTTATACTATAATAAAGGTCAAGGCTGCGGCCGGCGAACGCCTGCCGGGTCGCCGCCGAAATATACTCCGCACCGTTTGGCGTGGAGCTTTGTGAAAGAAGAGGGATTGTATTATGCCGGTTACCAAAGTGAAGCTGACCATCTGCGGGTCCAGCTATATTGTATCCACTACCGATTCCGAAGAATATGTGAACCAGCTGGCCGAACGGCTGGACAATGATATGACCGAGATCATGACCCAGAACCCCAGCGCCAGCGTGGCCGCCAGCGCCGTGATCAGCGCGCTGAGCTATCTGGACGAGCTGAACAAGAACGCCTCCAGCACCGACAACATGCGCGCCCAGATCAAGGATTATCTGGAGGACGCCGCCAAGGCCAAGCTGGACGCGGAGAATGCCCGCCGTCAGGTGGAGAAGCTGACCGCCGAGATGGAGGCTCTGAAGGCAAAGCAGGCCGCCGCCGAAGCCGAGATCCGCGACAGCGAAACCCCTGCCAACGAGGAGAGCAATGAACAGTAACGTACCCATGGAAATTCTGGCCCCCGCCGGCAATATGGACGCGCTCACCGCCGCGGTTTACAGCGGGGCGAACGCGGTGTATCTGGGCCTGAAGCGGTTCAGCGCCCGGCGCACCGCCGGCAACTTTGATGCAGACGAGCTGCGGCAGGCGGTGAGCTTCTGCCACGGCCGCGGCGTGAAGGTGTATGTGGCCATCAACACCACCGCCCACCCGGCGGAGGTGGAGGGCCTGTGTGACGCGCTGGCCGACGTGTGCGCCGCCGGGGCGGACGCGGTGATTCTGCAGGATCTGGCGGTGGCGGCTCTTGCCCGCCGCATGGCCCCCGACCTGCCTATCCACGGCTCCACCCAGATGAGCGTGCACACGCTGGAGGGCGCGCTGGAGCTGGCCGAGCTGGGCTTCTCCCGGGTGATTCTGGCCCGTGAGCTGAGCCTTGCCGAAATTGAGCATATCGCCAAAAACTGCCCCATCGAGGTGGAGGTGTTCGTGCACGGCGCGCTGTGCATGAGCGTTTCCGGCCAGTGCTACATGAGCGCCTTTCTGGGCGGACGCAGCGGCAACCGGGGCGGCTGCGCCGGGCCCTGCCGCCTGCCCTTTGCGGCGGACGGCTCCGGCGCCTGCCATCTGAGCCTGAAGGATCTTTCCGCCGTGGGCAGCCTGCCCGCGCTGGCTGCCGCCGGTGTGGTGAGCGCCAAGATCGAGGGGCGGCTGCGTGGCCCCGAGTATGTGGCCGCGGCAGTGAACGCCTGCCGCCAGTCGCTGGCCGGGCAGGCTTACGATGAGCAGGCTTTACAGAATGTATTTTCCCGCTCTGGTTTTACGAATGGTTACATCGAAGGGAAGATCAACGGCACCATGTTCGGGGTGCGCACCGCTGAGGACAGTGCCGCCAGCAAGGCGGTGATGCCCGCGCTGCGGGAGCTGTACCGCCGGGAGCGCTCCCGTGTGCCGGTGAAGATGAAGCTGGAGATCGAGGAGGGCGGCGAGAAGCTGACCGTCACCGATGCAGACGGCAACCGTGCCTTTGCCTACGGCGACGCCGAACCCCAGCCCGCCCGCACCGACCCCACCGAGAGCTTGCAGCGCAGCCTGTCCAAGACGGGCGGCACACCGTTCGCGGTGGAAAAGATCGACGTGGAGATGGACGGCGGGCCGTGGTTCGTGCCGGGTAGCGCCGTCAATGAGCTGCGCCGCACCGCGCTGGAGGGCCTGCAGCAGAAGCGCGAGACCCTGCGCCCCTGGCCGGTGCACGAGGTGGAACTGGCTCCGCTGCCGCAGCGCACTTTGCCGCCCCATCGGACCCTCCGCGCCCGGTTCGAGAGCTGGGACCAGGTGCCGGAACAGGCACTCTCCAGCCTCGAAGCGCTCATCCTGCCCATCGCGCAGGCAGACCGCGTCCCCCGTGCGTGGCGCAGCAAGACCATCCTCGAACTGCCCCGCGTCATGTTTGGCGCGCTGGAAGCGGACACCGCCCGCCGCATCGCGGCGACGCAGGAGGCCGGGTTTGCGGGCTACGAGGCGGGCAACATCGCCCACCTGCGGATGTGCCGGGGCCTGCCGCTCTCCGGCGGTTTCGGCCTGAATGTGACCAACCAGCTGTCGGCTCAGTTCTATGCCGACCACGGCCTGAACGCCATCCTCATCCTGCCGGAGGTCAAGGACAGCGACATTGCGTCCATTGCCCCGGCGCAGAACGGCCAGCCGGTGCCCACGGGCGTGATCGTCTACGGCCACATGCCGCTGATGGTCACCCGTGCCTGCCCGCTGCAAAATATCCACGATTGCGCCCACTGCGACAAGACCGGCCTGCTGACCGACCGCAAGGCCAAAAAGTTCCCGGTGCGCTGCGGTATGGGGGTGCGTACTATTTATAATCCGGTGCCCATCTACATGGGCGACAAGCCCGGTGCCCTGACGGTGGACTACGGCGTGGCCTATTTCACGCTGGAGACCCGCGAGGAAGCCGCCGCCATTCTGGACAGCATCCGCCAGCATGCCCCGTTCGAGGGCGAGTTCACCCGCGGGCTGTATTTCAAAGGAACGAATTGAGGTATAACATGGAACCCATCACGGTAAACTATAAAGTATTGGATGTGCGGGCGAAGGTGCCCGCCTATGCGACGCCGGGCGCGGCCGCAGCCGACCTGTGCGCGGTGCTGGACGAACCCCTGACCGTGGCCCCCATGCAGCGGGTGCTGGTGCCTACCGGCCTTGCCATCGAGCTGCCCGGCGCTCACTGCGTGGCGCTGGTCTATGCCCGGAGCGGCCTGTCCATCAAGCACGGCCTGTGCATGGCCAACGGCGTCGGTGTCGTGGACAGCGATTATCGCGGGGAACTGAAGGTGCCCATGGTCAATCTGGGCGGCGAGGCCTACACCATCCAGCCCGGTGAGCGGGTGGCGCAGCTCTGCATCGCGCCGGTGTACACCGCAGCCTTTGCGCAGGTGGAGGAGCTGGGCGGCACCCAGCGCGGCGAGGGCGGCTTCGGCTCGACGGGAAAATAAAATGAAACAACTGATTTTGGCCTCCGGCAGCCCCCGGCGCAGAGAGCTGCTGAGCCTGTACACCACCGATTTTACCGTCTGCGCCAGCGATTTTGACGAGAGTACCGTGACCGCCGACACCCCTGCCGAGCTGGTGGAAATGCTGGCGCGGGGCAAGTGCCGGGCGGTCTCGGCCCAGCACCCCGGCGCGGTGGTCATCGGCTGCGACACCGTCGTGGACATGAAAGGGGAAGTGTTCGGCAAGCCCCACAGCGTGGAGGACGCCAGACGGATGCTGCGGGCCCTTTCCGGTGCGGTGCACGAGGTCCACACCGGCGTCTGCATCTCGGACGGCACCCGCACCGAGAGCTTCGTGGACACCTGCCGCGTGAAGTTCTTCCCCATCTCCGAAGCGGAGATCGAGCGCTATGCCGCCACCGAAGAACCCTACGACAAGGCCGGTGCCTATGCCATCCAGGGCCGCGCGGCCCTCTGGCTGGACCGCATCGAGGGCGACTATTACACCATCATGGGGCTGCCCGTCAGCCGCACCATCCGGCTGCTGGAGCGATTTTGAGCGGTTTGGCGCGGAGATTTATGAAAAAATCCGGAAAAACCTGTAAAAACGCTTGAGAAAACTTCTGCTTGCGGCTATAATATAGTCGTGTTATTCTGCGATCGGCGGCGGATTGGTTTGCGCCGCCCTGCGTTTTGGATAGACCGGAAATACGAAGGAGAGCTTCATTATGAGTTTGTTTTCAAAAGACGTTGGCATTGATCTGGGTACAGCCAACACCCTGGTTTACATGAAGGGAAAGGGCATCATCATGCGCGAGCCGTCCGTTGTGGCGGTGGACACCAAGACCGATGAGGTCCGCTGCGTGGGCACCGAGGCAAAGGCCGTCATCGGCCGCACCCCCGGCAGCATCGTGGCCGTCCGCCCTCTGAAGGACGGCGTCATCGCGGACTTTGACATCACGGCCAATCTGCTGGAGAACTTCCTGAAGAAGGCCTGCGGCAACAGCATGTTCTCCCGCCCCCGGGTGGTCATCTGCATTCCCTCCGGCGTGACCGAGGTGGAGCGCCGCGCCGTGCGGGAAGCTACCCTGAAGGCTGGTGCCCGTCAGGTGTCGGTGATCGAGGAGCCCATGGCCGCTGCCATCGGTGCGGGCCTGCCCATCAGCGAGCCCACCGGCAGCATGATCGTGGACATCGGCGGCGGCACGGCCGAGATCGCTGTCATCTCGCTGGGCGGCATCGTGGCATCCCGCAGCGTCCGGATGGCAGGCGACATGTTCGACCAGGCCATCATCGCGTTCATCAAGCGCAAGTACAACCTGCTCATCGGTGAGCGCACTGCCGAGCAGATCAAGATCGAGATCGGCTCTGCTTACCCCCTGGACCCCGAAATGACCATGGAGATCAAGGGCCGCAATCTGGTGGACGGCCTGCCCAAGAACATCGTCGTTCACTCCGAGGATGTGCGCGAGGCTCTGCTGGAGTGCCTGGTGAAGATCACCAGCGCCATCAAGGAGACGCTGGAGCGCACCCCGCCGGAACTGAGCGCCGACATCATCGACCACGGCATCACCCTGACGGGCGGCGGCGCACTGCTGCGCGGTCTGGACCAGCTGATCCAGAGCGAGACCGGCATCGACGTGCATGTGGCTGAGGACCCGCTGGACTGCGTGGCCAAGGGCGCAGGTGCCGTGCTGGATCATGTGGACGTCCTGCATGACGTTCTGGATACCGACGGGCCCCATATGTAACAGAGAGTGCGGACGGCTCTGGCTGTCCGCGCTTTTTTGCAACCGGAGGAAGTTCCCTTGAAAGATTTTTTCGATACCTGGAAATTTAAGATCCTCATCGGCATCGCGGTGTTCCTGGTGGGCATCATGGCCTATGCCGGTGCCAACGACCGCCTGACCGCCGCCCCGCAGGAGCTGCTGAGCGTGGCCGTGGCCCCATTCCAGAAGGCGGCGGCCATGGTGGGCGACCGCGTGGCCTCCCTGTGGGAGAACTACACCAACATCGGGGCCATTCTGGACGAGAACGAGCAGCTCACTGCCGAAAACGCCGAGCTGCGCAAACAGATGGTGGACTACGACCGGCTCAAGGCGGAGAACGAAGCCTACAAGGCGCTGGCCAACATCCAGAACACCCGCCCGGAGATGAGCTGCGTCTCGGCCTTTGTTATCGGCCGCGACCCGCTGGATGCCTTTTACGGCTTCACGCTGGATCAGGGCTCGGTGGACGGCGTGGAGCTGAACGACACCGTCGTCAGCGACGAGGGCTATCTGCTGGGCATGGTGGTGGAAGTGGAAGCCACCAGCTGCAAGGTCATGACCATCCTGCACCCCAACTTCAACGCGGCGGGCGTCGTTTCCCGCACGCGGGACAACGGCATCATCACCGGCAGCTCGGACTATGCGGCTGACGGCCTGTGTGTGCTGACCAACCTGAACCGCAACACCCTGACCCGGAAGAGCGATCAGGTCATCACCACGGGGCTGGGCGGCGTTTTCCCGGCGGATGTGCTGGTGGGCGTGGTCCGGGAAGTGGTGCCGGAGGTCAGCGGCAAATCGTCCATCGCGGTCATCGAGCCGGGCGCCGACCCGCGCACGGTGCGCCACGCATTCATCATCACCAATTTCTGAGGAGGCCCTGCCATGGAATCACGCCGCAAGCGCAAGCGCAGCCAGATCACCAAATGGGTCTGCTATGCTCTGCTGATGCTGCTGTGCACGGTTTTGCAGACCCTGCCGGGGCTGTTCCGGCTGGGGGAGGCAAAGCCCCTTTGGCTGCTGCCGCTGGCGCTGGCCGTCGCGGTGGAGGAGGGCGAGTTCGCGGGGGGCATCTTCGGTGCCGTCTGCGGCCTGATGTGGGACTACACCGCAGGCCGCACCGCCGGGATGCTGGCCTTTGAGCTGCTGCTGCTCTGCTTTCTGCTCTCGGCGGTCATGCAGCTCTACTTCAAGACCTCGGCGGCGAATGTTGTCCTGCTGGAAACGGCGGCGGTGCTGCTGGTGCTCTCGCTGGACTGGCTGTTCTTCTACTACATGCCCGGCTACAGCGGGGCAGTGGAGCGATATCTGTGGTTTGTGCTGCCCACGGCGGCGCTGACCATCCCGGTCTGTCTGGTGCTGTTCGGGGCAGTGCGCCGCATCCATGCGGAATTCAAGATCGACAACGACGCAGTCTGAACCGGCTGCGCCAAAAGGAGAACGGATGAACCAAGACGAACGCAAAACGGCCGCGCGGCGGATGATGCTCCTCATCGCCGCCGCAGGTGTGATCATCGGGCTGTACGGCTTCCGGCTGATCTTTCTGCAGCTGGTCAACGGCGACAGCTTCAAGGCGCAGGCCACCAACACGACCGATTATAAATTTACCGTCACGGCCGCCCGCGGCGACATCGTGGACAGCAAGGGCGAGCGCATCGCTTCCAGCGTGACGGGCTACAACGTGGTGCTGAACAAGCTGCTGATGGGCGACGAAGATCTGGACGCTCTGCTCCAGAAGCTGGTCGGCCTGCTGGGCGAGAACGGCGAGGGCTGGAACGACAGCCTGCTCATCGGGCAGGCAGATGCCGCCGGGCACTATGCGTACACGGCGGAGAGCGACAACGCCGCCGAGCAGCGCTCCCTTGCCGCCATGAAGGAGAACCTGGGCCTGCAGCAGTATGCCACCGCCGACGATGTGATGGAAAAGCTGGTGGAGGACTATGACCTTGCCGATTTCTCTTTCTACTGGCAGCGCATCCTGGGCGGCATCCACTACGAGATGCAGCTGCAGGCGTTTTCCAACGTCAACAACTTCATTCTGGCGGAAAACGTCAGCGAGGCCACCGTGGCCACCATCAAGGAGAACAGCCTTACCCTGCCGGGCGTGGAGATCGTGGAGACGAGCGCCCGCAGCTACGAGCAGGGCACCGTTCTGCCCCATGTGCTGGGCCGGGTGGGCAAGATCACGGCCGAAAAGTGGAAGGTGACCGACGAGAACGGTCAGGTGACCTATCCGCTCAAGGAAAAAGGCTACAACATGAACGACGTCATCGGCATTTCCGGTCTGGAATCTGCCTATGAGGACGAGCTGCGCGGCAAGGACGGCGTGGAGACCATCACCCGCAACTCGGACGGCGTCATCGTGAACACGGCCCTGACCACCGTGCCGGAACCGGGCCACACCGTCCAGCTGACCATCGACAGCGAGTTCCAGAAGGCTGTCGATCAGGCGCTGGCAAAGAACGTGGAGTGGATCCGGAACAGCTATGCGGACAGCAAGCAGGCCAGTGCCGGTGCGGTCGTCGTCATCGACGTCAAGACCGGCGGTGTGCTGGCAGTGTCCAATTACCCCAGCTTTGACCAGAACCTTTACGCCGCCAATTACAGCGCATACAGCGAGGACGAGAACATGCCCCTGTTCAACCGCGCATTGCAGGGCCTGTATACCCCCGGCTCCACCTACAAGCCCAGCGTGGCAGTGGCGGCGCTGGATACGGGGCTGATCAACCGGTATTCCACGGTGCTGTGCAACGGCGTCTATACCTATTATAAGGATTATCACCCCAAATGCACCCGCCATGGCCACAGCGGCAACATCGACGTCGTGACCGCCATCAAGTGGAGCTGCAACATCTTCTTCTACGATGTGGGTCGGCGCCTGACCAGCGATGTCTACGACGCCTATGCCTACAAGCTGGGCTTGGGCCAGCGCACCGGCGTGGAGGTCAGCGAGGCGCTGGGCCGCCTGACCACCAAGAACGACTCCAACTACACCGAGTCGCTGGACGTGCAGGCCGCCATCGGCCAGGGCAACACGGCGGTCACGCCTATCCAGCTGGCGACCTATGCCGCCACGCTGGCCAACCGCGGCACCCGCTACCGCACCCACTTCGTCAAGGCCATCCTCGACTCCAACACCGGCAAGACGCTGGAAGAGACCCAGCCGGAGGTCATGGATGTCGTCGAAGACAAGGGCGAGACCTTCGACCTGGTCAGGGAAGGGATGCTGGGGGTGGCCCAGACCATCCCGGCATTGGCCAACTATCCTCACACCATCGCCTGCAAGACCGGCAGCCCCCAGCGCAGCGAGGGTTACTATGCGGGCAGCACCTATAAGCACTACACCAACGCCGCCATGATCGCCTACGGCCCGGCAGAAGACCCGGAGATCGCCATCGGCATCGTGGTGGAATACGGCGGTGCCGGTGCCCGCACCGGCACACTGGTGGCGGATATCTTCAACGCCTACTATGCGATGAAGGACGGTACCCTGACCGTGGACGAGGCGGCAGCAGAGTCGCAGGCGCAGCCCGAAACGGCAGCCGATGCGGCCGAGACCCCTGCGGACGGCGCGGCCGACCCTGCCGCCGGGGAGACAGAGGATGCCGGGCAGAACGACGCAGCTGCGGCTCCGGCGGATGCCGCAGCCACGGCAGGCGCGTGACGATAATGCGCGGATTTCGGTGGAAATTGGAGAAACTCCCGAAAAAATCGGCGCTTTTGTCCAAAAACCTGTTGTAAAAAGAGAGAAACTATGATACTATGATATGTGCAAGGAAATGGCCCAGCACATGGGGAACGTAAAGGAGAGGTTGACCGATGACGATTGCACTGATCGCGCATGACTCCAAAAAGGAGCTGATGGTTCAGTTCTGTACGGCGTACTGCCGGATCCTGAGCCAGCATAAATTGGTGGCCACCGGTACGACCGGCAAGATGATCGCCGAGGCAACGGGCCTGCAGGTCCAGCGGTTCCTGGCGGGCATCCAGGGCGGCGACCAGCAGATCGCGTCCCGCATCGCCTGCAACGAGGTCGATCTGCTCCTGTTCTTCCGCGACCCCATCAATGCAAAGCCCAGTGAGCCCAATGAGATGACGCTGCTGCGCCTGTGTGATGTGCACAACATCCCGCTGGCCACCAACATCGCCACCGCAGAGGTGCTCATCCATGGTCTGGAGCGCGGCGACCTCGACTGGCGCGACATCGTCCACCCCCAGAACAGCTGAGATCAAAAAGAAAGAGGCTCTGGACCGAACGGTCCGGGGCCTCTTGTGCATTTCCGGGCAGCATCAGAACTGGAGCTCTTCGGCCAGGTCGGAAAGCTCATCGGGCGAGAAATCGCCCAGCGGCAGGATGAGCCGGGCCAGCGTCTGCTGCGGCAGAGCGGCCAGAGCGGCGCTCTCGTCGCTGGCTGCATCGGCGGCGGGCAGCAGGTGGCTCACGCCGTCTGCATCCGTCTCCACCCGCGCATGGTGGCCGGTGGCGATGTACTGGATGCCCAGCCGGTCGGCAGCGGCCAGCAGGGCAGGGAAGCGCAGGTCGCCGGGCAGCGCTTCTTCGGCCAGCTGGCTTGCCAGCTCAGAAGCGTTCAGGGTGACGCACTCGATGCCGAGGGCCTTGGCCGCGTCCTTTGCGGCCTGCACGGTGTCGTCGGCGTCGGTCAGGCGGACCACTGCGCCCGCCACAGCAAAGCCCTGCTGCTGCAGGATGCGGACGGCGGCCCGGCAGCCTCTGCCGCCGCACAGGCCCACCAGGACCTTATCCTGCTCTTCGTAGGTGTCAAACCCGCTGCCGGGCAAAAACGTATCGCTCATCGTCCCTGTCTCCCTCCGTGTGCCTGACTTTGTGCCACGGCCAGCTGGTCGCAGCGCTCATTCTCCGGGTGGCCTGCGTGGCCCTTGACCCAGACATAGGTGATCTTGTGCCGGGCCTCCTGCTCCAGCGCCTGTTCCCACAGGTCCGGGTTCAGGGCAGGGGAGCCGTCGGATTTTTTCCAGCCCCGGCGCTTCCAGCCTTTGGCCCAGCCTTTTTCCAGCCCGTTGATGACGTACTGGCTGTCGGAGCACAGGCGCACCTCGCAGGGCTCTTTCAACTGGCGCAGCGCCTCGATGAAGGCCGTCAGCTCCATCCGGTTGTTGGTGGTGGACGCGTCGCCGCCGCTGAGCTCCTTCTCGTAGACCTTGCCGTTGAAACGGTAGCGCAGCACCGCACCCCAGCCGCCGGGGCCGGGGTTGCCGCTGCATGCGCCGTCGGTGTAAACTTCAACTTGTTTCATGTGGTTCTCCCGGTGTGTTGTTGTAGATGCTTCTATTTAGAGCCATTTTTCCGTTTCTGTCAAGAGGGAGACGCATAATTTGCTGCCGCACAGCCCAACCTTGGAATTGACAAAAAGGGTGAGAAATACTATACTGTTTGTAACAAAATGCGTATAGGGGTGCACCGGAGGGGTGCGCTCAGGGGCTGCACGGCTGCGCCGCGGTCGCATCGAACAGATGGACTGACAGGCTGCAATGTGCTGCGCAGACCCGACTCTGCGCTCGTGAAACGGCGCTGAAACGATAAATTCTATACGATGGTTTGATGGAAGCGGCAGAGCTTGCCCGCTTCTTTGTGAGGACAGGCCGCCCGCAGAACGGGCGAGCCTGCGTTTTGTGATTGATTTTTTGGAGGTACGAATGGCACAGGCAAAGGAACAGAGCCAGACCATGGCACAGGCTCAGAACAGAAACACGGAATCCACCGGCGAAAAGCGGCCCCGCACCCGCCGCCCCTATTATCAGCGGCGGCCCCGCCGCCCGCAGCAGCCCAAGGAGGCCGCTGTGCCCATCCACATCTACCCGCTGGGCGGCCTGGGCGAAGTGGGCAAGAATATGACGGTCTATGAGTGCTGCGGCGATATGATCATCGTGGACTGCGGCCTCGTCTTCCCGGACAGCGACATGTACGGCGTGGATCTGGTCATCCCGGATTTCACCTTCGTGGTGCAGAATAAGGAGAAGATCAAGGGCCTGCTCATCACCCACGGCCACGAAGACCACATCGGCAGCATCCCCTATCTGCTGCAAAAGTTCGATCTGCCCATCTACGGCACCCGCCTGACCTGCGGCCTCATCCGGAACAAGCTGGAAGAGTTCGGCCTGGCAGGCAAGACCAAGTTCGTGGAGATCACCCCCAAGCAGAAGCTCAAGCTGGGCTGCTTTACGGTGGAACCCATCCATGTGAACCACTCCATCCCGGATGCGGTGGCCTTTGCCATCGACAGCCCGGCAGGCACCATCATCCAGACCGGCGACTTCAAGATCGACTATACCCCGCTGGCCTGCGGCGTCACCGACCTGACCACCCTGTCCGAGTACGGCCAGAAGGGCGTTCTGGCCCTGCTGAGCGACTCCACCAATGCCGAGCGTCCGGGCTTTACGGCCACCGAACAGAAGGTCGCCGCCGGTGTGCGCAGCCTGTTTGCCCGCGCCCGGAACAAGCGCATCATCATTGCGACCTTTGCATCCAACATCTACCGCGTCCAGCAGATCATTGACCTGGCCGTGGAAGATGGCCGCAAGGTGGCATTCAGCGGCCGCAGCATGGTCAACAACACGGCCATGGCGCAGGAGCTGGGGTATATGCACATCCCGGAGGGCACCCTCATCAGCGTGGAAGAGCTGAACCAGTACCCGCCGGAACAGGTGGTCCTCATCACCACCGGCAGCCAGGGAGAGCCGCTGAGCGCCCTTTCCCGCATGGCTTCGTGCAGCCACCGCCAGGTCCGCGTCGGCCCCGGCGACTTCATCATCATCTCCGCCAACCCCATCCCCGGCAACGAGAAGAGCGTGACCAAGATCGTCAACGGTCTGCTGCTGCTGGGCGCGGAGGTCATCTACGAGAGCATGTATGATGTCCACGTCTCCGGCCACGCCTGCCAGGAGGAGCAGAAGCTGATGCTCACCCTGACCCGGCCCAAGTATTTCCTGCCGGTGCACGGCGAGTACAAGCAGCTGAAAAAGCATGCCCTCACCGCCGCAAGCCTCGGCATCCCCACCAGCAACATCCTCATCGCAGAAAACGGCTCCAACGTCATCCTGACCAGGGATGAGATCAAGCTGGGCGAACCGGTCACGGCCGGTGCCGTCATGGTGGACGGCCTCGGCGTGGGCGATGTGGGGAATGTGGTCCTGCGGGACCGCAAGCACCTGTCGGAGGACGGCCTCGTCATCATCGTGGCCACCGTGGACAGCAAGACCGGCAAGGTGCTGGCCGGCCCCGATCTCGTGAGCCGCGGCTTCGTCTACGTGCGCGAGAATGAGAGCCTGATGGACGGTGCCCAGAGCATCGTAGAAAACGCGCTGGACCGCTGCGTGGACGAACACGTCCGCGACTGGAACAGCGTTAAGACCCGTGTGCGCGAGGCGCTGAGCAGCTATATCTACCGCCGCACCAAGCGCAGCCCGATGATCCTCCCCATCCTGATGGAGGTCTGATAGAGGCCGCCCGACGCGGCGGCAGATCAGGAGGCAGAAGATTTGATGAAACGAAAACCGAGATGGACGCTTGAGATACTGACCGGCGCGCTGGCCGTTCTGTGCGGCCTGCTGTTTCTGGTGCTGCTCGTCCAGCGCCCGGCGGGCTGGCCGGTGCTGGCGGTGCTGGTGGTGCTGTGGGGCATCGGGATGGGGCTTTTCCGTTACCGGCTGCGCAGCTGGCTTGCGCGCTGGGTAACGGGCGGGAGCTTTGAAAACTCCAAGACCCAGTACAGTCTGGAATCCCTGTCTCAGCCGGCGGCAGTGCTCTCCGGCGAGACGGTGCTGTGGTACAACAACGCATTCCGCCAACGGCTGCTGGGCGGCGAAGACCGTCTGGCCAGCCGGGCGCAGAAGCTGCTGCCCGGCCTGGACCTGCAGCTCTGCCGCACGGCGGACGGCCAGCAGCTCAACCTGGCCGACGGCGTGTGGAGCATCCACAGCTCCACGGTGCCGGGCCAGAGCGAGAGCGTCACGCTCCTGATCTTCAACGAAGAGACCGCGCTGCGCCGGGTGGAGGCCGAGTACAAGGCCAGCCGCCCCGGCTACATGGTCTTTCTGGTGGATGGCTACGACGATGTCTTCAGCGATATGCTGGACAGCGAGCGCGCCCGCCTGCTGGAGGGCATCAACCGTGTGCTGGAGGATCTGATCGGGCGGGGCACCGGCTTTCTGCGCCGGGTGGCCAGCGGCCGGTATATCGCCGTGGTGGAAGAGCGCCATCTGGAGCAGTACGCAAAGCGCGGCTATGATGTGCTGGATAAGATCCGCGCCCTCGACCCCAGTGTGAACCTGTCCATCTCCATCGGCATCGGCCGCGGGGCCAAGACCCTGCGGGAGGCGCAGGATATGGCGGTGCAGGCGCTGGATATGGCGCAGGGCCGCGGCGGCGACCAGGCCGCCGAGATGACGCCGGACGGCTTCACCTTCTACGGCGGCGTCAGCCACGGTGTGGAAAAGCGGAGCAAGGTCCGCAGCCGCATCGTGGCCGACCAGCTGGTCAAGCTCATCAAGGAGGCCGACCATGTGGTCATCATGGGCCACCGGATGAGCGACCTCGACGCCATCGGCGCGGCGGAGGGTGTGCTGCGCATCTGCAAGATCTGCGATGTGCCCGCCGTCATCGCTGTCCGCCGGGACGCCACGCTGGCAGGCTCCCTCATCGACGCTCTGGTCCGGGCCGGGCAGGAGGATGACTTCATCGACCCCAAGGGGGCGCTGCCCATCGTCTCGAAAAAAACGCTCTGCATCGTGGTGGATACATACCAGACCGGCCTCGTGGAGAGCAAGGAGATCCTGGAAAAATGCGGCAAGGTGGCCGTCATCGACCACCACCGCAAGGGCGTCGGCTTCATCGAGAACCCGGCTCTGGTCTGCCACGAGCCGTATTCGTCCTCGGCCAGTGAGCTGGTCACGGAGCTGCTGCAGTACGTCGGCACCCGCGACGACAAGCCCAACCGGGTCGAGGCCGAGGGCCTGCTCTCCGGCATCATGCTGGACACCCGCGACTTCACCCTGCACACCGGTGTGCGCACCTTTGAGGCCGCTGCGGCCCTCCGCCGCTATGGCGCGGAGACCGAGCGGGTCCGCCAGCTGTTCGATGTGACGATGGTGGAATACAACGCCAAAGCCGCGCTGGTGGAAGCCGCCCAGATGTACAAAGGCTGTGCCATCTCGGTGGGCGGCGAGCTCGCCCCGGAGGCCCGCGTGGCCGTGGCGCAGGCTGCAAACGACCTGCTGACCATTCAGGACGTCGATGCCAGCTTCGTGGCCGTTCAGGTGGGCACGGGCGTGAACGTCTCGGCCCGCAGCCTGGGGGCCGTGAATGTGCAGGTCATCATGGAGTCGCTGGGCGGCGGCGGCCACCAGACCATGGCGGCGGCCCAGCTCAAGCACATCACCCCGGAGGCGGCGCGGGCGCGCATCCAGACCGCCATCGACCAGTACCGGGAGTCGCAGAAAAAGAGCGCCCCGGATACGAAAAAATGAGGAAAGGGGAATCTTCCCATGAAGCAGTATGATTATCTCATCGTGGGTGCCGGTCTGTACGGCGCGGTGTTTGCCCACGAGGCGAAGAAGGCCGGCAAGCGCTGCCTCGTCATCGACAAGCGCGGCCACATCGCGGGCAACATCTACACCGAGCCGGTGGAGGGCATCAATGTGCACCGCTACGGCGCCCACATCTTCCACACCAACAACAAGGCCGTGTGGCAGTATGTGAACCAGTTCGCGGAGTTCAACCGCTACACCAACAGCCCGGTGGCCAACTACCACGGCGAGATCTACAACATGCCCTTCAACATGAACACCTTCAACAAGATGTGGGGCGTGGTCACGCCGGCTGAGGCCAGGGCCAAGATCGAGCAGCAGAAGGCCGAAGCGGGCATCACCGAACCGAAGAATCTGGAAGAGCAGGCCATCAGTCTGGTGGGCACCGACATCTACGAAAAACTGGTCAAGGGCTACACCGGCAAGCAGTGGGGCCGCCCCTGCACCGAGCTGCCCGCGTTCATCATCAAGCGCCTGCCCGTCCGTTTTACCTACGACAACAACTATTTCAACGCGCTGTATCAGGGCATCCCCACCGGCGGCTATACCGCTCTGGTGGAAAAGATGCTGGACGGCGTGGAAGTCCGCCTGAACGTGGACTATCTGGCCGAGAAGGCGTCTCTGGACAAGCTGGCGGAGAAGGTCGTCTACACCGGCCCCGTCGATGCCTACTTCGGCTACCAGCTGGGCGCATTGCAGTATCGCAGCGTCCGGTTCGAGACCGAGGTGCTGGACACCGACAACTATCAGGGCAACGCTGTCGTGAACTACACCGACGCCGAGACCCCCTATACCCGCATCATCGAGCATAAGCACTTTGAGTTCGGCACCCAGCCCAAAACGGTCATCAGCCGCGAGTACAGCGCCGAGTGGAAGAAGGGCGATGAGCCGTACTACCCCGTCAACGACGAGAAGAACGGTGCGCTCTACGCCGCATACAAGAAGCTGGCCGATGCCGAGCCGGGGGTCATCTTCGGCGGCCGTCTGGGCGAGTACAAGTACTACGATATGGACAAGGTCATCGAGGTGGCACTGTCGGTGGCGGAAAACGAACTGGCATAACAGTAGTTCCCCGGCTGCACGAGGGAAAAGCACCCGGCGATGCGGCCTGATATCAAGTTGACGGAAGCGGTCAATTGCTGTATACTAGAACTTACAAGAACGGCACCGGTTTTTCCGGTGAGAAGTGAGGGATACTATCATGAAAGTGATTCTGAAGCAGGACGTCAAGGGCATTGGCAAGAAGGACGAGATCCATGAGGTCTCCGACGGCTACGCCCGCAACTTTCTGTTCCCGCGCAAACTGGCCGCTGTGGCCGACGCCAGCGCGGTGAATATCGCACGCGGCAAGGAGGCTGCTGCGGATTTCCACGAGGCCGAGACGGTGGCTGCTGCCCAGGCTCTGGCGGCGAAGATCAACGGCAAGACCGTGACCATCAAGGCCAAGGGCGGCGCATCCGGCCGCCTGCACGGCAAGGTCACCGGCAAGGAAGTTGCCGAGGCTCTGGCCCAGCTGGCCGGTGCTCCCATCGACAAGAAGAAGATCGAGCTGGAGACCAAGGACATCAAGGACGCAGGCGTGTTCAACGCCAAGGTGCGTCTGCATGTCGGTGTCGTGGCTTCCTTTAAGATCATGGTGGAAGTGGAGCAGGCCTGATTCCAAAATGCCTGTCAGCGCCCCCTCAGTGCAGGGGGCGCTTTTTGGGTTTCTGAGAGGAAAACGATACCATGCCGAACGAACGACATTATACCAATGAACTGAATCTGGAGAGCGTGGGCATCAACCTGCCCTACAACATGCAGGCCGAACAGAGTGTGCTGGGCGCGGTGCTGCTCAAGCCGGATACCCTGACCGACCTGGTCGAGATCATCCGGCCGGAGATGTTCTACACCCGCCAGAATGCACAGATCTATTCCGAGATGCTGCGGCTCTTCACGAGCGACCAGACCATCGACTTCGTCACCCTGCTGGACGCAGTCATCTCGGACGGCGTCTTCCCCAGCGCGGATGAGGCGAAAGTCTATCTGACCGGTCTGGCTGAGACGGTGCCCAGCATCTCAAACGTCAAGGCCTATGCCCAGATTGTGCAGGAAAAGTATCTGGTCCGCCAGCTGATGGGGGTGGCAAAGGATATCTTGCAGGATGCGGGCGATGAGCCGGACGCCGACCTGCTGCTGGAAAACGCCGAGCAGCGCATCTACGAGATCCGCTCCGGGCGGGATTCCAGCGCACTGACGCCCCTTTCTTCCAGCATGGTGGAAACGCTGACCAACCTGCAGAAGATCAGCGGCCCCGATGCCGATAAATACAAGGGCATCCCCACCGGGTTCCGCCTGCTGGATACCGTGCTGACCGGCCTGGGCCGCGGCGACCTTGTCATCCTGGCTGCCCGCCCCGGCATGGGCAAGACCAGCTTTGCACTGAACATCGCCACCCGCGTGGCCATGCAGCAGAAGGTACCGGTGGCCATCTTCAGCCTCGAAATGACCAAGGAACAGCTGACCAACCGCATCCTCTCGGCGGAAGCGGGCATCGACAGCCAGGCGTTCCGCACCGGTGCCCTCCGTGCCGAGGACTGGGAGTATCTGGCCATGGCGACCGAGAAGCTCCACGATGCGCCCATCTATATGGACGACACGTCCGGCATCACCATCACCGAGATGAAGGCGAAGATCCGCCGGGTCAATCAGGACCCCACCCGCCCGAACGTCGGGCTCATCGTCATCGACTATCTGCAGCTGATGACCACCGGCCAGCGCACCGAGAACCGTGTGCAGGAGATCAGCTCCATCACCCGGAACCTCAAGATCATGGCCAAAGAGATGAACGTGCCCATCATCGCGCTGTCGCAGCTGTCCCGTGCGGTGGAAAAGCAGGGCAACAACTCCAGCCACCGGCCGCAGCTGTCTGACCTGCGTGACTCCGGTTCCATCGAGCAGGATGCCGACTGCGTCCTGTTCCTCTACCGCGATTCCTATTACGCCAGCCAGAACCCAGACGGCGGTGAGGTGGACGCCGACACCGCCGAGTGCATCGTGGCCAAGAACCGCCACGGCGAGACCAGCACGGTGCCGCTGGGCTGGGATGGCGCGCATACCCGCTTTATGGATGTGGATTTCAAACGCTGATGAACGAGATCGTGGAAAAAGTGTGCGCCTTCGCGCAGGAAAACAAGTTGTTCGCGCCGGGGCAGCGGCTGTGCGCCGCCGTTTCCGGCGGGGCCGACAGCATGGCGCTGCTCCGGCTGCTGCTGCGGATCCAGCCGGTGTTCGGCTACGAGCTGACGGCCTGCCATGTGAACCACGGCCTGCGGGGAGAGCCCGCCGACCGGGACGAAGCCTTTGTCCGCGCCGAGTGCGCCCGGCTGAACGTGCCGCTGCGCGTGTTCCACCCGGCTGACGTGGGCGCTGCCGTTCCGGCGCATCCGGGGGAGGACTGGGCGCGGAAGCTCCGCTATGCCTGCTTCGATGCTCTGCGGGCCGGTGGGATAGATGCGGTCGCCACCGCCCATACTGCTACTGACCAGACCGAGACGCTGCTGTTCCGGCTGGCGCGGGGGGCCGGTCTCCACGGCGCAGCGGGCATCCGGCCCAGCCGCCCTGGTTTCTGCCGCCCGCTGCTCTGCCTGACCCGCGCGGAGACCGAGCAGGTCTGCACGGCATACGGCCAACGCTGGGTGACGGACGAGACGAACGCCTCCGATGCCTACGCCCGCAACCGGCTGCGCCACGCGGCGCTCCCGGCCCTGCGCTCGGTGAACGAGGCAGCGGAGGAGAATTTCGCCCGCTTCTGCGAAAAGGCCGCCCGCGCGGATGCCTACTTTGCACAGCGGGCGGAAGAGCTGCTGGAAGACGCGGAAGTCCTGCTGCCGCCCGCCCTCCCGGCGGGGGCGCGGTATGCGCTGCAGAGCGGCCGGCCCGTCTGGGGGCTGAAAGGGCTGCAGGAGGCCGACCCGCTGATCCTGGAAGCTGCCCTGCACAGTCTGGTGGCCCCGGTGCGGGACGCGGAGGAAAAATACATCCGCCTGCTCAGCACGCTGGTGGAGCAGGGGAGCGGGGCCGTCCAGCTGACCGGAAGCGTCCGCTTCTGTGCGGGCGGCGGAGTGCTTTGGGCGGAGGAAATGCCTGCTGCGGCAGCCCCGGAGGACCCGGCGGCTGCGGTGCTCCCGCTGCCGTTTGACCCGGCAGGACCGCTGGAGATCGCCCTTCCGGGGGGCTGGATGCTCGCAGCCCGGCAGATTCCGGGCGGTTTTCAAGAAAAAACACAGGGTGTTCATAAAAAAGACTTAAAAAATCAGGCAGATTATGCTAGAATAATAATGTTATATTCTGCGCTCACGCTGCGCTGCCGCCAGCCGGGGGATACGTTCCGCCCGGCGGGACGCGGCATCCGCAAAGAGCTGCGCAAATGGATGAACGAAGCGGGCATCCCGCCCGAAGAACGAGACCGTCTGCCGCTGCTTGCGGCGGGGAGCGAGGTCGTGTGGGTCTGCGGTGCAGGCTTTGCCGACGGGCTGGCTCCCACGGCGGACAGTGAAAACGTCTTGCAGATGGAAGCGCAAAAAATGGAGGAACAACAATGAGTATGCACGACGATATCGAGAGAGTTCTGGTCAGCGAAGAACAGCTGAAGGCCAAGGTCGCGGAACTGGGCGCCCAGATTAGCAAAGACTACGAGGGCAAAAACCTCGTCCTCGTCTCCATCCTGAAGGGCTCGGTGGTCTTCATGGCCGACCTGATGCGGGCGGTGAGCATCCCGTGCAGCATCGACTTCATGGTGGTGTCCAGCTACGGCGGCAGCAACACCACCTCCAGCGGCCTGGTCAAGATCATCAAGGATCTGGACGGCGACCTCTCCGGCAAGGATGTGCTGATCGTGGAGGATATCCTCGACACCGGCGTCACCCTGTCCAACCTGGTGCCGATGCTCAAGATGCGCAACCCGAACTCCGTGAAGATCTGCACCATCCTCGACAAGCCCAGCCGCCGCAAGGCCGACATCCAGCCCGACTACGAGGGCTATCAGGTGCCGGACGAGTTCGTGGTGGGCTATGGCCTGGACTACGATGAGAAATACCGCAATCTGCCCTATGTCGGCGTGCTCAAGCCCGCTGTCTACGAAAAATAAGTAAGAATAGAACTGGAGTTGATCCCTTTTGCAACCGAAACGACCTCGCTTTAACCCCCTGATCCTGGCGCTGGCTCTGGCGGCTGTGCTGATGATCTGGTCGGTGCTGGGCACCAGCGGCAGCAGCACGAGCGGCTCGACCATGAGCTACTCCACCGTGGTGCATTACTTTGAGCACAATCAGGTCACGGACTTCACGCTGGACCGGAACACCAGCATCATCACCCTGACGCTGAAGGAGGGCGACCTGGCCCTGCCGGACACCTCGTCCGCAGCCGGCACCACGCAGGCTACCGGCGGCCTGCTCAGCGGGATGTTCTCCACCTCCTCGGCGGCTTCCGTCGGCGCGGTGAAGAACGACGACGGCACCGTGACCGTCCGTTACAAGCTGCCCTATGCCTACGTTTTCATTGAGAATGTGGACAAATATATCGCTTCCTACGATGCGGCGAACCCTGACGCACCGATGACCTACGACTATACCACCCTCAAGGAGACCATCCCCTGGATGGAGATCCTGTTCTATCTGGGGATGCTGGGCTGCACCGGTTTCCTGCTCTTCTCCATGATGCGGGGCGGTGCCGGTGGCGGCGGCATCATGAACGTCGGCAAAGCCAAGGTCAAGGATGAGCATGAGAACAAGAAGACCGCGACCTTCGCCGATGTGGCCGGTGAGGACGAGGAGAAGGAAGAGCTGAAGGAAGTCGTCGAGTTCCTCAAGAGCCCGGACAAGTTCAACTCCCTTGGTGCCCGCATCCCCCACGGCGTCCTGCTCGTGGGCCCTCCGGGTACCGGTAAGACCCTGCTGGCCCGCGCCTGCGCCGGTGAGGCCGGTGTGCCGTTCTACTCCATCTCCGGTTCGGATTTCGTGGAGATGTACGTCGGCGTCGGCGCTTCCCGTGTGCGCGACCTGTTCGACAAGGCCAAGAAGACCATGCCCTGCATCATCTTCATCGACGAGATCGACGCGGTCGGCCGCCAGCGCGGCGCCGGCCTGGGCGGCGGCCACGATGAACGCGAGCAGACCCTGAACCAGCTGCTGGTCGAGATGGACGGTTTTGAGGCCAACGACGGCGTCATCGTCATGGCGGCTACCAACCGTGCCGACATCCTCGATAAAGCGCTGCTCCGCCCCGGCCGCTTTGACCGTCAGGTCTATGTCGGCCTGCCGGACGTCAAGGGCCGTGAAGAGATCCTGAAGGTCCACACCAAGAACAAGCCTCTGGCCCCGGATGTGTCGCTGAAGGTCATTGCCCAGCGCACCGCCGGTTTTGCCGGTGCAGACCTCGAAAACCTCGTCAACGAGGCCGCGCTGCTGGCAGCCCGCCGCAGCCGCAAGGCCATCACGATGGAGGATATCGAGGAGGCATCCATGAAGGTCATGGCAGGCCCTGAAAAGAAGAGCCGTGTCGTGACCCCCGAAGAGAAAAAGCTCACGGCCTACCACGAGGCAGGCCACGCGGTGGCGGGTTTCTACTGCAAGCACCACCCCCGTGTGCATGAGATCACCATCATCCCGCGCGGTCAGGCAGGCGGCTACACCATGTATCTGCCCGAAAAGGACCGCAGCTACGTGACCAAGGGCGAAATGTTCGAGGACATCGTGTCCAGCCTGGGCGGCCGCGTGGCCGAGCAGCTGATTTTGGAGGACATCTCCACCGGTGCCTCCAACGACCTGCAGCAGGCCACCAACATCGCCCGCCAGATGATCACCAAGTACGGCTTCTCCGAGCGGCTTGGCCCGGTGGTCTACGGCACCTCGCAGGAGGAGACCTTCCTGGGCCGCGACTTTGGCCAGGGCAAGGGCTACAGCGAGACGACCGCCGCCGAGATCGACAGCGAGATGCGCGATATCATCGACGAGGCCTACGAGACCTGCCGCCGCACCCTGACCGAGCACATCGACCAGCTGCATGCACTGGCACAGGCTCTGATGGAGCGTGAAAAGCTCAACGAGCAGGAGTTCAATACCGTGATGGCGGGCGGCAAGCTGTCCCCGCGTGACGGGGACGAACCCAAGGCGGAGGCATCGGCTCCGGTCGAGACGGCCCCGGTGGAGCCTGCTGAGCCGGCCGAACCGGCAGAACCTGCCGAGCAGGCCGAGAATGCCCAGCTCGGCGAAGCATTCATCCCGGAGCAGGATGCTCCGACGAGCGAAGAATAAACCACGAAGGGAGCGAGTGTTGTGGAGGAAAATTTTGATCCGGTCGCACGGACAAGAGCGAATTACTACACTCCCGGCAGCCCGGTGCAGTTCGTCTGCGTGGAGCTGCTCAAGGGCGAGGCCAGCGGCGACCATGCGGTCTGCCTGACCTTTAAGAACATTTCCCGCGTGACCCTGACCGCACTGGAGATCCATTTCAAGTGCAAGGGCGTGGATGGCGTCATCCTCTGTGAGGACCAGTTCGAGTACCGCGACATCGAGGTCAAGCCCGGCGAGAGCTTCGGCATGGACGATGCGGTGTTCGTGACCCAGAAGGCCATCACCAGCGTGGATGTGTCTCTCCGAAATGTTTACAGCGGCAAAAAGGTCGTGCATCTGGACGCCATCAAGCGTGTCCGCCTGCCCGCCCCGCGCCGCCTGAGTCCGGAGCTGCAAAAGGCGCTGGAAGCCCGGATGAACCGTCAGGGCCTCAAGTATATGCCCCAGGTCTTCGAGAACGGCTGGTACTGCGCCTGCGGTTCCTTCCACCCGAAAGAAGAGGACACTGTTTACTGCACGGAGTGCGGCTGCGACCGCATCCTGCTGCAAAACGCATTGAACACCCTGTTGCAGCCGGAAAAGAAGGAGCCTGTGCCCGCCGCCGAGCCGGTGCGGCCTGTGCAGACGGAGCCGGACGAGCGCACCCGCGTTGTGGGCGCTGCCCCGGTCCCGCCGGAAGAGCCGACCCGCATCGTGGGCAGTGTGCCGCCCCGGACAGAACCGGATGCGGAGGCCACCCGCGTGATGCCGCCGCGCACGACCCTGCGACCTTCGGCTGAGGAAGTGGACAGGCCCGCTTCCTTTGCGCCGCCGCTGGAGACCGCGCCGGATGCAGAGAGCACCCGTGTGCTGGATGCTTCCACCCGTGCGGCATTTCCCGGCAAAACCAACCCGGCCCATGCGGACGATGAGGGGACCCGCGTCATCCCGGCCAGAGGGCGGGAGGCCGTTCGCCCGGCCGAGCCGGAGGATGCCGAAGAGGAAGAGCAGACCGAAGCCCGCGACGGCGTGGCCGAAACGCTCATCCGCTGGGTGCCGCCGCTCACGGCCATCCTCTGCGCCGGCATCGCGCTGTGGGGCTTTGTGTACTATCAGTTCATGATGTAAAAAACGAACGGAGGAGGCCCAACGCTTCCTCCGTTTTTGGTTTTCTCAAGGGAGGATACTATGCCAGACGAAACACTGCAAGTGGCATTTGAGATCAAAACGGCCTGCGACGAGATCAGCCGCAAGCTGCTGCGCTGGCACTGGGAGCGAAAGCCCGGTGCCCACAGCCTGAACGCCCTGCTGGAACACATCGCCCAGCGCCAGCAGGAGAGCCCGGAGTATTACGAGCGGATGCCCGACCTTTCGGGCAAGACGAGCTGGAGCCAGCTGGACACCACTCTGTGTATGCGGGTGCTGCTGGACCCCGAAAAGGACGCCGCCCATCCGCTGGACCTGCTGGGCAATACCGAACACCCCGGTGCTGCCCGCCGCGCCTGCAACGCGGTGCGCACGGCCCGCAACGAGGCCGCACACGCATCGGACCGCACCGCCGGGACCCAGGCGGCCATCCTCTTCAACGAAGCCGTGGAGGCGCTGGAAGAGGGCTATGCGGGCACCGCCCTGCGCACCGGTGAGCTGGAGCAGTATTACCGGCAGGCGGAGGCATTTCTGGACCGCTGCGGGGCACGAAAGCCCGTTGCCAGGGCATCGCAGCCGGAGGGACAGGAGACGCGCAGCAACGGAAAAACCCGGAACGCCAGCCAGCGGAACGGGTCGGGTTCGGGCGCTGCGGCCAGCCGCAGGCCGCGTTCCGGCAGCGCGGGCCGCGCTGCG
>OOAK01000893.1_pt1 | contig 24433 bp, 20 predicted proteins | sample 1671811 | NCBI WGS metagenome assembly OOAK01 (sample SAMN06348195, study PRJEB24527) | human gut metagenome | biome: human gut; feature: ankylosing spondylitis patient; material: feces | host: Homo sapiens | place: China | collected 2015-10 | reverse complement strand
TCCACTTGGCCAGCGACTGCACCACCTGCGCTTCGGTGCCGCTGTCCTTGATGTCGAAGGTGACCTTCCGCTCGACGCCGTTCAGGTCGTCGTTCAGGCCGGTGGAGGCCTCCAGGAACAGCGGTGCGGACACACGGTAGAGGTTCAGCGTGGCGCAGAGCGTGTCTGCGAACAGCCGCTTCACGGTGCCGATGGCGCGCTGGGTGTCGTACAGATTCAGCGCAGGCGTGTAGTTTGCCGGGATGATCGTTTTACTCATGGCAGTTTACCCCTCTCTTGCGCTCCAGACCGGCCGAATTGCCGGAGCTGGAGACGCTTCCCTTTAATATCGTAAATTATGGCACAAGTTGAGGGAGATGTAAAGGGGGACGCCGAAAAAGCTGCGCTCAGGCGGGCAGGGTGCGCAGAATGAACCGCGGCCCCTCCTTGCCCACCGTCCCGGTGGGGACGAAGCCGACCTTGCGGAGAACCGCCTGGGAGGCAGCATTGGCGGGTTCGGTCTCAGCCTCCACGGCGGCCACGCCGGGCTGGGCCAGCGCCCAGCGGCAGGCGGCGCGGACGGCCTCGGTGGCATAGCCCTGGCCCTGAAATTCGGGTGAGATGCCGTAGCCGATCTCCGGCTGGCCGTTTTTGGGCAGACCCTTGAAGCAGAGGTCGCCGACAAAGTCACCGGAATCGTTCTGGTAAAGGCCCCAGGCCGTGTACCAGATCCACTGCTCCGGGTGCCGGAGGGAGAGGGTCAGCATTTCGGTATAGGGGCCGACCAGCTCCGGGTCGGTGGTGCGGGCGAGCAGGGCGCGCATCCCATCCGGCTGCAACGGGATGAGAAAAAGGCGTTCGGTCAAAAGCTGCATGGAGGACCTCCGTAAAATGATTGACAAATCATAAAAAAAACTCTATAATAAAGATGCAAAAGGCGCTGTCCGGCAAAACGGCTAGCTCCTTACTGACACGTCAAAGAGAAAATGACCGTGCGTTGGGGAACGTTGGGCGGTCATTTTTTCTTTTTGTCGTTTTTATCTTTTCGCGATTCCAGCATCCGAAATGTGATATCGAATGTTACATGTACTGTGGTGACGATCAAGGTCAGCAAACTGACAAAGAATGCCATCAACGTGAGAATCTCGACAATCGTCATAGAACGATCCCTCCCTTCGCCGAAAGCGTCGGGAGGTAACTCCAAAAAGTGCCCTCCCGACACTTGCTTCACTCAATGAGTCAAGGACGAATCGGTATGGGCTAGCCGCCTGCGTTTTTGGGACAGCGCCTTAAGGAATCTGGAATACCCAGATGCAACATTAAAATACCATAAAATTCGACGATCCGCAAGATAAAATCAAGATTTGCCGCCTTGACTTTCGCAGGCCGGACAGATATAATAAATCTGTATCAGAACAAATGCGTTGATCCGGGCAGAGTAGCGCAGGGAGTATCTGCACAGAGAGAACGGGCCGTTGGCTGGGAGCCTGTTTGCAGAAGACTGCGGGAAGTGCGCCCGGAGAGCACACTGCGGGAAGGACAGTATCGCAGTGCGGCGGCCGCCGTTACCGGCTTTGAGCGACAAACAGAAGTGGAACCGCGATTTGGAATGAGAACCGCCTTCGTTGCTGTACCAGGGTACAGCGAGGAGGGCTTTTTTGTTTTTGCGGCTTCTGTCTGCCACACAAAAGGAGAGGTTTTTATGCAGATTTTCAACACCCTGACCCGCCAGAAGGAAGAGTTCGTGCCGCAGGTGCCCGGCGAGTACCGCATCTACGTCTGCGGCCCGACCGTTTACAACTATATCCACATCGGCAACGCCCGCCCGCTGATCGTGTTCGACACCCTGCGCCGCTATCTGGAATACCGAGGCAACAAGGTCATCTATGTGTCCAACATCACCGACATCGACGATAAGCTCATCAAGAAGGGCCAGGAAGAGGGCACCTCCATGAAGGAAGTCGCCCAGCGCTTTGAGGCCGAGTACCTCAAGGATGCCGCCGGTCTGAACTGCAAAAAGCCCACCGTCCAGCCCCGCGCCACCGAGCACATCCAGCAGATTTTGGACATCGTCAAGGACCTGATCGACTCCGGCCACGCCTATGTGGCCAAGAACGGCGACGTCTACTTCCGCGTCAAGAGCGACCCGGAGTACGGCAAGCTCAGCCACCTCAAGCTGGACGATCTGGAGAGCGGCAACCGCGAGCTGCGCAGCCAGATGGAGGATGACCTGAAGGAAGACCCCGCCGACTTCGCTGTCTGGAAGGCCGCCAAGCCCGGCGAGCCTGCCTGGGAAAGCCCCTACGGCATGGGCCGCCCTGGCTGGCACATCGAGTGCAGCGCCATGAGCCGCACCCATCTGGGCAAGACCATCGACCTGCACTGCGGCGGTCAGGACCTGATCTTCCCCCACCACGAGAACGAGATCGCGCAGAGCGAGTGCGCCAACGGCTGCGAGTTTGCCCGCTACTGGATGCACAACGGCTTCATCAACGTGGACAATCAGAAGATGTCCAAGAGCCTGCACAACTTCTTCACCGTCCGCGATGTGGCCAACCTCTACGGCTATGAGCCCATCCGCTACTTCATGTTGACCGCAGGCTACCGGATGCCGCTGAACTATACCGTAGACCTCATCGAGAGCTGCAAGAACAGCCTGGAGCGCCTGTACACCTGCCGCGAAAACCTCGATTTTGCCCTGAGCAAGAGCGAGTTCGGCACCGATGAGAGCCTGAAGGCCAAGGCCGACGAGGCCCGCACCAAGTTCTGCAAGGCCATGGACGACGACCTGAACACCCCCGACGCGCTGGCTGCGGTGTTCGATCTGGTCAAGGAGATCAACACCCTGTCCGCTTCTTCCACCAAAGAAGCGCTTGAAGCTGCCGCCAAGGCGTTCGACGAGATCACCGACGTGCTGGGCCTGATGTACAACCGCAAGAAGGACGAGGTGCCCGCCGAAGTGACCGAGCTGGTCGAAAAGCGCGCTGCGGCAAAGAAAGCCAAAGACTGGGCCACCGCCGATGCCATCCGCGCCCAGCTGACCGAGATGGGCTGGGCCGTCAAGGATACCGCCCAGGGCCCCCAGCTGAGCAAGCTGTAAAGAGCGGAAGAAACTGCCGTGCGTCTGCGCGGCAGTTTTTATATCAAAATTTTGAGTTACTTGAATCCCGTTATTGACCCAAAGGGCAGGATGCGGTAAAATAAAGTTGGCCCAAAGCAATTTTTGGCCCGGCGGGAAGTCTCCCGCCGCACGACCGCAACCTTTGAAATGCAAACAGGAGGTCTGCTCTATGAAGACCAAAAGGATGATCTCGCTGCTGCTCGCCGTCCTTCTGACGCTGAGCGTGGCCGTTACCCCGGCGTTTGCAGCGTCGGCGGGGGATCTGCTGCCCGCCGCAGAAAGTGCAGATGTCGAGGAAAGCAATGATGTCGTCTCCATCCGCCTGACCACTTCGGGTGAGTTGGTTTATGGTTCGCCGTTCACCCTCAGCGTCGTGACCAAACCCGCCGACACCCAGTATATCGGCGTGGTCATCGGCACCAAGGGCGAGGCAAAGGGCTATGTGACGCTGGTCCTCTCGGACAAGATCCGCACCCTGCTCAAGATGATCCCGCTGCCGCGCAAGATGTCCGCTACGCCGGATCAGCAGGAAGAGTTCAACCTCTACGCCTACATCAAGCAGCTCATTGACGGCAACGACGTGAGTGTACTGCTGCGGGTGGCCGACGAGGTCGTTTCGGTGATGGATGTGCTGCAATTCTATATGCCCACCATCAAGGACGTTTCCACTGGCCTGAAGCTGGCGCTGGCACTCATCCGAAAATTCCTGCCGGATGGCGCCTTCAGCCGCATCTACGTGGATGAACAGCCGACCGAGTCCGGCAACTATGTGGCCGGTGCAGTGGCGCTGGAATCCGGCGACGTGAACACCGCCGGTGTGGCCATGTTCCGCATCAAGCCGAAGACGGAAGGCGTCCGCACCTACTGGACGCAGGAAGTGCCCGACACGATGACCGTGGAGGAAGCACAGAACTACGACCTGAGCGCTGTGCTGGAAGTGGACGGCCAGCCCGTTCCGGAGGGCAAGATCAGCTACACCTATAAAAAGGGCGGCTGGTTCGGCAGCAAGTCCGACACCCTGCCCACCCAGCCGGGCGAGTATGTCCAGACCGCGACCGTGGGCGGCAACTACTCCTGCGAGAAGATCACCCGCACCATCATCATCCAGTAAAACGATCAGACGATGAGAAGACCCCTGCCGTGCAGCTGCACGGCAGGGGTCTTTTGTATCAGGAACAGTGGAGATCAGATGCCCCGGAACCGCCAGCCCCAGCCCCAGCCGCCGCAGCAGCAGTTGCAGAGGAGGTTCAGCAGGATCATGCTCCAGCACCAGCGCATCAGGCCGCCCGGCTGGGCATAGGTCGTCTGGGTGCGGTAGGTGCGGCCGGAGCTTTGCAGATTGCGCAGATGCACCTGGTATTCGGTGTTGCCCGGCTCCATCTGGGCGGCGCGGCGGGCGTCTTGCAGGGCGTCGATGCTGTTGCCCAGGCCCTGGTTCGCCAGCGACGAGAGATAATACCACCGGGCGGTGCGGTTCGCGATGCCGTCCAGCACACGGCGGGCCTCGGCGTAGCGGCGGTTCACGATGAAGTTGCGCGCCGCCTGCAGTTCGGGCGTGTCCGCGCTGCTGAAGCCCGGCCCGCTCTGCTGCTGGTAGCCGCCGAACCCAAACCCAAAACCGAACGGGTCGAACCCGAAGTCCCAGTCGCCACCCTGCTGGCTGTAGCCCTGCTGGCCATAGCCCTGCTGATAGCCGCCGCTGTAGAAGCCGCCATAGCTCTGCTGCTGGCCGTAGGGGTTGCCGTAGCCGCCGTTCTGGGGGCCGGTCTCCCCCTTGGTGATGGCGTCATAGGCCGCCTGCACTTCCTTGAAGTGCTCTTCGGCCGTGGGGTCGTTGGGGTTCAGGTCGGGGTGCCAGCGCTTGCACTTGGCACGATAGGCTTTTTTGATTTCTTCCTCGCTGGCTCCGCGCTGGATGCCCAGCACCTCATAGGGGTCTTTCATGGATCAACTTCCTCACGTCTCTACGAACTTGCGCGGCCTTGCTGCCGCACGAACAAAATTAAGTGTACAGGACAACGCCTGAAAAATCAAGAGAAACCGCCTCATTCGGCGGTTCTGGGGGGATTTTTTGCATGTTTGCAGTTGTATTTGAGCCAGACGCCGGAGTAGAGGATGTTCCGCAGCAGGTCCACATCCTCCACACAGGGCAGGCGCTCAAAGCTGCAGGCACAGTTGGCGAGCAGCAGCTCGAAGATCTCCCGCATCTCTTCTTCATAGCCGGGCAGCTGGTGCAGGCTGCGCAGCGGGTTGTAGGCTCCCTTTTTCAGGTCGCGGTCCAGGTCGTCGTAGGCATCCAGCAGGTAGATGTATTTGCCCAGATGAAAGCCGATGCTGCGCAGCTCCGGGGACCAGTGGTCCTGCTTGTAGTCGAACAATTCCGCCATCAGGTCGCCAAAGCAGCCGGACACGGCGTCCAGATCTTCGCTGCCCTCGGCCTCGTACTGCGCCAGCCGGTCCAGACAGGCGCGGATGGCGCTGCACTGCCGTGGCCAGCGTTCGGCGGCTGCCGCAGTGGGGGCGGCGAGCAGCGCCTCGAACCCCAGCCCCAGCAGGCTGCGGTCATCGTTCCACTTGTCCTGTGCGTTGTAGTAGTGGAGCGCAACGCTCAGGTCGGCGCAGTAATCGGTTGGCCCGCTGGAACGCCAGCCCACCTTCCGGATGGGGTGGATGGGGCAGTGGTCTGCGCCGGTGTGCAGCGCGGTCTCGCCATCGTACAGGCTGGAGAGCAGCAGATCCAAAAAGGTCAGGTCATAGCTCAGGGTCAGCCGCCCGCGCAGGCCGTGCAGCGCACCGATGCGGCGGCAGAGCCCGCAGTAGGCTGAGCGGTACCGCGCCTGCGCTTCCGGCGAAAGCGCAGCCTGATTCGGGATCACATATCCGAACATGGCTCAGCTCTTCTTGATGAACTGGGTGCCGCAGCGGGGGCAGGAGATCTGGATGCGGCCGCGCCCGCGGGGCACACGGAGCTTCTGGCGGCACTGGGGGCAGCGGTAATAGTGGTAGACCTTGCGGTTGGCCCACTGCTCTTTCAGACCCCGGAACTTGTTGTCCACCCGGTCTTTGAGGGTGTAGAACTTGTAATTCTCTTCGGTCCGCTTCGAGATGTTGCGGCTGAAGGTGCGGTAATAGCAGAAGCCCAGCAGCACCACACCCAGCCAGGTGAACAGGCTGATGCGGCTGACGATGGCGATGAGCAGCAGAACCAGAGAGGCAATGCTCAGAAACTGGTTCAGGCCGTCGGTGCCGTAGCGGCCGATCATAAAGCGGCGAAGTTTTTCTCTCATAATCGTACAGTCCTTTGTCCTCAAACTCTTCAAAAGGGGACGGCCGAAGCCGTCCCATAAACTCTTTACATCCATAGAATATCAGCCAAACATGATAAAACTTTGAACGGAGTGCAAATCTATCATGAAAGGACGGGATTTAAGAACGCTTGCGCACCGTGAGCACGGCTTCGGTGTCCAGCGCGCCCTCCATTTTGCAGTGGAGCACGGCGCGGCCTGCCCGGCCGGTGGTGGCAAGGTAGGTGCCCGCCATGCCGCCCCGCAGCGGCACGACGCTGGGGCCGAGGATCCTGACCGGGCCTTCCACGCTCAGCTGAACAGCCTCGCCGCAGTAGGGCAGGAAGTTGCCGTTCTGGTCGATGGCCCGCAGGCTGACGGCAGCGCAGTCCCAGGTGGGGCCGTCCGTCAGCAGGGGATTGTAGACCGTGCACTCCAGCCGGACGCTCTGCACTGGCTCCCGCACCACGGTGCGGACGGTGCGCCCATGCCACACGGCCTCGAACCGGTAGACGCTGGAGGGCGAGCCGAGGACGCCGATGTACTTGTAGTACATCCGGAGCAGGTCATTCCAGCTCAGCCGCAGCGAGAGCAGCCGCGCCCGGCTCAGGGGCGAAAGGCTCAGCGCGTCCCGGCGCATCTCGTTGAGGATGGCGGCCACCTGCGGCGCGACCACGGGGTCCAGCCCCTCATACTTTTCGAGCAGGGAGCCGACGAAATCCTGCACCTCGATGGGCGGATGGGGCAGCGCCGCGAACCGGCCCCGGCGGTCCGGGCTGAACTCGGCAATGAAATCGTTGCCGCGGTAGAGCCGGACGCTCTCGGCGTTGGTGAACACCCAGCAGGCCCCGGCAAACCCGCCGGGGTGGTCGCCCAGCGCCATGCTGGACGAAACTTCCAGCACGATGTCGGAGGGGGAGCGGGGCGTCTTCTGGCTGGCATAGACGGCGGCGGAGAGCTTCGGGTTCCGGAACGAGTCGAGCACACCGTGGTAGCAGATGCGGTCGCCGCTGCCGAACTCCCGGTGGGTGTTGTAATCGGCCATGCACCAGCCAAAGCTGCCCGCCACGCCCGGCTGGGCGATGGCATCGTTCAGGACGGCCGCGTGGTGGAGGGCCTGGGCTAGCCGGTGCGGCTCGTCGTCAAAGGTCTTGGCCGGGAACTGCTGGCCCCCGAACTCGCTGATGAGGTAGCCCTTGCGCAGGTCGGGCGTGACGGCGGAGCGGTTCTCGCAGCCAGCCCCCCGCCCGGTGTAGGAGTAATCGTTGTAGGCGTAGACGTCTTCCAGCAATTGGTCTTTGCGGCGGATGTGGGCACCGCCGGTGGGGCGGGTGGGGTCCAGCCGCCGGACGGCCTCATTGGTGCGCTTGTAGAACGCTTCATCGTCGGGGCTGCCGTTGACCCGTACGCCCCACAGAAAGACGCTGGGATGGTTGCGGCACTGGCAGACCATCTCGCGGCAGTTCTGCAATGCCTGCGCCTGCCAGCTCTCGTCGCCGATGTGCTGCCAGCCCGGCATCTCCACAAAGACCAGAAGCCCCAGCTCGTCGCAGGCGTCGAGGAAGGCTTGGCTCTGGGGGTAGTGGCTGGTGCGGACTGCGTTGCAGCCCAGCTGCTTTTTCAGAATCTGGGCATCCAGCTGCTGGATGCTGTCCGGCATGGCGTAGCCCTGATAAGGGTAGCTCTGGTGGCGGTTCAGGCCGCGCAGCTCCACCCGCTGGCCGTTGAGGTACAGCCCGCCCGCCACGAACTGGAGGGTCCGGAAGCCGAACCGGGTGGATTTTTCGTCCAGCACCCGGTCGGGCAGGCCGCTGGTGCCGGGGCGGATGAGCCGCACGGTGAGGGTGTACAGGAAGGGGTGTCCGATGCTCCATGGGTGGACGCCGTTCAGGGTGCCCACGATGGGCAGCGACAGCTCGCCGCTGTAGAGCGCCCGGCTCCCGGCGGGGCTGCGGATCTCGGCCTGCAAGGTGCAGCCGACCGTCTCGCCCACGGTGGAGGTGTAGATGCGGAAATCGCCCTCGGCCTGCGCCTCGATGAAGATGTCCCGCAGGTAGGCAGGCTCCTTCACGTCCAGTGAGACGGCGCGGTAGATGCCGCCGTAGGTCAGGAAATCGATCTGCCCGCCGAAGGGCGGGATGTTCAGGTCTTCCCGGCTGTCGCACCGGACGGCCACGACGTTCTGCTCCCCCAGGCGGAGGGATTCGGTCAGGTCCACGGTAAAGGCCGTGTAGCCGCAGCCATGGTGAAACACCCGGCGGCCGTTGCAGAAGACGGTGGCGTCGTGCGCCACGGCCTCAAAGGTCAGCAGGACCGTGCGGCCCTGCCACTCTTTGGGTGCAAAAAACTCCCGCCGGTAGCCGCAGAGCCGCTGGTAATCGTTCTCATTGCAGTAATTGTAGGGCAGCGTCCTGACCGTGTGCGGGATGCGCACCGGGGTCAGGGGCAGATCCGGACATTCCGGCCGCACGATGGCGGGGTCGAATACCGGGGTGAAGGTCCAGCCGTCGTTCCAATCGTAGTGTTCCATAGCCTGCTCTCCGTCATGGTAAAAAATACTTATCTTCATGTTACCACAAAGTTATGAACGAAAAAAGGATGCAGGCGCTGTTTCTGCGGGATTTCTCACTTTTTCTGGAACAAAAGCGGCGGATGGCAGCAGAAAAGCCCGGCCGGGCAGTGCCGGTCAGGCTTTTTGGGCGTGGCTGCTTATCGGATGAAATTCGTCATGGGGCGGCGGGGATTCTCCGGGTGCCGGATGCCGGCGGCCTTGCCGGCCTCGATGCACTGGAGCAGCCAGGCCATGTTCCGGCCCAGTTCCCGCATCACGGCGCAGCCCTCTTCGTCCTGCAGGACCTGAGCGGGGTTGGAGCCGTGGACCATGGCCCAATAGGAGCCGTTGACCAGCGGCATGTGGAAGAACTCCGGGTACTTGACCAGCTGGTCCAGCGTGGTGGTGGTGCCGCCGCGGCGGGCCGAACAGCAGATGGCGGCGGGCTTGTAGGCCAGATACTTGCCGCCTGCGTAGCTCAGGCGGTCCATAAAACTGGTCATGTTGCCGGAGGCCGAGGCATAGTGCACCGGGCTGCCGAAGACGAAGGCGTCGGCGGTCCTGGCTTTTTCGATGGCCTCGTTGACTACGCCGCCAAAGACACAGCCGCTGCCTGCAGCGCAGCCGCCGCAGCCGATGCAGCCGCCGACGGGCCGGGTGCCGACGTTGAAGATCTCGGTCTCGATGTGGGCGCGGTTCAGCTCCTCCGCGATGAGGGACAGAGCGGTGTAGGTGCAGCCTTTTTCGTGGGGGCTGCCGTTGATGAGCAGGACTTTCATACGTTGAATCTCTCCTTTTGACCATGCGCCCCGGAACAGGGGGCGCTCTGCCCTGATTTTAGCACACTTGCGGCCGCAGTGCAACGCGGGCCTTGACAAAGTACGGTGTCTTGACAATAATATAAAGATACATAAAACGGAATGCAAAAGGAGGCAACCACATGCGAGTCATTGCAGGAGACGCACGGGGCAGACGGCTGGAGGCCCTGCCCGGCACCGATATCACCCGCCCCACCCTCGACCAGGTCAAGGAGGCGATGTTCAGCATCGTTCAGTTCGACCTGCCCGGCGCACGGGTGCTGGACCTGTACGCAGGCAGCGGCCAGCTCGGCATCGAGGCCCTCTCGCGCGGGGCAGCACGGTGCGTGTTCCTGGACGAGAACCGCGAGGCCGTCAACATCGTGATGAAGAACTGCAAGGCCTGCGGCGTGTTCGACCGCAGCCGCGTCAACATCGGCGAGGCGGCGCGGTATCTTTCCGCCTGCCGTGAGCAGTTCGACCTGGTTCTGCTGGACCCGCCGTTCCACGGTGGTACGCTGGAAAAGATCCTTCCCAGCGTGGAAAAGGTGCTGGCGCCCGGCGGCATCGCCCTGTGCGAGAGCGAGACCGGCCTTGTGCTGCCTGCCGAGGTGGGCAGCCTGACGCTGAAGAAACAGTATAAGTATGGCAAGGTGCTGCTGTGGAAGTACACGAAGCCCATGCAGCCTGCCGGAGAGGAAGATGCGGAATGAACGTGAACGAGCTTTTGGATACCATTGAGGACACGCTGGAAGAGAGCGCCGGGATGCCCCTTTCGGGCGGCAAGCGGATCGTGGACGTGGAGCAGATCCGGGATTATCTGGACGAGATCCGCCAGAATCTGCCCGTGGAGCTGCGGCAGGCACAGTCCATCGTCAGCGACCGCGCCCAGCTCATTGATTCGGCCAACGCCCAGGCCCAGGCCATCGTGAAAAAGGCCGAGGACCGCGCCCGCATCCTCGTCAGCGAGGCGGAGATCGTCAAGGCGGCCCAGCAGCGCGCCTCCGAGATCGTCTCAGCCGCCCAGACCGAGGCCCGCACCGTCCGCCAGACCGTGACCGACTACTGTGATAATATGCTCAAGACCACCGAGGAGACCATGGCAGAGAACGCTGCGCAGGTCCGGAACGTCCGCGCCAATCTGCGCCAGACGCCCCGGAAACCCCAGTGAGCGGAGTTTGTCGGAAAAACCCATTCGTCCCTGCCAGCAAAATCGACGGCTTGCAGGGGCTTTTTTTGTGACATTTTGAGAGAAAAACCAGCCCGAAAAGCCTTGCATTCGCAGGGCGGTTTTGTTACAATAAAACTGTATCAGAGAGATGCCTTGGGGCAGTGTGTGCCTGCGGGCAGAAAAACACGGCGAAAAACGGAAAAAACAGCGTGAAATCGCCGGATGATACGCAACTTGAAACGACAGAAAGGAGGCTGGGCCCTATGGGCAGTGAAACGATCGGACAAGCCTTTGACCCGGCCTCGTTTGAGCATGTGCCTGTGCTTTTGAACGAGTGCCTGGACGGCCTTGCCATTGACCCGGCAGGCACCTATCTGGACGGCACTGCAGGCGGTGCGGGACATTCCCGCCAGATCGCGCTGCGGCTGGACGCGGAACAGGGCGGCAGGCTCATCTCATTGGACCAGGACCCGGACGCGGTGCAGACCGCGCGGGCGCGGCTGGCCGGGCTGCCTGCCACCGTGGTGCAGATCAACTTCCGCTATGCGGGACAAGCTCTGGAACAGCTGGGCATCGACAAGATCAACGGAGCGCTGCTGGACCTCGGCGTTTCCAGCCACCAGCTGGACGATGCCGCCAGAGGCTTTTCCTACCGGGCAGACGCTCCGCTGGACATGCGGATGAGCCAGGAGGGTGAGACCGCCGCCGACCTCGTGAACACCGAGAGCCGGGAGGAGCTGGCCCGCATCCTCAAGGATTACGGCGAAGAACCCTTCGCCTGGCAGATCGCGGGCAAGATCGTCGAGGCACGGGAGACTTCCCCCATCGAGACGACATTGCAGCTGGCCGACATCGTGGCCAGCGCCATGCCGGCGGCCGAGCGGCGCAAGAACAAGAACCCGTCCCGCCGCACCTTCCAGGCGCTGCGCATTGCAGTCAACCACGAGCTGGACGCACTGGAAGAGGGTATGGACACCATCTTTGAGCATCTGGCCCCCGGCGGGCGGCTGTGCATCATCACCTTCCACTCGCTGGAAGACCGGCTGGTGAAGAACAAGTTCCGCCGCTGGGCCACCGCCTGCACCTGCCCGCCGGAGTTCCCGGTCTGCGTCTGCGGCGGCAGGGCCAAAGCAAAACTCATCACCCGCAGACCCATCGAAGCAAATACGCAGGAGCTGGAAGAGAACCGGCGCAGCCGGTCGGCACATCTCCGCGTTCTTGAAAAAATTTAACCATTGCGGAGTATCAGTGAGGAGGAGAGTACCATGGGCCAGGCAGCATATGATATGACAGAGGTGCGCCGCAGAAGAGCACCCCAGACGCAGCGGAACGTTCCGCTGCGGGTGGAAAAAGGCGGCAAGCCCCGGCTGAACCCGGTGCGCGCTGCCATGCAGCACGCATTGCAGCTGCTTTCGGCGGCGCTGCTGGTGGGCTTTGCCGTCAGCCTGCTGTGGAGCGAGTCCCAGTTGGTGGAGCTGAACAGCAAGATCCAGAACGCCAAGGCGGAACTCGTCAGCGAGCAGAGCCAGTACACCTACTACAACAGTGCACTGAACAACCGCACCAACATCACCAGCGTGGAAGAGACGGCCACCCGCCTCGGTCTGATGAAGATCGACCAGAGCCAGATCACCTACATCCGCCTGGACGAGGGCAGCGTCCTCGTCCGCAAGGAGTCCGCTGTGCGGCAGTGGACCGACCTGCTGCACGACGGTGCCATGATGGTCATGGGCCGCGTGAACCGCGCAAACTAAAATAAAACAGGAAAAGCGTGCGGCAGCGCACGCTTTTTCGGTTTCTCAGGAGTCAAACCAACATGCAGGAACCATCCTCCAAGAACAAAAAAGGGCTTTACCGGCTGCGCCGCGCCGACCCCCGCGAGCGGCTGAGCGCACGGCTGCGGCATTTCAGCTTTGGCGCAGCGGTGGTGTTCGTCGTGGCAGCGGCAGGCATCGTCATCCACAGCCTGTACAATATCCAGATCAAGAACGGCGCGACCTTCCGCCAGTATGCGGCCCAGCAGCAGCTGCTGGACAGCACCATCCAGGCGACCCGCGGCGAGATCTACGACACGTCCGGCATCACGCTGGCCTCCACCAGCGTGGTTTGGACCATCTGGGCCGACCCCAGCTACAGCACGGCCCTGTTCACCAGCAGCAAGAACGACGACACCGGCGAGGTGACCAGGACAGCCGACCCTGCCGCATTGCAGGAGGTCAGTACCCAGATCACCCTGCGGCTGCTCTCCGGCGACGGCGAGAGCCTGGACAGCGTGGATACCTCCTCGGCGGCCTACCAGACCCAGTATCAGGCGGTGTACGATGCTCTGTCCAAGAGCGACTCGGCCTACCAGACGCTGGCCACCAAGGTGAACAACGCCATCAAGCTGTCCATTGAACAATACGTCACCGCATACAACAAGGCCCACAAAAAGGCCGATGCCGACAAGGGCATCCGCAAGGGCCGCATCTCTGTCTCGTCCACCAAGAGCTTCCAGCGGGATTACCCCTACGGAGCCTTTGCGGCGGCAGTGCTGGGCTTCTGTGATGCCGACGGCTACGGCACCTACGGCCTGGAAAAATCCTACGAATCCACGCTGGCGGGCGTCAATGGCCGCACCATCACCCTGCGCAACGCTTACGGCAATGCCATCGCGGACGAAAACGCCACCACCTACGCTGCCAAGGACGGCTCCAATCTGGTGCTGTCGCTGGATGTGAACATCCAGGAGGTGGCGGAGCGCTACCTGAACGAGGCCATTTCGGCCAACAACGTCGAGAACCGCGGCGCGGCCATCGTGATGAACGTCAAGACCGGTGCCATCCTGGCCATGGCCTCCAAGCCGGACTTTGACCCCAATAACGCGCTGGATTACACCGCCAACGAGGCCTATCTCAACGAGCTGGTCCACGCCGAACCGGAGCTCTACGGCATCTACCTCAAGAATGAGGACGGCAGCTATGTCACGGATGCGAACGGCAACAAGGTGCTGGACCCGGAGGGCGATTATTCCGGCTATTACCGCGACATCCAGTGGAAGAACAAGACCATCACCGAGCTGTACTACCCCGGAAGCGTCTTCAAGGTCATCACGGCGGCCATGGGGGTGGACTCCGGCAAGGCGACCATCAACACCACGCTGAACTGTTCCGGTGCCTATGGCGTCGCCAAGGAGACCTATCACTGTGCCGGCAAAAAGGCTCACGGCGTCCAGAATCTGGCCGAAGCGCTGCGGAACAGCTGCAACATCTACTTCATCCAGCTGGGCCAGCGCATCGGTTCCAGCCTGTTCTATGATTACTTTGACGCCTTCGGCTTCACCGAGCGCACCGGCGTGGACCTGCCCAGCGAGACGAACTTCATGCAGTATTACAGCAAGAGCCGCCTGGGTGAAGTCGAGCTGGCCTCGTCGGCCTTCGGTCAGGCCATGGCGGTCACGCCGCTGCAGGTCTGCACGGCCATCTCCGCTGCCGTCAACGGCGGCTATCTCGTCACCCCTCATGTGGTGGATAAGATCACCGACCAGAACGGCAACGTCATCGAAGAGGTGGGGGCAAATGTCCGCCGCCAGGTCATCAGCGAGAGCGCCAGCAAGGCCATCCGTCAGATCATGGAATATGAAGTGGCGGACGGCACCCAGGGCGGCGGCGGCCGCGCCTACGTGGCAGGCTACCGCATCGGCGGCAAGTCCGGCACGTCCGAGCAGCTGAACATGGACCGCCGCAGCGATGGCGACTACAAGAAGGTCGCTTCCTTTGTGGCGGTCCTGCCCGCCGACGACCCGGAGATCCTCGTCTACGTCATGCTCGACGACCCCAACAACGCCAAAACGGACTACTCGTCCATTCTGGCTGCGCCCGTCGTCGGCAACATCATCAGTGAGATCGCGCCCTACCTTGGCATCGCCACCGACGGCACTGACCGCAGCGGCACCACCGTCAAGGTGCCCAACCTCATCGGCAACGAGTGGAGCAATGCGCAGGTCTCGCTGAACATCAAGGGCCTCAAGCACCAGCTGGCCGAGAGCGACGCCAGCCAGGCGGGCGCGGTGGTCACCTACCAGTACCCGCGCGCAGGCGCGGAGGTGCCCTACGGCACCACGGTGTATCTGTATACCGATACATACGAAGGCAGGCACACGGAGGTGCCGGATGTGACGGGCAAGAGCGCGGATTTTGCCCGCCAGATGCTGGCAGCAGCCGGGCTCAACTGCATTGTGGCCGGCGACGCGAATGGCCTGGTCCAGGAGCAGAGCGAGGCGGCGGGGGCCAGCGTCCAGCGCGGCACCCTCGTGACCATCACCTGCGGGTAAACCCTCTCAGGCGCTTCGCGCCAGCTCTCCCCAAGGGAGAGCCATTGGCAGCCGGGGAGTGAGGCACCGACTGGCTGGGGGCTGTTGGTAAGAGGAACGGCATCTCGTATGGAAGATGATCGAGTGATATCAGGAAAAGGGAGAGTATCGTATGGAAAAGATCAGAGCAAGCATTCTGCTGAACGGCCTTGCGCCGAAAGGTTTTGACACCGGGGACGCCGAAGTGTCCCTTGTGACCACCGACAGCCGCGAGGTCTGCCCCGGCTGTATCTTTGTAGCCTTTCCGGGCGAACGATTCGACGGCCACGACTTTGCAGCCAAGGCGCTGGAAGCCGGGGCCTTCTGTGTGGTGCTGAACCACCCGGTCGAGGGCGTCCCGGCGGAAAAGGCCGTGCTCTGCGCGGACAGCTACCATGCCATGATGGTGATGGGGGCCAACTACCGCAGCCAGTTCCACCCCAGAGTCGTGGGCGTGACGGGCAGCGTGGGCAAGACCACCACCAAGCAGATGTGCTATGCTGCCATCGAGGGCTTCGGCAATACCATCAAGACCGAGGGCAACCAGAACAATGAGCTGGGCTTGCCCCGCACGATGTTCCGCATCGGGAACGAGACTGAATACGCCGTCGTCGAGATGGGCATGAGCCACCTGGGCGAGATCGAGCGGCTGAGCCGCTGCGCCCGCCCGGATGTGGGCATCATCACCTGCATCGGCGTGTCCCACATCGGCAACCTGGGCAGTCAGGAGAACATCTGCAAGGCCAAGCTGGAGATCTGCGCCGGTCTGCCGGAGGGCGCTCCGCTGGTGCTGAACGGCGACGACCCCTTCCTGCGGAAGGCAGAGCTGCCGGAGCATGTCCGGCCCGTCTGGTTCAGCCTGGGCGACGAGGGCGCGGATGTCTGCGCCCTGTCCATCCAGCAGGAGGCCGACGGCATGAGCTTCGTGCTCGAAGACCACGAGGAGGGCACCTTTATGGTGCACATCCCTGCAATGGGCCGCCACAACGTGGCCAATGCGCTGGCCGCTTACTGCGCCGCCACCCGGCTGGGCCTCAATGCCCGGAAGGTGCTGCGGGGCATCAGCAACTTTGAGCAGACCGGGATGCGCCAGAAGATCGTGCACAGCAACGGCGTGGATGTCATCGAGGACTGCTACAATGCCAACCCCGACAGCATGAAGGCCGCGCTGGCCATGTTCCGGGAGTACCCCTGCAAGCGCCGCTTTGCCCTGCTGGGCGATATGCTGGAGCTGGGAGACCTGAGCCGTGAGGCCCACGAGGAAGTGGGCCGTCAGGCGGCGGAAAGCGGCATCGACACCCTCATCACCTACGGCGAGCAGGCCCGACGCACGGCCGTGGTGGCTGCGGCCAAGGGCCTGACCACCCTGCACGCCAACACCTACCGCGAAGCCGCCGACGCCCTGCTCCGGCTGATGCAGCCGGGCGATGCGCTGCTGGTCAAGGCCAGCCGCGGCATGGCGCTGGAAAAGGTGCTGGAACTCTTCTACAAGGAGCAGCAGTGATATGATCCGCTTTGCCTTGATCGTCGCATCGACACTGGGGTTCGTCCTCACGGCGGCGATGGGGAACCTGATGGTGCCGCTGCTGCGGGCCTTCCAGAGCCGCCAGCAGCCCACCCGCCCGCCGGAGCCGGAACGGCCGGACGCTGCGCCGGGTCCGGACCCGGACGAAGACCCGGAACGCCCGGCCCAGCCGCCCACGATGGGCGGGCTTTGCCTGATGGTGGGGGTGCTGGCCGCCGTGGGCGTGGGCTGGACCGCCGCCTGTGTGGCCGAACCGCAGCTGCTGGGCACGGAGGGCATGCTCTCCACCCGGCTGCTCATCGCCCTGTTCGGGGCGCTGCTGTTCGGCGGTGTCGGCCTGGCCGATGACCTGGCCCGCATCCGCCGCCGTGCCCCGCTGGGCCTGCGCCGGGGCACCCGCCTGCTGCTGGAAGCGGGGGCCGGTGCCGTGGTGCTCCTGCTGCTGGGGGCCAGCCGCTGCCTTGCCACCGGGCTGGCCCTGCCGGGTCTGGGCTATGTGGAGCTGGGCGTTCTCGCTCCGCTGGTCTGGGAAGCGGGCCTTGTGGCGCTGGCCGAGAGCGTCCGCATCGCGGACGGCATCGACGGCCTGTGCTGCGGCACCGCATTTGCGGCCCAGCTGGGCCTGATGCTCTGCATGACCATCCTCGGCTGGTTCCCGCTGGCCGTCTTCCCGGCGGCGCTGGCCGGTGCGCTGATGGCGTTCCTGCTCTGGAACTTCCCGCCTGCCCGGCTGCGGCTGGGCAGCGTGGGCAGCCTGTTTCTGGCCGGGGCACTGGGCTGTGCGCCGCTGTGCATCGGCTGGCCGGACCTTGCGCTCCCGCTGGGGCTGCCCTACTGGCTGGAGGGCGGCATGGTGGCGGTGCAGATCATGGTCTATCAAACCACGCATGGGAAAAAGCAGCTCTTCCGCACGGCCCCGCTCCACCGCTGGATGAAAGTGCGCGGCAGCAGTGCGGTGCAGATCTTTTATACATTCTGCGTGCTCGCCCTGCTGGGCGCGGCGCTGGCCCTGCAATGGGCAAAAATCAGTTGAGGAGGTGTGCAGATGGCAACCATCCGCCGAAAAAAGCCGGAGCCGTTCGCGCTGCTGCAGCGGGACCCCGGCCCCTGGTCTCCCATTCTGCTCTACTGGCTGGCAACGCTGGGCATCATCATCGTATTCGGGCTGGTGATGCTGTTCAGCGCCAGCTATACCACAGGCTATCTCCGCTTTGGCGATAGCCTGCACTACATCAAATCCCAGGTGCTCTGCCTGGGGCTGGGCCTTGTGGCCATGTTTTTGTTCTCCTATGTAGACCACCGTCTGCTCCGCAGGCTGGTCTGGCCGGGGTATTTCCTTGTGCTGGCGCTGCTGGTGCTGGTGCTGTTCAGCACCCCGCTGAACGGCTGCAAGCGCTGGCTGCGCGTGGCCGGTATGACGGTGCAGGTCTCGGAGATCGCAAAGTTTGAGATGATCCTGCTCACGGCCCACATCGCGGCCAAGGCACCCCGGCTGGAAAAACTGGACCCCAGCCGCAGCGGCCAGGTGCCGGTGGGGCCGTGGCTGCAGCAGCGGCTGGTGCGGGAGCTGCTCCTGCCGCTGCTCCCGCTGCTGCCGGTCATCCTGCTGCTCGTGATGGAGCCGCACATGTCCGGCATCGTGCTGACCACCGCCATGGTGGGCACCATCCTGCTGCTGGGCGGCAACGGCGGCGTCATCACCTGGGTGGGTGGTGCAGCCGGCATCTTTCTGCTGGAAACGATCTTGCAGCACATCGACTCCATCCCTTACCTGCAGAGCCGTCTGGACGGCTGGACGCAGGACCTGACCAAGATGACAGACCAGACCCTGCAAAGTCTGTACGCCATCGGCTCCGGCGGCGTGACGGGCCTTGGGCTGGGCAACAGCATCGAAAAGCAGCTCTGGCTGCCCGAAAGCACCAACGACTTCATCTTCAGCGTCGTCTGTGAGGAGCTGGGCTTTGCGGGGGCCGTGCTGGTCATCGTGCTGTTCGTGGTCTTCCTCGTGCAGGGGTTCTGGCTGGCCTTCCACGCCGAGAACCGCTTCTGCACGCTGGTGGGCATCGGCATCATGGCGCAGATCGCGTGGCAGGTGTTCTGCAACATCGCGGTCGTCACCAACACGCTGCCCAACACCGGCATTTCGCTGCCTTTCTTTTCCTCCGGCGGCACGAGCCTGATCCTGCTGCTGGCGGAGATGGGGGTCATGGTCAACATTGGCCGCAACGGTGAGCGCACCCGTCAGGAGCGCCGCCGCGCCCACGAGGAGCGGGAGGCCCGCCGCCGGGAAAAGACCATCGTGCTGGATACCGCGCGCAGGGCGCGGACCGAATCATAAGGAGGAACCAAGATGCGTGTTCTGATCGCTGCCGGCGGCACGGCCGGCCATATCAACCCCGCACTGGCCATTGCCGGTGCATTGAAAAAAGCAGACCCGACGGCCGAGATCCATTTTGCCGGCCGCAAAGAGGGGATGGAGTACCGTCTGGTGACCCAGGCGGGCTATCCCTTCCACCACATCGAGATCACAGGCTTCCAGCGGAAGCTCTCGCTGCACAACATCAAGCGGAACCTCATCACGCTGTGGAATCTGGCCCTCTCCGGCCCCACGGCCCGGAAGATGATGCGCGAGGTGCAGCCTGATCTGGTCATCGGCTGCGGCGGCTATGTGTCCGGCCCGGTGGTGCGCTGCGCCGCCAAAATGGGCATCAAGACCGCCCTGCATGAGCAGAACGCTTTCCCCGGCGTGACCAACAAGCTGCTGGCCCCGGATGTGGACATCGTGTTCGCCGCTGTGCCCGCTGCCGTGGAAAAGCTGGGTGCCCCCGAAAAGACCCGCGTGGTGGGCAACCCGGTGCGGCCGGAGGTGTTCGCCCAGGCCGGGAACCGCGACGCCATCCGCGCCGAACTGGGGGCAGGGGACCGCACGGTCATCCTGTCGTTCGGCGGCAGTCTGGGAGCACGGCGGGTCAATGAGGTCGTGGCCGACCTCTGCGCCTGGGAGCAGAAAAATCAGAAGCCGGTGCTGCACCTGCATGCCACCGGCCAGTACGGCGTGGAGCTGTTCCAGAACCTCGAAAAAGAGAAGGGTTTTGCCCCCGGCGACAGCCTTGTCGTGAAGGAATACATCAACAACATGCCGGAGATGCTGGCCGCGGCAGACCTCGTCATCAGCCGCGCCGGTGCCCTGACGCTGGCCGAGCTGGAGGCTGTGGGCCGCGCTGCGATCCTCATCCCCAGCCCCAATGTGGCTGAGAACCACCAGTATTACAACGCCATGGAGCTGCAAAAAGCCGGGGCTGCGGTGGTCATTGAGGAAAAAGACCTGACCGGCGAAGCACTCGTGGCCACCGTGGCCGACCTGCTGGCCGAGCCGGGCAAGCTGGCGCAGATGGGCCAGAACGCCCGGAAGCTCTCGGTGGACGACAGCCTGGACCGCATCGCCAATGCCCTGCTCCGGCTGGTCAAGACCCCGTAACAGAACGTGAAATCCAAAGGAAAGGAGGTGCGGCCCAATGGCAGACCGACCCCAGAACCGGAAGAAAAATGGAAAGCGCCGCCCGGTCTACGATCAGGCGCGGGACACCCGGCCCAGCCGCCCGGCAGACCGGAGCAATGTGGGATACCCCAGCTCCACGACGCCCGGCAGACACCCGGTGACCAACCCGAACTATGACCCCGATGCGCCCCGGCCCAGCCGCTATGCGGCGCGGGATACCGGCTCCGGCAGCTATCCAGACAACAGCATCCAGTTTCCCACCGGAGGCCGCCCCGTCCAGAAGCAGAACCCCTCCCGGAACCGGGCGCCAAATGCGCCGCGCCAGAACCAGCGGAGAACGAGCGCGCCGCAGAGCCAGCGACCCCGCAATGGGCAGGCCCGGCCTCAGAACCCGAACGCCCGGCGCCCGGCCAGCGGCCAGCGGCTCCGCCCTACGCAGACGAACCTGCGGGACCCCGCCCGCCGGGAAGGAAAAAAGAAACGGAAGATGACCCGCAAGGCTCTCCGACGCCGCAGAGCCATCCAGCGCCTGACCGCGCTGGCCATGCTGCTCTGCGTCATCGCGGCAGGTATCTATTTGACGGTCACCATGCTGTTCAAGATCAACACCATTGAGGTGCGGACGGCGGACGGCGTGGTGAGCGAAGCGGGCGGCTACTCCAGCGAGCAGATCCTGCAGGCGCTGGGCGTCCAGAAAGAAGAGAACATCTTCAGTTTTGACCCCGCTGCCAAAGCCGCCGCGCTGGAAAAGGTCTTCCCCATGCTGGAGGACATCCGGGTGGAGCGGGACTACCCCAGCACCGTGGTCGTGCGGGTGGCGGAAGCCCAGCCCGCCTACGCCATGCAGACGGCAAAGGGCTGGCTGACCCTCTCGGCCGGTCTGAAGATCCTGGCGGCGGACTCCGCCCAGCCCACCGGCCTGCCCACGCTGTACGGCGGCGAGCCGGTCTTCTCGGACCCCGGCGAGCAGCTGTGCTTCGAGGAGGAAACACCGGCAGACAGCAGCACCGCTTCGGAGAGTGCCTCCGACGCGGCCAGCGCCTCCGCTGCCGTAGAAGAGGAGGCGGGCGATAAGCGTCTGGAGGCACTCAGCACCCTGCTGACGGCGCTGGATACCGCCGGGATGCGCGGGGATGTCACCCGCATCGAGTTCGCCGACCCGGAGGAGATGGCGTTCCTGTATCAGGACCGCATCAGCGTCCGGCTGGGCACCCTGAACGAACTGGACTACAAGCTCAAGCTGGCCCGGCATGTGCTGCTCAATGAGGACGGCAAGGGCTGTGCGGCTACCGACACCGGTACGCTGGACTTCACCCACATCAGCATGTCCAGCACCCGAAAGTTCACCTTTGCGCAGGGCGAGCCGGAGCTGCCGTCCGGCTATGTCGTGCCGGAGCCGACGACACCGGAGGGAGCCCCGGCAGAAGAAGCGGCGGACAGCACCGCAGAGGGTGCCGCCGATGAAGCAGCGCCCCCGGCGGACGCCGCTGCACAGCCTGCGGACGATGCCCAGGCTCCGACCACAGAGACAGACCCGGCTCCCGCCGCACAGGATACGGTAGGCACCGGAGCTGCAAACTGAAAAAGCGAGGTTCATGTATGAAACTGGAACAATTGATGGAAGGCGTCCCCTTTGCCCTTGTGCAGGGCAGTCTGGAGACCGAAGTGACCGATATCATCTACGACAGCCGCAAGGCAGCCGAGGGCATGGCCTTCGTCTGCATCGTGGGCACCCAGCGCGACAGCCACGACTTCGCGGCCGACTGCGCCGCCAAAGGCGTGAGCGTGCTGGTCATCCAGCATGACATCGACCTGTCTGCCATGCCGGACGTGACCGTTGTGAAGGTGGAGAACAGCCGCTATGCCATGGCGCTGATGAGCTGCAACCTCTTCGGCAACCCAGCCCGGCAGATGACCGTGATCGGCGTCACCGGCACCAAGGGCAAGACGACCACCTCGTACTTCACGCAGGCGCTTATCAACGCCGTCTCCGGCGGCAAGGCCGCATTGTTCTCCTCGGTCGATAATTGCCTTGACGGCCACACCTACGTCGAATCCGATCTGACCACACCCGAATCGATGGACGCCTTCCGCATGATGCGCGAGGCGGCCGATAACGGTATGAAGTATCTGGTGATGGAGGTCTCCTCCCAGGCGTACAAGGTGGACCGCGTCTATGGCCTGACTTTCGATGTGGCCGCGTTCCTCAACATCTCCCCCGACCACATCAGCCCGATCGAACACCCCACGTTCGAGGATTACCTGTATTGCAAGCGCCAGATCATCGTCAACGCGAAGTCGCTGGTACTCGGCGCGGACAGTCTGCACGCCGATCTGTTGCGGGAGGACGCGGAGGCAGCCGGCATCGGCGTGACCACCTTCGCCCTGCATGACGCGGATAATGCCGGCACCAGTGCGGACGTCGTCGCCTGGCCCGCCGACCCGGCGCACGCCTCCTTCCACATCGCCGACGGAGATCAGGCCCTTGGCGACTACCATCTGTCCATCGATGGCGACTTCAACTACCTCAATGCGGCGGCAGCCATCGCCATCGCCCATGCGGTTGGCGTATCGCTCGATGACGCCGACGCACTGCACGCCATCGAATCCGTACGTATCGCCGGCCGTATGGAACAGTTCCGCGACCCGCAGTCAAACACGCTCGCCATCGTCGATTATGCGCACAACTACGCATCCGTCACCGCGCTGCTTGACTTCGTCTACGAGCGTTGGGGCGAGGAAAACCCGCGTATCACGCTGGTGACCGGATCGGCCGGCAACAAGGCCTACGATCGTCGTAAGGAAATCGTCGAGGCTGCCGAGAACCGTATCGCGAACTTCATTTTCACCGCCGAAGATACGGACACCGAGCCGATCATCGACATCTGCATGGAAATGCAAGGCTACATCACGAACAAGGATGTGGTCTCCACGGTGATTTCCGACCGTCTGACGGCCATCACCAACGCCATTTACGATGCCCGTGCGCACGCCGACCGATTCAACATCCTGCTGATCATCGGCAAGGGCAACGAGCGTTGGATCAAGGACCATCGCAAGCATGTGCCGTTCGACGGCGACGATCACGTCGTCGAACGCATGTTTGGCTTGTGACGGGATTCCGGCCAATCAAATCCTGATCGGATCCCGATTAGCCCACATCAGATCACGCGCAATACGACCAAACCAGAAACACGACATACGGATACAAACGAAAAAGGATAGCTGAATCGTAATGATCACGTTGGAGAAAGTTGACGGAGCCACACTGGAAGCCGAAGCCGAGAAGGCCGGCATCACGTTGCCTATCGAACAGACCAAGGTTTGGTCTGGTTTTCAGGCGGATATCGACGGACGCACACCATGGGGCAATTATCTGATCAAGCGTGATGGTGAATTGGTCGCCGTGATCTCCTTTATCGATTTTGAGACGCACGGTTATCATTATCTGCGCTCGATGCATGGGCCGGCGTGGGTCGCCAAGCCCACCGAGGCTGAGGAGCGCGAGGTCGTCGACGCCATCGTGGACACCGTCAAGAAGGCCGACAAGAGCATCGCGTTCCTGCGTATCGACACCTGGTTCGCCGATGGTACGGAGAAGGTGCTGTCCACAGTGCCGTACGACCAGACCGTGGTCATCGACATCACCGGTGGCGATGATGAGATTCTGGCTCGGATGAAGCGTCGTGGACGCCGTGACGTGCGCAAGTCTCTACGTGAATGCCCGGCCGAGGTTGCCGATGAGACGGATAAGGCCCTGACCGATTTCTCCGAATATTACGATGTGATGGTCGAAACCGGCCAGCGCGATGGATTCACGCCTGCTCCGATGAGCGACTACTCCGATATGATCGGCGCGTTGGGTGCCGATCATTGCCGTGTGTTCGCCGCACGTATTGAAGACCGTGTGGTGGCATGGTCGATTGTCACCGTGAACGGCACGCATGCGGTGCGCTACTATGCCGGCATGCGCAACGAGGTTATGCGTCTGCATGTGACCGACAAGCTGCTGTATTCCGAATGCTGCATCCTGGGCTCGCAGGGTATTACGGAATACGATCTGATGGGCATCGGCTCCGATTTCGCGCCGTCGCTCAAGGGGCTTAACGAGTTCAAGTGCAAGTTCACCGAGGAAATCACCCCGGTGGCCCCCGCCCGCGACGTACCCATCAAGAA
>OOAK01000886.1_pt1 | contig 24675 bp, 19 predicted proteins | sample 1671811 | NCBI WGS metagenome assembly OOAK01 (sample SAMN06348195, study PRJEB24527) | human gut metagenome | biome: human gut; feature: ankylosing spondylitis patient; material: feces | host: Homo sapiens | place: China | collected 2015-10 | reverse complement strand
TGCTATACAGCAAACATTCTTTTACGGGTAAGATTTTACGCAATACGCGAGTTTTGTATTGCAACCTCATATCTTGTCAATGCACAAAAGAGTGTCTTTGATGAGCAACACATCTAACGGTTTTCTCTTTAAAAACTGCTACGGTTATTGTAGCATATTGGATAATAATTTACAAGGCTCCTCCCACCGCCTAAAGGCAGTGGGTTTCTGCCTATGACAAAGGAAAGGAGTTATTTATGAAAAATCCTTTACGCAAACGTCTGCCCAGAGAACTGAAGGGGGAACTGGGAAAATATCTGGTGGTCTTTATTCTGATGGTATTGACCATAGGAATGGTTTCCGGATTTCTGGTGGCAGACGGAAGTATGATTGTTGCTTATAATGATGGATTTGAAAAATACAATATAGAAAACGGAAATTTCCGTACCAATCAACAGATATATAAAAGCCAGAAAGAAGAAATCCAGAATCTGGGAATAAAGCTGTATGAAAATTTCTATATTGAAGAGCCTTTGGATAATGGAAGTACCATGCGCTTTTTCAAAAACAGGACAGAAATCAATGGAGTATGCCTGATGAAGGGAGAACTTCCAAAAGCAACAGGGGAAATTGCCATTGACCGCATGTATGCAGACAATAATGAACTGAAGGTGGGAGACACCTTGAAGAGCCAGAGAGGTAAGCAGACCTGGAAGGTTACAGGGCTTGTGGCACTGTCTGATTACAGCTGTCTTTTTCAGAATAATAATGATTCCATGTTTGATTCTGTGAAATTCGGAGTTTCTGTAGTAACACCGGAGGAGTTTGATACTCTGGATCAGGATAAGCTCCAGTACAATTATTCCTGGATCTATGACAAACAGCCCAAAACAGAAAAAGAGGAAAAGGAAGTTTCAGAAGAATTGATGGAAAATATAGGGGAAATTGTTACCCTGGAAGCTTTTGTACCCAGATATCTGAATCAGGCCATTACCTTTACCGGGGACGATATGGGAAGTGACAAGGCTATGATGATCATATTGCTATACATTGTAATTGTCATTATGGCTTTTGTATTCGGAATTACTATCAGTAATACGATTCGCAGGGAAGCAGGGGTTATCGGCACGCTCAGAGCTTCCGGCTATACCAGGAGAGAATTGATCCGGCATTATATGGCATTGCCTGTCCTTGTTACACTGGTAGGAGCACTGGTGGGAAATATTCTGGGATATACAGTGTTTAAGAATGTATGTGCAGGAATGTATTATGGCAGCTATAGCCTGCCTAGCTATGTGACCGTATGGAGCGCAGAAGCTTTTCTGCTTACAACAGTAGTTCCGGTGATCATTATGCTGGTGATGAATTATGGAGTTCTCCGATACAAATTGCGTCTTTCCCCGCTGAAATTCCTGCGCAGGGATCTTTCAGGCAGAAAGAAGAAAAAAGCAATTTATTTAAGCCCTGTTATAAAAATCTTTTCCAGATTTCGTCTTCGCGTGATCTTTCAGAATATGAGCAATTACCTGGTACTGTTTATCGGGATTATCTTTGCCAACCTGCTGTTGATGTTTGGATTACTTCTTCCTTCGGCCTTATCTCATTATCAGGTGGAAATCCAGAATAATATGCTGGCAAAATACCAGTATATGCTTCAGGTTCCGGTAAGTGCAGCCAGTGGAAACAAATTTGACAGTCTGTTTTCTATACTGGAATTCTATATGTCTGCGGAAACAAAGAAAGAAGATGCAGAAGAGTTTTCAGCATATTCTTTAAATACTCTTCCCGGAAAGTATAAGAGCGAGGAGGTTCTTTTGTATGGAATCGAGCCGGACAGCAGATATGTAAAGGCTGATCTTGATAAAGGAATCTATATTTCCAGTGCTTATGCGGACAAATATGGGATTCATCCCGGAGATACCATTACCCTGAAGGAAAAGTATGAAAAGGAACAGTATTCTTTTAAGGTAACAGGAATTTATGATTATACGGCAGGCCTGTGTGTATTTATGACCAGAACTCAGCTGAACGAAAACTTTAATCTGGGAGAAGATTATTACAGCGGCTATTTTTCTGATACCAGGATTACAGATATCAAAGACAAATATATTGGGTCAGTGGTGGACCTGGATGCACTGACCAAGATTTCCAGACAGTTGGATGTGTCTATGGGAAGTATGATGGGAATGGTAAATGGATTTGCTATTGTGATCTATATGGTACTGATCTATCTTCTTTCCAAGATCATTATCGAAAAAAATGCCCAGTCTATTTCAATGGTAAAAATCCTGGGCTATACAAATGGCGAGATCAGCAGGCTGTACATTCTGTCTACTTCAATGGTAGTAGTGTTCTGTCTGCTTGTCAGTCTTCCAATAGAAACAGCGGTTATGAAGGTTCTGTTCAGGGAGATGATGCTGTCAAGCATTTCCGGCTGGATTACGCTCTGGATCGACCCGATGATCTATGTGCAGATGTTTGCAGCAGGAATCATTACATACAGAATCGTGGCCTTGCTGGAATTTCGGAGAGTGAAGAATATTCCTATGGATGAAGCCTTAAAAAATGTTGAGTAGGACAAAATTTGATAAAAATTTGACATTATCTGGAATTTGTGATACGGTTACACAGGAAACTGTTAGACCAATCAGTTGGAATAGGAGATTATTATGAGAAAAAGAACAACTTCAAGAGCAAAGGAAACTATTAAAGAAGCAACAACAAAGGCTACAGAAGCAGTCAAAGAGACAGTTGAGAAAACAACTGTAAAGGCTTCAGCAGTAATTGAAGAAGCAAAAGACGCTGCAGCCGATATTGCGAAGGCTCCGGTTGTAGAAGAAGCAAAAGAAACTGTAAAGAAGGCAGTGAAAGAAGTGGCTAAAAATATCGACATCAAAAAATTCGCAGAAACAACTATCGAATTACCTGGTTTTGCAGTTACAATGAGCTCCATCGAGGAAGCAATCAAAAAAGACATCAAAGACAAAGGCATCGAAGGAAAAGAAATCAGCGTTTATGTAAATGTTGAGCAGAAAGCCGCTTACTACACAGTAGACGGACAGGGCTCTGACGATTACAGAATCGACCTGAATACATTATAATCTGTAAGCATTTTTTATAAACCGAAAATGGATGTCTGCAGGGATCCGGAAAGAAAATCTGCAGACATAAAAACAGCAGGAATGTTCAGAAAATGAGTAGACCTGCTGTTTTTACGTACTATTGTTTGTTTGGGATAATAAGTGGGAATCCTCCGCAGGGGACTTACTTGATTCGGTTAAAATGATATCTCAGGAAGCTTTCTGCTCAAACAGATCCTCCCTTGTAATATTCTGTGCCCATTTCCCCTGGCGGTAATGATGGAATACCCATGGCCATTTCACAAACTCATCTGTACAGAGCAGGAAGTAGACCCACAATACCGGAAGCTTCAGGACAAAGGCCGCAAAAAATCCCAGAGGTACCGCATATACCCACATATCAATGGTATCGCAGATCAGTCCGAACTTCGTATCACCGCCTGCGCGGAATACCCCGGCGATCAGGGCTGTGTTTACCGCAGAACCCATAATATAATAGGTATTGATAAGCAGCATGTACTTCAAATAATGCATTGCCCCGTCACTTAAGGATGCAAATCTCAGGACCAGAGGCGTGATGGCAAATACGATCACACCGCCAATGGCACCGGCTATAATGGTCATCTTCAGCATTCTGGAAGCATACACCTTCGATTTCTCCAGATCCCCTTTTCCCATTACATTTCCAAGAAGAATCGTTCCCGCACTGGCAATTGCAAAGCAGAACACAGAACCGATATTGCGGACAACCGTAACCAGAGAGTTGGCTGCAACGGCATCTGTTCCGAGATGTCCCAGGATAACAGAGTACATGGAGAAAGCAACACTCCAGGAAACGTCATTTCCAAGAGCGGGAAGTGACAGCCGGATGAAGTCGCCAAACAGCACCTTACTGCGGATAAACATAAAGGTCAGGTTCAATTTAACATCTTTGCTCAGGAAAGAAACAATCACGCATGCTGCCAGTTCGATCAGTCTGGAAACAGCAGTTGCAATGGCAACACCTGTAGCTCCCAGCTTCGGTGCGCCGAAAAGCCCGAAGATAAAAGTGGCATTCAGGATAATATTCAATATAAAAGCCAGCATATTCAATGCCATACTGATCGTTACACGTCCGATACTGCGCAAAATCGCCAGATAAATCTCTGTAATTCCCCAGCAGAGATATGTAATTCCCATAATCCTAAGATAAGAAGAACCGATAGAGATCAGTTCCTGATCAGAAGTAAAAATCTTCATCATAAGCTGAGGAGCAGTAAATGCGATCAGTGCTACGATTCCCGAGATTATGATGGAAAAGCGGAGAGCAATTCCCTCGATCGCATGAATAGCCTGCATATTATTTTTTCCGAAATACTGCGCACACAGAAGAGAGGCACCTGTGCCAAGTCCATAATATACCATAAACAGGATATTGGAGTAATTGGCAGCCAGAGACACCGCAGAAATCGCAGACTGTCCCACATAATTAAGCATAATTACATCTGCGGAGTTAACCGCTGCGCTGAGCAGATTCTGGATAATGATCGGAATCGTCAGTTTAAGCATCTGCCGGTAAAAATTATCCTTACCGACTGATAATGTGTTTATCATATTTACCCCCGTAATAAGTATTTGCCCGATCAGGCAGTTTTATTAGTCTGTTTTCAGCATAATCCTTCCGGCAGAAAAACGCTATCGGTATTTTGACTGATTTCTACGTTATTTTGACTTTTGAGCCCTTAAACAAATCATCTTTGCTTATAATATCTTGCACAAAAGAAGTCGGACTGATATAATTCGTATGTATTTTGAGAGGAATACATACTGTGACTGATGAAAAATATAATGGGAGAAGTTTATGGCGACATTACAGCAATTAGATATGAATATTTTACTGTGGATCCAGGAACATTTAAGGGTGGATGCCCTGACTCCGTTCTGGAGAGCAGTCACCTTCCTCGGAAACGGAGGATGGTTCTGGATCGTATTATGTGTGCTTCTGATCTGTTTCGGGAAAACACGCAAAACAGGAGTGACAGCGGCACTCTCGCTGCTGTCAGGGTTTCTGATCACAAATCTGCTGATAAAAAATGCAGTAGCCCGTCCAAGACCTTTTGATACTTATACACAGATCATTCCGCTGATCACCAGACCGAAAGACTATTCATTTCCATCCGGTCATACCTGCGCTTCCTTTGCCGTTGCACTGGTCTGTCTGCGGATGCTGCCCGGGAAATGGGGGATTTTACCTGTTGTTCTGGCCGGAATGATTGCTTTTTCCAGACTCTATCTGGGCGTACATTATCCGGGGGATGTTCTGGCAGGATTTCTGGTGGCATTGCTCACAAGTACAGTGGCATGCAGGCTGATGCGGAGAACATTTTCACCTCAGAAAAGCTGACCGGTTCAGAAGAAAACTTCCGGGGGGAAATACAAAAAAGATATGCAAAAATCAGCAGAAAAATATTCGAATGTAAAGTGTAAAGGATAATCTTGTAATGAACAAAAATGAAATCTATATAAAGAGCGGAACCAATTACAAAGAAATGACAAAGGAACTGCTGGCACAGTGCGGCCTGGCGTCTGTAATTTCAGATAAAAAGATGCAGATTGGTATCAAGCCTAATCTTGTATCACCTTCCGAGGCTTCATGGGGAGCTACCACACATCCGGAAATTGTGGCGGGAATTATTGAGTATCTGCAGGAAAACGGATATGGAAATATTGCCATTCTGGAAGGCTCCTGGGTGGGAGATAAGACTACAGAAGCATACGAAGTGTGCGGATATCGTGAACTAACGGAAAAATATCAGGTGCCTTTTTGGGATATGCAGAAAGACAAGGGGATTGAAAGAGATTGCAGGGGGATGAAACTGAATGTCTGTGAACGTGCGGCAAATATCGATTTTCTGATCAATGTTCCGGTATTGAAAGGCCATTGTCAGACAAAGATCACATGTGCATTGAAAAATATGAAAGGATTGATCCCCAATACAGAGAAGCGCCATTTTCATGCGATGGGACTGCATGAACCGATTGCACATCTGAATGCGGGGCTCCATCAGGATTTTGTCGTGGTTGATAACATTTGCGGGGATCTGGATTTCGAGGATGGCGGAAATCCGGTAGTGATGAACCGTATCTGGGCGGGGACGGATCCGGTGCTGATCGATTCTTATGTATGTCAGATCATGCATTATACAACGAAAGATGTACCGTATATTGAACTGGCAGAGAAGCTTGGGGTTGGAAGTACTGATCTGAAAAATTCCCACATCGTATACTGTGAGGAAAATGCCCGCAAAGAACTTCCGAAATCAAGAAAAGTGGTAGAACTTCAGGATGCAGTAGAAGAAGTAGAATCCTGCAGTGCCTGCTATGGTTATCTCATCCCGGCTCTGGAAATGCTTAAAAATGACGGCCTTTTCGAGAAACTGGACACGAAAATCTGCATCGGCCAGGGATACCGCGGAAAAACAGGAAAACTGGGTGTAGGTGCATGCACCTGTAAATTTGAACATAACGTAAAGGGATGTCCCCCTACAGAGAATCAGATTTATGATTTCCTGAAGCAGTATATTCTGGGAGAAAATAAATAATATGATATCAGGGTCCTAGTACATCGTTTTCGAAATAACTATACCACTCACTTGTCTGCGAATCCGATTGCACAGGTCTAAAAGCCTCAGCGTAGCCCGCTACGCCTGCGTTTTTATACCAGCACACTCGAATCCGCATCCTACGCGATTGGTATAGTTATTTACGAAACGATGTACTAGGTTCAAAAAGTCGTTCGTGCCTGCATGATAAGACTTTTGAATCTGGAACCCTGTTTGATTTTACAATGCCATCTTTATCATCTGTATAATTTTATCCTGCTCAAATTTACTGCTGTCAAATGCCAGATGATACTGGGAAATATCTTTCCATTTCTTATCTGTAAAGTACTCATAATAAGTACGCCGTTCTTTATCCACTTTCTTAACCAGCTTCTGTGCACTTTTTTCTTCCCGTCCCGTACGCTCGATGACAGTCTGTACACGATACTCAAATGGTGCATGGATAAATACGCTCAGGCATTTATTGTCGAGGATGTGATTGGCGCATCGGCCAACGATCACACAATCTTCTTTCTCAGCAGCATCCAGAATAATCTTTCGCTGAAGATCAAAGAGCACATCATTCATGGGAACAAAGTGAAAATCGCTGTCCATCTGAAGTTCATGGTCAATGGGAAAACGCCACTGGCTGCCACGTTTCTCATCAACCTTGGCAAGCAGATCAAAAGGAATATTCTCTTTCTGAGCTGCAATATCGATCAGCTCTTTGTCATAAAAAGCAAATCCAAGCTCTTCTGCCAGAGCTTTACCGATCAGGCGGCCATTACTGCCGAGCATCCTGTTTATTGTAATCACGCGTTTACTCATAATCAAACCCTCCTTTATGACATCTCTGTTATTGAACGATATAGATTCAGGCGGATATTCGCAAATTGTACCTGTTATCTGCAATTAACAGTGATAAGTCTTTTATTTGTGAACATTATAACATTGATACTTGAAAAAATCCAGTAAAATATATAAAAAACCAAATACATTACGAAAATATTTGGGTACAGTGCACAAAAACGATTCGCAATGAAACAAATGATGCAGTTAATCCGATAATATTTTGAAAAGTGTTTTTTTGGATAGTTTTATCAATAGACACTTTTGGCTGTCATATGCTAGAATTAGAGTAATATTTACAGCAAGCAGCAAAGCGGATGATATTGTCCGCCTGACCAGGATTACTGCCGAGACATACAAGCCAAAATTCCATTGCCGCAGGCAATCTGGAATGAATTTTGGCTACGTTACTGAGAACGGAGTGAACAGTAACAAAAATTTATTTATGAAATAGAGGATATTTATAGATTTTTTCTTTAAGCTATGGTATTATATTAAATTGGCTGTCTGACGACAGATCCGAGTCAAAATATTACAAGAGATATGAAAAGTATGTAAGAAAGGGATACGATACATAATGCTGAAAATCAAAAGCTATGTAAAGGTAAACAGTCTGGCGGAAGCTTATGAACTGAACCAGAAGAAAACAGCCTGTATTCTTGGGGGAATGGTCTGGATGAAAATGGGCAACAGAGCAATATCCACAGCGATTGATCTTTCCGGTCTGGGGCTGGATGCGATTTCGGAGAATGATGACGAATTTGTCATCGGATGTATGACTCCGCTTCATGACCTGGAGACAAATGAAGCTCTGAATACCTACACACATGGAGCTATGAAAGAAAGCCTTTGCCACATTGTAGGCGTACAGTTCAGAAACTGTGCCACTGTGGGAGGAAGCATTTATGGAAGATATGGTTTCTCAGATGTTCTGACCATGTTCCTGGGAATGGATACATGGGTAGAATTATATGATGCAGGCCGTATTCCACTGACTGAATTTGTAAATATGAAGAAGGACAATGACATCCTTGTAAATATCATCGTGCGAAAAGAGCCACTTCTTACCTGTTACTTAAGTCAGAGAAACATAAAAACAGATTTCCCGGTGCTGACCTGTGCAGCTTCTGTGATCGGAAATGAGGCAAGGACTGTGATAGGTGCCAGACCTGCACGTGCCATGATCGTGGAAGATAAGAAGCAGATCCTGAAGAATTTCCGGAACATGACAAAGAAGCAGAAGGAAGAGGCAATCGAAGCCTTTGCAGAATATGCGGCAGAGAACGTTCCTACTGCAGGCAATATGCGAGGATCAAAGGAATACAGAACCCTTCTTGTAAAAGTACTGACAAGAAGAGCCTGGGAAGCAGTAGGAGGGATGAAAAATGAATATTAATTTCTGGCTTAACGGAGTGAACCGCCACGCAGAGATCTCCCCGGATACACTGCTGATCGATTTCTTAAGAAAACAGGGCTGTTTCAGCGTGAAAAGAGGCTGCGAAACTGCGAACTGTGGTCTTTGCACAGTTCTTATGGACGGTCGTCCGGTGCTTTCCTGCAGTACACTTGCAGCACGCATTGAGGGAAAGAAAATCGTTACATTGGAAGGAATGCAGAGAGAAGCGCAGGAGTTTGGAAGCTTTCTGGCGAATGAAGGTGCGGAACAGTGCGGTTTCTGCAATCCGGGATTTATCATGAATGTATTTGCGATGCTCAACGAGATCAAAGATCCCACAGAGGAGCAGATCAAAGAATATCTTGCGGGAAATCTGTGCAGATGTTCCGGTTTTGTTTCCCAGACAAGGAGTATCCTGAAGTTCCTGAAATATAAGAAAGCACAGGAGGAAGCATAAAGATGAAATATGTAAATCAACCTGTACGTAAAACAGATGCAATGTCACTGGTAACCGGAAAGCCTGTCTATACAGATGATCTGGCACCAAGGGACTGCCTGATCGTGAAGATACTGAGAAGTCCCCACGCCAACGCCTGGGTGGAAGATATTAAAACAGGTACTGCCGAGAAGGTGGCCGGAATTGCATGTATCCTTACCTATAAAGATGTACCTCAGAAACGTTTTACTCTTGCCGGCCAGACTGCACCGGAGATGAGTCCGGATGACAGACTGATCCTTGACCGTCATGTACGTTTTGTGGGAGATGCAGTTGCCATTGTTGCGGGTGAGACAGAAGAAGCGGTAGATAAAGCATTGAAGAGAATCCGCGTAGATTACCGCGTGGAGGCACCGGTTCTGGATATCCACAAGGCAAAAGATAATCCAATCCTGGTCCATCCGGAGGATGACTGGAAACTGAAAATCCCTCTTGGCGGAGACAACAAAAGAAACTTATGTGCATCTGCAGTGGAAGAACATGGAAATGTAGATGAAGTTCTGGCAAAGTGTAAATATACTGTAGAGCGCACTTATCATACAAGAGCAAACCAGCAGACTATGATGGAGACTTTCCGCACAGCCTGCTATATGGATCATTTCGGCAGACTGATCGTTCTGTCCTCAACACAGATCCCATTCCATGTGCGAAGGATCGTTGGAAGGGCACTGGACATTCCTGCTTCCAAAGTACGTGTGATCAAGCCAAGGATCGGTGGCGGCTTTGGTGCAAAGCAGACCTCTGTCAGTGAGATCTATCCGGCGATCGTGACCTGGAAAACAGGCCGCCCGTCCAAGATGATCTTCTCCAGATATGAGTCCATGATCTGCTCTTCACCGCGCCATGAGATGGAGATCACAGTACGCGCAGGTGCAGATGAAAATGGTATCATCAAGGCAATTGATCTTTATACTTTGTCCAACACTGGGGCATACGGAGAACACAGTTCTACAACAGTAGGACTCAGCGGTCATAAATCAATCGCTCTTTACAGACATACAGAGGCCTACAGGTTTGCTTTTGATGTTGTCTATACAAATGTGCAGGCTGCAGGTGCCTATCGTGGTTATGGTGCAACCCAGGGTATTTTTGCAGTGGAATCTGCAGTAAATGAGCTGGCACATAAGATGGGAATGGATCCTGTTAAGGTAAAAGAAATGAATATGCCTGTAGAGGGCGGTCCTCTTCCGGGATATCCGGATGTTCCTTATGCACAGAGCTGTTCCATGGACCGCTGTATGGCGCGCGCCAAAGAGATGATGGACTGGGATTCCAAATATCCATGCAGGGATATGGGAAATGGAAAGGTCCGCGGAGTCGGTGTTGCTATGGCTATGCAGGGTTCTTCCATTGCAGGAGTTGACGTAGGCGGCGCAGATATTAAGCTGAATGAAGATGGTTCTTATACGCTGGCACTTGGATGTACGGACATGGGAACAGGCTGTGATACTGTTATGGCACAGATTGCGGCAGACTGCCTGAATACACCTATGGATAACATCGTAGTATTCAGTGTGGATACGGATATTTCTCCTTATGATTCCGGTTCCTATGCTTCCGCCACGACCTATACCACAGGTGTGGCAGTTATGAAGGCCTGCGAGGAACTGAAGAAAAAAATCTGTAAGCTTGGTGCAGAGATGATGGAAGTAGATGAGAGAAAAGTCGATTTTGACGGTTCCTGTGTATTCTATGATGAGACACTTGAGACAGACGGAAATGCAGCAGGCCATATGACAGATGCAGAAGAGGGCTATAGTGTTGATATGGATGCCATCAGTTCTGAAAATGCCCAGAAGAAAGTTTCACTGAAAGATATTGCATTAAAGAGCACTTTCTTTAATAATATCGAGCTTCAGGTTGTGAAACAGCATTCTTCACCAATCTCACCGCCGCCGTTTATGGTAGGTATGGCAGAAGTAGAGGTGGATACAGAGACAGGCAGTGTGGATGTCCTGGATTATGTGGCGGTTGTTGACTGCGGTACACCGATCAATCCGAATCTTGCACGTGTACAGACTGAGGGCGGTATTGCACAGGGAATTGGCATGGCTCTCTGGGAAGATGTACAATATACAGATAAAGGTAAGATCCGCAACAATTCTTTTATGCAGTATAAGATTCCAACCAGACAGGATATCGGAAATATCCGCGTGGATTTCGAGTGCAGTTACGAAAAGAGCGGCCCTTTTGGTGCCAAATCCATTGGTGAGCTTGTAATTGATACTCCATGTCCGGCACTGGCTGAGGCAATTTATAATGCAACAGGTGTGCGTCTGACAGAGCTTCCGATGACTCCTGAGAAGATTGCCATGGAGATTTTGAAGAATTGCGAATCCACCCGGTCAGGGACAAAGGTGGAAGAATGAGAGAATTATGCCTTGCCTGTGCAGGCTTTGTTCTGGAGTTTATAGTTTTTTATGCAGCGGGCATTGTTCTGGCCCGGATATTGAAAATAAAAGGGGATTGTTCCCTGACTTTCATCCTGGGATATCTGGTTTACTTTGCAGTGTTTGAACTGGTGATCGTGCCGATGACACTGAAATGGGTATCCCTGACAGCTGCGGCTTATATATGGGCAGGAATCATGGCTCTGGTTATCTGCGCAGCTGTAATCTGCACAATAAAAAAACAACGGAGAATACGTGCCGGACAAACGGAAACATGTAGTGGGATTTTTGGAAGCATTTCTGAAATATGGAAAAATCACTCTGTGATGATTATCCTTGCAGGTGCCGTAGTATTGCTGCAGTGTCTGATTGTGATCTTTTACGAGGATACAACAGTAGATGCGGCGTATTATGTAGGTACAGTGAGTACTTCTGTATACACAGATACTCTTGGCAGATATAATCCCTTTAACGGAGCGATCCAGAAGGCATTTCAGGCCAGATATGTTTTTTCCGCATATCCGATGCATAATGCAGTGTGGTGCAGACTTCTGGGAATCCATCCCATTGTGCAGGCAAAGCAGGTAATGTCATGTATGAATGTAGTGACTGCCAATCTGATCATTTATCAGATCGGTAAGAGACTGTTTGACGGAAACAGGAAGAAAGCAGATCTGATGCTTGTCTTTGTCTGTGTTTTACAGCTGTTTTGCGGTACGATTTATTCCTCCGGAACTTTTTTCTTTACCAGAAGCTACGAGGGAAAAGCCATCCTTGCCAACATTGCCATCCCTTCAGTTCTCATGTGTGCCGTCTGGTATCTGCAGGAGAAAAACAGCAGGAATGTCTGGATCATATTGTTTGTCACAGCGGTCAGTGCGCTGACATTTTCCGGTTCTGCTATCATCTTTCCTATCGTGATCGCAGCGGGAATGGCTCCGGCGGCAGTTATGAATAAGAGATTTTCAGGGCTGATATATTGTGCAGTGTGTATGCTTCCGTCGGCATTATATGCAGCTGTATTTTTTGCATGCAGAATTGGTCTGCTGACGCTGGCTGCATCATAATACAGAAAGGAGAAAAAAATGGCAGGTGTAACAATTCAGGAACTGGGACTGCGCTTTGTTGATGCATGTATGAGGCTGTACTGGGGTTCCTGCTGGTATCCTCTTCTGTTTGCTGTAGGACTGATCTGCACACTGGTCCTGGGGAGAAAAAGAAAGTCCGGGATATTTATCGGCTATACAGTGTTTCTGCTGCTGACAGTATATAATCCGCTGGTTGTAAAATATCTTATCGCAAAGGCTAAGTTTGAGAATGAATATTACCGGTTTATCTGGATTCTTCCTGTGATCCCGGCGGTTGCCTACTATGGAGTCAGACTTGTGACCGCTTTTAGAAAGACCTGGATAAAAGTTCTTATGGCTGCAGCTGTGCTGACAGGTTTTGTGATCCTGGGAAATCCGCTGGACGGGGTAGTGACCAATTTTGCAATGGCAGAGAATATTTATAAGGTGCCCAATGATCTGCGTGCAGTCTGCGACGTGATCCACCAGAACCAGGAGAATGATTTTCCAAGGGTTGTTTTTGACGGCAGTCTTAACAGCATTGTGCGACAGTATGATGCGGGGATCGCCACTGTAATAAGCAGAAATGCAAGTATCTACAGATCAGGCAGTACAGTGGCGGGAAACTATGATGAGAACAGCAGTTTCTATAAAAGACAGAAAGCATTGCTGGATGTGATCGATTATCATATCTATGAAGATAAAGAAGGGTTTCAGGCTGCGTTGAAGAAATCAAAGACAGATTTCGTAGTAACACAGATCGGGCTGGTTGACCATGATTTTCTGACAGAGTGTGGTTGTGAACTGATCGCACAGACGGAATCCTGCTACATTTACAGATTTGATTATAGTAATCCTCGTAAATAATGCATATTGATCCGGCTCATCAGAGCGTGAAATTCTGCCAAGCTGTTTCAAATGCATTAATTAAGAGGCGTGCTATGATCGAAATATCATATATCTTACAAGAGAAGGAGAAAAGAAATGAAAAGTAACATAAAAAGACTTTCGCTCTGCCTTTCAGCACTGATGCTGCTGATACTGGCAAGTCCGCTGACTGTACTTGCAGCAGAGGAAGAGGTGGCTGCATCTGCGAAATTTTACGGCACATTCTGGTCGTTGGTTCCGCCGCTTGTTGCCATTGCACTGGCACTGATCACCAAAGAAGTATACAGTTCACTGTTTGTAGGAATACTGGTTGGTGCACTGTTTTACTCTAATTTTAATTTCGAAGGAACAATCCTTCATATTTTTGAAGGCGGAATGATCAGCGTTCTGACAGATTCTTATAATATGGGTATCCTGATCTTCCTTGTTATTCTGGGAACCATGGTATGCCTGATGAACAGGGCAGGCGGTTCCGCAGCATTCGGACGCTGGGCCAGTAAGAGGATTAAAAGCAGAGTTGGTGCGGAACTCTCAACCATCATTCTTGGTGTACTGATCTTTATTGACGATTATTTTAACTGTCTGACAGTAGGAAGTGTTATGCGTCCTGTGACAGATAAGCACAATGTGTCCCGCGCAAAGCTGGCGTACCTGATCGATGCCACAGCAGCACCGGTATGTATCATTGCACCGATTTCTTCATGGGCTGCGGCAGTCAGCGGATTTGTAGAAGGAGAGGATGGAATTACCCTGTTTGTACATGCAATTCCCTATAACTTCTACGCACTGCTTACGATCTTCATGATGGTGGCAATGGTTCTTATGAAAGTAGAATTCGGAACAATGGGTGTTCATGAGACAAATGCTTTAAAAGGCGATATCTACACAACACCTGCACGTCCTTATGCAAACGCGGCTGAAGATGAGAAAAGTAATCCGCGTGGCAAGGTGATCGATCTTCTGATCCCGATCATAAGCCTTGTGATATGCTGCGTAATCGGTATGATCTATACTGGTGGTTTCTTTAGCGGAACTGATTTTGTAACTGCATTTTCACAGAGTGATGCATCTGTGGGACTGGTGCTTGGAAGCTTCTTCGGACTGGTTATCACGATTGTTTTATATCTGATACGTCGTGTTATGAATTTCAGAGACTGTATGGCGTGTATTCCGGACGGATTCAAGGCAATGGTACCTGCAATCCTGATCCTTACTTTTGCCTGGACATTGAAGGCCATGACAGACAGCCTTGGTGCATCTGTATTTGTATCTGCAATTGTTAAAAGCTCTGCAGGCGGGCTGATGAATTTCCTTCCTGCAATTATCTTTGTGATTGGGGCTGTTATCGCATTTGCGACAGGTACTTCATGGGGAACCTTTGGTATCCTGATCCCGATTGTTGTTAATGTATTCTCAGGAACAAATCATGAACTGATGATCATCTCTATTTCTGCGTGTATGGCAGGTGCTGTATGTGGAGATCACTGTTCACCGATTTCCGATACAACCATCATGGCATCAGCAGGTGCACAGTGTGAACATGTAAATCATGTCAGCACACAGCTTCCCTATGCAATGGTTGTAGCAGCAGTATCTTTCCTGACTTATATTATCGCAGGATTTGTACAGACAGCATGGATCGCACTTCCGGCAGGAATCATTCTTATGGCGATCACCCTGGTGATCATCCGATTAAAATTCGACGATCTGAAAATGTAAATAAAACCGGGCAGCCAGCACAATGCATGACTGCCCATAATTTTTGACTTGTAACAAAATAATGCATCTTTTGTAACAAAATAAAAAACTTTACTTTTTTCGGTAATTATGATAATATAGACCTTGTATTAAATAAATTATATAAATCCTTTGAAAATCAGATTTTCAAGATACGCGCCTGTAGCTCAGTGGATAGAGCAGTGGTTTCCGGTACCATGTGCGGGGGTTCGATTCCCTTCAGGCGTGCTGCCTGGGACGTATGTACAGTTCCGGTGCGTTGTATCACAGGAGTTATCAGAATCGGGAACTGTCAGAAATCGTATGGCGGCAGTGAACGGAGCAAACGGTAACTCATAAGGAGGACAAGAACTTGGATGATTTTAGAGAATGGTTATCAGATAATCTCCGGTATTTTATGCTGGGTGGAGCTATTCTGATAATTGTGGTTGTCCTGTTTTGCGGCATTCGAGCCTGTTCCGGAAGTAATAAGGGGAATTCCGGAGATGAACAGAAAACCACATCCGAAGACCAGGGAAATGTTCCTTCTTCTCCGATAAGTGAAGGGGAGTCTGACGAGAAGAAAGAAGACGCCAATCCCATGGAAACAGCAGATGCAGACGTTACTGCATTGATCACGAGCTATTATCAGGCTCTGGGGGAAAAAGATATTGCAACGCTGAAGACTCTGGAAGATGATTTCACACCGTCTGATGAGTCAAAAGTCACAAATTTGAAAGATTATATCGAAGGGTATGAAGTAGGCGATGTGTACACGAAGAAAGGTATGACAGATGATTCTTACGTGGTTTACGCCTGTTTCTCGTATATCTGTCAGGGCGTTGAGACCAAGGCCCCTGCACTGACTCAGTTCTATGTATATAAGAACAGCGAAGGAAACTGGGTGATCAATAACGGAGCTTTACAGGATTCTGAGATTTCCGCATATATGGAAAAACAGTTATCAGACAGTGATGTTTCAGCTCTTATAAAGAAGGTGCAGAATGAACTGGATCAGGCACAGCAATCTGATCCGTCTCTTGAAGAATTCCTGAATGGTCTTGGGGAGGAAGCAGGTGTGTCAACAGAGGCAGAAGATGGCACGATGCTTACTGCTTCGGAGGAATGTAATGTACGCGCAGAAGCCAGCACAGATGCTGATATCCTTGGCGTGATCTCAGCAGGTGATCAGGTTCAGAAGACAGGTACTGATGGTGAATGGGTTCAGATCGACTACGACGGTCAGACCGGATACATCAGAGGAGATTTACTTGAATAAAATTGAATATGGAACGTAAAAAATACAGGCGGTTATCCTTGTGGTAACTGCCTGTATTTTTTACGTTCCGTTTTTCTGACATTGTTCTTGTCAGCTTCTGCTGGAGATTTTGCTGTTCTTATTACTTTTCGCAACTTCCGCAAGGGACTTACTTGATTCGATTAAATTCACCGTATGTAACTCCTGTCGATAATTCTGTCTGATGCAGGGAAGCCAGTTCGTGCACTGTTACAAGCTGATAGCCTTCTTCGATAAGCTGCGGGATCAGGATCTCGGCTGCATCTACAGAGGTGCTGAAGATATCGTGCATCAGAATAATGGAACCATCTTTTACATTATTCATGACTTCCTCAACCGTAGATTCCACATCCTGCGTTTTCCAGTCCAGAGTGTCAATGGACCACAGAATCATCGGGGTTCCCACAGTTGATTTTACCGTATCATTAACAGATCCATATGGCGGGCGGACCACCGAAGCTCCCTCACCTGTAAGATTTACAAGCTGTTCATCCACTCTTGCAATTTCTGAACTGATCTCATCCGAAGAAAGAGTCGCCAGATCCTTATGGTCATAAGTGTGGTTTCCAAGTTCACAGCCCAGTTTCTTCATGCGTTTTACTTCGTCCGGAAAACTGGCAATCTCAGTACCCACCATAAAGAAAGTTGCCTTTGCATTATTTTCTTCCAGACAGTCCAGAAGACGGTCTGTAAAAGAACTGGGACCATCATCAAAAGTAAGGGCGACCGACTTCTTTGCCGTAGATGTACCGGACTTGTCAGAGGTGTCTGACTTACCTGAAGATTTCTTCTTCGAGGATTTTTTCTTTGGTGTATAATCTTTCAGAGAACCATCTGTATCCAGTTCATAAGTTTTCTTATTTATTATTACAGTCCCTGTCTGCAGAATGCCATCCATATCAAAATAATACCGCTTCTTTCCGATATCTGTCCAGCCTGTCTGCATAATACCGGTCTCATCCATATAGTACTGTTTCCCATCTGTATCTGTGAACCATCCTGTGTATGGCTTATCATCTACCAGAAACATCCAGTTACTTCCACTGGAAGCCCAGCTGCCCTCTGATGCCTCAGGCGAGATATCAGTGCTTAATGCAGGACCGCCCGGAGAAGCTTCAGATGAATCTGAAGAAGTGCGTCCAAACAGTTTCCCGGAAGAAGAATCCGTAAAATTATCATTGCTATCAGTCAATGTTTCCTCAGAAGTAAACTCCGCAGAATCCTGATCTTCTGACACGAAAGCTCCGGTATCGCTGATGGCATCTGCCTGTGAAGTCACAGCGGAAGAACGGGTAAAAATTCCTCCAAGTATCAGACACAGAATAACAGAAAGTGCGATCAGCCACCGGTTTGTACGTGGTAAATGATCTGACATGAAAGCCTCCTTTTTGATAAAATCAGTGACAAAAAAGATATCCTGTCATTCGATATCATACAATAAAATCTGACAAAATACAAGGCGATTCCCCATTCCTGCCCTTTTGAAAAAAATTCCAGAAAAATTCCATCAAAATTTCACCGTTGATAAGATGTACAAAAAATTATATAATAGAACAATGGACGAAAAAATCAGAATAAACAAATATTTAAGCGAGGCAGGCATATGCTCCAGACGGGAAGCCGACCGGATGATCGAAGAGGGAAGGATTACGGTAAACGGAAAAAAAGCAGAAAGCGGTCAGAAAGTCAGCCTGGAAGATGAGGTCTGTGCAGACAATATACCTGTCCATAAAAATGAAAAAAAAGTACTGCTTCTTTTTAACAAACCCAGAGGGATCGTGTGCAGCACAAAGCAGCAGTTTGATGAGACGACGGTAACAGATTATCTGGATTATCCTCTGCGTGTTTATCCTGTGGGCAGACTGGATAAAGAATCACAGGGCCTTCTCCTTCTGACAAACGAAGGAGATCTGGTCAATAAGATCATGCGCGCCGGAAACTATCATGAGAAAGAATATTTTGTGACAGTGAATAAGCCGGTGGACAGGGAATTTGTCCGAAGGATGAGCAAGGGAGTCCCTGTTCTTGATACAGTGACCAGACCATGCAGAGTGGTGCAGACAGGAGAATGCAGCTTTCGGATCATTCTGACACAGGGACTGAACCGGCAGATCCGCAGAATGTGCCGGTATCTGGGATATGAGGTACAGAAGCTGAAAAGGATCAGGATCATGAATCTGACTCTGGACGGGATCAGAGAAGGCGAATACAGAGAGATCACAGCACAGGAATGGGAAGAACTGAACCATTTACTGGAATCTTCCACAAGTGAAACAGTGATCAGAACAGGAGAACAGAATGGAAACAGCAGCGATCATGCGAATGAAAGAGCTGGTGCAAAAGCTGGACAGGGCAGCAAAGGCGTATTACCAGCAGGATACAGAGATCATAAGCAACAGAGAGTACGATCAGATGTACGACGAGCTTCAGGCTCTGGAGAAAGAGACAGGCACTGTTCTGGCAAACAGCCCAACCATAAGCGTAGGGTACGAGGCAGTTGACCAGCTTCCAAAAGAAGAACACGAATCCCCCATGCTGTCTCTGGACAAGACTAAGGACAGAGAAGTTCTGAGGGAATTTATCGGGGAACACAAAACGCTTCTGTCATGGAAGCTGGACGGACTGACGATCGTTCTTACCTACGAGAATGGAGAACTTGCCAAAGCAGTTACACGTGGAAACGGTGTGACAGGAGAGGTTGTCACCAATAATGCCAGAGTATTTAAGAACGTTCCTCTTAAAATCCCGTATCAGGGAAGACTGGTGTTGCGTGGGGAAGCGATCATTACCTATTCGGACTTTGAACGGATCAATGAATCCATAGAAGACGTTGATGCGAAATACAAGAATCCGAGAAACTTATGCAGCGGTTCTGTCCGCCAGTTAAACAATGAGATCACAGCCCGCAGGAATGTGCGTTTCTACGCATTTACGCTGGTAAGCGCCGACGGGGTTGATTTCCATAATTCAAGAGCCCGGCAGTTTGAATGGCTGAAAGAACAGGGATTTGATGTAGTGGAATACAGGACAGTCACAGCTTCAACGCTGGATGAAGCCATGGAATATTTTTCAACTGCGATCACTGAGAATGATTTTCCGTCAGACGGATTGGTTGCTCTTTATGATGATATTGCATACGGAGATTCCCTTGGAAGAACAGCGAAATTTCCCAGAAATGCTTTTGCATTCAAATGGGCAGATGAGATCAGAGAAACCCATCTTCTTGAGATCGAATGGAGCCCGTCAAGAACAGGGCTGATCAATCCGGTGGCTGTTTTTGAACCGGTTGAGCTGGAGGGAACCACTGTGAGCCGCGCCAGCGTACACAATGTGAGCATTCTAAAAGAATTGCAGCTTGGTATCGGGGATACGATCACTGTATATAAAGCAAATATGATCATTCCGCAGATTGCAGAAAACCTCACACGCAGCAGTAAACTGGAAATTCCGGATACCTGCCCTGCATGTGGCCATGGAACACAGATACAGAAGGTAAATGATGTGGAGGCACTTTACTGTACAAATCCTGACTGTGCCGCAAAGAAGATCAAATCCTTTGCACTTTTTGCAAGCAGGGATGCCATGAACATTGACGGACTGTCAGAAGCAACACTGGAGAAATTCATTGCAAGAGGCTTTATTCATGATTTCGGAGATATTTTTGAGATTGGAAAGCATCGTGATGAGATCGTGGAGATGGACGGATTCGGGGAGAAATCCTTTGAGAACCTGATGACCAGCCTTGATAAAGCTAAGGAGACTACTCTTGCGAAGGTGATCTACAGCCTTGGAATCGCCAATATCGGTCTTGCCAATGCAAAAGTGATCTGCAGGCATTTTGATGATGATCTGGAGAAGATCCGCCATGCAGATAAAGAGGAAATCAGCTCTATTGATACCATCGGACCGGTAATTGCCGGAAGTTTGACTGATTATTTTTCAGACGAGGATAATAACAGAAAACTGGATCATCTGATGAGCCATCTGACTGTTAAGAAAGAAGAAAAGACAGGTGAGCAGATTTTCCGGAACATGAATTTCGTTATCACAGGAAGTGTGGAGCACTTTGCAAACAGAGCACAAGCAAAGGAATTTATTGAGTCTCTGGGAGGCAAGGTGACCGGATCAGTAACATCGAAGACGAACTACTTGATCAATAATGACACAACTTCCAATTCTTCAAAGAATAAAAAAGCCAAAGAACTGGGAATTCCGATCCTTTCTGAAGAAGATTTCCTGAAGATGGCACAACAATAAAATAATAAGAACAGGAGATAAGATAATGCCAATTAAAATACAGAGCGATCTGCCAGTAAAAGAGATTCTGGAAAAAGAAAATATTTTCGTGATGGATGAGTCACGTGCATCCCATCAGGATATCCGCCCCATTCAGATCCTTATTCTGAACCTGATGCCTCTGAAAGAGGAGACAGAGCTTCAGCTTCTGCGTTCCCTTTCCAACACACCGCTGCAGGTGGATGTCACCTTTATGGCAGTACAGAGCCATGAAGCGAAGAATACATCTGTGAGTCATCTGAATAAATTTTATCAGACATTTCCGGAACTGAAAAATAACAAATACGATGGAATGATCATCACAGGTGCTCCTGTAGAGCAGATGGAATTTGAAGAGGTAGACTACTGGAAGGAACTGGTAGAGATCATGGACTGGACAAACACCCATGTCACCTCCACCATTTATCTGTGTTGGGCTGCACAGGCAGGACTCTACCACCACTATGGACTAAAAAAACGTAAACTTGATAAGAAGATGTTTGGCCTTTTCTGGCATAAAGTGATGAACCGTAGGATTCCGCTGGTACGCGGATTCGACGATATGTTCCTTGCTCCTCATTCCAGACATACGGAAGTTCCCATCGAGGATATCCATAACTGTAAAGAGCTGACAGTGCTTGCTGAATCCGATGAAGCAGGGCTTTTCCTTGCAATGGCAGACGGCGGCCGCAAGATCTTTGTAATGGGACATCCGGAATATGATCGTGTAACTCTTGACGGTGAGTACAAACGAGATGTCAGCAAAAATCTGCCCATCGAGATCCCGGAGAATTATTACAAAGACAACAACCCGGAGAACAGACCACTCCTTATGTGGAGAGCACATGCGAACAATCTGTATACAAACTGGCTGAATTACTATGTCTACCAGTCAACTCCATTCGACCTGTACGGAACACCGGATTTTGAGCATATTTAGGGGATTTGCAGGAAATACTGATTTCACGTATCTTACCGTATTTTTACATAATTTCACGCGAAAATGGAGTAAAAATGGGGTATGGATTCAGTAAAAATGGGGTATGACATATATCTAACAATGTATAATAGGGAATTTCACACAGTAAATGCCTGATATTGCCAATTGAATATTTTAAACATCTGAATAAGTCCATGTACTTGTATAACTACAGGTATGTGGGCTTATTTTAGTGCTTAAAAATATTATCAAAGAAATGGTGATTTAATAGAACAAAAACAAGGAGGAAATGACAATGAACAAAACAATATATGAAGCAGAGTTTACCAAAATGGTACATGATAAAATGAGAGAAGCTAATAGATTCAAAGAATATGAGAGAATACCCAAAAATAGGATAGGTGGAGATTACTGGAATACTTACTGGACAATCCGTTATATGCTTCGCACTATGACAGATATTTTAGAAAATGGAGATAAACTGGTATTATTAGGATACTTCACTGTAAAGCCTAAATTTTATAAGGAAAGAACAGCATGTCCTGGAATGGAAAGAACAGGAAAAAAATGTGTATGAGATTCCAGAAAGATATAAGGCAAAGTTTAAATCTGGTACTGTGTTAAATCGTGCTTGCGAAGCGTATGGAGATTATCTCAAAGAAGAAGCAAATAATAAAGATGATGAATACGAAGAAGGAGAAGAAGAGTAATGAGATGTAAAGATTGTGAATATGTAAAATGCTATGCTGTCAATAAGAAGATGTATTATTGTGACAATAGAAATAGAACAAATCTGATGGGTAAACTGGGCGAGGATGTTTTACCTGAGACAGGTCCTGAGTGGTGTCCACTGACTGACAGGACAATTGATGAAAATATTATGGCTGAGAAAGGATTAGAGAAGTAATGGAATTAAATAATACAGAAATGAAGATGCAGTATATTCTTGATGAAAGTAAAAATCTGGCAGAGATACCACTAACAGATATGCGACCTGTAGAGCATCCAATTAAATATAAATTAGTCAGTGCATTTGAAGTATTTGTAAGAGTGCCAGGTACAGAAAACTATTGGATTTCTAATTACGGAAGAGGTGTAAATAACCATAGAAACCCAAATATGAACAAATTCTATGAGCATAAGCAAGGAAAATGCCATTATACTATTTATGAAGTGTGGCGAACACCAGAAAAAATCAGAGGGAAACTAACAGGCAAAATCATAGTTGAAACCACTAAGAGAGAAACCAGTCCAGAAGAGTTAGTAGCAAAATGCTTTCTGAAACAATATAGAGGCAGAGGTAAGGTCTGGCATAAGAATGGTGACTTTGATGATAATTGGTATAAAAATCTGATTTATGTTAATGATAATATTTTTATTATTTCAGATGAAGACTATAAGAATTTATTATCATACAATAAAGATGGGACTTTTAGGAATACAATAAGTATTCCTAAAAATTATTCGTACATTCCTCAAAATATTTATAGTGATGAAAAATCGATTTATATGTTAATGCAGTCTCAGAAAGGAAATCTTGCCATAGGTTATTATAATCTTCCGCAAAGTAGGCATAGGATGGATGCAATAGTAAAATATGATGTAGAAAATGGAGTATTTGATTTCATTTATAAAACTCGAAATAAACATGAGCGTATTATTGGATATAAAGATGATTTTATAATATGCCTGAGTTATAATAATTTATATCGTATTAATGTAAACACGCACAAAGAGGAAAGGTTCGCTAAAATCAATGTATCCGATGCGATATTTGAAATTTGTGGAAACAAGATCCTTGTATGGAATGATAATAAATACTATGGGGCTTATGATATAAATTAAAAAAAGTTCATTTTATCGGTATTGGGGGCATCAGCATGAGTGCACTTGCCGAGATTCTTATTGAAAAGAATATCCAGGTCAGTGGTTCTGATGCCAAAGCAAGTGAACTTACGAACAGACTTTCCGATTCCGGCGCTAAAATATTATATGGCCAGAAATCCGAAAATATTACTCCGGATATTGATTTAGTTGTATATACTGCTGCCATCCACAAGGATAATCCGGAATTTATGGCAGCACAGCAGGCAGGCATCCCGATGATGGTGCGTGCGGACTTCCTCGGACTGATTATGAAGGAATACAGCAATGCCATCAATGTTGCCGGAACACACGGAAAAACCACCACCACATCCATGATTTCCCATATCCTGCTTGCCGGTAACTGTGATCCGACCATATTAGTTGGCGGTATGCTTCCTTCTATCGGTGGAAATCTCCGCATCGGACATTCGGAAAACTTTGTAAACGAGAGCTGTGAATACACAAACAGCTTCCTGTCATTCTTTCCGACCACTGCTGTAATATTAAACATTGCCGAGGATCATCTTGACTTTTTCAAAGATATCAATGATATCCGTCACAGCTTCAAACGTTTCATGCAGCTTGTTCCTGAGGACGGCTATGTGATTTTAAACAGTGATATTGACGATACAGACTATTTTACCCGCGACCTGGACTGTCACATTATTACTTTCGGCAAAGATCCCGCAAAGAGTGATTATTCAGCTGCAGACATTACATATAATGAAAGAGGCTGCTGTCACTACACCCTGTGGAAAAACAATGTTCCGCTTGGAGAAATCTCCCTTTCCGTTCCGGGTATACATAATGTATACAATTCTCTGGCCGCCATCGCCGTCGGACTGAATATGAACC
>OOAK01000822.1_pt1 | contig 26276 bp, 20 predicted proteins | sample 1671811 | NCBI WGS metagenome assembly OOAK01 (sample SAMN06348195, study PRJEB24527) | human gut metagenome | biome: human gut; feature: ankylosing spondylitis patient; material: feces | host: Homo sapiens | place: China | collected 2015-10 | reverse complement strand
TTGCCCATAAAAGTGTCCCCAGAAAGTGTCTCGCTTTCTGGGGACAGTTCATCCCCCCGGGGGCTGTTTTCCGAGAGAGACCGTTCCTTCTTTTCTGCGGCACTTAAGTAAAAACGACAGTGTCTCGAGGACGATGCGGCAAAGCGACGCGTTCGCTCGAGAAAAGAAGAGGCCGGACCGTTCTTTGGCCAGACGGGCGGTCTGACGGCAAGTCGTCCGAAAGATGCCGTTCGAAGCGCTCGGCCAACCGGCCGTGGAGACCGACGAAGGGACCGTCTTCGACCGGCATCCCGATCCGACGGAAAGCCTCTGGACTTGGCTTCGGATCATCGGCATCGGGACCGTTGAGACCGCTCCCAAAGAAGACAGGCCCACCGTGGTGAAAACGATCGAAGATCGCTTCAAGGAGCTTCTCCCTGAAGACGATGTTGAATACATTATGGGATCGATCCGCGAGGCGGCGGGACAGACAAGACCGGGACGAGGCCGCCGCTGAAGCGATTCTCGCCGAGAGGAAAAGCGGTCGCCCACCTGTTCCGGCAACGAAGTTCCAAAGAAAAACGCCGGCAAACAAAGTGTCCGCCGGCGGTGCTTTATTTATGCGTCAGAATCGTATAGACGAGAACCGCCGCGAAGCAAAGCTCTTCAGTGCCCAGCGAAACCTGACCGCAGAGCTTGACATCCTGGTCAAGAGTGACGGAAAATGTGCCGAGCTCGAAGAGCGTCAAGAGATGTGCGTGGCTTTTCATCTCCTCGCTCCTAGTTGTATCGGCCTCAAAGGATTGCCCTCCCTTGAGGCCGAACTTTTTCCACCCTGCGCCTCCGAGCCGAAGACTTCGGGACCTCTGCCCCAAGCGGCCTTACGGGAACCGCAGGCATAGCCAATTTCGAACGAATATTTGCCTATTTTATCGGAACACTCCCGTTTCTTGGAGAACCAAATCTACTGCGGGAGTATATTTTTTTTAACTTTCATCATTTGACGACACGCGGTGTCGTCACGATCCTGCCGGGCCGGCGGCATGCACCATCACCCTCCTGTGCAACAACTCTAAGAAGCCTGAGCCCCGCAACGCTTTCACGACGGGTATGTCCCAAGCGACGGTCCCTTCGTTGTCATCGTTCGCGACCGATTTGACGACGTCCGCCTCCGACACCCGAGGACGTAAGGAACACACCTGCGCTGCCGAGCGCACCAAGAAAAACGCCGGCGAACGAAATGTCCACCGGCGGCGCTTTATTTACGCGTCAGAATCGTATAGACGAGAACTGCCGCGAAGCAAAGCTCTTCAGTGCCTAGCGAAACTTGACCGCAGAGCTTGACATCCAAGTCAAGAGTGACGGACAATGTGCCGAGCACGAAGAGCGTCAAGAGATGTGCTGGGCTTTTCATCTCCTCGCTCCTAGTTGTATCGGCCTCAACGGATCGCACTCCCTTGAGGCCGAACTTTTTCCACCCTACACCTCCGAGCTGAAGACTTCGGGTCCTCTGCCCCAAGCGGCCTTACGGGAACCGCGGGCATCCCGTCGCTGATTCGCCCGACCTTCTCGTCAAGTGGTTGCGCGACCGTCTGCGACGCTCCGACGTCTTTCCGCTGGTCATGCTGAAGTTTGTGGAAACAGTTGTCGTCAACGGACTGATGGGTGAAAAGGGCATGTCGCTCGCAAAGCTCACCGCCCATAAGGTCGAGCTCGCCACCGCCATCGAACGACTTCTTGAGGAAAACTACCGCAAGGCAGTGAAGGAAGGATTTAACCAAGCGCTTTTCACTTTGGAAAATTCGGACGACTTCCCGGATACGGCCAACGAGTTCAAGTTCGATCCGTCGCGCTACATGCCGAGAAGGACCTACAGCCCGGCTGAAGGCGGTCGTGAATTCAAGAAGCACTTCTGCCCACTCATTCACGATCTGCACGTCTTCCGTTCGGACGGCAAGACCTACACAGAGGAATACCTTTGCGCCGAAGCGATCGACACCAACCCAGACGTAAAGCGTTGGATCCGCAACATCGAACGCTCTGACGACGCCTTCTGGCTTCCGCTCGCGGACGGCCGCTTCTACCCCGACTTCCTACTTGAACTCACGAACGGGAAGATTCTTGTCGTGGAGTACAAGGGAGCAAATCTCTACACGAACGAAGACAGTCAGCAGAAGCGTCGCGTAGGTCAGGTCTGGGAGAAAACCTCCAAGGGTCGGTGCTTCTTCCTGATGGCGCGAGACAAGGACGAACATGGCCGCAACGTCGCCGCGCAAATTCAGGCGAAGATCGATCAAATCATGGAACGGTGATCGTCGTTTTGCCTATCCAAGCTGTTGCCGGGGCATCCGTCCCGGCAAATTTTTCCCGTTGGTTTGGTACTGAGCCCGTATCTCTTGCGACTCACTCATCTGTTAGTCGCGCGGAATAGCCCCTTTTCTGCTTTACGGCGAAGAAAGAATAAGGGCCAGTAAAAAGGGGACGCCGCCGGCATCAAACCGCCGGCAACGTCCCCTTCGGCAGGAAAGGTCCTATGGTCAGAATCGGTGACTGATGCCCGTCGCGAAGACTAAGCGCGTCGCCTTCGACGGCGTGTAGTCGAACATCCCGTCGCCGTTGGCGTAGCTAGCAATGGCATACACATCGGTACGCTTGCTGAGGTCGTAGCGGTACTTACCCGAAAGAACCCAACGGGTACCTGACGTATCCTGATCTTCCGTTGCGAGCCCCTCCCATTTTGCATGCACAACCTTGGCGGCCCCGAAGACTTTCCCGCCAAGTGCGGGCATGTTGGCGCCAATCATGAAGGCATCGGCCGTAAACCCTTCGTCACTCTCGCCTGCGCGAGACGCCCCGAGCTGTGCCGCAGTGAATTGACCGGCGGCGCCACCGATAACGCGGGAATTCCAGACGTGCTGATAAGCGGTGTAAACGCGGACACTCCCGACATTCTTGCTCGCCGACAGCATGACATTGTGAGAAGGCTTCGCGTCATTGGGCGCAATCTTGTCCGATGTCGTGTGGCCATACTGCGTCATGGCATAAATCAGCCCGACGGAGAGATCGGCGTTTTTGTAGAAGGCGGCCAGTTGATACAGGTGGTCGTCTTGAGACCACTCGTAATCTTCGTGATCGCCGTTCACGTACTGTGCGGTCAGCGTCAGAGTATCAATCGGCTTCACCTGGTAGGTAATGGAGTTGCTGGCCATCCCCGTGGCGGTGAACACACCGCCGAGCGTTGCGTCCGAATAATTGGTCTGCATGGGATTGATACCCATCTTGGCCCACTGACCGTACGTACCGATTGATCCGAAGAAGGTGCCGGTACGACCCAGAGCAAGTTCGCCCCAATTTCCACCGATCATCACGAGCGCTTCACGACCGAAGATTCGGTCGGACCAGGTCATCGTCCCGGCGTCCGGAGCAAAGCCCTGCTCGAGGTTAAAGCGAACGTAGTTGCCGTTACCAAGATCCTCGCGCCCCATAATTCCCCATTTACTAGGGATGTCGACGGACGGATCCATGGTCACTTTCCCATTCTCGCCCTCAGCCTTCGTATAGGCGATCGCATTGTCGATTTGTCCGTACATCTTTACTTCAGATGCGGCGACAACAGACGAAAAGCTCGCAGTTGCCAAAAGAACGGCCATCGCCAAGGAGTTGCGTGCATTCATGATCGTCACTCCTTATTTCCACCCGAAGAATTCTTTAGTGGTGCGCCAAGCGACTCCCTGAAGGAACTTGGCCGTCTCCGCGTCCACAGGGTCCACGCCGGTGAACTTGTACCCTTCCGGAGAGGTCTTGAACATCGTCGCGTACGTGACACAGCCCGCTAGATACGTACCTGCGGCGGACGGATGGAAGTGATCCGCCCTATAGAGCTTGAGATCCGGCCGTTCCTTAAGCGCTTCAGCAAAGGCCAAACCCGCCGGAATCACCATCACGCCCGATTCATTGGCCGCCTTGGTCGTTGCGTCGGCCAACTGTTTCGTCATCTCGGGTTTCCCTTCCCACGCCCAGGTCATCATCACCATGGGCTTGATACCGAGAACGGACATGTCGGTCGAATGCACCTTGAGGTACTTTTGGAAAATGTCCTTGCGCTGCGGGTCGATCGGTCCCTTGCTGTTGTCTTGCAGAACGACAACGTCGAAAATCTTTTCCTTGGTAAAGTCGTAGGTTTTGATCTTATTGCCGTCAGAATGATCGACATAGGTCGAAGCCATCCCCGTGGGACGAAGGAGATCCCAAACATTGAACCACCCGAGGTCCGCACCGCCGATCGTCACCATTCGGTTACGACGGATCTTGAAGCCGCCTTCCTTCGCCAGTCGGTTGATCATGTTGTGCATACCGCACGAGTAGAAAGTGAAAGAATTGCCGACAAGCATGTAGGACTGCGGCGTGACGCCAAGTTCCGTCACAACCGGTTTCACGCTCGTGTCGAGCGCTTGAACCGAACCAGCACACAACAGCGCCAACACGCTGAAGGCGAAAGCTTTTTTCGTCATGATTCACTCCTTTTGCTGACGAAAGTAGGAAGTGAATCTATCGTCTCTCCAAAACATTCCTGTAAACAGTTCATATTGCGCAAACTTAATTTGCGAACGGCGCAACCCACCGTTTAAACTTATCTCCCAAGGCATTCCAGATGAGCGCATTTCAGGAAAACCTCCACCTTTCACAAAAAAGACGGAATGACCATTCCCAGAACGGGCTCATTGTCCATTGGGCGAAGATTACGGCCTGCGGAGATTATGCGCCTCATCTTCAAAACGTCACACACAACGTAAGAACCTCTCATCGACCGACAGAGAGGGCGTCAGAATTTTTGTGTCTTGAGGGATAATAGTCGCCCACGCCGGGCCATTACCAACAAGACATCATGCAACCCAAGACCCAACGTAAACGCACTCCGAAAACTCCCCGTACCCCCGCACAGGACGTTCTCGACAAGGCCGTCGAGACCCTCGTCAAAGAGGGCATCTTTACCGGTGAGAGTGGCTTCCACGAGTTGATACACGAGGTCTCCAAGAGCTTTCTGCAGGCGGCGCTCCGCGGCGAGCTCACCGCACACCTGAACGAAGAAAAAGAGGCGGTCGCCGAGCTGGAGGACTCCGTCGACATGCCCCGCAACAAGCGCAACGGCACCACTACGAAGCGCGTAAAGACCAACATGGGCGAGCTTGAAATCGACGTGCCCCGTGACCGTAACGGCACCTTTGAACCCATCCTGCTCCCCAAGCACTCCCGAACGTTCGGTGGCCTCGACAGCCAGATCCTCCACATGTACGCTCGCGGCATGTCTACCCGAGACATCGCAGAATTTATCAAGGGGCAGTATGGAATTGAAGCGAGTCCCGAGTATATCAGCACGGTAACCGACAGCGTTTTGCAGGACATTGAGGCTTGGCAGACGCGTCCGCTCGAGGAGATGTATCCGGTAGTCTTCTTCGATGCCTTGCGCGTCAACATTCGCGACGGCGTGACCGTCAAGAAGATGGCGGTGCACATTGCGCTCGGCATCAATGCCCGCGGCATGCGCGACGTACTGGGTATGTGGATCGCCGAGAACGAAGGCGCATCCTTCTGGGGATCCGTCTTTACGTCGCTCAAAGCCCGTGGCGTAGAGGATATTCTGATCGCCGTCACGGATGGCTTGACAGGCATGACCAACGCGCTCGAGACGGTATTCCCTCGGACGGAACACCAGACGTGCATTGTGCACCTCATCCGCGCCTCCACGACCTTCATCTCCCACAAAGACCGCAAGGCGGTTTGCGCCCTGCTGAAGGCGATTTATGGCGCTACGGACGCTGTAACGGCCGAAAAAGCTCTCGAGGCTCTGGAGCAATCCGAGCTTGGCCGACGTTATCCCGCCGTAGCGCAGACGTGGCGCCGCTCTTGGGCGCAGGTAATCCCCTTCTTCAACTTTCCGCCCGAGGTGCGCAGGTTGATCTACACGACCAACTCCATCGAGGGCTTGAACCGAGCGATCCGCAAGGTGATCAAGACGCGTACGCTTTTCCCGAACGAGAAAGCGGCAAAGAAGTTGATTTAGCTTGCCATTCAAGGATTTACAGAAGACTGGAAAAGACCGACCATGAGGTGGGCTTCTGCCATGCCGGTCTTTGCGTTACGGTACGGCGAACGTTTTACCGGCGCAATGTTGTAACGTTAGACCGCATGGGGGCTCTGCCCCCATACCCCCGCGTTCGCCGCCACGTGGCTCGGGAGGGCGCTGCCGGCGCGACGTAGTCGCACCGGGCGCACCCTCCTCGAGCTCCAGGCTATGAGTCCATGGCTACTCGTCAAGGGCTTTCTCGGCATATCCTCGGCGTGCAGCTTCGCTGCGCCTGCGGTATTCCAAGCTCCCTTGACTAGGGCGCCCTGGACTCGAAAGCCAAACTGATCGACTGAGCAGAGCTTCCTCGACGTGGTAGCTCGCGCTCGTTGGCGCTCGATGAGACCGCCCCGATCAACCTACGTCAAAGAGAAAGGGGAGAGATTTCTCCCTCCCCCTTCCAGGACCTGACGGACACAAAAAATCACACACTCCCCCGGACGTTCTTTGGATATTTCCGGTTGGTCCTCGTAGCGAAAGGCCATGCGCCAAACTTCAAACAGCTGCGGTTCAGCAAACCGATCAGTTGTCATCATCCCTCCATGAGGCCGGCACTACCACCGCATCGCCTTCTATTTTCGGACGAAAAAGATTCGGATGGTTTAAATCTATTGTCGGCGAACGCCTCACATCAAACGGAAATCCTCCGACTTCGATGAATTTGCGAACAAAAACCTTTAAGGCGCTCGAAGAGGAAAGGCCAAGAGCTTCCGCCGTTTCAACAAATTTCCTCTTTTCGTCCGCCGTCAGTTTGGTGTTCAACGTAACATCGGCATTCATAACAATCTCCTACGGCAGATTACGACGATGTAGTAATTTATTTTACAGTATTCGGCATGGGGAGCCACGAATTTTCGAACTCGAACACTAAGTCGGGGGCGCTTTTCTGCGACAGACGGGTGAGACGACCGACAAACTCGGGTGACGAGAGCGCATCGCAATCCCAATACGCCCGCAAGGTCTCAGCCATGGTCGTCACTTCGCCGAGGCGCGTTTTCGCAGCTCGAGATCCTGCAGATTCCGCCCGATGCGATCATTCTTTGCGAGAAGCTCGATGTCGTCGGCCAGCTGCAGAGCGAAGAGCACCCGAAGATAGGCGCCCATGGAAACCGTAGGATCGCCCTTTTCAATCTTCATGGCCGTCACGCGCGAACACTGCGCCCGCTCGGCGACGAGCGCGAGCGGAAGGTTGCGGCGAAGACGCGCCGCGCGAATCTGTTCGCCCACGATGCAGAGCTTCTTTGCGATCGTTCTCGGGAGAAGGACGGAGCGAGTGGCTTTCGTCATATAAAAGTTACGGTAACGGCTGTTGCGTTTATTTTATTGAACATTCTCAATTTTTGTATCCAAGCCGCATGCATGCTCCTTCGCCAAACAAAAAGGCGCCCCGGAATCTCTTACGAAGAAATGCCTCTTGTCCCTCGAAGAGAAGGCGGATTCGTCGGATCCTCCCTTCCCTGTCTCGGTGTTTCCGACGAAACTCGACGCAGACCCAAGGACAGTCGCCGCATCGCCAGCCGCCGCGGCGCCATTTGCCGCGATGATGCGGGCGTCCCAAACGAGACCGTAGCCGCTCGTCGAGCCGGTCTGAACGACGGGCGCAGGCTCGGCCGAAAGAGAAAACCGCGCCCCATAACGCCGCCTCCCCAAAAAGAACGCCGGAACCACCAAATGGCTCCGGCTCACTTCTTGACGGCAGACCGATCCGCCTCGGCCGAAGACTCAGGCCTCGAGCGTCTTTTCCATCTTGATCTCAACGACCGGCTCGCCGTCGGGACGCCACGTCCGGTTTTCCGCCGTCTCCACGACCCGGAAGCCGAAGCGTTCGTACTGTCGAATGGCTGCTTCGAGCGGTCCCGCCGTCCACAGGATCAGCGTTTTGTACCCGGCCTCCTGCGCCTTGGCGAGGAGCGCCTCCATCAGGGCGCGTCCGATCCCCTGCCGGCGACGGCTCTTTTCCACGGCAAAGAGCCGCAGCTGTCCTGTCGACGGATCGTCCGTTTCGCAGAGCATCACGGATCACGCAGGTTTCCCTTCGACCTCCGCGATCCAGAGACATTCCCGGCCGTTCTCGGGCCGCCTCGGAAAGTCGAGCGCAATCTCTTTGGCATAGGTGACGAAAGCCGGTCCCCACCCGTATTCTTCGGCGTAGAGGCGCTCGTGCAGAACGGCGACGTACTTTTCTTCGCCGGGGCGATAGTCGCGAATGACCGCGGTCACGATAAGACTCCTTCGGAAGACCAAAAGTTCTTCCGTCATCCTACCTCAGTCCGAACGGATCGAAAGCCCTCCTAAGGAAGACGACGTATCGAACCGGCCCGGCCCCCGCAAAAACGAAACTCTCGGCACCTTCGCGCCGAGAGTTCCGAACCTCACCCGAGAGACCTCGGGGCTTTTCGCTTTTGGATCAGACCGTGTGCCACGCATGCACCGGCCAGCCCATTTCCTTCGCCTTTTCAAGGAGCACCGGATCGGGATCCACCACTTCCGTGGCGCCCGCGTAGAGTGCAAGCGGCAGGTCGTTGCGGCTGTCCGTAAAGAAAAGCATGTCTCCGGGCTTCAATCCGTAGCGTGCGAGGACTTCCTGCACGCGCTCCACCTTCCCTTCCCGGAAGGAGGGAATCCCGTCGATTTCGTTCGTGATGCGGCCCTCGTCGTCCGTCACCATGTCGATCCCGATCACGTTGTCGCCGGGCACGCCGAGACGCTCGGCGATGGGCTTGACGATGTAGGTGCAGGTGGCGGAGATGATCTGCACGGGAATGCCGAGCGCCTTGGCGCGTTCGATGCGCTCGAGCCCTTCGCGGTAGAAGTGCGGACGGATCCGGCGTTCGGCGAAGTCGTTCAAAAGTTCGTCGAGGCGCTCGGGATCGATTCCGTAGATCGCGGGCGTCACGGCGCGCAGATAGGCCGCGATGTCGAGCGTTCCCTTGTGGTACTCGGCCACCATGCGGTCGTTCTCTTCCTTGTAGAAGGGATCGGTGACGACCCCCTCTTCATAGAGGTAGTCGATCCAGAGCTGCGAAGAGTCGCAGGCGATGAGCGTGTTGTCCAAGTCGAAGACGACGAGCTTCGGGGGATGTTCCGGAGAAAACGGCATGAAAACCTCCTTTTATTATTTTCAGGGATAACCCTAGGTCAGGCATTGTACCAAGACTCTTCGAAGAGGTGCGCGAGCGTATCGAGTCCTCCCTTGCGGACGGCGACGTCCGCGGCTTGCGTGAGGACGGCCTTCGCGTGGTACGCAACCCCGAGCCCTGCGGCGCGCACCATGAGAAGGTCGTTTGCGCCGTCCCCGGTCGCCATGGCGTTCTCGAGTCGATCGCCCGCGACCGCCGTGAAGAGTTCCACGGCGCGGCGCTTTCCTTCGGCGTCGAGAATTTCTCCGCCCGCCGGTCCCGTCACCTCGCCCGTGAGGCGTCCGTCGCGAACCACCACTTCGTTCGTGAGCACCCCGTCGGCGCCGAGATGTTCGGCAACGTGGAGCGCGATCGGACGGAAACCGCCCGAAACGATCGTGGTCTTGACGCCGTGACCGCGCAGGAAAAGAAAGAGTTTCTCGACGCCCGGGTTGTAGCGGACGCCCTCGATCGTCTTCTGAAGCACGGATTCGGGCGCGCCCTTCAAAAGCGCGACGCGCAGCTTCAGATTTTCCGTAAAGGGAAGATGCCCCTCCATCGCGCGGCGCGTGATGTCGGCCACCTGTTCGCCGACGCCGAAGCACGCCGCCATGTCGTCGATGCACTCGTTGTCGATCAAGGTGCTGTCCATGTCGAAGAAGGCGTGGCGGATCGTCTTGAGGGACGGAAGCGTTTCCAAAAAGAAGACGTCCCCTTCGATCGCGTCGGCGACGGCGCGAAGGGCCTTGCGGTCCGCTTCCGTGTCGGGGAAAACGTCGAAGCGGAGCGCCCCCGTTTGCCGACGCGGCTCGGGATAAACGTCAAGGCGAAGGGTTTCGGCTCCGGGGCCGGTCAAAATCGCAATCATGCTTGCATCCAAAGTGGTTGGCGGACCCTCAAGGCCCGAAAGAGAATTCTTCGCGCCGAAACGAATGCCTTCCGCTTCGGCGCACGTTCGAATTGTCGGCGGCCCGAAGGCCGCGGGGGGACCGTGTTTCTCAGGCGATGCGTCCGCCTTCGAGCACGTAGCGGTGCCCCGCGTAGTCGCGGCGCTTCAGGTACTGCGTGAAGTCGCCGCAGGAGAGCGTAATCGTTTCCGTGACGGCGCGCCCGCTCTTTGAGGCATTCTCTCGTACTTCGCCCACGGCTTCCCGAAGGAAGCGCCCCTTCGGGAGCGGCAGCTCAGCCTCGTCGTCGAGGAGATGCAGCGACATCATGATCGTCACCGCAAGGTCGTCGTGACCCGCGGGTTCGTCGTGACGCGCGGCGCCCGGGAACATCGTGCCCGCGGCCCCGAGAAGACACTTCACTTCCTGAGGAAGGAGCCCCCCGTGGTTGCCCGCCCCGAGAGGAAGTTCCTCCATCATGACGAGCGTTCCCTTTTCCGCGTCGCCCCGCCCCACGATGCGAAGGTCGGGACCCCGGACGTGGTCCGAGAAGACGAGGGCTTCCGAAAGCGTTCCCGGAACGATCCCCTCGACGTCGGCCGACCCCTTCGAGACGGGCTGCGAGAAAACGAGTCCCACGTCGGGAGAGGCCATGAGGGCGTCGCGCGCGCGAACGAGGTTCGCCTGCGAGGCGTCCCGAAACCAGAGGCCCGCGGCGTATGTCCCGACGGCGACCACGTCGGCCGATTCGGGATCGGCCCCGTTTCTCACGTCTTCGCCGCGAAGGACCGTAAAGCCCGCGTCGCGAAGCGGCCGGAGAAGATCCGCATGACGTTCCACGACGCCGTGGCCGTGGTCCGAGAGGACGACGAGCTGAATGCCTGCGTCCCGACCCTTCTCCTCCCACCAGGCGAGCACCTTGGCGAATTCGTCGTCGGCGCTGCGGCGGGCGGCTCGGGTGCGGTCGTCCCAGAGACCGAATTCGTGCGAGGAATGGTCGGGTTCGCCGTACCAGAGGACGGTGACGTCGCCGAGTCCGCGCGGGACTTCGTATTCGAAGAAAAGCTCCGACAAAAGGGCGTTCCCGTCAAAGTCCGGGAACTTGAGCGGCACGGCCGAGAAGCGCTCGGCGATCGCGCGGCCTTCCTCTTCGGGGACGATCGTCGTGAAGTCGTGCACGCAGAGATTCAAGTGCCCCGGGAACTTCGCGGCTTCGTGATGCTGCAGACGGGTGCTGCCGGCCGAGTTCGCGCAGTAGACGCGAAGCGTACGTCCGGCGCGCGCGAGGCGTTCGCCGAGGCTCGGAAGCGTGAAGAGCCCTTCTTCGCCGAGCGACTCGACCGACTTCACGCGGGAGCCCGCGAATACCGCGTCTTCGCCCTTTTTGCCGCGGCGGAAAAAGGCGTTCGCGATGATTCCGTGCTCGTTCGGGCGTCCGCCCGAGAAGATCGACGGATGGTTCACGTAGGTTTCGGTCGGGAAGGTCGAGAGGTAGTTCGTCCACTCTCGGTGACCGTCGAGAAAGGCCCGCAGGGCGGGCATGTCTTCCTTCGTCACGCAGTCGGGACGAAGACCGTCAAAGCCCACGAGCAAAAAGCGGGGCGAAGCGTGTTTCGTTTCTTTCGTCATGTTTTTCCTTCTCTTTCGCGCCCTTCGGACGGGCGCGGTGAGAATCACGGGAAAATCGGCAGCGCGGGAGAACGCCCGCACCGGGCCGAAAGGGATAAATGTACGGCACGGCGTACGAAAGGATCCCGAAAACCCTTCGCGCCCGAAGCCCTCCCGGATTCACCGACGGGACGGCCCCGGGCACGAGCGGGATCGCAGCGCCGAGCACGGCAAACCGCAGGCGTGAAACCCGAAAGTCCCGTGTGCCCGAAGCCGCCCCCGGACATGAATGAACGGCTCCGGACGCACCGGGATTCGGTTCTGCGCTCTCCGGCGTCTTCGGTCAGCGGTTCTCCGGATCGAGCTTCTGCTGCACGTAGTCGCCGAGAATCGACATCGAGAGCGTGGCGAGGACGATCACGACGCCCGGAATCACGGCGATCCACCAGGCGGACGTGAGGTAGTCGCGCCCGAAGCCGAGCATCGTACCCAGAGAGCTCATCGGCGGCTGCACGCCGACGCCCAGGAAGGAGAGCGACGTCTCGAGCAGAATCATCCCCGGGAAGTTGAGCGTCATGTTGACGACGAGCGCCGAGGCGATGTTCGGGAGAATGTGCTTGAGACCGATGCGCCAGGTCGGAATGCCGAGACCTTCCAGGGCGGACGCGTAGCCCTCGGTGTAGGCCGAGCGCGCGAGGTTTCGCGTCAGGCGGGCGTAGCGGTCCCAGCCGTAGACCGTCATGATGACGATGATCACCGTGACGTCGGTCCCGAGGAAGGCGAGAATCGTCAAGGCCAGAATGATGAAGGGAAGACTCGCCGTGAAGTCGACCCCTGTGTTGACGAGGTCGTCCACGAAGCCCCCGAAGCGGGCCGCGAGAAAGCCGAGCAACGTCCCGACGATCGCCCCGAGAATCGTGCCGCAGACGGCGAGGATGAAGGAGAGGCGAAGCGAATAGAGAAGCCGCGAGAAGACGTCTCGACCCAATTCGTCCGTCCCGAAGGGGTGCGTCCAGGAGGTAAACGGCATCACGAGACGGGCCGTGAGGTCCATGTCTTCGAGCCCGTAGGGCGCGATCCACGGAGCGAGCAGACCCGAGACGAAGAAGAAGATCAGAAGCGCGGCGCTTCCCGGCACGAGCCACCCGCTCGCGGGCTTCAGAAGTCGGCGCGTGGAAACTGCGGTGTTCGACATGAAGGTTCCTTGAAAGAATGGTTCGTGAAAGTTACGAGGCCTTGCGAAGGCGCGGATTGACGACGAGCGCGAGCAGATCCATGCAGAGGTTCGCCGTGATGAGGGACGCCCCCGTAGCGAGAACGATCATCTGCACGACCGGAATGTCGCGGTTTGCGACCGACTGCACGAGGAGCTTGCCCACGCCCGGCCACGAGAAGACGTTTTCCGTGATGACGGCGCCCGCAACGAGGGTGCCGAGGAAAAAGCCCAGAATCGTGAGGATCGAGAGCATGGCGTTCGGGAGGGCGTGGAGCCAGATGATGCGCTTTCGCGGAAGACCGCGCATGCGCGCCGCCTTGACGCAGGGAAGATTCAGCGCCTCGATCATCGCGGAGCGCGCGTAGCGCGAGAAGATCGCCGCTTCGCTCGTCGCCATCGTGATCACCGGCATGATGTAGTGCCAGACCGTGGCGTTCCCGTAGGAAGGCAGAATCCCGAGCGTGATCGAGAAGATGAGAAGAAGGAGCACGCCCATGAAGAAGTTCGGGACGGCATAGCCGAAGACGCTCACGAACATCATGGTCTTGTCGACCCAGGTGTTGCGGTAGAGCGCCGCGACGACCCCGGAGGGAATGCCGATCAGAAGCGTCACGACCGCGGTCGGGATCATGAGGTGCAGCGTCGCGTCGAGGGCTTCGAGGAAGACGTCCTTGACGGGGAGGCCCGTCAGGTAGCTCTTCCCCATGTCGAGCTGCAGGAATTTTCCGATGTAGATGAAGAACTGCTCCCAGAGCGGGCGGTTGAGGCCCCACTGCTCGCGAAACGCGGCGATGGCGGCGGCGTCCGCGCCGTCGCCCAGCATGATTCGGGCGGGGTCGCCCGTCAGGTGCAGCCCGAAGAAAACGCAGGCCGCGAGCAAAAAGAGCGTGAGGGCCGATCGGAAGACGATGCGGGCGATCAACGGGAACATTCGGTTTCCTCCATCTTTCCGAGAGACTTGAGGGCGTTTTCGGACGCCCAGCAGGCGATGCGGCGCTCCTCCCCCTTCACATCCGTGAGTTCGGGGACTTCGCGCGAGCAACGGTCGGTTGCGAGCGGGCAGCGGTTCGCAAAGACGCAGCCTTCGGGACGGTCGATCGGGCTCGGCATCGCGCCCTTCGGATAAAAGCGCACGACGGACGCGTCCGCCCCCGGGGTCGAAGCGAGCAAGAGCCTCGTGTAGGGGTGAAGCGGCCGGTGGAAGACGTCGTCCGTCTTTCCCGTCTCGACGATGCGCCCGAGGTACATGACGGTTACGCGGTCGCAGAGATAGCGCACGACGTTGAGGTTGTGCGACACGAAGAGCATCGACATGCGGGTCGCGCGCTTGAGGCGAAGAAGAAGCTCGAGCACCTGCGCCTGAATCGAAACGTCGAGCGACGCCACAGGTTCGTCGCAGGCGAGCAAAGCGGGCCGCAACGCCACGGCGCGCGCGATGGCGGCGCGCTGGAGCTGTCCGCCCGACATCGTGGCGGGGAGACGCGTCATATGGTGTTCCGGCATCCCGACCGCCTTCAGAACCTTCGCCGCCTCCTTCCGCGCGTCCTCCTTCGAGAGACCGCGGTGAACGACGAGGGGTTCTGCGACCTGATTGATGACGGGCATGCGCGAGTCAAAGCACCCGTAGGGGTCCTGATAGATCATCTGAAGCGCGGGGCGCTGCTTGCGCCACTCGGGCGTGCGCGGTTCCGGAAGCTCCTCGTCCTTGAAGCGGACCGACCCTTCGGTCGGGCGCTGATGACCGAGAACGAGGCGGGCGAGCGTGGACTTCCCGCAGCCCGATTCGCCCACGAGGCCCATGACTTCGCCCGCACGGATCTGGAGGTCGATGTCCTCCAAAACGTTCCAGGGCGTGAGACGTCCGAAGAAGCCCTTTCGCGCGTAGTAGCAGTGGCGCTTCACACGCACGTCCGAAATCACGGCGAAGTCCGTTTCCTGCGCGTCCCCGAAGGCGGCGTCGGAGAGTTCCTCCTCGACATTCGCTTCGGCTTCGTGCGCGAGCGTGCAGCGGGACTGCCAGTGATCGTCGTCGAGCTTTTTCATCGCGTCGAACACGGTGCGGCAGCGATCCGTCGCGCGGGCGCAGCGGCTCGCAAACGGACAGCCGTTCCCGAGTTTGTCGGGCGGCGGAATTTCGCCCGGAATGGGCGTGAGCGACCCGCGCGTAGACGTCATGTCGGGCATGGCGTTCAAAAGCCCTTCGGTATAGGGGTGCGCCGGGTTCGGAATGACCTTGCCGACCGGGCCCTCTTCCAGGATGTTCCCCGCGTACATGACGGAGACGTCGTCGGCGACGTCGTGCGCGAGGTGCAGGTCGTGCGTGACGAGAAGCATCGACATGCCGCGCGCGAGCACGAGTTCGCGAAGTTCGGTCAAAAGTTCGCGCTGCACCACGACGTCCAAGGCGGTCGTCGGTTCGTCCGCAAGAAGGAGTTTGGGCGAGCCCACGAGGGCGAGCGCGATCATGATGCGCTGGCGCATGCCGCCCGAGAGCTGATGGGCGTAGGCGTCCATGCGCTTTTCGGGGGCCGTGATCCCGACCGTCTTCAGGTACGACAGCGCAATGTCGCGCAGGTCCGCCTCGTGCGGCGTGCGGCCGGTGCGGTAGTCGGGATGACGGAAGCGAATGGTTTCGACGAGCTGTTCGCCGATCGTGCGCATGGGGTTCAGAGCGCTCATGGCGTCCTGCACGACCATGCCGATTTCGGCGCCGCGGATCGCGCGGTATTCCTTTTCGGTGAGGCCCACGAGTTCGCGGTTTTCAAAGCGGATGCTTCCCGTCGTGCGGCTTTTGCGGCCGGCGAGACCCAGGATCGAGCGCGCGAGGACGCTCTTGCCCGAGCCCGACTCGCCGATCAGAGCGTGAATGACGCCCGGGCGCACGTCCAGATCGACGCCGTGGAGCACTTCCACGGCCCCGAAGGAGACGCGCAGATCCCGAACGCGCAAAAGGGACGACGGCGTGGCTTCGTTTGGGGTCATAAGGGTTTGGCGTATGGCAATAAGGGCCCGGCGGGCGCTCGCGCGCCCCTCCCGGGCCCGGAGAGTGTCGGATTTACTTGAAGGAGAGGTTGTCGGCCGAGAGGTCGAGGGAGCCCTGCGTGCCCGGCGTCCAGTTCACGTTCTTCTGCTTCGCGTAGATCATCGGAAGCTGATAGAGCGGGCAGGCGTAGGGATCGTCCGCGAAGATCGCGAGCATCGTTTCCCAGGCCTTCTTGCGTTCGGCCGGATCCACCGAGTTTTCGAGGATCTTGCCCTGCTCCACGAACTTCGCGTAGGAAGGCGTGCTTTCACCGAAGAAGCCCATCGAAACCCAGGAGCTGCCCGGCTTCATGCGGCGCCAGAGCTGTGCGGCCGGATCCGGGAAGTAGGCCGAGAAGCTCGCGTTGTTGATCATGCGGTCCTTCCCGGCGGCTTCGACCTGCGTCCAGTTTTCCTTCACTTCGATCTTGACGTTGAGCCCCACGGCCTTCAACATGCCGGCGATCGCCTGCGAAACCGTCATTTCCTGCGTGTAGTAGCCCACCTGGATGCGCCAGACGATGGGTTCGCCCTTGTAGCCCGAAGCCTTGACGAGCTCCTTGGCCTTCGCGGGGTCGTAGAGCTTCTTGTCGGCGTCGGCGAGGTAAAGGTCGCCGAAGGTCTTCGACTGGAAGCTGTTGGCGGCAACCGTCTGATTCGAGAAGAGCGCCTGCACGAGGAGGTCGCGGTCGATCGCGTGGAGGATCGCCTGGCGGAGTTCCTTCTTCTGCATGACGGGGTTCGAGAGCACGTCGAAGACGAGGCCGTAGACGTTGTCGACGGGGCCCCCGACGACATCGATCTTCGTTTCCTTCTGAAGCGTCTTCACCTGGTCCGGCGGGACTTCGGTGATGAGGTCGAATTCGCCCGAGCGCAGACCCGCGACGCGGGCGGAGAGTTCCGGCACTTCCACGAAGACCACGTTGTCGGCCGGAGCCTTCTTGCCCCAGTAGTTGTCAAAGCGGGTGAGTTCGATGCGGTTGCCCGTGCGGAATTCGACGATCTTGTAGGGGCCCGTGCCGACGGGCTTCTTGATCCAGTTGTCCCAACCGCCAGCGGCTTCGTAGGATTCCTTCGAGACGATTTCGGACATGCGCGCGGAGAAGCGGCGTTCGATCAGCGGGTCGGCGGCCTTCATCGTGACCTGCACGGTGTAGTCGTCGATCTTCTTGATTTCCTTCAGACCGCCGAGGAATTCCCAGGCGTGGGCGCGGCCCGGAGCCTTTTCGCCCGAGAAGCGTTCGGGACCGAAGGAGAAGATCACGTCGTCGGCGTTGAAGGGCGTGCCGTCATGGAAGACGACGCCCTGACGAAGCTTGAATTCCACCGTTTCGGGGGAGATGCGCTTCCAGGATTCCGCAAGACCGGCGGAGAGAGCGCCCGTCTTCTGGTCGGCGTGCACGAGCGTTTCGTAGATCGAATAAACGACGCGGTCCGTGGAATTGGAATTGAAGCCCTGCGGTTCGACCGTGGGGGGAAGCTGCGGCATGGCGATCACCATGCGTTCGGCCGAAGCGAAGGCGCAGGCGCCGCAGGCGGCGAGAAGCGTGGCGGCAACGATTTTCTTCATCTGCATGAGGGTTCTCCGAGAAGATGACTTCGGAGAAGGCCGCACAACGCCCTCTGCCGAATGTCCGTTTTACGTTGCCGAAATTATTTCGAACGGATTTGACACTTCCGTGACGGCTGCATGACATTTCGATGACGAGGCGCGGACGGCGGGAAACACTCCGTCCCCGACGCGCCGGGCAACTCAACCCGACCGGCTTCGCCTATGCGGAAAGGAGAGACGGACGGTCGCCCCGACGACGATGGGCACGAAAAACTCGAGAGAACTCATCGCTTCCCTTTATGACGTTTTCGTGAACCCGACCCTCTGTGCCCGCAGAAAGCCGCGGAGAAAGCCTTTCCGGTCGAAGCGGATGAACGCTGCAAACATCGGAGGGACGGCGTCCGACTTTCCGGTACAACCGGGCCCGCAAGCGCCCTCCTCTCTGCCGACGCCCCCTCATTCCAAACCTCTCCCGTCCCAAGATGCCGGCCCTCCGTTTCTTCCAAACCGTTCTTCCAATCGCAAAACAATACCAATCAAAATTTGGAAGAAAGTTTGATCGATGAAGACCCTCCCGCCCTGCGAATCCGCCGTCACCACTTTCTTCAAGAGTCCCAACGACAACGTCGCCCGGGAACTCGTGGCGCTTGCCAACACCCTCGGCGGAGATCTTTACGTCGGCGTCGATCCGACGGGCCGGGTCGCGGGCGTCCCCGAACTGGACCGCGCGGAAATGCGCATTCTCCCGCAAAGACGAATCCCGTCGAAGCGTCAACCTCGACGGGATTCGTTCTCAGACGTTCAGAGTGTCGGTCTGCCCCCCGTGAACGGGGCGGGACAGGCACTGCAGAAGCCGATTACCAGGCCATGCGGACACCAAGACTCCAACGCCAGGGCGATTCGACTTCGCCGCCGTCCGTGTAGTTGAAGTCGGCGTAGACATAGGTCGAATCGGTGACGTTCCAGTTTGCGCCGATACCGAGTTCGTACCAGGTGTCGCCCAATTCTTCATCGAGCGAAACCTTGTTCGTGCCCTGACGGAACGTCACGTCGGCATCCCCCTGGAAGTCATGCAGAACCGAAGCGCGAACGTAGGCGCCGCCCTTCTTGTTCGGGCACTGCAGACCGGCCTGCACGCCCAAGCGGCCGACCGTCATGTCAACGGCTTCGTTCGTCACGCGAATGTCGTTGAAGCTGTAGTCGGCGGACCAAATATGGCCGTACATGACTTCAGCCTGCGGCTCGACGTAGGCAAAGCCCGCCACCGGGAAGCGCCAGCCGGCTTCGGCCGACACGCTGATCGCGTTCGTATCGTAAGAGGCCGTCCCTGCACCGGCGATGTTGTTGCGGTCGAACGTCACGTCGTTCGAGAGAGAGCCGTACTTGACCGTACCGTCCAGGAAGAAGCCGCTGTCGGCGAGCCACGTTCCGTAGAGCGTGAAGTCGTAGTTGTAGTTGTCGCCTTCGCCGAGATCAAACGTGCTCTCGCCGCGCGTGTACGAGAACGCTCCGCCCACGAGTACGTTCGTACCCGCGATCTTGTGGTCGTAGCCCAACTGCGCACCGTAGTACTTGTTCTCGACATTTTGAGAGCCAAACTCGTCCTTGCCGTTGTAGACGCGCACCCAACCGCCGTTGTTGTAGCCGTTCTGATCGCGAATTTCGCCCAAACGGTACTGCATGTGGTTCATCGCGGAACGCCACTGCATGTAGCCCACCGCCGCCAACTGCGAAAGGCCGTGCGTCACGCCGTTTTCTTCGCCGGCGCGAACATTTACCACGCCGCCATCGCCTTCGTTCGCACTGGCGTCCCACATGCCTTCCAGACCGTCGTTAATGCCGGAGGCCGCGAGGGACATGCTGTAATCGGCGTCTCCGGCGTTCACGTGAGAAGCAACATTTTCAAACTGAGCGGCAGCGTCCGTACCGTTGTTGCGGGCGCGAGCGGTCAGCGTAGCGCCTTCCTTGAGCGTCGTCACGGTAAAGCTCGCCGTATCAAACTTGAGCGCTTCGTCGCTGAAGTCAGCAACCACGTCCCCCACCGCATTCGTGATGGTGGCGGTGGAGGTGGCCGAATTAAGAGCCACCGTGTTCGTGCCGGTGCCGTTAAGCGTACGGAGCTTCATCGAAACGCCTTCGCCGAGCGCCACCGTGGAATCCGTGAGCGTCATCGTGCCGTTTTCGGCTGCAACATCGCCCTTCACGACGTTCAAAACGGCGTTGGTGCCGGAAACCGTAGCATTTTCCGCGATGCTGATGGCTTTGCCTTGTTCTGCTTCGTTGGTAACGGTGACGTTCGTCACGCCGCCGTTCAAACCGCTAAACGTCAAACCGGTACCCGATCCAATCTGCACGGTCGCTTCCGCCGAATCCGAAGAGTTCAGTTCGGCGGTAGGAGCCGAAATGCTGACCGTACTGGACGCCTTCGCACCATCAGGAGCTTTCGTGCGAATCGCCGATTTTTCACCCGTAATCGAAATCTTGGAGCCCGCCGTCATCGTAGTTGCAACGTCGGCATCGGATTGTCGAGTCTGAAAGAGACCATATCTGCCCGCTTTGATTTCGAGCGTGTCGACAGCTGAAACGCTGGCCGCAATCGCACCGGAACCGGGCGTTTGGTTCCATTTTTTGTCCTGATCGTACGCTTCGATTGCATCGGCTTTAGCTTCAATTTTGATGTTCTTAGCTTGCAGTTTCAGTGCAGCATTAACGCCGTCAACATCGCTATCCTGCAACGCCATAACAACGATCGCACCGTAGGTTTCACTATCGGCCTTAATGCTCAAGGTACCGCCCGCCGTGATATCAACAAGACCGGAACTTGTCGAAGAGAGTTGCGAGCTGATCACGTTCGTTTTCTCAGCCTCGAGCGTCACGTCTTCTGCTGCGTTGATCGACAACGTACCGCCCACAGTCTGGACCACAATCGGTCCCTGAGGTCCCGTGGCATTCTGTCTTCCATGAGTTTTCGCCGTCAAAGAACCAACGTTCTCAATAGTGAGCGAATGACCATCCGCAGCGTAGAGAGTTTGAATGCCAACGGTTTTATCCTCGAGCCCACTAATGTCAATATTGATCTCAGAAAGATCGCTCACAGTCACGTCCTGAGAAGTCGCCAGGATAGCTCCCGCCCAAGCTCCGTCAATCTTCAAGACTTCGTTTCCCGTTGCTCCCTTAACATCCTGATTCGCATAAGCGGGAGTGTTGCCGTCAGCTTCGGTCCAGGTCTTCGTGGAATTATCCGCAGTGATGCTGACGGGATCGGCAGCCGAAGCCGAACCGATCAATGCGAGACCGATGGCAGCGGCGAGTAGTGTCTTTTGCATGGTAGCTCCTTGTGTTCTTAGAACCCAAAAATCTTCATGGACAGCCCCAACGCACGGGGATCCGTAGACGCCTCTCAGCAGTATCAAGAGCACTGAACCTCGAATTGCCATCGCCGGTCGTGTTTTAAGATCAGTGCGCTCAGAAAAGGCCAAAGTCCAAGAATTTCGAAAAAGAATCGAAACCTACGAAATCCTAGCGATCGGCCTTGCCATATAGAACAAATGTTATGGGGGGGGGGTAACCCTAATATTGATGCGTGCTTGATGCAGCTTTCGCATTCAATCCACACCCCTTCAAGGCGTTGCCACTCAGTCTCAGAAATAACCTTGAAATGTAAGTTTTGTTGCTAAAAAGACACAAGTAATGAAATTGTCATAAACCCAGTGACGCAGGGTTGCTTCGAGCGCCCCCTCAAAATAAGCGGTGAAAATTCACGCCGTCGTCCTCCATCCCCAGTACGTCACCGCGGAGAGCAACACATACGTCCATGCGGGATACACGCATGGAACGAGCAACCTGAAAGCGGGTAGAAAGGGCCCTGCAACGAGCCCCCCAGGCAAAGAGCACGAGACTCCGCGCCATCCTGCAAGCCGCCGCGGAAGATGTTGAGACGGTTGTCAACAGGTGATGCACCGCAACATTGTGTTCTTTCGCGAAAAACGAGAGCGCCGCAGTCCGCCGCCCCCATGTCGCCACCGTTCTCGCCAAACACCGTGTCGGTTACAAAAACGAGAGTTGTGGAAAACGGAGTATTTCATTTCCGTTCAAGGTATTGAGTACTTCAATATGCGAAGCACTGAAAATGTACCAACGGGGCTTTTCCTTAGCGAGAAAATAATCTCCACTCAGGCATTTCGTGTCTCAATCCATCAAACAACAGCCTATTAAAAGAAAATCCCCCGCCCCTATGAGGAACGGAGGATTCTCGAAATTTTGAAGCCTCCGCCGCCCTTGGAAAGAACGGCGGAGAACGTTCAGACCTTCGTCAGATTAGAAGGCATAGGTGGCGTTGACCTTGACGCCCGCATTGCTGCGGTCGTCCGTGCCGAAGCCGTACTTGGCGGCCACGCCGAAGGTGAAGTCGCCGTATTCGGCGGAGATGCCGAGCGTCGTGTTGTAGGTGTTGTTCAACACGTCGAGCGTATCGCCGTCGAAGGTCTTCACATCCTTGTCGCCGATCTGCGGCACGACCGTGAAGTCGAGCGTCGGGACGAACTTCATGCCGGCGGCTTCGAACTTGCCGTTGAAGGCGACGCCAACCGGCATTTCGAGAACGTCGAGCGATTCGCCGTCGAACTCGCGGTAGTCGTCCACGTCGATCTGGGCATAACGGATGCCGGCGTGCGGAACGATTTCGAAGACGGCCGACTCGTAGGCCTTCCAGTCGGCGCGGAGACCAACCGAGAGGACGGAGGAGTCGATAGATTCTTCAACCGAAGCGCCCGCGACGGAGCCCGTGATGTCGTTGTCGAGCGACAGGTAGGTGATGTCGGCCGAGACGATCATCTTGTCGGTGATGTCCTTCGAGCCGTAGACCGAGAGACCCCAGAAGTCGGCGTCGTTGCCGAACTTGCCGATGGTGTCGCCCGTGCCGTCGACATCGGACGTACCGATCGTCAGAGCCGCACCGATCTTGCCGCCGCAGGCGGCCGTGTAGTCGTAACCGAGCACGCCGCCGTAGACGTCGGCTTCATAGCCGTAGCCTTCGTCGTACATGTCCTTCGCTTCGTTGGAGGCGTAGAACACGTCGGCCCAGAGACCGTTGGCCTTGGCCGAGCGGGCAATGTTGCGGGCGGAGACGGAGTTCCAGACCTGTTCGGCCGCGTCGTACGCGGCGTTGTAGGTGCCGGCGATGACCGGCAGAGCCATGTATTCGTACAGGGCTTCCTCACCCGTTTCGGAGAGCACGCCGTTTTCGTTGTAGACCGTACCGATGGCGTTGATCACGCCGAGCGATTCGGAGCCCGTCGTGAGGACCGATTCGGCAAAGCCGTCGAGCGCGGCGTCGCCCGTGCCGTGGAAGGCCACGTTGAGCATCGTGTCGCCGGTTTCGGCGTTGTGTTCCGTACCGGCGGCGAGCCAGGCGTTCGTGCTCACGAAGTTGGCCGTACCGTCGACGATGCCGTCTTCAACGAACTTGATCGTGCTGATGCGGTCCGCACCGGCGAGAACGATCTTGGCGTCCTTGTTGAACGTGACGCGGTCCGCGTCGAACACGGCGTTTTCCGCGTCGAAGGACTTGACGTCGATCACGGCCACGGCGTTGGAGCCGAGAGCAACCTGACCGTCAACCTTCGTGGCGGCGTTCATGTCGCCCACGAGGAGCTGGCCCTTTTCACGATCGAGAGCGATCGTCTGGTCGGCATAGAGACCGACGTTCTTGGTCGCGTCGTAGACGACGCCCTCCTTGGCGGCTTCGGCCTTGAGGAGCGCTTCGCCGTTGGCGTTCGTCGTGACGACGACGTCCTTGGAGCCGGAGATCACGTCGCTTTCGGGATCGTCGCCCATCGTCCAGACGGCGCTGATGACCTGCGGGATCTTGAACTGTTCGCGGGCGTTTTCGTTCAGCTTCTGTTCGCCGATGACGAGGGTGGAGCCTTCGTTGAGTTCGACGTCCACGCCGATCGTGTTGGCAACGAGCGTGCCGTCGACTTCGAACCAAGCTTCGGCGCCGTCGCCCAGCATGAGATCGTCAACGCGGAGCGTGGAGCCCGCGGCGATCGTGCTGATCTGTTCGCCTTCGAAAGCCTTGATCGTGACGTCGTTGGCCGTGAAGTCGCCCGTGACGGTGAGCTGATAGGCCTTCACTTCGTCGACGTTGACGACGCCCTTGGAGGCTTCGTCCCAGCCGAGCTTGAGCGAGGCGGCGTCGAGGATGGCAACCTTGCCGTCCTTTCCGCCGGCGATCACGTTGCCGCCTTCGGCGGTGCCGGTGAGCTGCAGAACGCCGATGGAACCGGCTTCGCCTTCCTTGGCGACCTGGATGGAGGTCGTCTTGTCGTCAACGACGAGCTGGCCGACCGCGGCGGTCGTGTCGGTGATCGAGAGCGTCGTCACGCCTTCGGCGGAGGGAGCAGCTTCAATGACCTGGCCCTTGCCGTTGAGACCGAGCGCATCGTCAAAGACGAGCTTGTCGTCCGTGAACGTCACGTCGGCAAAGACGAGGGAGGAGTTGACGCCGGCTTCCTTGAGCATATCGGCGGCGGCCATGACCTGAGCCTGGGAGAGCTTGAGGCCTTCGTCCGTCACTTCGATGATGCCGTCCGTGTACTGACCGTTCGTGACGAGGTCGGAAACTTCGTACTTCGGAGCGGCGGGCTTTTCTTCTTCGCCCGTCGTTTCGTCGCCCGCGGCTTCTTCAGCCTGCGTTTCGGCCTTCACTTCGTTGAAGAGGTTGGCGCCCGTCGTGGCGAACGTGCCGCCGGCAACTGCGAAGGTGCCTTCGTGCTTTTCGTCGAAGAGATAGTCGCCTTCCAGCGTGAGCTTGCCGGATTCGACCGTGGTCTTGCCGTAGCGGAGGTCGAGCAGGTCGGTAACCGTGAGATTGCCGCCCGCGACCGTGAGGGTCGACTGACCCGTCTTGCCGCCTTCCACGACCTTGGCGTCGTCCGTGTTGCCGAGACGGATGTGCTTGAAGGTGTAGTCGCCCTTCGTGATCGTCATCGTCGCGGCGTTGTCGTTGCGGCCGATCTTGATCGTTTCGGCGCCTTCCAGAGCGCCGCCGGCGAGCGTGTAGTCGGTGCCGGCGATGAGGAGCTGGTCGTACTTCGGCGCTTCAGGCTTTTCTTCGGGATCGGCCGGCTTTTCTTCCGTGCCTTCTTCAGCCTGAGCGGCCGGTTTGCGCGGATCGACGAACGTCGAATTGAGGGCCGTGAACGTAAGCTTGCCGCCTTCGTTCAGAACCACGCCGCCTTCCATGTCGAAGGCTTCGGACTTCGAAGCGGCCGTGGAGAGCGCGCCGCCCTGACCGATCGTGAGCTTGCCCGTGCTTTCGAACTTGCCGGTGTTCGTGAACGTCGCGTTTTCGAGCGTCATGTCGGCGATGCCGATGTCGTAGCGGCCGGCGTTGTCGATCGAGCCGCCCGTGATTTCCACGCGCTTGAGCGAATCGGCGACAAAGAAGGAGGCGCCTTCTTCGACGGACATCGTGCCGCCCTTGACGGCGAAGTAGCCGTCCTTGGCGATCTGAGCGGCGGCGGCCTGAGCGTCGGTTTCGTTGGTGGCCGTGGAGGCGCGGACCGTGAGTTCGCCGTCCTTCTTGATCGTGAGCGAGCCGGCCGTGAGTTCGGTCTTCGCGGCGTCGATGACGTTCTTGGCGCCTTCGACCGCAACGGCGGCGCCGTCAAGGCCGATCACGTTCGCGGCGAGCGTGTCCTTTTCAATCTTGACGGTGTCGTGACCGTCCTTTTCATCGGCGTAGTATTCGCCGGCCGCGACGAAGCGCTTGTTGCCGGTGATGTAGCCGCCGTCCTTGAGGGAGACTTCACCGCCCTTGAGTTCCATACGGTCATAAGCGGCGGGATCCTTCGACCAGGTCGAGCCGATCCAGGCGCGGCCGCCCTGCGAGAGGACGAGCGTGCCGTCCGTCATTTCGAAGGACTTGTAGGCGCCGATCGCGGGCGTCGTGCGGCCGTGTTCTTCGTCGGTCCATTCCTTCGTGCCCGTCGCGGTGACGTCGCCGGCGATCTTGAGGTCGTTGACCTGGAGGTTGCCCGTGGCTTCGACGGCGACCTTGCCGCCCTTTTCAACCGAGAGAACGGACGTCTTTTCGCCGTTCACTTCCGCCGGGTCGCGGTCGACCGAACCCTGAACGGTGAGGGAACCGCCTTCGGCAATGACGGCGGTGTTGATCTTGATCGTTTCGCCGACCTTGACGGTTTCGGCGCCGGAGACGGTCTTGCCGGTCCAGAGGGACGTGTCGACGACCGGGGTTTCTTCTTCCAGCGGGGGCGTCGCGTCTTCAACGGCGTCGGCGGCGACGGCCGAGCCCATCGCGGCCACGGCGGCAGCGACCACGACCGTCTTCGTGCCCTTGGCCTGGACGCAGGACGTGACTTCGTTCACGACCATGAGCGCCCCGCGGGCCTTGTTGAAAACGACCTTAAAAGTTTGATTCATTCTTTTCTCCAAAAACAACGTTGCTTTTTCATGAGAAGGGTCTAAACCGTAACGCTTGGAGTTAGGTACTTCCTTTGTAAGCGGTAGCTTTGGGTAAAAGGCTGTCTGACTTAACAAAACGAGGTTGCGCGCAACCTCGTTTTCTTATATAATAACACACCTAATAGGTTGGCATATCTGAGGCTCCAAATGACTGAAAAACCGGACTATGTGTTGAATTTTCCGCGACAGAAAAACACCGAGATCAAGAAGATCGGGAACAACTGGTACCTCTACGAACGATTTAGCAAATACGATCCGGCAATTAAACGCAGCCGAAAAATCT
>OOAK01000820.1_pt1 | contig 26308 bp, 28 predicted proteins | sample 1671811 | NCBI WGS metagenome assembly OOAK01 (sample SAMN06348195, study PRJEB24527) | human gut metagenome | biome: human gut; feature: ankylosing spondylitis patient; material: feces | host: Homo sapiens | place: China | collected 2015-10 | reverse complement strand
TGGAGAAGGCGTCATGAACATCCGGCAAATGCAGATTTTCAGGGCTTTATGCGAAGAGCTGAATTTTACCAAAACCGCCGCCCGGCTGAACATGACCCAGCCGGCGGTTTCCCATGTCGTTGCCGAACTGGAGCGGGAAACGGGAACGCCGCTGTTCGACCGCATCGGCCGGCGGATATACCTAACCGCCGCCGGCAAACTGCTGCTCGAAAAAATCACCCGGCTGCTTGAGCTCTACGATGACATCTCCGCCGGTTTTGCCGGCGAAACCGGACTTCAGCCGCTTAAGGTCGGCTCCTGCCTGACCATAGCCAACTTCTGGCTGCCCGAAATCGCCGGGAAATTTGCCCGCGCCTGTCCGGACACGCCGCTTGAAATCACCGTCGACATCGTCTCCCGGATAGCCGCAATGCTGGCTGCCAACAAGATCGACATCGCGCTTTACGAAGGCGCGGTTCCCGACGCGCGCTTCCGTGCCCGCGAATTTTCTTCATACCGGATCGGCTGGCTGGCCGCGCCGGACCATCCGCTGGCAAAACAAAAACAAATCCCGCTTTCCGAGGCATTGCGTCACCCGCTGCTGTTACGAGAAAAAGGCAGTGCCGTCCGCAGCACGTTCGACAGCACCCTGTTGCTGCACGGTCTTAAAGCCGAGGCAAGATGGACCAGCGTCAACTCACAGGCGCTCGTCCGCGGCGCGCTCGGCGGCGCCGGCATTTGCGTCATTCCCGAAATCATCGCCGCAAACGAACTGGCCGCCGGACGGCTGGTACGGCTGGACATTGCCGCCGAACCGATGGTCAACAAAAATTTCATTGTTTATCATCCTGACAAATACCTGTCGCCGCAGGCCTCAAAACTGATCGAAATCGTACTGACCGTGTCCCCCGGCGATCAAGCCGTCAAATAAAAAGCTTCGATCAAAATTAAGGTTTTTCAAACAATTATAATATTTTTTCAACGTTTTGGAAGAATATCGCCGGAAAGCTGCCGTTCTCGTCTTCCGAAAAAAATTACAAAAAGCATTATTTTCAATCAGATAATGTTCATTTTTAAAGCAACGCATAAACTAACAAAATCAACGAACCTTTTGAAGCTTATTTGCGAAACTGAAATATGGGAACGACTTCAAAGGTAAGAAGTTATGTCAACAATTTCCGTATTTTCCGCCGCCGGCTGCCGGAGAAACTCCGTCATCGAGAACGGACCGCCGCCGAGCCGCAGCCTTGCCGCACGCATAAAATTGCCATGGGTAAAAACAACCGTTTTATTTTCCCCCGGCAGGGCCCGCAGACGCGTCAGCATGTCATCGACCCGCGCCAGCAGCTGATTGAACGATTCCGCGTCTTTGCCGTCGACATAGTCGGGATCGTTGCGGGCAAAATAAGCTTCCGCCAGCGGCCGCCGCTCTTCCTGCGTCGTATCGGCGCAACGGTCCGCATCAAGAAAGGAAAATTCCTGCACCGGCCATTCTTCAACCGGCACGTCCGGATATTTTTGCCGCAACGGTTCGGCCGTCTGCCGGGTGCGGACAAACGGCGAAACGACGATCAGATCCGGACGAAAGCCGATCCGCGCCGTCAACGCCTCCGCCTGCCGACGCCCTTCGGACGAAAGTTCCGCACCTCCGTGGGAAGCCGTCCGTTCGCCCGCATTGCTCACGCTTTCCGCATGTCTGATCAAATAAACCGTCATTATTGCTCTTTGCTCCCGCTGCGTTTTTTCCGCCGGTGTTTCACTCCCCGTTCCCGCGCCGCTTCCTTTGAGCGCAGATAACCGCTTCGGTAACGTTCCGCCGGATCAACAATCCGCTGCGGCCTGTCTTCGGGGTAAAGAAGATAATAGTCGTCCATCCGGCCGGCAAACCGCGCGCGCTCAAGCAGACGCCGCCTGATCATATCCTCATAGGCTTTCTGCGTCATGCATTTCGGCTTTTTCGCCACTTTAACCGGCGGATGGTCATGCTCTTCTTCCGCCGACATGGTAAACAAATAGGTGTCTTCGTCCGCGGCGCAATAATAACTGTAACCGTCGATGCGGTATTTGTCCCCGCTTTGCCCGGCGCTGATACAACGATTCAGCCACCGCTCCATTGCCGGCGTTTCTCCCGCCGCCTGCATAAAGACGTGGCGGACGTCTTTCAGGCTCTCTTTCACCTTGTCGGCATCAAGATCGCGGTAAACGGTAAAAAAAAGATTATGAAACAACTTCTGCCGGCACTCGGTTACAACCAGCGTTCCTGCAAACCGGTTGGCTTCCAAGGTATAAGTCGCCAGCGCCAGCGGACACATTCCCTCAAACTTTTCAAAAACATAGCCGCGGCCTGCAAAATAATCAAGAAAAGGAGCGGACGGCACCGCAACCGGTTCGGCGGCGCAAACGACGGCCGGCAGCAGCAAAAAAGTCAAAACGCCAAAAACCCTTTTCATCAACCGCCTTCCCGCAAAAGTTTTACAGTTCCGTCCTGATAATGTCGTCAATCAGGGTATAACGGGGTTTCCATCCGAGTTCGGCTTCCGCCCGGTTGCTTGCGGCCACCAGCACCGCCGGATCGCCGGGCCGGCGTTCGGCAAAACGCACCGGCAGCGGTTTTCCGGTCACCCTCTCGGTCGCGGCAATTACTTCTCTTACCGTCACACCGTGCGAAGTGCCCAGATTGAATATTGCCGAAGGCCGGCCTTCCAGCAGCCGTTTTATCGCCAGCACATGCGCCGCCGCCAGGTCGGAAACGTGGACATAATCGCGCACGCAGGTACCGTCGCGGGTATCATAGTCGTCACCGAACACCTGCAGACATTCGCGTTTGCCGTCAACCACTTCTTTGATGATCGGCAGCAGGTTCTGCGGGTTGCTGTCACGTCCTTTCACCGCGCCGGAAGCGTCATAGCCGGCAGCGTTGAAATAGCGCAGCGCCGTATATCTGATCCCTTTCAGGCGATCGTACCACACCATCAGCCGTTCCGTTTCTTGTTTGGTAAAACCGTAAAAACTGATCGGATTAAGAGGATGTTTTTCATCTACCGGCAGATATTCCGGCATACCGTAAACCGCCGCCGACGAGGAGAAAACCAGCACTTTCACGCCGGTTTTTGCCATCGCATTCAAAATATTGACCGCACCGTTCAGATTGTTTTCGGCATAGAGCCCGGGGTTGACCATCGATTCACCGACCGCTTTTTTGGCCGCCAGATGAACCACTGCGTCAAACCCCTGCCCCATCGTTTGTTCCAGTTTGGCATAATCGAGGATGCTTCCTTCGACAAAACCGGCTTTTGCAAAGAGATTGATCTTATGCCCGCTCGACAGGTCGTCATAAACGGTTACCGACGCCCCGTCTTCAAGCAGCGCCTTCGCCACATGCGAGCCGATATAGCCTGCTCCGCCGATCACCAGAACTTTCATTTTATTTTTTTCTCCCCACGCATTGATAGTCAAAACCGGCTTCTTTTACCGCGTCGCCGCAAAGCATGTTGCGCATGTCGACGATTTTGGCGCGGCGCATGATCTTTTTCAACCGTTCAAGGTCCAGATGTTTAAAATCTTCCCACTCGGTCAGGATCACAGCAACTTCCGCGTCCCGGCACGCTTCTTCGACGCTTTCGGCGTACTGAACCGTGTTGTTTAAAATCGATTTGGCGTTCTCCAGCGCCTTGGGATCATAAACCGTAATGTTGCGGGAATATTTGATCATTTCCTTGATGATGTCGATCGCCGGCGATTCCCGGCAGTCGTCCGTACCGCCCTTAAAGGCCAGCCCCAATACCGCGATTTTGCCTTCCGGATGTTCTTTTACCGCCTCAATCACCCGCTGTCCCATTCTGGCCTTGCGGGCGTCGTTTTGAGCAATGGTGGTTTCGATCAGGGTCAGATGCGCGCCGAATTTTTTGCCCATCTGCGCCATTGCGTTGGTATCTTTCGGAAAGCAGGAACCGCCGTAACCCGGCCCCGGATTCAGGAATTTTTTGCCGATGCGGGAATCAAGCCCCATCCCTTTTGCCACCTCACGGATGTCGGCGCCGGCGCACTCGCAGAAATCGGCCATTTCGTTGATATAATGGATTTTCATTGCCAGAAAGGCGTTTGACGCATATTTGATGGTTTCCGACGAACGGCGCTTGACACACAGAAATTCGCTCTTGCCGGCAAACGGACGGTAAAGTTCAAGCATCACGTCGCGCGCCTTGTCGTTCTCAGTGCCGATCACGATCCGGTCGGGGTTGAAAAAGTCGTGGATGGCAAACCCCTCGCGCAGAAATTCCGGCAGGGAAACCACGTCAAAATCGGCCTTCGGATTGACTTTGCGGATAATTTTCTCCACTTCATCACCGGTTCCGACCGGAACCGTAGACTTGGTTGCCACTACCGTGTAACCGTTCAGATAGCGCGCCAGTTCTTCCGCCGCCGCATAAATATATTTCAGATCGGCTTCCTTGGTCAGCGGATGCGGAGGCGTTCCCACCGCCAGCATCACGATGTCGGCATCTTTGACCGCGCTTTCCATGTCGGTGGTAAAGCTCAGGGCGCCGGCCGCCACGTTTTTCTTAAACAGCTCTTCCAGCCCGTCCTCATAGAGGGTCAGTTCGCCGCGGTTGAGTTTGTTAATCTTATCAGCCAGCTTGTCAACGCAGACAACCCGGTTTCCGAGTTCCGCCAGCCCCACGCCCGTAGGCAGGCCGACATATCCGGTTCCGATAACAGCAACTTTCATCATTATACAAATATCCTTATTTATCCAAAAGTTAATTTTCAGGACACTGCAATCATAAACAAACAGTTTACAAAAACAAGCCCGGATTACAGATTTTACACACCGTCAACAATTTATATTGCTAAAACAGGCGAAAAACATTATATTGCATTAATAATTTATTCCCGGGGACTATTTGAAAATGCAAAAGGAACTTTACCTGTTCATCATCTGGCAAAACGGCCGTTTTATGGAAAAACAGATTATTGCCGACCTCAGGAAAAAGTTTGAAATTTTCCGCATTTTCGAAGTCAGCTGGAAGGAAGAAAACTTCGCTCTCAACCTGGCTCGCTTTTACGGCAAAAAACTCCCCAAAGGATGTAAAAAAGAAAAGGAAACCGGAGCCGGCGCTTTCAAAGTATGCCTGGTTTACGACAACAACCCGCAATATGCCGACGGCAAAAACGCAAACATTGTCAAAAGCAAACAGGATTATCGTCAGCTTACCGGCGGCGGAAACCTGGTGCATGCCAGCGACAACCTTGCCGAAACCAACGAAAACCTGTTGTTTTTGTTCGGCAAAACCGTCAAAGACCTGGAACAGGAAGGCCCGCGGGCGGAAATTTGCGTCGTCAGGCGCGACCTGGTCGGCTGCCCCGTGTGGGACAGTCTTCAGCAGGCGCTGGACACCGTGAGAAAAATTCCCTTTACCCGGGTAAAAGCCTATAAGAATTCGTATCTCATCCATAGCCGCAACGCCGACCTCGCACGCCGTCTGTTGAACGCTTCCAGTCATTTTTCCATTCCCGGAATCCACAAATATTCGATCGAAGTCGGAAAAACCCGCCAGCCGATCTACATCCGCAAAATCAACTGAAGCTACTCATCATCCTCCTCTCCCTCGTCATCGTCTTTGCCGGAAGTTTTGGCAAACAGGGTTTTCCACACTTGTTTGCGGAACATCCAGAGATTGATCACGCCGAGCACTACCATCAGCGACGCAAACAGATACAGAATATAGTACCAGCTGAGCTCGGTCGCGTTCATCATCACTTCCTGATTGGAAAAACGCAAAAAGCTGACCGCCACCGCCGTCACGACAAACGAGACAAGAAACGCCGCCAGCCAGACTTTGCGGATAACGGCCTTATCCGCCATCAGGGAAGTCAGAATATAAATTAAAAACAGGGCAATAAATAAATACAATTCCATGTTCTTTTTCCTTGTTCATCACTTTATGCTAATGATATAACCACGCTCTTTTTCTTTTCAACGTCTGTACGGTTTAAAAACATAAATTTCTTATATTTATTTTTTCAGGCCGCGGCAAAGCGCCCTTTCAAATCAGACAACATATTGTTTTAACGTTTGTTTTTATATATTTCTGTTTTTTAAAAAAAACTGATTTTGAAACACCCAAAGCGCTTATCCGCCGCCGTTGTCAAACACAAAAAAAACCGCTGTTTCCTTGAGGGGAAACAACGGTCTTTCTTTTTTTCGGCTTTATTATCCGCGGCAAAACCACCATTTCATAAAAATGTTGAATTTACCGAATATCCAGCAGTATATGCAATATACCGCTCCGACAATGGCACCGACGTACCAAAGGCCGATGAGCCATCCGAGGAAAGCGCCAACCAAAGCGGTCAGAGCAATCTCTAATGCATACGACAAGAGATTTTCAACACCGTTCTGAATAACACCCCAGATGAAACATACCAAAATAAAACCGAAAATAATGTTTGCTATCATATAATAAAAATTTAATGGTTACTACTGTAAGTCCGTTCAAGTTTTCACTCAAATTTTCTCCACGGCAGCAATCAATAAAAAAGGTAAAACCTGAATTTATGACGGCAAACATGCGAATAATCGAATAGAAAAATTGAACAGACTAATTTTATTATGGTTTTATTGTATATTTTTTTGTCACAAAATGCAAGTAAAATTCTGTTTTTTGTCATTTTACCAAAACACAACCTTCATGTTTGACAAAAAAATCCCTGTTATCACCCTTTTTAACATGTTGCGGCTTATTCTGTTTTCATATACGGAAAACGGCATCAATATTTTCGTGCGGAAAATATATATCCCCGATAAACCGGGAATTCCGCATCAGCAGCAAAGCTGACGGTTTAACCGTGCCCCGGGGCATGGAACGGTGCTGTTTTAACACTAAAACATTCAGCCCCGTTTTTTGTTGTGCCGGGGAAGACCCGCGCCGGGCATACGGTGCGGCGAACTGTCCTCAAAAATTTGAACGGTTCACAAAGAGCCTGACACCTAGCCAATAAGTTTTCCAACCACCGACGCAAGCATCATTAACCGCTTCTCCTCTTCAAACGCCCGGCCAACGGTTACGCCGGCAAACCCGTCGGCCGGCGAGGCCGGAATGTTCGCCCCCGCTTATTTATACAGTTCTTCTAATCATAAACTTCCGGCAACGATCGGGACAAAACGGCCGGCCGGACTTTTCGTTCCCGGACATTTCCGCGCCCTATTCGGGTTCATCCAAAAGCGGCCACTCTCCCGTCAGAAATTGCTGCAGGCTCTGCGGCTTCTGTCCCAGCCGGGAAGAATACATCCAGTAATTGGTAATTACCCGCTTGACGTAAAGGCGCGTTTCCCGCCAGGGAATCATTTCCATAAACAGCAGCGGGTCGCCTTCATAATCCAGCGTTTCCGCCCAACGCTTCAGGTTATGCGGACCGCCGTTGTAAGAAGCGGCAAGAAAAATCAGATTGTCGCCGACAAAATCTTTTTCCCGCAAACGACAAACATAATCCTGCCCGATTGTAAGGTTAACGTTCTTGTCAAACAACGGCCGCCAGTTTTTCTTATAACTTTTGTCACCGGTCACTTCGGCTGCCGTCGCCGGCATAACCTGCATCAGGCCGCAGGCGCCGGCATGACTCCGGACCGTCGGCGAAAACAGGGATTCCTGCCGGATCAGCGCCCAAACCCAGGCGGGATGAACCTTCCAGCCGCCTTCCGGCCGCCAGTCGGGACTGGGATACAAAAAGGCATCATATTCCCGGCCTTTATCATGGTTCTTCAGTCGTTCGGCCGTCACATAGCTCAGGTTGGCCAGGCTGTACTGATGCGCCAGATAAAGCAGCAGTTCTTTTTGTCTGATGTTCAGTTTGTCATAATTGCGCCGCAAATCGCTTTCCGCCAAATCGTTTTGCCCGGCGGCAAGCAACAGCACCGCTCTTCTCAAAACCGGCGAAGAGAGGATTTCCTGCCGGTAGGAACGGTCTTCCAGTTTGTTAAAATGGCTTTTTAAACGCCAGTCGTACTCAACCTTGTCCGTCAGCATATAACGGGCGAGAATGCCGTAAAAAGTCCGCGGATAACGCGTGGCAATCCTTAAGTTTGACGTCGCCTCGTCCGGCCTTTTCAGTTTGATGCTGGCACGGTATCCCCAATAGGCGCCGGCAGCAATCAGCCACGGATCGTTGTTTTTAAGACGCGCCAGCCGGCCGAAATAATCCGCCGCCAGTTTATAGTCTTTTTCTTTCCACGCCGCCAAACCGCCAAACCAGCTGGCCGTCGCGTCCCGGCTGCGCATGATCGGACGGCGGCTCCATTTGAGCGCCGCCCGGTTGTCGCCGTCAAAGAAATAGGCGGAAGCCAGAGTCGCACTCATTGCGTCATAATTTTTTACCGGCATCAGCCGTTTAAAACGCGCGTCGTTTAAAACGGCAACCGCTTTGTCGTGGGTACTGCGGCGGATTGCCAGCAAAAACTCATCAAGCCTCTTCTTCACATATTCCCGATCGGCAGCTTTCAATCCTTTGTAACCGTCCTTATACCAACTGTAGGAAGCGTAGATTTTTTTCTTTTCCGGCTGCGGCTTGGATGGTTTGTAGCCGGGCGCTTTGGTCACCGCCAGATTTTTGATCCGCTGATACTGGGGATGGTCAGGATATTTTTTCAGCCAGCCGCGCAATTCTTCATAAGTTGAATCATAACTTTTATGCAGGTACTTTTCCGCCAGCACATGCCCGAGCAGCACCTCGTTTTTCAATTTCTTCTGCAGACCGGCCGCTTTGTCCGTTTCGCCGTTTTCAACCGCCGTAAAAAGGTCTTTGTAAGTTTCCACCTCCTCGGCCGAGATCCCTGTGCGTTTTAATATGTCTTGATACAAGGCCGGATCAATGATTTTAAAATTTTTTGACGCCGCCGTCACCTCCCACGGAAGCAGCAGCAGCGTCAAAAACAATATCAAAACCTTTTTCAATTTCTTTCCCGCAACGATTTTCACATTTCCTTAATCCAACGGATTTTGCTCGCGCACTGCCGCTGGGTCATACCTTTTGCCCGGCAGCGGTTGACGATAATGTTGGGCTGCCGGTCCATATTGTAGCAGCCATCACCCAGCAAACCGTAGTCAAAGTGGTTCTCCACGCCCGGTTCAACGTCGCTGAAAGTCAGCACCGTTTCCATTTTCGGCCACTTCAACCGATAGCTGATGTTTGAAAGCTTGACCGGCAGCGTCGTCAAAACCGAAAACTTGGCGCTGCAGCGGGTTTGCCCCGAAGGACTGCGGTAAATGCTGAAATCTTTCATATAAAGCATAATCAGCTCGTCTTCCTCGTGTTCTTCGGTTGTTTCCACCGTTACGCCGCCGACCGTGGAATAGCGGCGGTAAGGCTGTTTGGCCGGCGCGGTTTTGGCCGGCTGCTTTTTGCCGTAAGCATAATCAAAAGGCGAACTGACAGGCTGCTTTTCCACTTTATTTTCGGCCACATGCCCTTCCGAGGTATCGACAACAGAGTACCGGTTTTCGTCTTCTGCCGCATGCGGCTGCGCCGCTGATTGCGCCTTTTCCTTCTGCGCTGCCGGCGCACCGCCGGACGGCGTCGAACCGAAATACTGGGCAGCGGCCGGCTGTCCGACAAGCAGACCGGCAGCAATCAAGCAAAGCAGCTTCAATTTATCCATTCCGTTCACCGCTACCCCCTTTTTCGACCTAAAGCGTTATTTGATTCCGCCGATAATGCTGCCGGCAGAATTCAGAGCGTCAATCGTTTTGGCATAGGTGCCGGCGACTTCGTCTTTGCTTTCCTGTTTTTCTGCCTCTTCGCGGCTATTTTCCTCATCCGGGGTTATTTCCTTAAAGTCAAGGTAATACTGCGCGTCTTCGGGAGAAACATATTTAAACAACCGGCTGCAGGGACTTCTCCTGGAAGCGCTGCGGGCGGAACGGCCGCCGGCCAGACCTTCCGCCGAACAGGACTTAACGGAAAAATCGACTTTTTCGATCAGCAGAAAGCAACGATCCGTGTTGATACGGTTGTTGACCGTAACCTGCTTATAAGGTTTGATTGCCGGCACTTCAATCATGATGTTCACGTCTTTTGAAGTGCGTCTTTCCGTTTCCGAATAGGCGCGGTTGGCATTGCGGTTCTGTTTTTCCGCGTCTTCTTCCTTCTCTTGTTTGATCACGTCTTCAAGCGAAGTGTCTTTCCAGGTAAAATCAAGCATGGCCTCTTTGAGGTTATAGCCCGAACGGTTATAGAAAGTGGTGTTGAAATCGCAGGCGATCACTTCCCCTTCACGGTTTTCAACCGGCGTAATGTCATGAATCTTAAACAACAATTCTTCCGCCTTGTCGTCATCGGCGGGAGCGGCCTGCTGCGCCGACGCCGAACCGACATTGGTTGCCAACACGGCCCCGAGAGCCAAACCGAAAACTTTTTTGCTAATACTCATTTTGCTTTCCTTAAAAAGTTATTTGTCATGATTTTACCGAATAATAATTCACTTTTTTAAAATTTACCAACAAATTATGAATAAAAACCTAATTATTTTGCAATTTTTTCGCCAGCCGCAGCAAATCCGCCCACACTTTCGACTTCTGCGCCGGATTGCGCAGCAGGTACGCGGGGTGGAAACTGGCCAGCAAAGCCGCCGTGTCGCCTTTCAGGGTTTTATATTCCAGCCATTTGCCGCGCAAACGCGAAATCGGCTCCTCGTTGTCAAGCAGACTGTTGGCCGCACTTCCCCCGAGCACCATGATAATCTCCGGCTTCATCAACTCGATCTGCCGGCGGAGGAAAGGCAGACAGACCGCCACTTCGGCGCTCGTCGGCGTCCGGTTCCCCGGCGGCCGCCAGGGTAAAACGTTGGTAATGTAGACTTTGCCGCGGTCAAGCCCGACGGCGGTCAGCATCTTGTCCAGAAGATGTCCGCTTCTGCCGACGAACGGTTCGCCGATTCTGTCTTCGTCAGCTCCCGGCGCCTCGCCGACGATCATAATTTTGGCCTTGGGATTGCCGCCGCCGAAAACGGTCTTGTTGGAAGTCAGCTTCAGCGAACAGCCGTCAAAAGCCTCCACCGCCGCCCGCAGCTCCTCCAGCGTCGCTGCCGCCTCGCAAACTTCGCGCGCGTTTTTACAGGCCTTAAGACTCATCTGCGCCAAATCGGTGATTGCCGGCCGCGAAGCCGTTTCCCCGACCGCCGTCGGGCGTTCCCGCGGCGGCGCCTTCTGCTGAAGGCAGCCGGGCACATCGCCGCAGATTGCGTCCACCCCCGCGGCCAGATACCATTCCAACAATTCTTTTTCGTTCATCATGTCCGATATGCTATGCTTATCCGTTTTCTTTTGCAAACAAATAATTAAATTATCTTCATATTATTATATTTCTGTTGTAAGATGGCCGAGTCTGAAATAAACTGGAGCCGCCTGACAAATGAACGGAGTGATAAAAGTGATTGAAAAAGCTGCTTATGTATTGTCTGTCCTGATCGGAATTGTCATCGCCAATTCCTGTACCATTTTCGATTCCCGGCCGCCGGCCGCGGAAAAGGCGCCGGCCGTCAGCGAACCCGAACAGAAAGCGGCCGCATCCGGCAGGCAGAACTACGGCAGTTATCTGGCCGGCAGGGTTGCCCATATCCGGCACGACTTAAACAAGGCGGCGGACTATTACAAAGACGCCGTCGCCCACGTTCCCGACAAACAAATGCTGCCGAGCCAACTTTACATCATGCTCACCTCTCAGGGACGCATCGACGAAGCTGTCCGCTACGCGCAAATGGCCAGGGAAAAAGGCGACGAAAGCCCGTTCATTTACACCATTGAAGCCATCAACCTGACCAAACACGGAAAATATCAGGAAGCGATCGACACCATTGCCCGTTCCGACAACCCGATTGCCGACACCTTCTTCAACCCGCTGATTTCCGCCTGGAGCCACGCCGGCCTGAACGACGGCAAAAAAGCCATGAAAGCCCTGTCGCCGCTGGCCTCCAACCCGGCTTTCCGGCCGCTTTACCTTTTCCACGCCGGCGCAATCAACGATTATCTCGGCAACGACAAGGCGGCCGAAGCGCACTATACCGCACTGATGAACATTCGCCACATGGAGCTGGCGGTTTTCCCCCTGCAGGTTATCTCCAACTTTTACCTGCGCCGCGGCGAACCGGACAAGGCCCTGCGCGCCGCCAGTCTGGCGCTGAACAAAGACAACCTGATGATGAAAACCGTTATCGACGACATCAAAAAGTCCGATTCGGGAGTAGCCCCGATTCTCAAACGTCCGGAAACCGGCCTGGCCGACGCCCTGTTCAGCATTGCCCTGCTGTTGCAGCAGGACGGCAGCAACGCCGACCTTTCCATTCTGTTTGCCTCTCTTTCCGCATACTGCGCCCCCGAATATCCGCTGCCGCGGCTCCTGACGGCGGACATTTTGGAAAAACGCGAACTGTATGCCGAGGCCAATCAGGCTTACGCACAAATTTCGCCCGACAGCTACGCCTATTACACCGCCCTGTTCCAAACCGGGAAAAACCTGATGCGGCTGGGCAACAACAAAGAGGCGGAAAAAATATTCCGCCGGCTCTACACCGACTATCCGCCCAACCCCGACATCCTGACCAATCTGGGAGAAATTGCCAGAATTGAAGGCAAATACAACGAAGCGGCAAAATTCTACCGGAAAGCCATTGACAGCTATCCCGGCGATTCCGTAACCGAAGTGTGGCCGCTTTACTTTGCCATCGGCATTTCCTACGGCGCCGCCGGCAACAACGACCTTGCGGAACGGTACCTGCGCAAGGTGCTTGAACTCCGCCCCAACCGGATGACGCAAAATCACCTCGGTTATATTCTGTTGCAGCAAAACAAAAATCTGGAAGAAGCCTTTGAACTGATCGTTTCCGCCTATAACCCGAACGCCGCCGACGGTACCGTCACCGACAGCCTCGGCTGGGCCTTCTACAAAACGGGCAACTACGAGCAGGCTGTCCGCTATCTGGAAAAGGCTTCCGACCAGGCACCGTCCGAGGCCGTCATTTACGACCATCTGGGCGACGCTTACTGGCAGGTCGGACGTACGCGGGAAGCGGCCTTCCAATGGAACCACGCGCTCGGACTGAAAGACGACACCGGCGAATTCAACCGTCAGGCAACGTTGAAAAAACTCGAAAACGGCCTGGAAAAACCGGTTTTGCCGGCCTTTGACCAAAAGAAAATAGAAAAACAGATAGAACGGCTGAAAACCAAAGAGAACAAATAGGCCTTAATGGACGCTTTGCGGCTCAAGATCGTTCTGCCTTGCCAGCACAAAGGCGAAATCCCTGCTGTCGGCAATCGCCAGCGGGGTTCCGTCCGCGGTGTAAACCCGCCAGATTTCGCCGTTTTCAATCTTGTCGCTCTTAACAAAGGCAACGTCCTGATCATTCCAGCTCAAAAGAGCCGCGTACTCTTCTTCCGTCAGCTCGACACCGTCGTCGGCAAACATTTCTTTTTTCATAACATCGGCCTTTCAAAAAGTTCAACTTGCAACTCAATATACTCCCATCGTTAAAGTTTTGCTAATAAAAAATACATTTTTTTCCAAAGTACGGCAGAAATAATTTGCCAAAATAAAATTTAGGGTTTATACACTTAGCTAAAAAAACAATGAGGTAACAATTTATGAAAGAAGAATTGCTGGAACTGGCCGGAACGGTTATCGAAAAACTGCCGAACGCCATGTTTAGGGTCAAACTGGAAAACGGAGTGGAAATTTTGGCTCATACGGCCGGAAAAATGCGCAAATTCCGCATCCGTGTCATGGTCGGCGACAAAGTCGACATTGAAATGACTCCCTACGACCTGACAAAAGGTCGGATTACATTCCGCCACAAAGACTGAAAACTTGTCAAAACCCCGGCATTCCGGGGCTTTTTTATTTCTCAAAAGTCCCGGCAGGACTTTTTTATTTGGCTCAATTGACATAAAAGGTAGCTTTTTGAATACCGTTTTTTATTTAATTTTAAAGTCGTGTTTTCCCGCCCTTTGTTTCTTTCCGCATTATGGGCGGTCAGCACCAAATTTGCCTTGTGAAAAAATCGGCAGAAGCGTATAAAATTTTACAAATGAACATGTATTCTAAGGCTGCGGAATGTTTGCCGATGCCGGTAAGCTGATTATAACGGCCGTGTTTATAATGTTTATCAATTGCATTGGTTTCTGTCCTGATAAAAAATTTATGCTCTGACAGTTCATAAAAAGCTCGGAAAAGATACGTTCCTGTCAGATGAACCTTTTATTTTGAACGTCCGCACAGACAGACGGATACAAAAACAACGTTCCGGCCGCACAACCCGCAAGGCTTCGGAACCGGACGTTTGAAGCTTAAAGCGGTTAATTTCCCTTGCTTCCTGCGGGTAAAAATTTATACAAACGGCAAATCGGTCACTTTCCGCCGCAAAGGCCGAAAACCGCCCCCAAGCCCCGACTGTCCCGGACAAAAGCACCGGCCCTTCACAGATACTTGATCAAAGCAAAGCCGCCGAGCAGCAGGAGCAGAAAAACCACCGTCAAAATGCCCAGATTTTTCTCAATAAACACCCGGATCGGCTCACCATACTTTTTCAACAGCCAGGCGACAAGGAAAAAACGCATGCCGCGGGAAAGCACCGAGGCAATGCCGAATACCCACAGATTGAGATCGACGGCGCCGCTGGCTATGGTCACCACTTTGTAAGGAAACGGCGTCAGTCCGGCGCCGAACACGATCCAGGCGCCCCATTCGTGATAATAGCCTTTAAACACGTCAAACTGATGCAGATAACCGTAAAATTCCAAAATCGGCCGGGCAATCAGATCATAACCGTAAAAACCGATGGCATAGCCGAAATAGCCGCCGATCACGCTGGCAGCCGTCGCCATGCCGGCAATCCGCCAGGCGCGGTCGCGGGCAGCCAGCACCATCGGAATGATCATAACGTCGGGAGGAACCGGAAAAAAAGAGCTTTCCATAAAAGCGACGGCAAACAATACCGCCATGGCATAGCGCCCGGACGCCGCCGCAATCAGCCAGTCATACATTCTTCGCAGAATTTTCATCAGTTTCCCCCATTGTATCGCAACGGGTTTTTATAGCACGAATCATTTAAGAAAAGAAACTAATTTTTCCATATTGCCCCGATTTTCCACATAAAAAGTATTCTCGAAGCCGACCAGTCCCCGGATCTTGTTGTACTCTTCCTTCTGACAATGGATAATCACCGCCTGCGGCGCGTTGCGCTGCAAAAACATTTTGGCGCCTTGCGCGTCATACACTTTGAAATAAGAAATGCGAAATTCTTCCATCGCGTTAAATTCGTTTGCCGAATACGGCAGGTAGTCCTCAAGCAGCAGCACCTTATATCCCCGGCCGCCCCGGCAATAGGCGTCCGCAATGTCAACGAGCATCTGCCCGTTTTCCTTGGCGGAAACATAATGCGAAGCGCCCTTGACCATCTCCTGGGTCGATTCCGCATTAAGCATCACGGCCGGCGCCTCGTCCAGATAACGATTACTCGACAGATAATTCAAAACCTGCCAGGCGTCAACGTCTTCGGCATTTTTGTCAACGACGTAAAGCTGCGGATGCAGTTCCTCCGCATAACGGATCAGCTGATAGGCATTGTTGGTGGCAAACACCTCATAACCGTGTTCTTCCAGCAGGCTTTGGTAACGGCCGTCCGTTTTGCCGCCGTTGTCAATCATAAAGATGCGCCCCGGTTGTTCCATGTCCCTGTTCCTTTCGGCAATGAATAAACAACTCAGAGTCTATATAATCCCGCTACGATTGATTTTTAAGATTGTAATTTTGGTTTAGATAAGCCTGACAGGTGTTGTCCAGCAACATTGCGATCGTCATCGGACCGACCCCGCCCGGCACCGGCGTAATGAATGCCGCTTTTTCCCTGACCTCGTCAAAATCGACGTCCCCGCACAATTTGCCGTCAATCCGGTTAATGCCGACGTCTATTACCGCCGCCCCCTCTCTGATCCAGTCGCCTTTCACCATTTTCGGGCAGCCGCAGGCGGCAACGACAATGTCCGCCTGCCGGGTCAGCGCCGGCAGATTGACGGTTTTGCTGTGCGCTATCGTCACCGTGCAATGATGGTTCAGCAAAAGCGACGCCAGCGGCCGGCCGACGATGTTGGAACGGCCGATAATCACCGCATGTTTTCCGCTTAAGTCGCCGACGGAATGCTCCAGCAGATAAAGAATGCCTTTCGGCGTGGCGGCCACCATTGCCCGCGGATCGTTTTCGTGCAGCAGCCCGGCGTTATACGGGCCGAAACCGTCCACGTCTTTCTCGTGGGCAATGGTCTCGATCACTTTGGCGGCGTTAATATGTTTCGGCAGCGGCATCTGCACCAGAATGCCGTTGACCTTTCGTTCATTGTTCAAACGGCCGATCAGTTCCAGCAGATCGGCTTCCGCGGTTTCCTCCGGCAAATGGTAAATGTCGCAGGCCATGCCCAGCGCCTGCGCCGCCTTTTGCTTGTTGCGGTCGTAAATGATACTGGCCGGATCGCTGCCGACCAGAATAACCGCCAGATAAGGCTTGACCTGCCAGCCGGCGATTTTTTCCGCCAGCCGGTTCCGCAAACTTTCGGCAATCGCCTTGCCGTCAATAATCTCTGCCGTCATATTCCCTGCTCCATTCTTGCAAACGCCGGCGGACGTCTTCGCCGCCGCTTTTAATCAACAGTTTCTTATAATGTGAAATTTCGCCGCTGACAAGCTCTATTTCCGATTTCGCTGTTTTAAGCCTTTTGGCCGCAAACGAAATCAGTTCCTTGTTGGCGCGCCCCTTTTCCGGCGGACTGACCACCGAAATTTTCAGATATTCCTCGTTTTTTTCATTGCGGAAAATTCCCTTTATTCCGGCCGCCGCGGCGTTCGGCGACAACCGCACCCGCAAAATTATCCCCTTGTCCGTTTCCTCAAAAAACATATCTGCTCCGAATTTAAAAAAACGATCGGGCAGCAGCTGCCGCCCGATCGGTCGTTTTTCTCGTTTTCTACGACATCAGCATCAGGTCGAGCCGGTAGATGAAACGTCCCAGAAACAACAAAACCAGCAGCAGGATAAACGGGGAGAAGTCGAACCCCGAAACTGCCGGAACCTTTTCCGAAATCTTTTTATAAACCGGTCCCGTCGCTTTGGCCAAAAGTTCGCTGATTTTGGCGACATAAACGTTTTTAACGTCGACAATGCCGAAACGGACCAGCCAATGGAGAACCACTTCCGCCAGAACAACGGTAAAATAGATATTGACCACAATGCCCAGCATCCACACGAATGGTTCAAATAAAGCAGCCATGAAAAAACTCCTTATAATTAAAACATAATCATTTTCAGCTTCAACTTATACAAAATCCGCCCGCTTGTCCAGCATTTTTAAGCGTTTTGCAACCGCGAAGACAAGGTGCTGTAATAAGCGCTGTCAAAGGCCCGGGAACGATCCATCGAATAGCCGAGCGAACGCGTTTTGAGCGGCGGCCGGCGGCCGCTTAAGCGGGCGATGTGTTCGCGCACGTCTTCCGCCGTTTCCATTGCCGGCCGTTCGGGTTCCGCACGTTCGATAAACTCTTCCGCCATGCTGCGTTCGTAAGCCTGCATACGGTCGTCGTCCCAGTGAAACAGTATCTCTTCCTTCAGCATGTCGTCGAAACGGAAAGCCAGTTCAAGCGCATCGCCGGCTTCATTCTGATAAAGCATTTCCTGCTCGTCGTTGCGGCGCAGGTCATCGTCTTCATACATGCCGTAAAAGTCGTCGTAGTCGTCGTCCAGATCATCGTCGTCGCCGTGATAGACGTTTAACTTCTGCAACGTGCGCTTCGGCATATTCCAGCGCGGCTGGCGCTTCATAAACTCACGCATGGCGGCAACGTAAACAACGGCTTTCTTATAGTCGTTTTCCTTCTTTTTGATATCCACTTCCTGCGGCTTGTCCGCCTTGTTGGCGGTGCTTTCCTTAATGCTGCTCCTGATCTGGCGCAGCTTGACCAGCTTGTTGTAAAGGTTGGTATAATGCTTTTTGGCTTCGGGGAAAGCACAGTTCTGAAACAATCCGAGACAGGTCAGAATTTCCGCTTCGCGGGAATAGGAATCTTCAATCCACTCGTTTCTTTCCGCCAGATCGTCTTCCGACACGAAACCGTCGTTCATATGCTGCATGATTTCCGCGGATTCGGTAAACCAGCTGAAATACTCCTGTTCCGAAGACGTTTCCGAACCGAGCGATTCGATCGTCAACGCGATCTGAAACTGCAAGTCAGCCACCGGAACTTCCCGGTTGCCGATTTTGATGCTCGACTTTTTCGGCGCCAGCACCAGCTCGCGCGTCACCTTTTCGGCCTCCTGCCGGTCAATGTCGGGATATTCCTGCCGCACCGCCCGCATAATGATGTTTTTGGAACTGTCCAGCTTGTCCTGACGGTTCATCTGCACATAGCGCAGCCGTTCCAGACGCTCCTGCTGCAGTTTTCGTTTGTTTTCGGCTTCGTCCATGATAAAACCTCCGTAATGATAAATCAGTTTCCGACTTCCTCGAAAATAATCTTTGCCTCCTCCGCCAGAATAATTTTATCAATAACCCAGTTGCTGATTTGCTCGATTTTATCCAGTTCGACGCCCATCGCCTGTCCGACCCGGCCGATAAACAGGGTTTCCTCGTCGGTTAAAACGTCGTCGGCATGGGCCAGAATGCACAGTTCCTTGATCAGCTCAAGCGCCACCCTGCGGCTCTTGATTTTTTTGAGATCTTCAATAATCGCGTCGTCCTCGGCACAGGAAAAGATTTCCGCAATCCTGTCTTCCGAAACATGATAGGTTTTGGCCAGGTTTTTGATAAAACGCTTTTCGTTCTCGTCAAAAGAACCGTCAGCACAGGCCAGTCTGGTAAAGGCCTTGAGATACGCAATCCGGCTTTCCTCATCCATTTTAAGCATTTCTTCCAAGTGCTGATCCATAAGAACTCTCCCTAAAAAAATATTAAACGTGGTGTTTACCCGCATGATAACAAAGACAAAACGCAATGGCAACAAAAATCCTTTTCCGCCCGGCAAAAAATGACAAAATTGCAGAAAAAACACCGGGTAAAAAACATTTGAAAAACGCCGCGTTTAAGGCTAATATGCGGACAAAAGACAATTAACGGAACAAGAAGACAAAAGTGAAATACTACATCAAAACCTTCGGCTGCCAGATGAACGTTTACGATTCTCAGCGCATTGCCCGCATTTTGCAGAACATGGGACACACCCCGGCGGCTTCCCCCGCCGAGGCCGGCCTGATCATCTTCAACACCTGCCACATCCGGGAAAAAGCGGCGGAAAAGCTTTTTTCCGACCTCGGCCGCATTAATCTGATTAAAGAAGAACGCAAGGCCGCCGGGCTGGAAACCATCATCGGCGTCGTCGGCTGCGTGGTTCAGGCGGAAGACGGAGAAATCGCCAGACGGGCGCCGTTCGTCAATTTTGCCACCGGCCCCCTCACCTATTACCGGATTCCCGAAATTTTGCAAAAAATCGCCCGCGACAAGGACCTCTGCATCATCGACACCGAGTTTACCGCCGAAAGCAAATTCGACCATCTGCCGGAAAACCGTTCCGAAGGCGCCTGCTCCTATCTTGCCGTCCAGGAAGGCTGCAACAACTTCTGCACCTACTGCATCGTTCCCTATACCCGCGGGGTGGAAACTTCGCGGCCGGTGGAAGACGTGTTGAAAGAAGCGCGCCGGCTGGTAGAAACCGGCACGCTTGAAATCAACCTGCTCGGCCAAAACGTCAACTCCTATCACGGCGAAGACGCCGCCGGCAAAGAGCGCGACCTGGCCTATCTGCTGCGCCGGCTGGCCGAGATCGACGGCTTGGAACGCCTGCGCTACACCACCTCTTACCCCGCCGACGTCAACGATGACCTCATCGCCTGCCATCGTGAAATCAAAAAACTGATGCCTTACCTGCATCTGCCGCTGCAGTCGGGTTCCGACAAAATACTGAAGGCAATGAACCGCCGCCACACCGCCGGCGAATATATCGAAACCGTCGGCAAGCTGAAAGAGGCCAACCCCGAACTCGGTTTTTCTTCCGACTTCATCGTCGGCTTTCCGGGCGAAACCGACGAGGACTTTGCCGCCACCCTCGACATGGTCGACCGGGTCGGCTACATTCAGGCCTATTCCTTCAAATACAGCCGCCGTGCCGGCACGCCCGCCGCGGTTTATCCCGGTCAGGTGCCGGAAAAGATAAAGGCGGAACGTTTAAATGTTCTGCAGGAAAAATTATTTTCCCGGCAGTTAAACTTTAATAAAGAATGTATCGGTAAAATCATGCCGGTATTGTTTGAGAGCAAGGGCAAAAAGAAGGGACAGCTGTTCGGACGCACGCCCTACATGCAGAATCTGCATGCGGAAGCGCCGGCCGAAAGCCTCAACCGGATCCTGCCGGTGCGCGTAACCGGCGCCACCGTCAACTCTTTAAGCGGAACAGTCATACAACAACAAAATTAAGGTACAACCATGGCAGAAATCGAATTTGAACTTTTTAACAATCAGCTTGTTCAGCAGTTGGTCGGCCCGCAGGACGGCAACCTGAAGATCATCGAAAAGGCGCTGGGAGCGGAAATTGCCGCTTTCGGCAACCGGATACGCATCAGCGGCGACGAAGAAGCGGTACGGCAGGCCAAAAACGCGGTTGACGCGCTTTATTCCAAAGTCAGCCGCGGCATTGCCGTCGGCGAACAGGAAGTGCTGGCCGCCGTACGCATCAGCGGCGCGGAAGCCAACGTCAAACCGCAGGTCAACATCGACGACATCGTGCTCAAGACCAAAAAACGCCACATTTATCCCCGTTCGGCCACGCAGGCGGAATATATCGTCGAAATGATGAACAACGAACTGGTTTTCGGCCTCGGCCCTGCCGGCACCGGCAAAACCTATCTGGCAGTCGCGCTTGCCGTCACCATGATGCTGGAAGGTTCGATCGACAAGATCATTCTTTCCCGCCCGGCGGTTGAGGCCGGCGAAAACCTCGGCTTTCTGCCCGGCGACCTGAAGGACAAAGTCGATCCCTACCTGCGTCCGCTGTACGACGCCCTGTATGAAATGCTGCCGGCCGAACAGGTCGACAAGAAACTGGCCGCCGGCGAAATCGAAATCGCGCCGCTTGCGTTCATGCGCGGCCGTACCTTGTCAAACGCCTTCGTCATCCTTGATGAAGCCCAGAACACCACTCCCATGCAGATGAAAATGTTTCTCACCCGCCTGGGCGAAAACTCGCGCATGGTCGTCAACGGCGACTTAAGCCAGGTTGACCTGCCGCGCGGGGTCGTTTCCGGCCTGCGCGACGCGCTTGACACTCTCCGCGGGGTCGGCGGCATCAGTTCGGTCACCTTCAGCGCCGCCGACGTCGTCCGCCACGGTCTGGTCGCCAAGATCGTCCGCGCATATGAACAGAAATATCATCGGGAAGAAAAGAAAAAAGATGAAAACGACGCTTAACCTCAACATCGGCGACAAAAACTGGGACGACCGGCTGCCCGACGCGGCAGCCGTTTCGGAAAACGTTTTTCAAACCGTCATTAACCGACTGAAACCGGAATTTCTGCAAGGCAAAAAAGAAGTCGGCCTCAATGTCGAACTCGGCGGCGACGAAGAAATACAAGCCCTCAACCGCCAATTCCGCAATCTTGACAAGCCGACCAACGTGCTTTCCTTTGCCAACATTGACGACGACGACTTTTTCGACGCCCTGCCGGAAATGACGGAAGTCGAACTCGGCGACATCATCATCGCCTTTGAAACCATGGCCGCCCAAAGCGCGGAACTGGAAATCGGCTTTAAGGAGCATTACATTCACATCCTCGTTCACGGCATCCTCCACCTGCTCGGCTACGACCACACGGAAGAAGAGGAACGAAAGGAAATGGAAGCGCTGGAAACCCGGCTGCTGGCGGAATTCAACATCGCCGACCCTTACGGGGAAAAAGAATAACAACGGCCTTCTCCCTCCCGCCGGCCGCCGCCTTCCGGGAGCGGAGAAGACATTTTTATACAAATACGGCATCAACCACTTCGGCAATCAGATTCATGTGTTGGCTCAACAAAACAAAGCGGCTGCTCGCAAACTTTCCCAAAACTTCGGCACTGGCACTCGGCTGTCTGTCGGTTGCCGCGCTGCCGCCTTATTATCTGCTGCCGCTGCTGGCAGCCGCCTTCGGCGGACTGATGTTTCTGCTGCTGGCAAGCCCGTCGCCGAAAAAAGCCTTTGCCGTCGGCTATTGGTTCGGTTTCGGCCATTTTGCCTGCGGTCTTTTCTGGATCAACAACGCGCTGATGATGGATCTGCCCCGTCTGGGCTGGCTGATCCCGTTGTGTTTTGCCGGCAGCGGCGGCTTTTTCGGTTTGTTCGCCGCCTTTCCCGCCCTGTTCTGCCGCTTTTTCAAAGGCAATTGGCCCAGACTGCTGGCTTTTGCCGCAGCCTGGACGTTTTTCGAATGGATCCGCAGTTTCATCTTTACCGGTTTCCCTTGGAATCTGCTGGGTACCGTCTGGGCATTCAGCGACAGCGCCATTCAGGCCGCCGCGCTGTTCGGAACTTACGGGCTTTCGCTTTTCACCGTCATCGCCGCCGGTGTCTGGGGCATTCCGTTATTTTGCCCCGGAAGGAAAAACCTTGTTTCCGCCGCTCTCTTTTCCGCACTGATCCCGACACTGCTGTTTGCATACGGCAGCCTTCGTCTCGACCGATACCCCGACGGGAGCTTCTCCGACGTCAACATCCGAATTGTCCAGCCGGCCATTCCCCAGCAAATGAAGTGGAAACCGGAAATGCTGGAACAAAATTTGCAGACTTATATTCAAATGTCCGTTCAAGACCTTGCCCCGCAAACAGACATGATCATCTGGGGAGAAACGGCCAACCCCTTTGTCCTCAGTTTGCAGCCGCAGTATCTTGAACAGCTTCTGCAGGCGGTACCGGCCGGCGGATACCTTGTCACCGGCGCGCTCGACTATGTTTACGACGGAGAAAAATGGCGGCCGCTCAATGCCATGCAGGCGCTTGACGGCAAAGGGGTCGCCGCCGCCTACGGCAAATCGCATCTGGTGCCTTTCGGCGAATATGTCCCTTTGCGGCAGTACCTGCCGGAAAGCTTAAAACCTGTAACCAACGTCATCGCCGACTTCATGCCCGGCACCGGTCCTTCCACCGTCGTCCTGCCGCAAATTCCGCCGTTTGGCATCCTCATTTGTTACGAAATCATCTTTCCGGCCGCGGTTACCGATCCCGCACAACGTCCCCAATGGCTGCTCAACCTGACCAACGACGGCTGGTACGGCGACAGCGCCGGCCCCCGTCAGCATCTGGTCGCCGCCCGCATGCGCGCGGTGGAAGAAGGGCTGACCGTCGTACGTGCGGCCAACTCCGGCATCAGCGCCCTCATTTCCAAAACCGGCGTCGTCCTCCGCAGGCTGCCGTTGAACGCTTCCGGAACGCTGGACTTCCCACTGCCGCAGTCGCCGTCGGTCGAAACGCCCTACTCAAAATATCATAATCTGACGGTTATGCTGCTTTGTTTTCTTACTGTCATAACCGCCTATGCACTGTCAAAACGTTCGGCCTGAAAAACGCTCCCTGTCCGGCAAAAATAATATTTAATTCTTGTAAATCAAATTGCTATATAAAATATTATATAAAAACATTGACATTAACCACTAAAAATTGCATTATGACAAAAGTAATTTTGTGGAGAATGAGATGAATTTGACTAAATCCAAAAAGGCCAGCCGCGGCCGCACCCCAAGCGGGCAACCCAATCCGATCGACGTCCACGTCGGCAACCGCATCCGTCTGCGCAGAACCCTGCTCGGCTATTCGCAGGAAAAGCTCGCTTCCCTGCTGGGGCTGACTTTTCAGCAGGTCCAGAAATACGAACGCGGCAACAACCGCGTCGGCGCCAGCCGCCTGTGGGACATCAGCAAGGTGTTGGACGTACCGATAAACTTTTTCTACGAAGACATGGACCGGGAAGTCGCCCAGCAGAGTCCCCGCGTTTTCAGCGCGCCGGAAAGCGCCCTCTGTTTTGAAGAAAGTCATGAGGAAATCGACATGGATCCGATGAAACGACAGGAAACGCTGGAGTTGGTCAAAGCCTATTACCGCATTCCCAACCGCAAAGCGGCAAAATATCTCTTTGATCTGATCGTCACCATGTCAAAAACCACCAGCGACCGTGGTCAGGACAGCGACGAAGAATAACAAAATACGCACATGCATTTAAAAAAAGCTGGCGTTTTCCCCGCCGGCTTTTTATTATACCGGAAAACGACAACCCTCCAACCACGGGAACAACCTGACAATGAGTTACCTTTTCACCAGCGAAGCGGTTTCCGCCGGCCATCCGGACAAAATCTGCGACCAGATTTCGGATACTCTGCTTGATCTGTTTCTGGCCGCTGATCCGACGGCTCACACGGCGATCGAAGCCATGGCGACGACCGGACGGATCGTCATCGCCGGAGAAACGCTCGGCAACAACCGTCCGCAGGCGGAAGAAATTGAAAATGCCGTCCGCACCCTGATAAAAACGATCGGTTATGATCAGCCCGGATTCAGTTATAAAAACGTGCAAATCACCGACCTGCTGCACTGCCAGTCGGCCGACATCGCCGCCGGCATCAAAGACTGCGGCGCCGGCGACCAGGGCATTATGTTCGGCTATGCCGAAAAAGAACACGGTTTTGACAGCGAATACATGCCGCTTGCCGTCTGGCTGGCCAACCGGCTGCTGGAGAATCTGCGGCAGGCTTCCCTTCCGGGGTTGGAGCCTGACGCCAAATCGCAGATTACGCTCGAATACAACGATCGCAAAGAGGCCGTCGGCATCCGTTCCGTCGTCCTTTCCGCCCAGCACCGGGCGGGGCTCTCAACCGGCGAAATCCGCGAAAAAGTAATGCCCGTTATCCGGCAAAGCCTGCCTGCCGAACTTTTAACCTCCCGGACGGAATATCTGATCAACCCGGCCGGACGTTTCGTCATCGGCGGCCCCGACGGCGACTGCGGCCTGACCGGACGCAAAATCATTGCCGACACCTACGGCGGCTATGCCCCGCACGGCGGCGGCGCCTTTTCCGGCAAAGACCCGAGCAAAGTCGACCGTTCCGCCGCCTATATGCTGCGTTACCTGGCCAAAAACATCGTCGCCGCCGGGCTGGCCGACGAATGTCTGTTGCAAATATCCTACGCCATCGGCCGGGCGGATCCGTTGTCTTTGTTCATTGACTGCCGCGGCACCGCCAAAATCGACGAGCAGGCGCTGTTGAAGAAAATTCCCGAACTGGTCGACCTCACCCCCCGGGGCATCATCGACCGCCTGCAGCTTTGCCGGCCGATATATACGCCGACGGCAGCTTACGGGCATTTTGGCCGCAAACCGGGAACGAACGGAGAATTTTCCTGGGAAAAAACCGACTTAATCAAGGAACTGACCGCATGTTTTTAGACGACAAACCGCATTTTTTCGGTCGCCGTAAAGGCCGCCGCATCCGCAAAGCCAAAACCGCGCTGCTTGAAGATTTTCTGCCCCGGGTGGCGCTTGATCCGCAAAAACCGCTCGCCTTTGGCATCATCCCTGAAAAAATTTGTCTGGAAATCGGTTTCGGCGACGGCGTCCATCTGGCCGGCATCGCCGCTCTCCATCCGGAAAACGGCTACATCGGCGCGGAAGTCTTCCAAAACGGCGTCGCCAACCTGCTCAGTCTTGTCACCGGCATTAAGGAAGGTTCGGAAATCACCGAAAACATTTCCCTGTTGCCGGAAAGGCGCGACAACATCCGCGTTTACGGCGACGACATCAGGCTTTTGTTTCCGCTTTTGCCCGACGCTTCGATTGACGGGATATTCCTGCTTTTTCCCGATCCGTGGCCGAAAAAGCGCCATGCCGGCCGGCGTTTCGTCAATCCGGACAATTTAAAGCAGCTGGCAAGGATTTTAAAACCCGGCGGCAAACTGCTGATCGCTACCGACCACCCGGTATATAAGCGCTGGACCTTAAGACAGATGCACGAAAACAAAAACTTCCGTTGGACGGCCGTTTGCGGCAGCGATTGGAAACACGAACCCGCAGACTGGGTCAAAACCAAATATCAGCAAAAAGCGCTGCGCGAAGGCAGACGCCCCGTCTTTCTGGAATATGAAAGAGTTTAGACAAGACGCGCTCCGGGAAACCGGAGCTTTTTTTGTGGCACACAAGCCCTTTATTCACCGACCTGCACAGTCCCGCGGCAAAAAAAGGATCCTTTTTTTGTCACAGGAAATATTATATCGGAAAATTTATCAA
>OOAK01000815.1_pt1 | contig 26457 bp, 28 predicted proteins | sample 1671811 | NCBI WGS metagenome assembly OOAK01 (sample SAMN06348195, study PRJEB24527) | human gut metagenome | biome: human gut; feature: ankylosing spondylitis patient; material: feces | host: Homo sapiens | place: China | collected 2015-10 | reverse complement strand
ACATACAAATTCTATAATATTTTTCAACGTATCCATTCACCACACACAACTCCTTCTTTGATATTTGCCAGAATTACAGAACCATCCCCGTCATGCCCTGTTGTTTTGCAAAGGTTTGCAAATTCGGCTAAAATTTAATGCATTCCTGATCCTGGATGCTGTCACATTTCTGCGGTCCAACTATCAGTCCTGCATGTCTCTCGTGATATTTCATATATTATCACGCATCCCTTCTCCCGTCAATTAGACATTTTATCCAGTTTAGTTGCTTTTACTTTGTGTATTATGCACAATTTTCTTTCTGCTGGATTTATGTTAAAATCAAAGTAGTTGCAAACGTTTTCAGTTTTTACTGTATACTTTTTTACTTTGTACAATTCAGAAAGGAAATCTATATTGCTATGAAAATTCTTGACCGCTACATTGACCAGCTTTTAGAAAAAAGCAGTCCGTCCCGTCCGATCTGGAATATTGAAAAAATCCGTCAAGGTGCAAAACCTTCCTGGAATTATATGGATGGCTGTATGATCAATGCTATTTTGGAACTTTATCATATTACACAGAAAGAAGAATATCTTGATTTTGCAGACCGGTTTATTGACTATTTTGTAGAAGAAGATGGTTCCATCCATTCTTATGATCCTAAAGAACACAACCTTGACAATGTTAATACTGGAAAAACCCTCTTTGATCTGTATGATCTGACTGGAAAAGAAAAATACCGCCTCGCTATTGACCTGGTATACAGCCAGTTAAAGACCCAGCCCCGAACTTCAACTGGTAATTTCTGGCACAAAGAAATTTATCCAAACCAGATCTGGCTGGATGGACTCTATATGGCACAGCCATTTTATATGCAATATGAAGTTACTTACAACAACAGTACTAATTGCAAAGACTGCTATCAGCAGTTCGTCAATGTGTACAATCTGATGCGTGATCTGAGAAACGGCCTGTATTACCATGCTTATGATGACTCCAGAACGTCTTTCTGGTGTGATAAAGTCACAGGATTATCTGACAACTTCTGGCTGCGTGCATTGGGCTGGTATGCCATGGCTCTGATCGATACAATGGAAGTAATGCCAGAAGAAACTCTTGGCAGCGAAAAGAAAGAAATGAATCGGATCTACAAGGAACTTATTGATTCCATGCTTCCCTATCAGGATGAAGAAACAGGAATGTGGTATCAGGTCGTAAACCGGGGTGGAATTCATCCCAACTATCTTGAAACATCCGGTTCCGCAATTTTTGCATATGCGATCATGAAGAGTGTACGTCTCGGTTTCCTGGACGGATCCTATTTTGCCTATGGAAAGAAAGCATTTGAAGGGATCTGTCGCACTTACCTTTCTGAAGAAAACGGAGAACTGCAACTGGGCGGGATCTGTCTTGTGGCAGGACTTGGAAATAAAGAAATGCGGGAAGGAACCTTTGATTATTATATGCGCGAACCGATCGTTAAAAATGAGGCGAAAGGCGTTGCACCGCTGATCCTTGCATACATTGAACTGATGTACCAGCACCAGGAAGCTGAAGTATAAGCCGGATCAGAGAAGTTTCCGTATCTCCAGGATATCTTCCACGCAGATCCCGGTACCATCTTCTAAGACGATCTTATGGGTATAAGCATCCGTTTTTTTCACGATCCCTGAAACAGTTATATAAGCTCCCCCCTCTTTTTGTTCATCTTTTTGAAAATACGTAAAGAGGGCGGGAGTTTTTTCGCGCAGCAGTACCTTAAGTTTTTCATCCAAAAACGTTTTCTGCGTCTCATCCAGTTCGATCTTCTCCCCTGTCACCCTGGCAGTCTCCTTAATAGCCCCTTCAAATCCCGTAAGAGCCGCAAAAGGCGCAAACTGTGCCGCCCGGTTCTCCCTTGACATAGGAGGATGCTTTTTTGAAACCGGTCTTGACAGACCAATGATATCCTCATACTTTTTCACGCCTTATGCCCTCCGATCTGCCGGTTGCGCTCTATAGCCGTTGCTCCTTCCTCCAAATTCATCCCCTTAAGGATCGCATTTTTCCCATACTTCTTCTTAATATCCAACATAGCCTGCTGCAACCTTTTCTCCTTCTCCAGGTTCTTTACTTCCTTTTCTCGCTCCTTCTCCACTGCTTCATAGTCTGTAAAAAGGCTTAACTGCTCATAAGTCTCCTGTTTTTGTACCTTCTTCTCTTCCATAGCATGTTCTGCCGTAATATAAAGCCTGCGGATCAGCAGATTTTTATCTACAATACCATCATACAGCTCCATAGCCCCCTGCATGATCAGTCTTGCAGAAGAAGTCGGCAGTTTTAAATGAATGGTTCCGTGGGCATGCTTGGGTATTTTCCTGCCATACTGATCCGTAGTCACTGCCCCTTTATACGCTTTTCTTCTCACCGGATCCGTCAGATTTTCAATATCATACCCCACCGTCAGAACGATCTGGCTGGCTATAAGCCCTTTATCCACCAGGTCCATTGCCAGCATATCCGCCATTTCCTTTAAAACCAGCTTTGCCTGGTTAAAATCACAGGGACAATGCAATACCTGCCCCGAGCCAATGCTCTTATCCTGAGGCTTGTACGCCTTTATATCTGCAATGGTACATGGCTCATATCCCCATGCATGATCAATGAGAAGTTCCGCATTGATCCCAAACAGTCGAAACAACAGATCCTCATTATAAAAATCCCCAGAACGTCCCAGAGAACACCTGGCAATATCCCCCATTGTATAAATTCCATTTTCTTCCAGTTTTCTGGCATAACCTTTTCCTACTCTCCAGAAATCCGTAAGCGGCCTGTGATCCCATAGCATCTGGCGATAAGACATTTCATCCAGCTCTGCGATCCGCACTCCGTCCTGATCCGCAGCCACATGTTTTGCCACAATGTCCATGGCAACCTTGCAAAGGTACAGATTAGGGGCGATCCCCGCAGTGGCAGTGATCTTTGTTTCACTTAACACATCCTGGATCATTTTCATCGCCAGTTCCCGGGCTGTCATCCTGTAAGTGCCCAGATACTCTGTCACATCCATAAATACTTCATCAATGGAATATACATGGATATCCTCCGGAGCCACATACTTTAAATAAATATGATAGATCTTTGTACTCACTTCCATATAGTGAGCCATCTGAGGGGGCGCGATTACATAATCAATCTCAAGCCGCGGATCCCTTTCAAGCATTTTCGCATCACAAGATCTCCCTGTAAACTTTCGCTGTGGCAATCCGCTTCTTCGCAGACTATTAGCCTGCTTCACCTTCTGCACCACTTCAAATAATCTCGCCCGCCCAGAGATCCCGTAAGCCTTCAAAGAAGGGGATACCGCCAGACAGATGGTCTTTTCCGTCCTTGAAGGATCCGCCACCACCAGATTAGCAGTAAGCGGATCCAGCCCGAGATCCACTGCTTCTACGGAAGCATAAAAAGATTTCAGATCAATAGCAATATAAATCTTATCAGAACCCATGTTTAAACCTCCATGACCAGTTACTGTTTAGTATACCATACGCCATTTTTCCTGTCCATGAACGCTGCAAACATTTGTTCTTATCTATTCTTAACTTACTCATTCTCACTTCAATTCAAAATACTGATCATGAAATTCAGATATCCCACATAAGTCAGCCACACCAGATACGGCACCAGCAGGATCCCCGCTTTTTTCGACAGTCTGCAAAACTGCGTCAGACAACTGTAAACCAGATACCATAAAAACAAAGCCAGGCAAATGCGACGGTATACTTTTTCCCAAGAAAGAACAAGATAAAACCTCCTGATCCTCTTCTTTTTTCACTTTGCTTATTTCTATCTCCACACCTCTTCAGCAATTTCTTTCACCAATTTTAACTTTGCCCACTGCTCTTCTTCTGTAAGCTTGTTTCCGATCTCACAGGAGGCGAAACCGCACTGTGGGCTTAAGTATAAGCGGTCTAAAGGCACGTGTTTTGCAGCCTCATGGATCCTTGCGATCACGTCTTCTTTCTTTTCTAATACCGGGGATTTGGTGGTTACAAGGCCCAGAACTACTTTTTTGTCGCCGGAAACTTTTGCTAAAGGAGCAAAACCGCCGGATCTTTCATCATCGTATTCCAGATAGTAGGCGTTTACATTTTCCTCGCCAAAAAGCAGGTCGGCTACTCCGTCGTATGCACCGGAACTGAAAAATGTGGAATGATAGTTTCCGCGGCATACATGGGTATTGATCACCAGATCCGCCGGTGCCTGAGCTGCAACTTCATTGTTTAACTGAAGGAGCAGTTTCTTGTATGCCTCCAACGCATCTCCCTTTCTTCCGGTCAATGCAACTGCCAGTTTTGGATTAACCATACCGCCCCATACACAGTCATCAAACTGAAGGTTGCGGCAGCCTGCTGCGTAGATCTCATTGACAAATTCCACATATGCCCCTGCCACATCTTTTGCAAAAGCTTCTTCACTTCCATAGATATCCAGTGTAGTTCCAAGAAGCTCGGCACCTGTAAAGTAAGCATAAAACTGTCCTGGAGACGGAATAGTCTGCTTTGCTACTGTATTTTCATCTTCTAATGCTTTTACAAATTTAAAATGCTCTACAAACGGGTGGTTCTTTACAGAGATCTTGCCTACCATGTAGGTATCGTCGATCATAGCTGCCTCTGCATCGAAAGTCGTATTTCCTTCTACTGTCTTTCTGTGCTCAATGCCCTGAAATCCCCACATAAAATCCAGATGCCAGGTAGATCTGCGGAACTCACCGTCTGTGATCACATGATATCCCAGCTTTTTGATTTTTCCAACCAGATCACGGATGCAGTCATCTTCTACTGCTGTCAGTTCTTCTTTTGTGATCTTTCCTTCTTCAAAATTCTTTCTTGCCTGCTTTAATGCTTCCGGTCTTAAGAAGCTTCCTACATAATCATAACGAAATGGTGTTTTTAAATCTGCCACTGTCTTATCCTCCGTTTTCACAATTTTATAGATCAATCAACCAGTTGTTATCTGGTTCCCGTCTGTTTTTTTCTGAGGATAGTTTAACAGTAGTTTTCATTTTGGGATAATACTTTATATTTTATGTTATCCATAGTTTCAATCTATGGATACATATTTTTTCAGTGCTTCAATATAAGTATCTGCATAACGGCTGAACAGTATATTTTTCTTTTTCACCAGACCGATCCGCATCTGAACATCCATGTCAAGCGGTCTTGCAATGATCTGGGAGCCATTTAGTTCCTCGCTTATTACTCCGGAACACACAGTAAAACCATTTAAACCAATGATCAGATTAAACATGGTAGCCCTGTCTCTTACCTGAATGTTTTTAGGCATGTCCAGCATGCTTAAAAACTCTTCTGCATAATAAAAAGAATTCCGCTCCCCCTGTTCGTAAGTAAGATATGGATACGCCTTCAGATCCTCTAACTGTATCTTCGCTTTCACCGCCAGAGGATGTACATTGCTGATAAATACATGCGGCTCTGCTGTAAATAATTCTTCAAAGATCAGGCCATTCTTTTTGATCAGCTTCGTCAGCACTTCTTCATTGTGTTCAGACAGATAGATCACTCCCAGCTCACTTTTTCCATTTGCCACATCATCAATGATCTCACCGGTCTGTGTTTCCCTGAGGATAAAATCATATTTTGCCGCATCATAGGTCTGGACCACATCTACAAAGGCATTGACTGCAAAGGAATAATGCTGGCAGGAAACAGAAAACTTGGGCATCCGCGCTTTTCCGACGCCGAAATGCTCCTTCATAATATCCACCTGTTCCAACAGCATTCCCGCATAAGACAGCAGTTCTTCCCCTTCCCTGGTAAGGACTACACCCTTTTTGGACCTGACAAAAATAGTCACTCCCATTTCTTTTTCCAGGTTATGGATCGCTGCGCTGAGGCTTGGCTGGGATATAAAGAGTTTTTCTGCCGCTTCTGTGATATTTCCACATTCGGCCGTCATTTTTATGTAGGTCAGCTGCTGCAGTGTCATAGATGTACTCCTTTTGCCCTTTTTTATGTTTCCTTCTGCCTTTCCCAACTTTCAGGATTTTTACGCTGTTTGATGACTGTTTGATGACTGTTTTATGGCCGTTTGATGCTCTTTTTGCACCCTACTTTCAGAGTCTTTAAATATTCCTTCTGCTCCGGCGTAATGCGGAAACTTTCCCTTGCCTTCTGGATGGTCTTATTGTGGGTCCACGGTTCTAAAACCGGATCCTGCAGATAAGGAATGGTTGCATCCCACTGCTTTGCAAGAGCGGTTGCAAAGAACCAGGCGATCATCATATTCACATAGTATTCATCTGACCGGACAGAAGCCGGCATTTTCAGATATTCCGGCTTAAAATCTTCATCTAAGAACCAGCGCATCAGCATTTCAATGCCAAACCGGCAGATATACGTATGCTCAGAAGGGATCCACTGTTTGATCTTTTCTAACAATTCCGGTTTGTGGTTTTTAAATACCTTAGGAGAAAGGACGTCACAGATAGCCCAGTTGTCAATATAGGGAAGAAATTCTTCCACTGCCTTCATACAGGTATCATAGTCTTTGATCTCCCCCAGCAAAAGGATATGGACCATGTATTCTTCATAATAGGTATGAGGCAGCTGCTTTAAAAATGTTTCTGACTCTGCCTCTTTTTTATACTCTTTTACAAATTTTTTCAGAACCGGCACACGGACCCCGATAAAATACTCTCTTGGCAGTTCCGGGATCAGCCCGCTGTGGAAATCCCCATATGCATGATCCTGTAATTCAAATAATCGTTTCTGAATATCCGTCATATCAGCTTTTGTCCTTTTATTTTAATAATTTAATCAAACTGCGTTTCCCAGTGCTTCGCTTCATTTGCCTTAAAACACATTTGGATCTGTTCTTTATTCGTCTTTTCCAGAGCCAGGTTTTCAGGAATTTCCTCTTTACCAAAATACCGGATCTCTGTTGTTTCAATATTTTCCGTAAATGCCCCACTGATCACTTCACACAAAATAAATACTTTCACGATCCCATAAGCATAAGGCGGATCATTGTGCTTGTTCCTGTCCTGAACTGCGATCATACGCACCGGCTTTACATTCAACCCTGCTTCTTCCAATGTTTCTTTCACTGTATTTTCAGCCACGGACTGATTTACATCACACCATCCTCCCGGCAGTGACCAGGTCCCATTTTTCTCATGGACCAGAAGGATCTTTCCCTCTTTAAAAACAGCCGCCCTTGTATCTACTTTTGGAGTCTGATAACCTGTTTCGTTGCAAAACAGATTTTTTACTTTTTCCAGCGGAATATCGCTTTTGCATGCGATCATCTCCGCTGCGATCTCCCGTATCCTGGTATACCGTTCCAGATCGTACACATCTTTTCCATAAGCCAGTCCCGCCTGTGCAAGGCTTTGAAGTTCTACTGCAAATTCGATCCATTTATCCTGAAGCATATATAATTCCCCTTTTCTGCTCCTTTTATCATATCAAAAAAGCAGCCGTATTTCTACAGCAGCCTTTGATCTGAAATGTAAATTGTAAAAAGACATCTCTCGTTTTATTCTAAATATCAAACACACCAAGCATTACAATACCAATGATAACCAGCAGGATCATTGCATAATGCTTCCAGGACAGCTTTTCCTTTAAGAAAATGCGGCTCCAGACAACAGATGCCACGCAGTATGCGGAAATGATCGGCGCAGAAATAGCAGCATGTGCAGTATCAGATAATGCAAAAATATAAGCAAACTGACCAGCAGTCTCGCAGATTGCACCGAAGTATTTCGGTCCTTCCTGGCTGAATGCAAACCTCTGCTTTTTGATAAAGCCTACATATACGATACAGCAGACAGCTGCAAAAAGGAAAGTCAGTTCATAAGCACAGTTGGATACAGAAGCTGCATAGGAAGAGCACTCCTCTGCTGTTGCAAACAATCCTGCTGCTTCCGCTTCACCAGCCAGTGTATCAAGAACTAAGGTATCTGCAAATGTACCTGCTGCATCTAACAGGCAGTACGCAACGGGAAGTGCCAGAGCCAGCCAGGATTTTGCATATTTGTAATTGGATGCTTTCTGACGTTCTGCACGCAGCTCATCATCTTCTCTTGACTCAACGACGCCAAGTCCGATGACGCCGATACATACAAGGGCAACAGCGCCCATAACAGCCAGACGCATGGAACCTTCAATTCCATCATCCAGTGTACCTGTGATAAAGCATAAAACTGCTACCAGGGCACCGGAAGAGTTGCAGATCGGTGAAGAAATAGATAACTCAATGTAACGAAGGCCGATATATCCCAGTGTCATAGAGGAAATGTATAACAGGGATACCGGTAAATAAGTAAGTATTACGTGCCAGGTAACTTCCACACCGCCTACGAAGATCTCGTACAGTGCATGGATACCCATGATAATACCAACAGCAATGACCATTTTTAAATGGGCATATTTGTCATTGCCGCGACAGCCAATCTTTGAAAACAGGTCGGATCCGCTCCAGCACAGGAGCGCAATAAGAGCAAGCCAAAACCACATATTTTTCTAAATTCCTTTGCATTTTTCTTATCTTCCAGTTTTTCCCATCTGGACAGACTTGCTTATTATATATCCGAACTTACTTTTTCGCAAGGGCGATCAACCCTTTCTGGTGCCAAGTTTTATCATTAATCCCAGATATTTCCAAATAGAAGCAGAAAAACGGCCGCATCACTGCGGCCGCTTAAGCTTAAAAACACTTGTATTACTATTATTAATATTCATCTACATACAGATGCATTGGATAAGTTCTGTATTCTACGCTGTCTAATTTGTCTACGGTGATAAATCCTGGAGGTGCCATAATTACATCCGGGATACGGTTTACGATGGTTGCGCAGGTGTGGACAGGTGTATCCGGTTTCTGTACATAGAAGGTAACATCCGGCTCGCCCTTGATCTTCCAGTCACACATATCGCCGTCATCTGGTCCGTAAACTTTACCGATACACTGTGTCTCGATCACTGGTCCCTGGAAAGTCTCGGTCGTAACCACTGCGCTCATACCAATGCAGCGTCCTACCGGAATGGTCAGTCCCATGGTCTCTGAATAAACTTCTTTATCGGAGAAATATGGAACGCACTTCTGGGTCTGGCTCTTAATGGTCCATCCCATCAGGTTGCAGAGCGCTTCGTTGGAGTTCCATACATAAGATGGTTCCAGAACTTCCGGATGAGCAATGGTCTTTTCAAATTCTTCCGGTGTCAGGTTGCAGCCGTGAGCTTTTGCAAGTGCAAGACCATAATCTTCTACATTGTAGCTTACAGCGCCTTCGATCTTCTTAATATCATGGCAGCCGCCTGCTACGGTTCCGATCAGATGTACCCAGAAGATATCTTCCATACCTGCTCCAACGATGGTACAGCCGTTTTCTTTTGCAAGAACGTCTAATTTATTGGTGCATGCTGCGGAAGTGGTCCATGGATAGGTTGCTTCCTCGCAGGTGGTAATTACATTGATGCCTCTGCTTAAACATTTTGCATAATGCTCATAGCAGTCATCCACAAAACTGAATAAGGTTACAATGGCAATGTCCGGCTGGCACTCATCCAATACTGCATCTGCATCGTTACGGATCTTTACGCCCAGATCAAATCCCAGTCCGCAGAACTGTCCAACGTCCATGCCTACTACAGCAGGATTTACATCGATCGCGCCTACAATATCTGCGCCTTTCTCATAAAGATAACGCAGTGTGTATTTTGACATCTTTCCGCATCCGTACTGAACCACTCTGATTCTCTCTTTATTCATAGTGTAACCTCCTTGTAATGATGTACATGAATAATAACATTGGCAACATTAATTTGCTTGTTAATTAATTAACCTTCTTTGTACTTTCATTATAGAGCCTATACTAAGTAGAGAGTCAAGGGCAGATTTAGGACAATTTTTTCTCTTACCTCACATTTACAGGCACCTGAAGCCGCAAAAACATTCCTCTTTCATCCTTCTCAAAAATAGGTGTTTCCACAATAGTCTCACAGAGATAATCCCCTGCAATGGTATATCCGTTCTTTTCCACCTGATCAAGAAGCTTACATGCCAGCTCCTTTTCTGTATCAAAACTGCTGCAGTAAATGCATTGATACATTCCCGCCGGGATCTCTGTGATCTCATCAGGACGGAACCTCTCCGCATCTGCCCGGACATAAACTTCCGTGGAAACAAATTCCCGCTTCATCACCTTATCCTTACGCCAGATGGTTCCTGGATTGCGGTAATATATATGCTCCACATTCCGATCTGCCAAGGCGTGTTTTAACTGCAAAAGGCTGTGTTCATAAAATTCCAGCCCTTCTTCAAAGTAATTATTCCCGCTGTCCAGCACGATAATACTGCGTCTGGGGATATATTCCAGGGTAATAGTACCTGCAGGCGGAGCCACACGGTACTGTTCAAAAGACTCCAGCGTGCGTTTTACTGCCTCTTTCTGTTCTGACAGCCGTCTCATCTCTGTACCGATCTGGTCTAAGGTATTGCGAAGTTCCCCTTCCAGGCTTTCAATATTCCCGTTTTCAAAATATGCCCCAATCTCTTTCAGGCTAAGGCCGCACTGCTTCAGGCTGCCTATCAGATCCAGCTTGGCACACTGCAGGATACTGTAATACCTGTATCCGGAGCCTGCATCTACTGCTACCGGCTTTAGCAGGCCCATTTTATCATACAATCTTAAAGTCTGGATGCTGATGTGGTTGATCCTGGCCATCTGACCAATACTCAGATCCATAATTTTCACCCCCGTACACCCCAAATTTTTTTGTAAAAATGCCTCAGTTTTTGTCTATACCTATCTATACTTACTATAGAGTTTTACCGTTCTGTCATGGCTGAACCGTAACTGACTTCGGTTCCAGTGATGCCCTGATCTTCTTCATTACAAAAAGATAAGACACACCTGTAAACAAACCTGCACTGAGCCATGCAGCCGGATCGCAGAAACAGGACAACGCATAGCTGTGAACACGCATGGCGATCATAGCCACACTCAATCTGGCTACCAGTTCCACTACACCTCCCATCATTGGAAGGAAACCATAGCCGCATCCCTGCATGGTATTTCTGAAAATAAATATCGTACTAAGAGGAATATAAAACAATGTACAGATGGTAATATAAGTCCTTGCCCATGGCATCATAACCGTAAGGTCCACATCTCCTGAGAAGAACAGGCCCAGTGTCACACCTAAGAGCAGGGATACCAGCACGGCTGATACAACAGAGTAGATCACATCGATCAGCAATGCTGCCTTAACACCGTCCCGGATCCTCTTTGCGTCTCCTTTTCCGTAGTTCTGGCCGCTGTAAACTGCCATGGTCTGTCCCATAGCCACCATTCCCTGTGTCAGCAAACTATGTACCTTGCAGGCTGCAGTATAGGCGGCTACTGCCTCTGAACCGAAAAGATTGATAGCTGACTGCATGATCATGGTTCCGGAAGAAGTAATTGCAAACTGAAGAGCCATGGGAATACCCATCTGCAGCTGATAGCGGGTATCTCTTCTGGTAAGGCGCCAGTGCTTTTTCTCCGGCACCAGGGCAGGCACTTTCAAAAAAATGTATCCTGCACACAAAACAGCCGATACTCCCTGTGACAGATTGGTAGCCCAGGCTGCTCCCGCCACTCCCGTTTTCAGGACTACAATAAAAAACAGATCCAGACCTACATTTAAGCAGGCTGAAAAAACAAGGAAAAATAAAGGTGCCTTGCTGTTTCCAACTGCTCTTAAATAAGAGGACAATAAGTTATAAAATACATTGGCGATCATTCCCAGGCTGATCAAAATGATATAGGTATATGCCTTATCAAAAATATCATCCGGCGTATTCATCAGATGCAGCAGCGGGTTCATGATCCTACAGCTTAAAACGGTAAAAAGAATGGCACCTATAATAGATAAAAGAACACCGTTGGTCACGCTTTCTTTTACCCCTTCCTTTTTTCCCGCACCAAACCGCTGGGCCGTAAGAACGGAAAAGCCGGCTGTAATGCCCTGTGCAAAACCGTTGAGCAAAAACATAATGGTTCCTGTGGAGCCAACTGCCGCTAAGGCATCTGCTCCCACAAAGCGGCCTACGATGATCGTATCCGCCATATTATAAAGCTGCTGGAAAATATTTCCAACTGCAAGAGGCAATGTAAACATAAAAATAACTGACAGTGGATTGCCCCTGGTCATATCCTGTTCCATAATTTTCTACCTTTCTTATCTTATATCAAAACAGATCATAAATAAACGCGGACTCAGGTTCCGCGCAACATAGCATAGCACACTGTCCGTTAATTGTCATTGAAAATTTTTTACTCTTTCACAGATTTTTTGGCAGGTAATTTTTCAATGATCCCATAAGATCATGTATATTTTAACTGTCTCCGGTCCATACTGGCTATGTATAAGGAGGTAAACTGCCATGAAAAATACGGCACTGGACGCTACAGCTCTTACCTTATCCATTATCGGAGCTGTAAACTGGGGGCTGATCGGCCTTTTTAAGTTTGACCTTGTTGCATTTCTTTTTGGAAGCATGACATTGCTGTCACGGATCATCTATACCATAGTAGGCATATGCGGTATTTATCTCATCAGCTTTTATGCCAAAAAAGAATAAGGGGGCATCTCAGCCCCCCGTTCTTTTAAACCATTATCCATTCATTCTCTTATCATAAGCCTCTTTCAGGCTGCATTTTAATGTAATTCCCAGATCTGCAAATACTCTGTCCAGTCCGGCCATCACAGCTTCTACTTTTTCAGGATATGCATTTTCACCCATATGACCGATACGGATCACCTTTCCTGCAAAAGCACCGAAAGAACCTGCTAACATAATGTTGCATTTTTCCTTCATTGCAGTAAGGATGGCTGTATCTGTGGTTTCTTCCGGAACATTAAATACAGTGACTGTATTGGAAAAACCGGTTTCCTGGTATAATTCCAGTCCTGCTTCCACTACCGCTCCTCTCACTGCTTCACCGATCTTTGCGTGGCGCTCTAACATGCCCGGATCATTTTTAATATTATCAAATGCCTGACGCAGACCATAGATATCACTGATCGGCATAGTATATGGGAACCACTGCTTCTCATAGTAGCCGTCAAATGCCAGGATATTTGCATAGAAAGACGCAACCGGTGTTTTTCTGGAACGCATTGCCTTATAAGCATCATCACTGATGGTAACAAAACTTAATCCTGGAGGTGCGGAAACTGCCTTCTGGGAACCGCCGCACAGAAGATCGATCCGGTAATCATCCACACGCATTTCTTCACCGAACATGGCGGAAACGGAGTCTACCAGGGTCAGGATACCATATTTCTTTAATAATGGACAAAGCTTTGAAACATCATTTAACATACCGCTTGGAGTGTCACAGTGCACTAAGGCTGCATACTTAAAATCGTGATCCTTTTCCAGATATTCTTCCAGCGCTTTTACATCAAAAGCATTGCGGTAATCTGTGGAATACAGGACTGGTTCTCCGCCGTACATAGTCACGAAACCGGCGAAACCTTTTCCATATTCTCCATTGTCCATTACTAACACCCGGTCTCCTTTTTCTGTGAGAGTGGCACAGGCTGCTTCCAGTCCCAAAATGCCTTCTCCGTCCAGGATCAGGGTCTCATTTTTTGTATAAAGGAGTTCGCTGATCTCTTCACAGGTCTCCTTATAAAAATCATAAAAATCTGCATCCAGATCTGGATTGGTGCAGGCAAGCGCTCTCGCCTGACGTACATTTTCCCTTACCTGTGTTGGGCCGGGTGTCATGATATCGTACATGATAATGGTTCCTTTCTCTTATTTTTCTGTCTTATTTTAAAATAGGACGAAGTACCTTGCGAAGCTGCTCTACACAGATCAGAACGATCACAGCTGCTGTACCGATCTGCACCAGGTTTCCAGGAATAGAAGCAACCGGAGCAAACAGGTTGTGATACAGGATCACTTCTGCAATATAGTAACCAACTACTTTGATCACACAGGCTACAGCGATCGCTGCCGCATCTCTTGCTGTGCTGCGGTGTCCTTCTGTCATAGCACCAACTACATAACCCATAGCACCTACGATTACAAATGTAAATGGTGCCCATGCAGTCCAGCCGGATAACAGATCAAACAGTCCCATACCGAAAGCGCCTGCTAACATACCGGTGCGCTTGCCCAACAGGATGGCACAGATAAACAAAGGCACATTTCCCAAATGGATCAGTCCACCATTGGCAGCGATAGGCAGTCTAACATTTACAAATGCTGTAAATACATAGGTCAGTGCAATAAACATTGCGTCTAAAACAAGTTCTTTTGTGCTGTATCCGCTTTTTGCAGCCGCAGCTGCCTGTTTTGTGTTCATACTCATCATCCTTTTCCTCTCTTCCTGACGGGTTCTCGGGGCCCAGGGAGAATAGCATCAGGCTTTCTTTTTGTATTTGCTTTATTAGCTTAACACAAGGATAAATGATAATTGGTTTTTTTCAAACATCCAGTTTTCAATTAATTAACCAGTCCAGTTTTTAGTAATTTATCACTGCGCCATACGACCATATGAACGGATATAAAACGATAAAAATTGGCGTACACCGCCTCTGCCAGCGCTTCCGGTTCACAGTTTCTAAGTCCTGCCGTTGTTTTCAGGGTCTCAAACAGAGAAGTTTCCGGCGTCAGGTTTTCTTTTTTCTCTTTAAGAAATCCCTGTTTCTTTCCTTCTTCATAAGCCCAGTCCACAGCCTCCATTCCATCTGTTTCTATAAGGATCCTGTTTTCCGGCACCTGCTCTGCCACCTTCTGTACTGCCGGGTTCCACAAAACATCCGGTCCAATGGAAAAATAGCAGTCCAGTTTCAGATAATCTTCAAGACCTGTATCCCCGGAAAACCAGTGGACCAGATAGGTGTTTGGATAATGGGATATGATACGGGCGATCTCCTTTTCCTGGCCTTTGGTGTGAAGGACTACCGGCTTTTTGATCTCACAGGCAAACTGCAGCTGTTTTTCCAAAGCCTTCCTCTGCCGGTCAAGTGGCACATCACACCACACACTGTCCATTCCGATCTCGCCTATTACAGGCACTTTTTCCATTAAGGAAAACATCTCTTCCGGTTCCCATTTGTCACTGTACCATGGGTGAAGGCCGCAGGCAGGGATCAGGATCTTTTCTGCTCCCTGCAGCCTTCCAAATTTTTCCAGTTCTTGCATTTCTCCCGGTGTACCGGCACAGGCCATGGTAGGGATCCCTAAGGTTATCCGTTCCATGGCCTGTTTTTCATTCTTTATATGTGCATGGGCATCTGTAAGCTGTATCATACATTTACCTTACCTTCCATGATCTCTTTATAGATCTCCCTGCGCAGAGCGCCCTGTTCATACAGCCACTCCCTGTTTCGTTTTTCTTCTTTTACTGTAAATTCCTGCCGTACCTTGCCTTTTTTCGCATCCAGTACCAGAATACGGTCGGAAAGATAGATGGCCTCATCCATATCGTGGGTCACAAGAAGAACTGTACGGTTCATCTGTTTTCGCACACTTAAAAGCCAGTCCTGCATCTCTCCTCTGGTGATCACATCCAAAGCGCCAAAAGGCTCATCTAAAAGCAGGATATCCGCATGGCACAAAAGGGTACGTAAAAATGCTGCTCTCTGGCGCATTCCGCCGGATAAGGAAGATGGATATTCATCTTCATAACCCTTTAAACCAAAGGCTTCCATCTGCTTTCTTGCCTGTTCCTTCATCCCATCAGCGCTTCCATGGATCCGGCCATAAAGGCACACATTTTCTAAAATGGTCTTCCATGGGAATAAAAGGTCATTCTGTGGCATATAGGCAAAATGCTCTGTAACGCCTTTTATCTCCTGTCCGTCCACTAAAATATGACCTTCCTCTGCCTTTAAAACTCCGGTAAGCAGCTTTAAAAGAGTGGATTTACCGCAGCCGGAAGGTCCCAGGATACTGACAAACTCCCCTTCATTTACAGAAAAATCCAGGTGGTTCAGTATTTTCCGGTTTTCATAGTCAAATACAAGGTCTGAGACCTCCAGCTTTTTTGTCATAAGTGGCACTCCTTTATAAGTGATACTCTTTTATAAGTAATACGCTTTTATTCTGGAAGAAATTCGTTGGTATAGCAGTCTGCAGCAGGAATGGCATGGTCAATGACGCCGTATTCTGTCATAAAGTCCGTATAGTTATCCCATACGCTGTCCTTCATCTCACCCCAGCGGTCGGTATCTTCCATATACTTTCCAGCCAGATATTCCTGGGATGTTTTTAACAGATCCATAGAATAGTCCGGGGCATATTTGTGAAGGATCTGGGCACTTTCGTCCGGGTTTTCAATGGCATATTTATAGCCTTTTTCTGTTGCTGCCAGGAAGCTTTTTACCAGTTCCGGGCGGTTTTCTAACGTATCATTATTTGCAATGATTACCGGAGTATAGTAATCCAGACGCTCATCTAACTGGCGCAGCTCCATGTAGTTGATCGGGAAATCATTCAGCTTGCACTTTACATTATCCCAGCCTTCAAAAAACCACTCAATATCTACTTTGTCTTTCAGTGCTTCAAAACCGGAACCGTCAGAGATAATACGGTTCAGTTTGGAAGGATCCGCACCTGCCTGTGTCATAACAGCTTTTAAAACAGCCTCTTCACCAGGTCCGCCCCAGCCTGCATAGGTCTTTCCCTCAAAATCCTTTGGAGAGTGGATATCCTTGTCTGCATAAGTTACAAAACCGGAGGTATTGTGCTGGATGATGGCTGCGATGGCCTTGATCGGAAGGGCGTCTTTGGACGCTAAGGCAACGGTTACATCTTCCTGATAACTGATGCCAAAATCACCTTTTCCTACTGCAACCAGTGTGGCAGTAGCGCCTTCTGTCGGCTCTACAATGTTTACATTAAGTCCAGCTTCCTCATAATATCCTTTGTCCAGAGCCACATACATACCGGTGTGGTTGGTGTTTGCAACATAATCTAAGATAACAGTCACATCTGTTTTTTGGTTATCTGCCTCTGGGCTGTTTTCACCATTTACTTTGCTTTCTGCTGCGCTTTTGCCTGCAGCTGTTGTAGCTGTATTGTTATTGTTAGACGCACCGCAGCCTGCAAGTCCGGCTGCAAGAGCTGCTGCCATAAAAATAGCACTGGCTTTTTTCCAAGATTTTTTCATAATATTTCCTCTCATTTTCTGTCTGTTTCTCTGTTGATTGCAGGAAATGGTACACCTGCTCCCCGCCTGCTGCGGGAAACTCACGATCTCTTATTTCTCTCATAAGGCATAGACACCATAGCGATCACCCGGATCAGCCCGTTCATAGCCAGACTTAACAGGATAATGACCACCACGCAGGCAAACACCTTATCCAGCATATAGCTGTTCTTTACCCTTAACAGGTAATAGCCAAGTCCCTTCTGGGAACCAAGCCACTCTCCTACTACAGCACCGCTGATGCTGTAGGTCGCTGCCACTTTCAATCCGGAAAACAGTTCCGGCAGCGCTGCCGGTATCTTTACCAGGCAATAAGCTTTCCACCGGTCTGCCCCATAGGAGCGCACCAGATGTACATATTCTTCGTCTACCCGCTGCAGTCCGTCTGCAAAACTGACTGCCACTGGAAAGAAACACATAAGAACTACCGTAAGGATCTTCGGTGCCATTCCAAATCCCATATAAATGATCAGGATCGGAGCCATAACGATCATGGGAACCGTCTGGGTCACTACCAGAATAGGATAGAGTCCCTTTCGCACAGCCGGGAACCAGTCCATGGAAATTCCAAGCACCAGTGACAAAGCTGACGCGATCAAAATTCCCAAAAGTCCCTCTCCTACTGTAGTCAGGCCATGGCTAAAAAGCTCTGTTCCTTCTGTGAACAGGGCTTTTACCACTTCCAGAGGTGATGGAAGTACATATAAAGGGATGTGCAGCAGGTCCACTGCTGCCTCCCAGATCACCAGCAGCACCAGAATAAGCACTGCCGGTATCATTTTATCTTTTACATGTTTCATGTGAGTTGTCCCTTAACCTAACAGTTCCCGAACCATTTTTGCGTCAAATACAACCTGATCCACATGATTTACTTCGATCTGATACAGGGCATTGGCTGCAATGTGCTCTGCTGCCTGCTCCAGATCACGGATACCGGTAGTATCAGAATAGCGGCGGACTACCTCATCTAAAGCTTCCGGAAGGATCACACATTCCTCTTCCTTCATGCTCATTCTCTTTAATATCTTTGGAAGGGCAAATTTTGTGAAAATGATCTTCTTTTCATCTTCTGTATAATCCGGAATATCGATCACTGCAAAACGTGACATTAACGGAGCGCTGATAAGAGAACGGTCATTGGCTGTTGCGATCGGATATACACCTGCAGTAGGAACCATACACTCCATGTAGTTATCTGTAAATCCAAGATTGTCAAGCAATGTTAAAAGCACATCTGCCGGATTTCCATTTCCTTTGCCGGAAGCAGCCTTATCTAACTCATTGATAATAAATACAAGATTGGACTGACCGGACAGAGAAAATGCCTCCATGATGATACCTGGTTTTGCGTTTGCATATACACGGGAGCTTCCTGTCAGCTGTTCCGGATCATTAATAGAACTCATATCCAGAGTAGTCCACGGCAGCTTCAGGATCCTTGCTACTGCATAGGCGATCTGGGACTTTCCGGTTCCTGCAGGTCCGATCAAAAGGATACCGTAAGCAGGCAGTGTATGAGTACGGTTGATCTGGATAATGGTCTCGATGATACGCTGTTTTACACGTTCCATTCCGTATAATTCTTCATCCAGGATCCGTCTTGCCTCGTCTGGGTCAATGGCCTCAAAATAATTGCTCTTCCACTGGATGTTCATCATAATGGATAAAGCTCTCTGTGCGTGACGGCGTTCTTCCGGTGAAACCTCATGGGAATTGGCAACTGCCAGGTTTCTTCTTGCCCAAAGACGGATATTGTCAGGAAGGGTCCTTCCCGCGCAGGTCATAAAGTCGGTAATACTCTGTAAACTGGTCAGCTTCATATCATCGCCGTCTTCATCTGCATCCTCTTCCCGGATCTCCTCTGCAGGCGCACTGCTGGCCTGAAGGCGCTCGATCATGTACTGTAAAAATCCGTCCTCTGCGGAAAGCTTGGTGCCGCCGCCAAAAGCGATCTCACGGATCTTGTATACAGCATACCCGTCCGCCTCATTGGAGCCGGAAAGGCGTACATTGATATGGCTCTCGCCCAGCCATTTAAGCAGGCTTACAAAGCGGGCATCTACTTTTAAGATATCAGCGCTGACAGTGCCGCCGCCTTCTACCTGAAATTCAAAAGCAGTTTTACGGATGGGATTTGTAAATACACCCCAGGAATGGTGCTCCCATTTTCTATTACTGTTGTCCAGAACCAGGATCGGATGTTCTGGAGAAGCGGTTGTTTCATTGGAACGGATCACAGTGTAGGTGCATTCCGGTGCTTTCTTTTCTTCTTTCGGTTCATCATTAAAATCAAAAACTGGCATTTTTTTCTCCTCGCAGTTAAATATTTACTACCATTTTCAAAAAACTCATTCCAAGTTTACCACGGATTTATTGTATCAACAACACTTCTTTTTTCCAAAAACTGCTTTAAATAAAATTTCCCCAGACAAAGCAAAAGCGCCCCGAAGGACGCTTACAACGCATTTACAACTCTACTCTAAACCATATTTTTCTTTCAGTCTGTCCCGGATCTGCGGGAAGCTTTCCGGTGCTGTCATATGGGCCTGATGCTCGCCAATGATGTACTCCATCCATACCATGTTGTACCAGCGGTCAAATTTGTATCCACATTTTTTGAACTCGCCTACCATGCGGTATCCCATGTGTGCGTGGAAATTGACACTGTTTTTATCCAGGTATTCGTCTTCCACTTCCGGATAACCGATGCAGGCTTCCATATTCAGGATGCCCTGCTCTTTTAAGACAGCTTCCAGGACCTCATGAAGCTTTCTTCCAACCCCTTTGTGCTTCACATTTTCATCTACATAAATAGATGTTTCCACTGACCAGCCGTAAGCAGCCCGCTCTTTAAAAGGACTTACATAAGCATATCCAAGGATCTTACCATCTTCCACTGCTTTCAGATATGGGAAACGCTGTAATACATGGGCAATCCGTCCTTTAAATTCTTCTACGGACGGAACCTCATACTCAAAAGTGATCGCTGTCTTTTCTACATAAGGAGCATAAATTGCAAGCAGTTCCTCTGCATCTTCCACAGATGCCACCTGGATCTTTACATTTTCATTTTTCTCACTCATTATTCTGGCCTCCTGTATTTAAGATGTCCTCTCTGAGTCTTTCATGCACCTGCCTTTGCGGCTGATTTTGTTAATAACAATACCACTTCTTTTCTTACTTGAAAACCCTTTATTTTAATTTTCTCCCCTGCTTTTCACGGTTCTTTTTATAATAACGTTTCCCGCTTTACTTTCTAATGTCCATGCCCCCTTTCCGCCGGTTTCATAAAGGGAAATGTTTTGTTTCTTCATCTTCTCCGTGACCTGCCCGGATGGATGTCCATAGGAATTGTCTTTACCGTAGGAAATAAAAGCAGCTTTTAAAGGCATAGCTTCCAAAAAGGCAGGACTGGAAGATCCTTTGGAACCGTGGTGGGCCGTTTTCAGGATCTGTACATGTTCCAAATGTTCCTGCTGGATGCTGCCATTTTCTTCTGCCAGATCTAAAAGTTCTGTCTCTTCTGATATTCCCATATCACCGGTAAATAAAATATGCAGATCTTTATAGTGGGAGCATAAAACCAGGGAATGGGCATTACGTTCTTCTTCTGTCTCCTTCTCAAAAATACAGGTAAATTCCATTTCTCCGGCCTTTATCTTATCTCCCTGGTGCATGTAATATGTTTTTCCCCCTGCTTCTGTCTGCAGCTGTTCCAATTGACCGTAGATCTCTCCCCCTTTTCCCCCACCAGGCAATATTAATAAATCTATGGGCATTTTCTGCTCTAATAAATACAAAAGACCACTTATATGGTCACTGTCCCCATGACTTACGACTGCTATATCTAAACGGGAGATCCCTTTAGACTTAAGGCAGGGTTCAAGAGTCCTGCTTCCCAGTTTTTTCTGGTCAGAACTTCCGCTGTCTATAAGGATGTTGGTTGTTCCTGACCTAAGCAAAAAACCATCCCCCTGACCTACATCAAGGCAGAGAAGTTCAAAACCACGGACCGGGTGTGGAGAAAGAATAGCGAAACTAAACAATACTGCTGTGAGCAGAGTTGCAACTGCAAATATCAAATTTATATATTTTTTCAGGATCTTTCTGGTCTGCCCCCACCTCTGGCATCTCAATAAAGCCACCGCTATCCCCCACAACACAATATACCCCAGGATCTGTCCCGGACCGGGCCTCCCCATTATCCTTACTGCCCCCGGCAGTTTCAGGGAACCTTCACAGATCCATTTATAATAACCCAATATCACATGCCCCACTTTAGCAGCTGTCCCTGCTGCCAAAGGCAAAAATCCTCCTGTAAGCAATATCATGATCCCCGCTATCATCAAAACCGGCACCAACGGCAATACCAGAAAATTCAAAAACATCCCATACAGAGGATACTGGTAATAATGCCATGCCATAACAGGCAGAAGAAAAATCTGCACCCATAAACTGATCACCACTGTCTTTTCCCAGTTTTTTCCAATATTATACTCCCGGATCATCCACTGCCCCGGTCCGGAAATAGCCAGGACCGCTGAAAACGATAGCTGAAAACCGCTGTGAAAGATCAGATAGGGATTGTTTCCCAGAAGACCTAACGCTGCAAAACTTAAGGCAGAAAGACTGTCATAGGTCCGTCCCCGCTCTGCTGCCAGCCACAGACAGCAGATCATAAGGACTGCACGGATAGCAGACCCGGATGAGCCGGTAAATATGCCATAGCTGATCACAAAACCGCCTCCTATTATCCCGGAAGCCCGGAAACCTCCCACTGTCTTTCTAAGAAGCAGATACATTCCACCACCGATCAGTGACAAATGCTGCCCGCTGACCGCCAGCAAGTGGGCGATCCCGCTGCTGCGGTACAGATCCAGGGTATCCGTCTCCATAAACGAGGTATCACCCAGTAACATTGCTTTATAAATACTGCTGTCTTCTTTCCCACCGTATTCTTCCAGAACATGACTGCAATATCGTCTGAACCACAGAATAAGCCTCATAAACGGCTGATCCGCCCCGCTGCTTTCTTTTAAAGCTTTTATGTAACCGGTACACACCACTCCCTTTGACCGGTAATACAGCTTTGCATCAAATTCCCCCGGATTTTTAGCAGGTTCTGTGAGACGGAAAGAACAGGCCATTTTCACCTGTTTCCCAGGAAGAAGCTTCTCTTCCCAGCCTTCCAGATCACCTGGGGTTCCAGAAAGCTGCACCGGGTATTGAAGTGACAGCCACCGGATGTTATCCGGGTCAGCAATATTTCGCACTCTCTTTCCCACTTTTACCTGGTTTACAATTATTTCCAGTTTTTCACTTTTTTCCCGTACATCCACTACCTGACCAACCAACTGTACCACATCCCCAAATCCAGCCTGGATAATCCTCTTTTCTTCCTGCTCCATCTGGTCCCGGCACCTGGCACCTGAAAAACTTCCTGCCGTCATCCCGCCAAAAACAAACACAAAAATAAGCAGAAGTGTCCTGTATATGACACTCCTGCTTAAAATGCTCATGTGCGGTAAAGTAACACACAAGAATTTGATAGGCAGCAGCCCTTACTATTCCGAAAATTGCGTGAAAATGAATAGATTTCTTAAAGTCTGTATGATAAAATAAAATTATGAACAAATCAACAAATCGGAATTTGTGGAGGTAAAAATATATGCAGCATGAATGTAAGATTACAGTTTTAGAAACAAAAGTATTCCCAGAGCTTCAAGAAAAATACCTTGCTAATCCGAAATCGGGTTCTTGTCCATGTTTCAAGGCGGGAGATACTTTTATCTTAAAACGCACAAATCAACAGGATGACTTTTATCATCTTATGAATGGAAAATTCTGTGGGGAGGCTTGGGATGCAATCAGCAGATATGTTTATACTGCGTTACAGGGTGGTTCTATTATGCACAAATGGACAAATGATGAGAGAATGATGATTGCTTGTTGTAATGACGGAACAAGACCAGTTATTTTTAAGATTGAGCGAATTGATATTCCAGAAAACGAAGAAGAAAGACAATGGTTAGAAAATCAAAATTTTAAAAATACAGCTGAGGATGCTTATATTGGTTGACAACTTCCAGCTTGTTAAGATGAAAACATTATAAATTGGAAGTTGTGGAGATAAAGCGAATGGAATTTAGAAATTTATTGAATGTACAAAATCGTGATGAGTTACGGCAATGGTTTTTGGAAAATTATAATAAAGAACCCGAATGTTGGGTAGTTGTAAAGCGTGGGCGTCCTGTTGATGATGAAACATTTTGGTATATAGACGCAGTTGAAGAAGCAATGTGCTTTGGTTGGATTGACAGCACAACAAAGAAAATGGATAACGGAGTTACAGCACAAAGATTAGCTCCTCGAAGAAAGGGAAGTTTATGGTCTGAATTGAACAAAGAACGCTGTCGCAGAATGGAACGATTAGGGCGAATGACAGACGCCGGTCGTGCTGTATTGCCGGATATGAGTGAGAAGGGATTTGTGATTGATAAAGATATTTTGAATGAACTTCAAGCGGACGCAGAGGTTTGGGCGAATTTTCAAAGTTTTCCGCCACTTTATCAGCGTGTGAGAATTGATACAATTCAAATTAAGAAAAAGCAGCCGGAATTGTTCCAGAGTCGCTTACAGAAGCTTTTAGATAACACAAAAGCGGGAGTTATGTATGGCGAATGGAATGATAATGGGCGACTGCTTACAGAATGACAGCTTCCAGTTTGTCGAACAGATAGCAAGCCCAGCCGAGCCAGTCAACGGCAAGTGAATGGGCTTACGCCCACCGTTGACAGCCCCGTCTGTTCTTGCTGGCAGGTAATCAAGGGGCGACAGCAAAAAGTGCTACCGCCCTTTCCCATAATCAAAAAAAGTAAAGCAAAAGGACAGACGGGAGCTGTCCTTTTATTGTTGTCGGTAAATAAATATTGATTTGTTGTCGGTAATCAATTATAATAAAGATACTGGCAAGTGGGAGGAGGTGAATATGCCGCCAAAGAAACGGGGGCGACCCGTTGAAGAAAACCCTAAAAACATTCGTTTGGATATTCGTGTAACACAAGGGGAATTAAAAATACTTGATGATTATTGCGAACGGAAAGGCGTAAAACGCCCACAAGGGTTACGGGACGGGATAAAAGCCCTTGAAAATATGTAAAGGAAGTGGCGCTCACTGGCAAGTGTTTACTGCGCCACTTCCCGATACAGCCCCACCGCAAGACGGCGAGCCGTACAAATATTATACAATGTGCGGTTCGCTCTTGCAAGCGGCTTATAAAAAAATCGAAAGGACAGCACAAAGTATGGGAAAGATTTTGGAAACTTTTTTTGAAGGAAATCTTTTTGTAGAACCGATTACGGAAAAACGGACAAAAGAACACAAGGCTGTCTGCGACCACGCTTATAATCTGGTAGAGGAATTAGAAGCAAAATTAAATTCCGATGAAAAAGAACTTCTTGACCAAATCGTAGAAGCGTTAAACGCAGAAAGTCAATATTATGCCGCAGACAGATTTGTCCGGGGCTACTCTCTGGGGGCGTTGATGATGTTGGAAGTGATTGAAAAGAGAGATGAATTTCTTTCGTTAAGGGAGTAGTGGCATGAGTGTGTTAGAAGATTTATACAGCGGGAAGATTTATCCTCTTGAGAACATTGTTTCCCATAATCCGGCGTACCGCCACACCAATGAAAAAATAGGCGATATGAGAAGCTATTTTTCTGAAAAGCTGTCGCCGGAAGATAGAGAAAAATTTAAGGAATGGAATCAGCTTATCCATGAATCAAATTACATGGACGCTTATGCTAATTTTGCCTATGGTTTTCGTTTAGCGTTCATGCTTTTCCTTGATTTGTTGACAGAAAATCCAAAGACAGATGAATAGCAAAAACTGAATAACCGCCGTCCCACAGCGGCACATGAAGCAGTAAGTCCGAAAAAGATTTGCTGCTTTTTTTGCGCTCATTTTTGGCAAATTGAGAAAGTATCGGTACTGATTAGTGAGCAGGGGGAAATTCCCGTTTTCTATCAATCAGCGGGCATAACACAGCTTTCAAAACGCCTTATTGTCGGGAAAGACCACACCGCCGGAAAAGTCTTTGCCGGAAAGCCCGTCCATTCTGCTCTTTTGTGGTTTGTAGGGAGTAAGGGAAGAACGTCAGCCCGCAGCCTTTTATAAAAAAACTGGTTGCGATTTCCCGAAAAAGTGGCAGTAGCAAGTGAACGGCAATCCGGCAGTTTCTTAGAGCAAGATTCTACCGAGGTGCCAAAATTCGCTTATCGCTCATTTTGCCCCTGCGGGAATCTTGTTGGGGAGTGCCTTCCCCAAACCCTGCTTATGCGGCTTGCGCCGCTTAAAAATCCCTCAAAATATTTTTTCGGATTTTTCAAAAACAGTTCCGCTTCACACCCCGTTTTTCTCCTATTAGTGAGAGGACACCACACACAGAAAGGAGGTTTTACCATGCGAAAACGATATAACACGCCGCACCGCAGCCGGGTAGTCAAGACACGCATGACCGAGGAAGAATACGCCGAGTTTGCGGAAAGGCTTTCTGCTTACCACATGAGCCAAGCCGAGTTTATCCGGCAAGCCATAACCGGGGCAGCCATACGCCCCATCATAACCGTTTCCCCCGTCAATGACGAGCTGCTTGCCGCTGTCGGGAAGCTGACCGCCGAATACGGCAGGATCGGCGGCAACTTAAACCAGATAGCCCGGACGCTGAACGAGTGGCACAGTCCCTACCCGCAGCTTGCCGGGGAGGTACGGGCGGCGGTTTCCGACCTTGCTGCCCTAAAGTTTGAAGTCTTGCAGAAAGTGGGTGACGCTGTTGGCAACATTCAAACATATCAGCTCTAAAAATGCCGACTATGGCGCAGCGGAAGCCTACCTCACATTTGAGCATGACGAGTTTACCATGAAGCCCACCCTTGATGAAAACGGGCGGCTGATACCGAGGGAGGATTACCGCATTTCTTCCCTCAACTGCGGGGGCGAGGATTTCGCCGTTGCCTGTATGCGAGCCAATCTCCGCTATGAGAAAAACCAAAAACGGGAAGATGTGAAAAGCCACCACTATATCATCAGCTTTGACCCACGGGACGGGACAGACAACGGCTTGACCGTAGACCGGGCGCAGGAGCTGGGCGAGCAGTTCTGTAAAGAGCATTTCCCCGGACACCAAGCCCTTGTATGCACCCACCCGGACGGGCATAACCACAGCGGCAATATCCATGTGCATATCGTCA
>OOAK01000806.1_pt1 | contig 26592 bp, 19 predicted proteins | sample 1671811 | NCBI WGS metagenome assembly OOAK01 (sample SAMN06348195, study PRJEB24527) | human gut metagenome | biome: human gut; feature: ankylosing spondylitis patient; material: feces | host: Homo sapiens | place: China | collected 2015-10 | reverse complement strand
GCTGACGCTGACCACCGGACAGAGCCTTGGGCTTGCGGTCCAGCAGGTGCTCGATCTCCAGGATCTTGGCTGCCTCATGCACGCGCTTGTCGATCTCGTCCTTCGGGGTCTTGCGCAGCTCCAGACCGAATGCAATGTTCTTGTAAACGGTCATGTGGGGGTACAGAGCGTAGCTCTGGAACACCATGGCGATGTCGCGGTCCTTCGGGGGAACGTCGTTGATCAGACGGCCGCCGATGTACATTTCGCCCTTGGAGATCTCCTCCAGGCCGGCGATCATGCGCAGGGTGGTGGACTTGCCGCAGCCGGAGGGGCCGACGAAGATGATGAATTCCTTATCCTGGATCTCCAGGTTGAAGTCGGTAACAGAAGGAGCGGTAGCGCCCGGATAGATCTTGTAAATGTGCTGGCAGCTAATCGAAGCCATAGGTCATTTGCCTCCATTATTTTTTATCAGGTTCGCACCGCTTCTTGACGAGGGGTGCTTTCGTTGTTATTATAATAGCAGATTATTTTGTGATATAAAATAGCATTTTATTGATTTGAGGTGTCAGATATTGATTTTTGATTGGAGCACCACCGCAGCGCTGGCCTCGGTGCAGGATGTCCAGCCCGAAAGCCCCCTCACGCTGGCGGGCGAAGGGCTGTGGGTGTGCCTGGTCTCCAGCGGAAAATGCACAGCTTCGCTGCCCGCTGCCGGGCCGTCCCCGGCGGGGTCGGCTCTCGTCCTGCCGCCCCAGAGCGCGTCTGCCGGCCATCTGATCCTGAGCCGCGCCCCGCTGGCCCTTGCCCCGGAGGGCGGCTGCCATCTGCTCTGCATCCAGCTCACCGGGCAGGCGGCGGCGCAGTTCCTCGCCGGGCTGACCGAGCTGCCCTTTCTGGCCCGCGGCGAGACCTGCCCTGCCGCCGCCGAACTGATGGGGCGGCTGGCCGCAGAGACCGGGGCAGAGCTTCTCGGCACCCCGCACAGCCGCGCCGTCAGCCAGCTCGCCTTCGCACTGCTGTGCGAGCTGTCGGGGGCCGACAGCGCTGCGCCCTCCCTGCCGCCCCTCGTCACCGCCGCCATCGAGGACATCCGCCAGAACTACGCGGGCCTCTACGGCGTGGAGGAGCTCAGCGAGCGGCTGGGCGTCTCGAAAAGCCACCTCGTCCGCACCTTCACGGCCGCAGTGGGGGTGCCGCCGGGGCGGTATCTGACCACCGTCCGCATCGAAGCGGCCATGCGTCTGCTCCTCCACCGGGAATACACGCTGGACGTCATCGCCAGCCTGTGCGGTTTTTCCGGGGCGAACTACCTCTGCCGCGTCTTCAAAAAAGAGACCGGCCACTCCCCCGCGCAGTGGCGGGCCATGGCCGGTCAGGCAGTGCGCCCCCTCTCGCCCGCCGAAAGCAAACGGGAGCAAGAGCTCTATATCTAATGTACGGGGCTGCTCTGCCCCGCTTTTTTATGCCCTTCCGGCCTTCCGCTTCAGCAGGAAGACGGTCAGCGCCAGCGTGATGGCCTCTGAGACCGGGAACGCCGCCCAGACGCCGTTCATCCCGAACAGTGCGCTCAGCACCAGCGAGCAGACCACGATGGCCACCATACCGCGGCACAGTGAGGTGATGGAGGCCTCCGCCGGGCGGTTGACCGCCCCCAGATAGCCCGCCGCCACGATGTTGCAGCCCGCGAAGAAGTACCCCACGAAGTAGATGCGCATCCCGCTGTGGGCAAACTCAGCCATGAGCGCGGAGTTCTCGCTGTTGAAGAGGGCCGTCAGCGCATCGGTATACCCGAACACGACGCCGTACAGCAGCGCCGCCAGCCCCAGCGCCGTGCCGCAGCCCAGCAGCAGGAGCTTTCTGGCCCCGGCCATCTCATTTTTGCCGTAGCACTGGCTCACCAGCGGCTGAGCGCCCTGCGCCACGCCGTTGAAGATGGCCGTTGCCACCAGCGCAAAGTTCGCCACAACGCCATAGGCCGCCACAGCCACATTGCCCGCCAGGCGCAGCAGCAGGAAGTTGAAAACGGTGGTCGTCACGCCGGAGGAAAGCTCCCCGACAAAGCCGGAGATGCCCAGCTGGCAGCTCTGGGCCAGCAGCCTGACGGACGGTGCCTTGCGTACAAAGGTGATGGTGTTGCTCTTCTTTATAAAATGTGCGCTGCATACGGCAATGCTCAATATCGGCGAAATGGCCGTTGCCAGCGCCGCACCGGGCAGACCCAGGCCCATCGGGAAGATGAAGATATAGTCGAACACCACATTGAACAGACTGCCGCTCAGCGTCGCCACCATGGCCAGCGAGGGGTCGCCGTCGTTGCGGACGAAGGACGCCACCACATAGTTGCACATAAAGAAGGGGGTGAACATCAGAAAGATGCGGGCATAGTTCATGCCCAGCGCCACGATGTCCGCATCGCCGCCCATCAGCCGCAGCAGGCCGTCCGGGCGGAAGATGCCCACCAGCATGAACGGCACCGCCAGGATGCAGACGCTGAAAATGGCATTGGAGAAATAGCGCTGCGCCCGCGCACCCCCCTGCGCCCGCAGGATGGCATAGCGGGTGGCCGCGCCCAGACCGATCATCGAGCCGAAGGCAAAGATGAGATTATAGATGGGCAGGCAGAGGTTCAGCAGGGTCACGCCGTCGGTGCCCGCCGCCTGCGCAATGAAATAGGTATCTGCCAGGATGTAGCACGACGTTCCCAGCAGGCCGAAAATGTTCTGGGAAACATATTTGAAAAACTGCTTTGTCAGGTTCATGAAGCGTCCTTTCTGTCCATTCTTACACTTGTTCGCCAGTTTAGCACAGTTTTACGCAAAATGTCAATCTCGTGCAGCTCATATAGAGCTCCCGCCAGATTTCCCGTTGACGAATCGCTTTTACCGGGTGTATACTTGTACCCTATTTTGATGGAAAGGAGGGAGCCGCCATGCCGGAAAAGCCCCTGCTCTGCCTGGGCGAAGCCTGGCTGGAGCTGACCGCTGACACGCCGCCGGAGCTTGCCGGACAGTTTCTGGTGCAGGTCGGCGGCTGGGGGGCCGGACTCTGCCGCGCCTACACCCGCTGCGGCGGGCGGGCGGTGCTTCTCTCCCAACTGGGGGCCGACCCCTTTGGCCGCAAGGCAGCGGCCCAGCTGGCGGCAGACGGTGTGGACTGCTCCCGCCTCTGCTTCACGGATGCAGCCCCCACCCCGGTGGTCTTCTCCGGCGCGGGCGAGACGCTCCCCTATCGCACCGGCTCCTCCGAGCTTTGCTATGCCCCGGAACAGCTGGACGCCGACACTTTCCGGGACGCCTTTGCGCTCTGCTTTTCCTCCGCCTGCCTGCTGGACTCCCCCGCCCGGCTGACTCACCTCAAGGCCATCGCCGCCGCGCGGGATGTCGGCACCTTCGTCTGCTATGCGCCCCGGATGACCGAGTCTGCGCCTTTCTGGCCGGACGCTGCCTCTCTGCGGGAAACAGCCCGCGCATTTTTTCCACAGGCGGACGTTTTGTTGTTGAAAAGCAGCGACCTTTTCCCGCTGTTTGGCTCTCATGAGCTGCGCACGGCCCTGTTTGCCCTTTTTTCCGGCCATGTTCAGCTGATTTTTTATGCCGATTCGGAAAATGTTCATCTTTTTACACGGAGCGTACTGCTTTCTGCGGCAAAAAACGACCTTACCGAGGCCGAACTGCTCCACCGGCTCTGCCGCCTGAACACCTGGCCGGACAAGCTGGCCGGCCTGCGGGAAAGCACGCTCCGCAAGCTCTTATTCTGAACTGCCTTTCATCTGCCCCCGTACAACGCACAAGACCCCCGGCCTGCGCCGGGGGTCTTGTGCTGCATTCTGCCAAAAACGCAAAAACAGGCAGCGCCGTGGAAAGGAGGAGAAAGCGGCGCTGCCTGTCGTATGAGAACTCCCAAACATTTGCGGTTGTCAGGAGATGGTTGGTAGTCTGCCCGCCGCATTGGCTATTGCCTCGCATCCGCGGGGGACAGTGTTTTTTTCAAAGGGGGCCGCAGCATCGGTTTTCTGCCGAGGTGTGCGGTTTTCATTGCCTGCATTGGCATCCTGCGGGAGGATCGTTCGTTCCTCCCTGACTGCACTCTTATTGTACCGGATAAAAATGGAGTTTCTTTGTGAGGTTTTTGAACAAATTGAAAATAAAAAAATCAGCTGCTCCGGGCAAAGCAAAAACCGGAGCGGCTGATTTCGAAGGAGGTAAACAGGTAAACGAATCGGATTGGAGAACATCCAGACGCTCATCCGGGGGTGCAGGCCCCGGACGGGCGGTCAGGCAAAGAAGGAGATGACCAGTGCCACCAGGAAGCCCACACCGCCGACCAGCGTTTCCATGATGGTCCAGGTCTTGAGGGTGGTCTTTTCATCCATGCCCACAAGGCTCTTGACCAGCCAGAAGCCGGAGTCGTTGAAGTGAGAGCAGACGGTGGAGCCGCCTGCGATGGCAGCGGTGACACAGGCGAGGTACAGCGGGCTCAGCTCGCTGATGCCAGGCATGGCGGAGATGATGCCGGCGGCCATGGTCATGGCAACGGTGGACGAACCGACCGAGATGCGGACCAGAGCGGCCACGATGAAGGCGACCAGCACCAGCGGCAGGCTGGCGTTTGCCACGGCGTTGCCGATGACATCGCCCAGGCCGGAGTTCTGCAGCATGTAGCGCAGCACACCGCCGCAGGCAGTGACCAGCAGGATCATGCCGGTGGGCTCCAGAGATTTGGTCATGATCTTTTCCAGCTGGGCGTTGCTGTAACCGTGGCGGGTGCCCAGCAGATACATGGCAGCGATGGTGGCCAGCAGCAGAGCCATGAACGGCTCGCCGAGGAAAGCCAGGACCGGCTGAATGCCAGCCAGAGCGGGCACGACCTTGGCCACGGAGTTTGCGATGATGAGGACCAGCGGGATCAGGATGATGCCCACGATGGTGCCGAACTTGGGCAGCTTGCTCTCGTCGATATCATCCTGCTGCGCCACATGTTCGGGAACTTCGATCCTGTATTTCCTGCCGCAGATGGAACCCCAGATGGGGCCGGCGGCGATCATGGCGAAGATGCCGCAGAAGATGCCGATGAGGATGACCCAGCCCAGATCCACGCCCAGCATGGTCGCCACCAGCACAGGGCCCGGCGTGGGGGGATGAACGCATGACCGACCGCCAGACCGGCCAGCAGGGGGATGACGTAGTACAGAACGGAGCGCTTGGTGCGCTTTGCCAGCGAGAACGCCAGCGGGATGAGGATGATCAGACCGGCATCGAAGAAGACCGGCATGGCCACCACCAGACCGGTGATGCCCAGTGCCCACGCGGCTTTTTCGTCGCCGAACTTCCGCACCATGGTCACGGCCAGCGTCTGTGCGCCGCCGGATTCTTCCAGAATGGCACCGAACATGGAGCCAAGGCCCACCAGAAGGGCGATGCCTTTCAGGGTGTTGCCGATGCCTTCATTGACCGAGCCAACGATGTCGGACAGGGGCATCCCGGCCATCAGGCCGATGCCAACGGCACCCACCAGAATGGAGATCATGGCGTGGACTTTGAATTTGATGATGAGAATGAGCAACAGGATCAGGCCGGCTACGGCAGCAAATACCAGCCGTGCCGCATCGGGAGTCGCAACTGCTGTCATAATAGTTCCTCCATTTTTTGATTTTTGGTTGCACTTATCCAAGCCGTCCGGAAAAACGCACCGGGCAGTTTCCTTTTTGTTGTTTCTGTGGAGTGTTTTACTCCATGTAAGCGCCCTTCATGGGGCTGACGGCATGCTGCGAGTAGAGCTTCAGCAGGCCCTTGGTGTACTTGGGAGCCTTGGGCTTCCAGTTGGCGTGGCGCTCGGCGAGGATGGCATCCATTTCTTCGGGGGTCTTCGGCTCGCCCTTCACGCCCACGATGGCCAGCTTGCGGTTGTGGACGTCGATCTGGATCAGGTCGTCCGACTCCACCAGTGCGATGGGGCCGCCCACCGCAGCCTCCGGGCTGACATGGCCGATGACCGGGCCGCGGCTTGCGCCGGAGAAGCGGCCGTCGGTGATGAGGGCCACGCTGGAAGCCAGCTTCGGGTCGGCGCAGATGGCTTCGCCGGTGTAAAACATCTCCGGCATACCGCTGCCGCGGGGGCCTTCGTAGCGGATGAAGATGGCGTCGCCGGGCTTCACCTCGCCGTGCAGGACAGCGGAGATGCACTCTTCCTCGCTGTCGTAGGGCTTGGCGCGCAGGGTGGCTTCAAACATGTTCTTGGGGCAGGCCGTGTGCTTGATGACGCAGCCTTCCGGGGCAAGGTTGCCCTTCAGGATGGCGATACTGCCGTCGGTGCCCTTGGCGTTGTCGAAGCTGTGGATGATATCCTCGCGGCTGACCGGGCGGGCAAAACCGGCGGTCTTTTCGGCCAGGATGGCGTCGCAGTGTTCATAGAAGCCGTTCTTCTTCAGCTCTTCGAGGTTCTCGCCCAGCGTCTTGCCGGTGACGGTCATCACGTCCAGATGCAGCATGGACTTGATCTCCTCCATCACGCGGGGCACACCGCCTGCATAATAGAAGTACTGTGCGGGCCAGTCGCCGGAGGGACGGATGTTCAGCAGGTAGTGCGCACCCCGGTGCATCCGGTCAAAGGTGTCGGCGTCGATCTCGATGCCGAACTCATGCGCGACGGCGGGCAGGTGCATGGTCGCGTTGGTGGAGCCGGAGATGGCAGCGTGGACCATGATGGCGTTCTCAAAGCTCTTCTTTGTCACGATGTCCTTGGCGGTGATGCCCTTCCTGACCAGCTCCATCAGCTGCTTGCCGGCATCGTAGGCGGCCTGCTTCAGCTCCGGAGCGGTGGCGGGCATCAAGGCAGTGCCCGGCAGCATCAGACCCAGCGCCTCGGCCATGACCTGCATGGTGGAGGCGGTGCCCATGAAGGAGCAGGCACCGCAGCTGGGGCAGGCGTTGTGCTTGTAGTAGTCCAGCTGGCTGTTGGGGATGACGCCGGTCTTTTCCCAGGCGTCAAACTTGCCGATCTGCTCCAGCGTCAGCAGCTCGTTGATGGCGCAGGCGGGGTCGTTGACCACATACTCTTTCGGCAGGGTGTGGGCCTCCATGACGCCGCCGGTGACGACGATGGCGCTCATGTCCTTCAGGCGGCCGATGCTCATCAGCATGGCGGGCACGGACTTGTCACAGCTGGCGATAAACACGCCGCCGTCGTAGACGCTGGCGTTGGTCTGTGCTTCCACCAGATTCACGATGGCGTCCCGGTGGGGCAGCGAGTAGTTGATGCCGTCATGACCCTGTGCGATGCCGTCGCACATATCGGTGGCAAAATAGCGGGCAGCCTTGCCGCCGTTCTCGTTGACCGCCTGCACGGCCTCTCTGACGAATTGATCCAGATGAGCGCTGCCAGGGTGGCTGTCGCCGAAGGTGCTTTCCACCAGGATCTGGGGCTTGGAAAGGTCCTCGACCTTCCAGCCCATCCCCATCTTCAGCGGGTCGTTTTCAGGTGCCAGCGTGCGGACTTCCTGTGAACGAAGTTCCATAATCCTTACCTCCAAATATCGCTTGCTCTCGTCCTTTTTTCGTAGGTCCTTTTGTGATTTCATTGTAAATCTGCAGACATCTTTTTGCAAGTTGTTCCATATACGTCCTGCTATTTGCGCAAAAAATCTGGGATACATCATGCACTTTGCCCAATTTCGGGCGACTTTTTCGTAAAATCCACCCTCACAGCCGGGTTTTGCAAACTGCCGGGGTGAAAAGTCATCAGATGACTTTGGATATAAAAATACCCTGCACGGTATTTTGCCGTGCAGGGTTAGTATCATTTGAGAAATCCCGCCATTCCAACTGTCCCGTCATCGGGATCTTCACCGTCGTAGATCTTCTTGATATAGGTGCGGTTGAAGTTCAGGTGCATCACCATGGCCGACTTTGCCCCGATGGGGTCGTGCCTGGCGATGGCCTCCGCGATCATCCGGTGGGTCATGATGGTCTCGTCGATGAGCTTTTTGTGGGTGACGTTCACGAACATCATCACCGCCGTATCAATGATGGGGATCAGCTGCCCCACCACCAGATTCTTGCTGCTCTCGGCAATGCAGGTGTGGAAGGCGATGTCGTCTTCAATGTAGCGTTCGCCATTGTGGATCTTGGTCTCGACCCGCTCGCACAGCCGCCGCAGCCGCTCAATGTCCTCGTCGGTCGCGTTCTGGGCCGCGATCTCCGCGATGCCCGGTTCCAGCAGCAGCCGCAGGTTGACCAGATCAAAGGCCAGCGCATTCTTATCCTGCACACTGCGCAGATTCAGCGGGTCCGAAAGCCCTTTCACCGTTGTGACCACATAGGTGCCGGAGCCTTGCCGCACCTCCACGATGCCCTTGCTGGACAGCAGCTTCACCGCCTCCCGGATGGTGCTGCGCCCCACCCGGAACTTTTCCGCCAGCGCAAACTCGTTGGGCAGCTTTGCCCCCGGCTCCAGCGGGGTATCCAGAATATAATGGTAAATCTGGTCTTCGACCTGCTCAGCCAGCAGCTTGTTTTTTAAGTGTGAAAATTCGCTCATGGCTTTCTCCCCTTTTGTACCGCCTATGGGTCAGGGCCTCCCACTTTCGGCCCTTTCCATTGCAGCCGCCGCAGCCTTCCGGGCCTTTTTGCAGCGGTACATCTCCCGGTCGGCCTGGTCTTTCACGGCCAGCAGGTCCTCCCCCGAAATGGGTGCCGACCCCAGGGACACTCTGGGCAGACAATGCACGACCTCACGCCGCAGTGCCAGCCAACGCTCAAATTCCTGCGCGCACCAGGCCTCCCGGTCTGCGTTTTTCAGCAGCACACAGAACTCGTCGCCGCCGATGCGGTAACAGTAGCCGCAGTGGGCATAGGCTTTTTTGATGCAGTGGGCGATCTCGGCCAGGCAGACGTCTCCCTGTAAGTGGCCGTAGCGGTCGTTGACCTGCTTGAAGTCGTCCACATCGAACACCACCAGCACCCCGCCGCTGCGGCGCATCTCTGCGGTGCGGTTCAGGTAGCTGTCCTGGTTCAGCAGCCCAGTGAGGGCATCCAGCTGGTTCCACATCTCACTGCAATAAATAAAGTACAGCACCGACAGCAGGGTAACGCACAGCCATGTAACGTGGAGGCTCGGCAGAGCCACCTGAATGATGGTCTCGATGGTCAGAAAGAGCATCAGGGGGTAGATCAGCACCCGGCTGCGGTTCTGAAACTCCCGCGCCGTGACGATGGTGGACGCCGAAAGGTACACGATGGCCGCAAGGTACATCAGGATGTAAATGCAAAAGTAAGGCCCGCGGGAATAGACGTTGTCTTCGCTGACGGAGAACACCAGCCCGGCGGGGATGGACAGGGCAAGGAACAGCAGGTAGCACCCCTCGCAACACACGGCCGCCCGGAACCAGAAGTTCACCATTTTCTTCCGGTCCATGACGTACACCAGGCAGAGGGACACCGCCGGGGAGAGGCCGAACCCCAGATAGTTGGACAGGATGTTCAGCCAGCGGTAGCCCGCCGGTGCGCCATCCACCGCCAGCGTCACAACCTCCAGCACCGAGATCCCCGCAATCAGCGCAAAGGCCAGAAAAAATCCCCGTTTTTGCTTTTTGTTCAGGGATTCGCTGAACTTTGTGAGGATGCACATGAAGCTCAGCACAAAAAGGTCAATGGCCGTCAAGACATAAAAATATCCGTTCATTGTAAGACATTTCACCTTTGGATTTCTGTAATCAAGGCACGTATATGCTATTTTAGTATATCACGTTGCAGTGTCTTTCTCAACCAGACCCCGCGTTCTTTCACATTTTCGCGGCCAAAGGCCCCGGAATGCTTCATCGGCAGCTTTGCTTCCGTTGCTCCTGTCGGGACAGGGCACAGACCACTTCAATATGTTCGCTGTTCGGGAACATATCGACCGGGGTGAAGCCCTCGGCTCGGTAGCCTTTTTTCGTCAGCAGGGCCAGGTCACGGGCCATGGTCTCCGGGTTGCAGCTGACGTAGACCACCCGTCTGGGGGCCATGCGGACGACGCTCTCGATGAACTGGGGCGTCGAGCCTTCGCGGGGCGGGTCCATGAAGATGACGTCGGCCCGCTCCCCGGCGGCAGCGGCTTCGCAGATCCAGGCCGTGGCGTCGGCGGAAAAGAACCGGGCGTTTTTGACGCCATTGTGCTTCGCGTTTCCGATGGCGTCGCGCACCGCGTCCCGGTTGAGCTCCACGCCCACCACCTGCTTTGCCCGGTCGGCGGCGGTCAGGCCGATGGTGCCGATGCCGCAGTAGGCATCCAGCACGACCTCTCTGCCGGTCAGCTGGGCGGCCTCCACGGCCAGACCGTAGAGCACCGCCGTCTGCACCGGGTTCACCTGATAGAAGCTGCGGGGGCTGAGCGCGTAGGTCTTGCCGCAGAGTTCATCCAGAATGAACCCCTTGCCGTAGAGCACCTTTTCCTGCTCGCCCAGCACAACGCTGGTGCGGCGGGGGTTGTAGTTCTGCACGATGGTCGTCACGGGGACCTGCCGCTTTTCGGCCTCTGCCAGCAGGGCGCGGACAAAGTTCTTTGCGCCGGGCAGAATGGGCTGGGCCGTGACCAGCACCACCATCACCTGCCCGGTGGCGGCGCCCCGGCGCAGCAGGCAGTGGCGGAGCAGGCCGGTGCCCTGGTCTTCCCGGAAAGGCTGATACCGGCAGGCCGTTGCCGCCGTGCGGACGGCTTCCAGCACGGTATCCAGCACCTCGTCTTCCAGCAGGCAGCGCTCCACCGGCAGCACCTTATGGGTCCCGGCGGCATAGATGCCGGACACGAGTTTTCCACCCTGCCCGGCGGCAAAGGTCGAGATCACCTTATTCCGATAGTGGTAAGGCGTCTCCATCCCCCGGATGGGGTGCACCGGGCCGTATCTGCCCAGCAGGGCGCGGACTTTTTCCTCTTTCTGCTTCAGCTGGTCTGCATAGGGCAGTTCCAGCAGCGGGCAGCCGCCGCAGTTCTTTGCACGATTTTTACAGTTCATTTTACTCTCCTTTATCTCTGCTCCCGCTGCCCAATCAGCGGAGCCCTGTCGTTCCTCATTTACAAAAGCCTTTTCACCCAGCACAACTTGACCGGCCTGCCAATGGCTCTCCCTTCGGGAGAGCTGGCACGCGAAGCGTGACTGAGAGGGCTCACCCATACGGGTCATACAGATCGTATTCTTCGGCCTCGGCGTGCTTTTCTTCCAGCACGGCCATCGCCTGTTCCAGCTGGCTCTGGGAGCAGCCGCTCTCACTGACAAGGGCGCGGACGGCCTCGGCCAGGTCGCCGCCAAAGACGGCATCCAGCCGCTGGCGCATGGTCCAGACGCCGTAGGCGCGTTTCGTGAGGGTGGGCGTGTAGGTGTTGCGGTTCTGCTCTTTGCCGCTCTTCACCCAGCCCTTGTCTTCCAGCCGGTAGAGAAAATTCAGCACGGTGGCCGGCCGCCAGCCTTTTGCGGCCAGCTTCTCTCCGATGTCCCGCCGGGAGGCGGGCTGTTTGCAGCTCCACACGGCCAGCAGCACCTGTTCTTCCGCCGCCGAAAGCGGTCTCAGACGGTCCGGGATGCCATACATTGCAGGGTTCGCCCTCCTTTTTTGTTTTACATTTGTCTCTGTTTATTTGATTTTACCGAAAAGTCCCGCGTTTTTCAAGGGCAGGATTTTGGCTGCTCTGCCCTGTTTTGCAGCATATTTTACATTCGTCTCCGTTTCTGTGTTTGTGTCAAATACATTTGTGTGTTCCGTGCTTTCAGTGCACGGTCAGACGCGCATCTTTGTGCAAAGATGCTCTTGTTTTCGCACCCTCAAAACCATTATACTACGGACAAAACCAGAGCACAATGCCGCCGGAGATTCGGGCGGCGCGGAATCAGGAAAGGGAGAGTCGCATTATGGCACGAGTTTACAATTTCAGCGCAGGCCCCAGCATGCTGCCCGAAAAGGTCCTGAAGCAGGCCCAGGCCGAACTGCTTGAATACGGCAGCAGCGGCCAGAGCGTGATGGAAATGAGCCACCGCAGCAAGTGGTTCGATGCCATCATCACCGAGACCGAGGCCTCGCTGCGCCGGGTGATGAACATCCCCGACAACTACAAGGTCGGCTTCTTCCAGGGCGGTGCGACCCAGCAGTTCGCCATGGTGCCGTTGAACTTCATGACCACCGGCAAGGCCGACTACCTTGTCACCGGCAACTTCTCGAATCTGGCCGCCAAGGAAGCCGCCAAGTTCGGCGAAGCGAACATCGTGGCCTCCAGCAAGGACAAAAACTTCACCTACATCCCGGATGTGAACGCCATCGCCTACGACAAGGATGCCAGCTACATCCACATCTGCCAGAACAACACCATCTTCGGCACCCAGTACGTCGAGGTCCCGCAGGTGGAGGGCATCCCGCTGGTGGCGGACATGAGCTCGATGATCCTTTCCAAGCCCGTGGACGTGACGAAGTACGGCTGCATCTACTTCGGTGTGCAGAAGAACGTGGCCCCCGCCGGCATGGCCATTGCCATCGTCCGGGACGACCTGCTGGGCCATGCCGCCGACAACGTGCCCACCATGATGAACTACACCACCCTGCTGAACAAGGACAGCATGTACAACACCCCGCCGTGCTGGTGCATCTACATGACCGGTCTGGTGCTCAAGTATCTGGAAAACGACATCGGCGGTCTGGCCAACATGCAGAAGATCAACGAAGCCAAGGCCAAGGTGCTGTACGATTACCTCGATGGGCAGGACTTCTTCACCAACCCCGTCGAGCACCGCTACCGCAGCACGATGAATGTCACCTTCACCAGCCCCAACGCCGATCTGGACAAAAAGTTCTGCGCCGAGGCCGCAGAGGCAGGCTTCGTCAACCTGAAGGGCCACCGCCTCGTCGGTGGAATGCGCGCCTCCATCTACAACGCCATGCCCGCCGAGGGCGTTGACAAGCTGGTCGATTTCATGGAGCAGTTCCGGAAGGAGAATGCGTAATGTTTACCATCAAAACCTTGAACGCCATCAGCCCGGTGGGCCTGGCGAAGCTGAACAAAAACCTTTTTGATGTCTCGGTGGATGCCGACGCGCCGGACGGGATCCTCGTCCGCAGCGCCGACCTGCTGAACACCACCTTCAACAAGAATCTGCTGGCCATTGCCCGCGCCGGTGCCGGTGTGAACAACATCCCGCTGGACCGCTGCAGCGAGCAGGGCATCGTGGTCTTCAACACCCCCGGTGCCAACGCCAACGCCGTGGCTGAGCTGGTCGTCGGGATGCTCATTGCCGGCAGCCGCAATGTGGCCGCCGCCGCCCAGTGGACGCAGGGCCTTGCGGGCGACCCCGCTCTGGCCAAGAGCGTGGAAAAGGGCAAAAAGCAGTTCGTGGGCAACGAGATCAAGGGCAAGACGCTGGGCGTCATCGGTCTGGGTGCCATCGGCTCCCGCGTGGCCAACTGCGCCATTGCGCTGGGCATGGAGGTCTACGGCTACGACCCCTACATCTCCATTGATGCCGCCTGGAACCTGAGCAGCCAGGTCCACCATTGCGTGAACCTGAACGACATGCTCCCCCTGTGCGACTACATCACCATCCATGTGCCCTATCTGCCCACCACCAGGGACACCATCAACGCCCAGACGCTGTCCCTGTGCAAGGACGGCGTGAAAATCCTGAACTACGCCCGCGGCGAGCTGGTGAACACCCCCGCCCTGCTGGAGGCGTTGGAGAACGGCCGGGTCTCCGGCTACATGACCGACTTCCCCGCCGAAGCACTGCTGGGCAGGCCGGGCGTCATCTGCACCCCGCATCTGGGCGCTTCCACCCCGGAAGCCGAAGACAACTGCGCTGTCATGGCCGCGCAGGAGATCAGCGATTACCTCAAGAACGGCAACATCACCCACTCGGTGAACCTGCCGGAGGTCGTCCAGCCCCGTGCGGGCGGCCGGCGCATCTGCATCATCCACAAGAACGAGCCCGGCATGATCAGCCAGATCACAGCGCTGACCACCGAGGCCGGTCTGAACATCGAGAACATGGTCAACAAGAGCAAAAAGAACATGGCCTATACCATGCTGGATGCCACCGGTGCCGTGAACGCGGCTCTGGCCGACAAGCTGGCGGCGATTCCCGCTGTCATCCGGGTGCGCATCCTGTAATTTTCTGCCATTCTCCGTTTCCTATATTCCTGATCGCTGCATCCGCAGCCCAAAAAGCCTGAGGCCTTTTCTGCAAGGTCTCAGGCTTTTTGGGCTCTATTCTCCCGCAAAGAGGACGGTGCGGCCGTCCTCCTGCGCCGTCTGCATCGCAAATCGGACGGCATCCCGCCCGGTCATCGGGTCCACGATGCCCAGCGTGATGCGCCGGTCCTGCTCCTCCCACCAGCGGCCCGGCACACCGGCCAGTTTCGTTTTCACGGTCTGGCAGCCGCCGGGCAGCAGATCCGGCAGAGAAAGCGCCAGCGGCTGGGCCTCCACGGTCGTGCCGTCCGCCTCCTCCACATAGACGTTCACGGGCCAGTCCCAGTAAAACGGGGCCGTACCATCGTTCGTAAAAGTCAGGGTCAGCACCGTGCCGCCCGTCACCCGCCGCAGCGACGCTTCCGTGACCCGCAGCCGGTAGCCGAGAGCGGCCAATACGGCATCATATCCCTCCCGGAAAGCGATTTCCGCCGTCTTCGGCCCCAGAAAGCTCATGTGCGACTGCCGGATGAGGGAAACGGTCCGGCTCAGGTCGGTGGTGAGCAGCTGCTCCATCGAAAGTCGGCTGGTCAGCTCCCCGCCGATGGGGGCCGTCTGCCAGGCATCCGGCATGGGGACCAGCCCCTCCGGGTCGCCCTCATACCAGCCGCCGCAGGCGATCCAGCCCAGCCACTCTTCGGTGTCTTCGGGCAAGCCGGTCATGTCGTTGTAAAGGCCGAGCCCGTGTTCGGCCGCGAACCGGAAGGGCCGCCGCATCAGCAGCGCAGCCTGCGGGAATGCCTCCCGGTAAAGCGCCGCATAGCGGTCCCGGACAGCCTCATCGGGCATGGAGGGAAGCCCCTCCCCGGACTTGACGTGCCACTCGCCCCAGTGGCCGAGGCTCCCCAGCTCCACATAGCTGACGAAACCGTCGGCCCCCAGCCGCTCCCCCACCGCCCGCAGCAGCCGCTCGTGGGCGGCAAAAAACACAGGGTCGGTGTAGTCCGGCGCATAGCCCTTTCCGTAGGCGATGTCGTACCAGCGGCCGGTGCCGGTCTGTTCATAGAGCCAGTCCGGGATGTCGAGATGTGCTTCGTCCCCCGGCTCATCGCAGGAGATGCGCAGCACCAGATGGACTCCCTGCGCCCGCAGTTCCGCCAGATGGCAGGTCTGCTCGATGGCCTCCCAGGCGTAGGCCCCCTCTTCGGGTTCCAGCTGCCGCCAGGTCAGTCCCAGATAGCGCAGGGTGGCACCCTCGGTGCCGCTGTCCAGCACACCGGGCGCATAGCCGATCTGCGCATTGGGGAAGGCGCTCTCGTCCGGCAGATAGGTCACGGTCCGCTTCCGCCCCGCCCAGACCAGGCACCCGGCCAGCAGCAGGCAGGCGGCCGCCGCAGCGGTGTGCCGCTTAGCCATGGTATTCTCCGTTGTACTGGATCATGGTCACGTCCTCCACGCCCTCGATCTCCTGCAGCCGGTCGGTAACATCCCGGACATCGTCCCTGCAGCAGACCTCCACCGCCATCTCGACCGCCTCGCCCCGAAGCGTCTTTGATTTGACCGCGTACCGGTTCCGCCCCAGGGCACGGACGATTTCATCCCCCGGCTTTTCGCCCTGATAGTGCAGCACCGCCACATAGATGCGGCCTGCCGTCTGCCAGCGGGAGAGCAGGGCGAGGACCCCGATCATCACCGCAGACGCCGACGCGGCCAGCAGGTACATCCCCGCGCCGGTGGTGATGCCCGCCGTGATGGCCCAGAACAGATACAGCAGATCCAGCGGGTCCTTGACCGCCGTGCGGAACCGCACGATGGACAGTGCGCCCACCATGCCCAGTGAGATGACCACATTGGAGCTGATGGCCAGCGTGACCATGCAGGTGAGCACCGACATGCCCACCAGCGTCATTGCAAAACTGCGGGAAAAGAGGACCCCCGCATAGAACCGCTGGTAGACCCAGTAGATGAGCGCCCCCAGCAGCACAGCCGCCAGCAGAGCCGCCGCCATCTGCGGGACATTGTAGGGACTGAAATTTTCCAGCACCGATTTTTTGATGAAATCCTTCACACTCATAGCGTTGTTCCTTTCGCATTGGTTCAGCCCTGCCAGCCGGAACTGCCGTGGCAGTAGGCCGTTTTGTCGCAGCAGAGCACATATTTGGACACGGCCGTCCACTCCTGCGCTTTGGGCGGCAGCAGCTCCCGGAGGGTCTGGGGCAGAAATTCCGTAAACTTCACCTCCATCACCAGGGTGCCGGGGTCCAGCACCGGCAAAGTGGGCAGGTGCGGGTCGAACAGGTCCCAGCCGCCCACTGCCGCCCGGACGTCCCGGTCAAAGGTGATGCGCACCGTTCCCTCCTTCTGCACCCACGGTTCCCGCTCGTAGTCCACGACCACGCGGGGCCGCAGCAGGTTGGAGACGCACTCGAAGTAAAACTCCCGGCAGAGCGGCTGCGGCGAAGCGAGCAGGAAGCCGTAGTCCCCGCTCAGAAGTTTCTCCAGCTCCGCACGGGTGAGGGCGGCCTCCTCTTTGCAGATCCAGCTGCCCACTTTTTTCTTCCGCTCCAGCCGGATGACGGCATCGCTGCCGTTGTAGATGCGGATGCGGTATTTTTTGCGGGCCAGGATGCCCGCATCCTTTTCGGCATAGGCGGAGTTCCAGCAGTCGTCAAAATAAAGGCTCCGGATGAGATACCCGCCCGGCCCGGCGTGGGCGTCCCGCTGCAAAAGCGGCGCGAGCCGCAGCTCCAGCGCCGCCTTTTCGCCGTACGAGATCCGGTACTTCAGCTCGTGGCGGTAGCGTTCGCCGGTGCGGGTGCGCAGCTGCGTTTTTGCGTGGACCGGTGCGGGGAAGATGGTCTCACTCTTCATACAGGTCCTCCGTCACGCTGCCGTCGGCCTCCACAAAAAAGCTCTTCATGCCGTAGGCCTTGCCGGTCTCCATCACGTAGTAATCAAAGGCATCCTGCGTGTAGCCGGAGGCGTTCGTCGCCCGCACCCGCAGGAAATAGTGCCCCGCCGGGAGGGCATAGACCACCGTTTCCGGCAGCCGGATGTCCGCCTCCGACCAGAACGTTGTCGTGAACTGGTAGTCCTTCGCCAGCTCGGCGGTGTAGACGATGTCCTCGGCGTTCAGGTCGAACGAGGCATCCCACAGCAGCCTCAGCTGTTCACCGGCTGGCTCCGGCATCCCGATGTAGAACGGCATCGGCTTGTGCAGGCTCTCACGGTAGGCATCCCGGTTCTCGGTGATCTCCCGGTGCAGCCCTCTGGCCACGGTGTCGTACTCAGTCCGGCTCAGCGGCTCGTGGAGGATATCCGGCTGCTGCCAAACGAAGGGCTCCACCACGCTGCGGTACTGCGCCGTCATCTCCCCGATGCGTTCCGCGCTGCAAAAGCGGAATAGTTCCTCCACGGCGGCGTCCAGCTTTTCCCGGAAGCACCGGGTCTGCAGACAGCGGCGGAAGAGCACGTTGCCCCAGTAGTTGCTCACGCCCCGCTCCCAGCTCAGGCTGTCGGAATAGTTCCGGAACGCCCACTCGGTGCGGGGAAGCATGGCGTCGTTGTCCCAGTCGAGGATATACCACCGCGCGCTGTTCAGCGGGCTGTAGAGGTACATGTTCCGGCTCTGGGTGTCGGTGTTGCCCATCAGGAGCTGAAACGCCATCCAGTAGGCGATGTTCTCGGTGTCGAAGGTCGTCTCAAAGAGTTCCTCCATCGGCACGGTCTCGTCGTTGAGCGCTTCCAGCATTTCGATGAGCTTTGTGTGGTCGTCGCTGCCCTTGATCTCCAGATGCTGTTCAAAGGCGACCGGGTCATAGGCCGGGTCGGTCTTCCGGCGGATGGCGTCCTCATACCGAAAAAACTCGAAGAAGTTCACCTTGTACAGCTGGCCGTTCTGGTCCAGCCCATGGGCCTTCAGGGCGGTCGGGTTCAGCTGCTCCACCTGGGTATAAAGCCCATAGTCCACAAAAGCCCCACTGTCCGCCTGAGTCAGGTCCTTCACATACAGATGCACGAACTGGGTGCGCAGGCCCACCATCTGAGGGATGCCCCGGATGAGGTCATACGCCATCTTGTTGCGGAAGCGCAGGCCGTCGCCCTGATGCTTGTTCAGTGCAATGGTCCGCTGGCCCCGCCAGGTCCCCTTGTTCTTCTTCAGCTTGATCTTATAGTTTTTCTGGGCGTTCCGGCTGGACGTCTGGCCGCGGATCTGGACCGTCGCGTTCGGCACCGTCTCCCCATAGCCCACCTCCGAGAGGAGCGGGCCGTTCTCGTCTCCCACCTGCAGCAAGGCCGCCGTCTGGTAGCGGGGCACCTGCATGTACTCGTAGTCGTAGACCGAATAGGAATTGATCTCCGCCCAGGTATGGTCGGTGTTCTCGGCTTCGTTCCCACGGGTGACGGTCAGATACATGGTCACAACGCCGCTGTCGTCATAGACCGTATACAGCCCGTCATTGTCCCGCAGGTGGATGCTGTCATCGGGCTGTTTTTCCACCGGCGTTCCCGAAATCGTGGAAACTTCCTCCGACGCCGCCGTTTCCTCCGCCGTGGGCAGAACGCTGCACCCCACGCAGAACCCCGCCAGTGCAGCCCCCAGGGCCAGCACTCTGCGGCGGGGGATCGTTTTTCCCTGCATCATGCTTCCTCCTTTTTCTGCAGGCTGTGCCGCTCCAGAAACAGCCCCAGCCGGGTGAATGCCCCGGCCTTTTCCTCGGCCACGACGGGCTGCTGGCCGAGGATGCGGTAGGGCAGGTTCCGGGTGAACCGGTCCAGCCGCAGCAGCGCCGTCAGGAACAGCACCGCTGCCCCGGCCAGGAACCCGAAGCCGTAATACGCCGGGTCAAAACGCAGGGACAGGGCCGTCAGCCCCGCAGCCGCTCCCGCAAAGCTCAGCGCCGCCCCCAGCGCCCCTTTGTAATCTGTGAAATAGAGCAGGATGAGCAGCACCGTGTTGCCCACCGCATACAGCCCATACCCCACGCAGAGGGTGCGGAAGTATCCGTGCATCAGGTCATTGAAGCCGAGCGGCAGATACCCCATCACCAACGCTTCCAGCGAGATGACCCCTGCCGTGGTGAACAGCTGCTTGAGGGCCGTGTAGAAGAGTTCCCGGTTCAGCACCGCCAGCATCTCTTCCCCGGCGGCGGTGATATCGCCCACCACGCCGCCGTCGTTGAACAGGCTGTAATAGGTGCGGTAGCGGGGGTAGAACTGCACTTCCACCGACACCACGAAGTTCACCGTGGTGACCAGGATGCTCAGAAAGGCCAGCAATGCCGGGACGTCGTAATACGGTGCCCCGTAGAACAGCCCCTTCACCTGCACACCGATGGGGCCCAGCCAGACCAGCACGAGGTGGGCAAACAGCCCGATGTCGGTGCACAGGCCCGTCAGGGCCAGCGGCAGAAAGCGGTCCACCCAGCGCAGAAAGAGCCAGGGGCTGCCCTGCCGGTCCGGAAAATAGCGGCAGAGCCGCCAGACGTCCAGCATCAGCATGACGCCGTACCCCAGCGCCACTGCAAAGAGAAAGCCTTCCAGCGCCGGAGCGCGCGCCAGCAGCACCAGCAGCGCCCCGGCCCCGAAGGCCGTGCCCACCGCCGCCGCAAAGGCGATGAGGACGCTGCGGTAGTCCTTGAGAGCGGTCAGAAAGCTCATGGCGTTCCAGTTCACGATCATCTCCGCAAAGAGGGCCAGGCAAAGCAGCCCCTGCAAAAGCGTCGCACCGGACACCAGCAGAAACAGCCCGTACAGCCCACATCCGCCCGCCAGCAACAGAGCGTTCGCGCCCCAGAATGAGGGCAGCACCAGCTGCTCCTGCTCTTCATAGAGCATGTCCGCCAGAAACCGGGTCACCGGCATGGCAAACAGGCTCGTCACGGTGAGCGAGGCCAGCAGGGTGTCCGTCACCATGCAGACCAGAAGGTCCTGCTCGGTCTTCGCCGCCCCGGCCCAGCTGCAGAGCACCAGGATGCCCAATTGCAGCAGCACACCCAGCAGCATCGGCCCGGTGCAGAGGATGCCCGCGCAGCCGTAGGCCCGCAGACCCGCCAGCAGCCCTTTGCGGCGGAACAGCTTTTTCAGTTCGAACCCAATTCCAGCCATAATTCCTCCGAATCCGTTTGATCCGGCAGGCCGTGCGCCTGCGCGGTCTCTGCATACAGGGCACGGTACTGCTCCAGCATCTGTTCGTAGCGGTAATCCTGCGCCACCCGCTTCTGCCCGACCGCGCCCAGCTTCTCCCGCAGGGCACGGCTCGCGCAGAGCTTCTCCATCGCGTCCGCGAGGCCCTGCCGGTACATGGGCGGCACACAGTACCCGGCCCGGCCCAGTGTGTCACCGGGGGCTCCTTCCAGCAGCTCCCGGCAGCAGCCCACATCGGTGGTCACACAGGGGCGGCGGGCCGCCAGCGATTCCAGCACCGAGAGCGGCTGCCCCTCCGAAATGCTGGTCAGGACGGTGAAGTCCAGCCGGTGCAGGTACGCGGCGCTGTCCACCCGCCCGGTGAACCGGACGTTCTCCAGCCCCAGCTGCCGGGCCAGTGCCGTGCACTCGGCCGCGTACTCCGCATTGTCCACCCCGCCCAGGATGTGGAGCCGGACGTTCTTCCGCCGGGCGCTCAGTTCCCAAAAGGCATAGAGCAGGGTCTTGATGTCCTTGATGGGAGCCAGCCGCACCAACGCCCCGATGTCCACCCAGCCGTCCTCCGCCTTGAGCGGGATGCCGCAGAAGGTCTCGTACGGGATGCCGTTCGGGATGACGACGCACTTTTCCGCCGGGCACCCCATCCCGATCTGGATGCTGCGGGCGCTCGTGAACAGGCTCGTCACCCGGAACGCCTGCCGGTAGATCTGCTCCGACAGCATGTAGAAGAATCGGATCCACCGCTCCTTGAAATCCGGCCGCACCCACTCGGCCCGGATGATCTCCTCCTCCCGCTCGCGGGTGTAGATGCCGTGTTCCGTCAGCAGCACCGGCCGGTGAAAGGTACTGCCGCCCCGGCAGGCCAGCAGCCCGCCGTATCCGGTGCAGATGGCATGGTAGAGGTCCGCTTTGGGCACCTCCCCCGTGAGCAGATAGAGCACTGGCAGCAGCATGGACCGCACCGTGTGGAACGCATCCGCAAAGGCCGTGTAGGGGTACTCCTCCGCGCAGATCTTTGTGAACATCTGCATGAACGCCCGGCTCTGCAAAAAGGCCAGCGGGTGCGCCTTTTTTTCGCCGAACAGCCGGAACAGCACCGCCCAGTCCGGGCTGCCCAGCCGCACCAGCTCCTCCAGCGCGGCCTGCTCCTCTTCGGTGAACGGCTGCGGCTTTGCCTCCCCGCGCAGCCGCAGCGCGTCATCCAGAAATACTTCGTGCACTTCCACCACGTTGGGCGGCAGCTCATAGACGAAGCGGCCTCTGTCCTTCGCGTTTGCACCGATGACCCAGAGAACAAATTCATGCTCCGGCATGGAGCGGATGCAGCTGTGCATCCAGGTAGATACCCCGCCATAGACATACGGGTAGGAACCTTCCAGCACCAGACAGATGCGCATGGTTCACCCCTCCTTTCGTTCGATGGTCACGACCGTGTTTTCCGCCTTGAGCAGGTAGAGTTCCCCGGTCAGGCAGGTCAGCTGCCCGCCGGTCACGCGGCCGGGCACCCCCTCGTTCGCGCGGAACAGCAGCCACGCTTCGTCGGTGAAATTGCCCAGCGTCAGGGTCCAGGCGTCAGCGGCGCTCTGCAGCGTCACATTCACGCCCGAAAACCGCTGGATGGCCCCGGCGCACTCGCTGGCCGTCTGCATCCGCAGGCCGGGCGCTGCCGTCGAGAGCCAGGTCAGGTAGCGTTCCAGCCCGCCCTTGTAGACCTCCCAGCCTTCCGCTGCGCCGCGGTCCACGTCCAGCAGGTCATCCGGGTGCATGAAGTGGGTGCTGACGAAGTGGAAGTTCAGCTCGCTCAGCGCGGCCAGCTGCATATAAGGCTCGTTCACCATGCCGCCGGACACGATGCGCGGTTCTTCCACGATGCCGTCCGCTGCCACGCCAAATTCCTGCACATAGGGCAGGTCGGTGCCGTCTTCGAGGTAGGAGCTGGCGATGGTGCGCACCTGCGGCACCCGCTGGCCTAAGATCGTCCGCCCGGAGGCCGACAGGATGTTGGACGGCGGCACATACACCGAACCGGCGGCATAGGGCAGGACCGCCCGCTGGAACGCCGTCAGCTCGTCCATGGCTGCGACGATGGCGTCGGCGCTGGGCCATGGGTTGTAGTCGTACAGACCGGCGTAATCGGTCTGTGGCAGAACGAGGGGCTGGTGGTTGTAGCCGTGGAAGCCCACTTCCCCGCCCTGCCGCAGCAGCAGCCCGCCAAAATAGCGGAACGGCTGGGTATCGCTCTGGCGGAGGGGCGGGTCGGTGGTGTCGTCCTCATAGTTCTCGATCATGACGCCCGTGTACCGGATGCCGAACCGCTCGGCCAGCTGGACGAGGTCCGGCCACCAGACCTTGGCGTAGAAATCCGCGATGCTCAGGCCGTAATCCTGCCGGATGTACTGGCCGTCGCCCTCCGGCACCGGCGAGGGAAAGTCGTCCAGAAAAAAGACGGCGCTGTTGAGCACCGGGTAGGCGCAGGCCTCCCCCAGCAGGCTGTACGAGGCCGCATAAAAGCCTCGCATGACCTTGTCGTAGACGCCGATGTTGTCCACCACCACCCGGCCCTCGCCGAGTTCGGTGCTCCAAATCAGCGGGACGCCCTCGTCCCCGGTGACGGCATACACCGCCGCATCGTCACGCAGCTGCACCGCCATGGAGGATTCGAACGGGTCGCTCAGCTCATACCGCTGCCCGCCGCCCAGCAGGAAGCCCTCGGCCGGCACGATGCTCTCGGCCGTTTTGCAGTTCCACGCCGAGGCCAGCACCCCAAGTTTCTGGGCCACCACATCGAACGCCCCGCACTTTTCGGGTGTCATCGCAAAGAGAACATTGCCGCCCTGCTCCACCCAGTCCATCAGGTCGAGCAGGCGCAGGCCCAGCGGCTCGAAGTTCGGCACCAGCACCACGATGGTCTCGTAGTTTTCAAAGGCCGGAAGTGCTTCCGGAGCGGTGTCGGCAAGGTCTGCGGCCTCGGCGGGGACCTTCATATCCTGCAGGATCTGTTCCAACTGTTCTTTTGCCTCTGCCACGCTCACCTGGCGGCTGTCGCAGAGCAGCAGGCAGACGGGGGCCTGCCCCGCCAGTGCTTCTTCCTTGGTCAGGGCATGGTCGAGCGCCCCGATCTGAACATGGGCCGCGGTGTACTGCACCCCGCTGCGCTCCGCAAACAAAGCCCCTGCCAGCAGCAGGAACACCAGCCAGACCAGCAGCAGCCTGCCCCACCGGAACCGCCCCTTCCACAGCCGGTTCATGCGGCACCTCCTTTCCAGAACGCCAGTTCCTGCCGCCCCGCAGCGCTCAGGTAGACCTGGGTGCGCTCCATCTGCTGCAGGATGCTCCGCACTTCGGCACCGCTTTTCCGGGCGGCGGCGCTGCGCAGCCGCAGCAGCCAGGGCGTTTCCCGCACCGGCCAGCGGCGGACCAGCTCTTCCAGCGTCTGCTCCGCAGCCTTGTACTCCTGCAATTGCAGCTGCACCTCTGCCAACCGGCAGCCGAGGCTGTAGCCCTCCTCTTTGGGGCTATCGACCAGCTGCAGCTTGAGCAGCCGCTCCAGCTGTCGGCGCTGCAGTTCGGCTGCGCGGCCCTGCGCCAGCCCCAGCTTCAGCGAGCGTTCCAGCGCGTTGGCGTAAGCCGCCAGCACTTCCCGGTCGTTCGGGTCGTCGGCAAAGCGGCGGGCGTCCTGCTGCAAGGCAAGGTCCGCCTGCTTGGAGATCTGTGCCATGGCCGTGGCCGCGTAGTGCACCACCTCGCTGTCGTCGTTCATGCGGGCCTGCTGCAGCAGGTCGTAATACTGCACCGGGTCCTCCGTGAGCACCGACAGGATCAGCTTCCGCCGCTGCTCGGCAGTGTCCAGGATCAGCGCCTCTTCCAGTGGCACCGTTGCCGCCGTGCCGGCCCGGTCTTCGACCCGGATGCTGCGGTGGAGCTCATCGTCTACCCGCAGTTTTTCCACAAGGTCTGCGTGCAGTCCGTTCCGTCTCATACCCGCACCTCCTGCTTTGCTGCGGGCTTCGTTCCGGCCCGCACCATGGCCGTTTCGGCCAGCCCGCAGAGGATGCGGAACATGTTCTGGTAATAGAGCGACAGCTGCTCCCCTGCCGCATCGTGCAGCAGGATCAGCGCCCGCAGCTCCCCGTTTTCCCGCACGGCCGCGCCGAACATGGGCAGGCCGGGCGTCAGTTCCCGGTTCACCCACAGCCCGTCCTGCTCGATGCCACGCAGCACCGGGCCAAGGCCCGTGCCTTCCAACAATTGCGGGCAGCGGGCGGCAAAGTCCGCGCTGCAGGCGGCCCGCCGGGCCAGATGCCGCCGGGCGTCCACGCGGTAGACCGCCGCGCTGTGATTTTCGAGCACATCTTCCAGCACTTCCACGATCTTCTGGGGCAGCTCCTGCGCCGGGGCCGCGTCCAGCGCTTTGGTCACGGCATACACCTTGCCGAAGCTGTCTCTCCGGCCCAGGATCTGCCGCCGGAACGAGCGCTTGTCCTCCAATGTATCCTGATACAGCTGCCGCACGAACCGCAGCCGCTCTTCCAGCAGTTTCTGCTCCTCCTCGGCAAAGCGGAGGTCCTCGGCGCTGCGCAGCTGCACATAGCCGCACACCGCCCCCACCACGAAATACACGAGGAAAGCCAGCCAGTTGGACGGCTCGTAAAAGAGCAGCAGCGGCGACGCGCCCTCGGCCCAATAGCCCGCCGCCAGCGAGAGCGACGCCAGAAACGCCGCCGCCACGCCTGCGTTCAGGCCGTAGACATCGGCGATGAGCACGATGAACGCCAGCCGGAAATCCACCACCCGGAACTGTGCCTGGGTGCTGGTCATCCGCACCAGCAGTTCGGATACGCCCCAGGCCCCCAGCAGTTCCAGCACCGGGACCAGCAGCCGGTGCCGCGCGGCAAAGCCGCTGAGCCGTTCCGGCCATTTTTTGCGGCGGGGCTGCTTTTCCTGCCGGAAGAACCGGGGCAGGTCGTCCAGCAGGTCGTACCGGGGGAACCACCCATACGCCCGGCGCAGCTGGCCGTCGTCGGGCGGATACTCCCGGATCAGGTCGCTGCCGTAGGTCACGGTCAGGCCGGGGCAGAGGGCTTTCCACGCCTCGCCCAGCTGCTCATAGTTCCAGTGGAAGACCACCGGGGCGGTCAGACTCTCCCACTCCGGCGTCCAGTTGTCGAACACCCGCAGCACCAGCTCGGACAGGTCTTCCATGCACAGAGCCGCCACCGGGGCAAGGGCCTGCTCTTCAAAATGCAGTTCCCCGCTCTTCGGGCGGGTCAGCAGCTGCGCGATGCCCACCGGCGCACCGGTGCAGTCGGTGCCGTAGAGATAGGGCAGGTGCAGCACCTTGATCTGCACCCTGCTCGTCTCGGCGTAATGGCGGCAGAGAGCCTCCGCCGCCTGCGCCAGCACCGATTTGCCGATGAACGGCGTCAGCACGGCTTCCGGCCCAGCCAAATAAAGCAGCTGGCTGGGCCGCTCCCGGTTGGCCTGCAAAACACGGCGCAGGCGGTCCAGTTCGCCCTCCTGCTCGCTGTGCGGGGTCAGATACTCCGAGAAATAGACGATGCGGTCAAACTCGTAGCTGTCCACCAGCTGGCCGATGCGCTCCTTGCTGTCCAGCGTGATGGTCCGGATGCGCGGCGGGTGCGGCTGGCCCCGTGCGCAGGTAATGAGGACATGGTCCTCTGGGAACGCCATCTCCACCCAGGCAGGGGTCACGAAACAGGTGTTCCCGGTCAATAGAATCTCCACAGCAGTTCCTCACTCATCCTCAACGTTCTACCGGCCCGCCCCCTCTCCGGCAGGGGCGTTCCGCTAGGGCAATTATAAGCGGTGTCCGCCGCAAGGTCAAGAAAAAAGATGCGACAATACGCATATTTTTGTTCACTGTTTCGATTTACTTCGGATGCTTGCCCGCGCATTCTGCAGCATCCGACAGCCTTTTGGGCGCAGCATTTTCACACAAGTCGGAGGTGCACGTCTTCTTTCGGGTCGCTCCACTGCGCCGCATTTCGCCAAAATCCACATGGATTTGCAGAAACATTAACGAACTTTATGTTGCGTTTGTTCCAATTTTGCTGTAAAATAAAAAAATGACAGCCTTGGAAATATCAGGAAACTGTGAGGACGATAGTATGATGAAAAAGCTCTCCCGCCGCTCGTTTCTACAGGCCACCGGTGTGCTGGCAGCCACGGCAGCGCTGACCGCCTGCGGCGGCAAGGCTGAAGCCGACAAGAGCAGCAGCCAGAACGGCAAAATTCAAATCACCTTTTATCTGTGGGATCGCTCCATGATGAAAGCGCTTACTCCGTGGCTGGAAGAAA
>OOAK01000782.1_pt1 | contig 27410 bp, 26 predicted proteins | sample 1671811 | NCBI WGS metagenome assembly OOAK01 (sample SAMN06348195, study PRJEB24527) | human gut metagenome | biome: human gut; feature: ankylosing spondylitis patient; material: feces | host: Homo sapiens | place: China | collected 2015-10 | reverse complement strand
GCAACTAAAAGGTATTTCATCTGCCATCCCCCATCCATTATAAATTAAATCCAAAACATACTAATCTACTGACTAGTATATCACACTATCGGCAAAAACACTATCGTTTTTTACCTATTTATCACACTTTTTAGCCGATATAACAACTGTTTCCTAGTCGAATAGCTTTATTAAAACGGATGCTATAAATAGCTAATATTCTTTCAAATGATGAGTTTATACCTTATATCGTCTAATAAGTTTTACTTTCATTTTCGCACATGATCATGAGGCTTTTTTCGTTCTAATTGTGCGATTATACATAAAAAGATGACTGTTCTTAATCAAAATAAAAATGGCGAAGTGCTTATCGTAACACTCCGCCAAAAGTCCCACCAGGTTGCGCATGAAAAATCAGAGGCATTCCGTAATTACTTTTACAGTTTCTACCATATACCCCTGATGTCTAAATTCTTTCCTTAATACCAATTCTTTCCCTGCCGGAATGTACTACAATCTTTGCTTAAAATTAAATTTTTACAATAACCAACAACGTCCTTCATCCGATAAAGCTATTCGCGTGAAAACCTCCTGCACGCTTTCGAATACAAGAAAAATAAAATACAAACAAAATAGTCTGTCCTACTTTTTTTATCCAAAATGAAATCAGAAAAATGACTGAAAAACCAATTATTTTTTCCAAAAGTATCTGTATATGATAACTATATATTTCCTTATCGCATTCTTTTATAAACCCATTAAATAACAAACTGTCTGCCAATTTTTCTGCCCAATGCTGCGTCATAACTTTCCTCTTTTCGACAAATATCTTTAATCAAGTGTAAAGAGTTTACATACAAATAGAAATAGTTAAAGCAGAATTGGTCATTTTAATGCAGAAATGGTATAAAAAAACAGACGCATTACTGCATCTGTCAATTTTCCGATATTACTATAATAAACTGAAATATCATTTGATCATATCGTATTACACATGTTCCTCCATATTTTTCAACTGTATCCTTGATATTCTGAATTCCAATTCCATGTAACTCTGTGTTTTCCTCTTTACTTGTAATGAACTTTCCACATTCCTCTTTCGGTTCTTTATCTATAGTATTTATAACTGCTATTATTATTTGTTTTGCTCTTTCATAATTTTTACTTTTATTACAGGTCTTTCACTTTTTTCACATGCTTCTATAGCATTATTTAACAAATTTGAAAGAATCAAAACAATGTCTTCATCTTTTATCTTCAATGTAGAAAGATCATTTACTTTTACAACAAATACAATTTTCTTTTCCCTTGCTTCGCGATATTTTGTATTTAAAATTGAATTTACAATTACGTGATTTGTATCAATCTTATCTATTTTTCCTGCAGTATCAGAATTACTTTCATCTATGAATCTTTCCAATTCTTGATACTTTTTATTTTTCAGCAAATCAGAGATTACCTGCATATGATTTTGGTATTCATGTTCTCTTTTTCTTTGTTTATCGTAATTTTCAGAAATACTTCTGTACATTTCCGTTTCATTTTTGACACGTTCTAAAAATATCTTATTCTCTCTAAGTTCCATTTCTCTCTTTAAAATAGAATTAATGAGATAAAATACCACAATATTCATTCCTATCAGGCCTATAGAAATGCATATCAAAATACTTTTTTGTCTTTCATTTAAAGGAATCTCAAATCCCACCAAAAGTGAGATCAATACTACAATTGTAAATATCGGGAATATTGCAAATCTTAGCCACTCTGCCTCCGTGAGCATATCCGAAGATGTATGAATGACATAACGATGCAAAATCATAAGAAAAACTAAAAGAAATGTCTGGCTTAATACACCAAGTAAAACATTTACCATTGACTCATGTAAACTATCCATTGTAATATTCGAAAAACACTTTGACGCTACAATAATTGTCACGTAATCAATAATCAATCCACTCGCCTGATACAAAAGCATACATGCAACCGTTCTCCATATAGTCTGATTGAAATATAACCACATACACAAAATATTCAATGTCAAAACTACAATTTCTTTACATATAAGTTTTCCATCCAGAATAACAGAAAACCCATACCGTCCTGCTATCTGGCATAATATAATGTTTCTCCCTGTTTTTACTCCAATATTTTCTATATATTTTCATAATACTCTCTCCCATTTTATATAACAACAAAATTTTCCGAAATTGACAATTCGCGTTTTTTATGTTTATTATTTTTAACTAATATTTAGCAAATAAAAAGGCAGCCCCCCACATTTCAACATCATATTGGATTTCTTTTTATATCTCATCTATGATTTATTTTATAGCATTTTTCCTACTTATTTTTCCCCGCACTCTCATGGAAACAACTGTCGTCAATGGTACCATAGAGATTACCACCTCTCCGTCCGGCTTTCTCGTAATAAGCGTTGCACCACGCTGCACAAACTGCTTTGCAATCCCGGAATACCCCAGATAATCGATAGACATTCCGTACGTCATCCGAATTCCCTGATAAGTCAAAGACAGCGTATTCAGATGATCATGCCCGCAGAACATCCATTTCAGCCAACCATTCTGCACCGCCGCTTCAAAGAAATGCGGCTGCCGATTGGATATTCCGAAATACTCATCTTTCTCTCCGATGCTTCCATGCTCATAAACGACACTGTGGTCTCCCAGCTTCATCTTCTCATAAGCTTCTTTGAACTCCGCCGGCGGCATATGAAAAAAGGCCATTGCAGGCACTTTTCTCTCATTCAGTTTCTCCATGCACCACACTGTCTGATCCTCATGAATGCAATCAAAGCCGCCGTAAAACCAGCCTTCTCCATACATATTAGAATCCAGCAGGACCAGTGGCAGGAGAAGTTTCCCCTCTCGATCTACCAGATCCAGCACAAAATTCCCCACGCCAGAAATAGGAGCCTCGCTTCGCTCATATCTGCCTTTGGTAAAGATCGCGTTTTTGCCCGTGGCAAAAATGTCCGAAAGCTGCTCCTTATTGCAGGTAGACCCCATCTCACAATCATGATTCCCAAATACAAGTGTATACGGGATCTGAAAACTATCCAGAAACTCCAACAGCTTCTGCGCCTGCTTTCTGTTATTCATCGTTCCGCTTTTCGGGAAAAACGGAAACACCGAATCTCCCGTCAGCACCAATAGATCCGGCTTTGTCCTCCGGATCAGCTCCGTCACTGCTGCGAGCGCCAGCCGATCCTTCTTCCCGGAAAAGATGCCAAATCCCAGATGCAGATCCGTCAGTTGTAAAATCTTGTAATCTCTGTCACTCGGAATACGAAGGGTAAATGTTTCTTCGTCCCGAATCTGAAACTCATCCGAAGTATACATAAGCTGCTCCTATTCTATGCATTTAACTAAGTGGAATCAATGCGCCGATTGCAGAAAGAACCGTAGAAATCACCATCAACACCTGAAAAGGCACTGTGCCGATCACACCGCAGATAGGACTGCTGCCCGCCTTTTTCCTCGACTTACCATATGTAAACACAAGCATAATACTTACAAGAACGACAACACCGCTCATAATTCTGGTTAAAACGATAAAACTGTTCGCACCGAATATTGCAAATAAAATGCATGGAACCGCCGCAAAAGGCATACCGAACCAGTTCACAAAAATTTGTGCTCCGCCGTTGTTATAGGACAATTCGGCAATAATCAAATGTAAAATTACATTTACGCAATACGCGATAAGCACCATCCATACCACGTCTAACATGCTGTTCTTCGTGGCAAGATACGGCACGGCGATAATGCCGGTACCGATACTGTTTCCCACAATCATGCTGATGGCTTCGAAGGTGGTAAAATGGGCTTCTGTTTTAATATGGTTTGTGGTTGACATAAGGTACCTCCTGCAGTGTTAACAAAAATTATTTGCACACTTTTCTTTTTGTGTTTAAATTACTGTGCCACTTTGCATAATATTTTATTTTCCTTTAACCATTCGCAACAACACCAGAAACAATAACGTCAATGCATACAACAACGGATTGCAGATCATAAGCGCCGCCACAATTGAAATCATTGTCAGAATCGCAAATGTAACTGTCACGATCAGATGTACCAGCCTCTCATGTTGGAAAAAAACAATCTGTGTCAGGTGTTCCTGCAGAATTGCGTTCCATTGTTCCGGAGAGATATTGTCCGCATTGGCTAAGAGTGAATCTATTTTCTGGCGGTAGGTTATTATTCTTTTCTTCATTTTTACATTCTCTTTCTTATAGTACCTTTATTATACCAATATACCTTTGGAATCACAACGACATATTTAACTGAAGGTAATTGTCCATCAAGATATCTTGTTATTGTAAGTTCCCCAGAAAAAACAAAGGGCAGTGTCTGAACAACATCGCCCTTTGTTTTTTATAATTATACTTCCGAAAGGAATCTGTCAACTGGTTTATGCAGCAGCGTCCACTTCGTCATCCATATATCCGTCATCGGCATTTTCCGAATCATCATCCGAATCATCATCCAAATCATCGTTCCAGTCATCCTCTGTGCTGTCTGTGATAACAACCTTGCATTTCCACACCATACCATGTACTTTTGCTTTGACTGTAACCGTACCGCTGCTATACGGTATCAGTATGCCATCCTCTACCTCGCATATATCGTCATCAGAAGATGTCCATTCCACGTCATGACTGCATCCCTTCAGATCCAGAGAAACCGTATCTTCCACGTCCATCTCCACTGCTGTCTTATTCAGTTCCGGCGTTTCTACTGTCACCTGACAGGATTTCTTCTGCGTTCCCTTCTTTACCGTAATGGTTGCTTTGCCTTTTCCTTTTGCGACCACTTTTCCGGCGGAGACACCAGCCACTGCTGTATTACTGCTGCCCCAGGAAACGATTCCTGCACCACCCTTTACCGTAAGTTTCCTGCTCTGTCCTTTTACAAGCACAATCTTTGTACTGCTGATCGACAGCGGACTTATCTTCGGTCTGGTGTTCTTTTTCTTCGTTGTCTTCTTCGTGGTTGTCGTGGAAGATTTCCGCGTCTGCGAATATCCGCCCGATGAGCCAAAACACTTCTTGCACGGTGTCAGACCGCGTGCCAATGCATTGGAAAGTGTCGTCTGATAAAAATTTCCCCGCCCGCATTTGTGGGTATGGTATTTACTGCCGGTTGGCGTCACATAGACCATTGTCTGTGCCTGTGCCGTTACCATGCCGGCACTGTCACCGACTGGCAAAATCATCATAAAAAATACAAGTGTAAAACTTAGAATTGTTTTTTTGATTGTTTTCATCAATTGCCTCCTTATCTTTTCCTCCGCTTTAAACATGTCTTATATTTTTATCATACGCCTTCTCATTTTCCAGCACAATACTATTTTATCAAATTGACAATTCGCGTTTTGTCAAAAAACATCTTCACGTCCTGCCGCTATCGCCAGAATAAAGCCACTTGTGAATACTCCTTTTGTGGTTTTCTTCGCAGTTAATACATTAAGGGACGCAAGTGGTTTTTTCAATATGTTGTTATTAATTTATGGTGCTGGGCTTCCACCATTATGCCAGAAGCCTCTATTTTATTTCTATTTTTTCCTGATATCCGGTCAGCCGGTCCAGGCGCATTTTTTCTGCCACCGGAAATAACTCTGTATCCGTGATGCGTTCCAGACTTTTTATCCGTTTCTCGGAAATTGTTTCATTCGACTTGCTTTTTTCATAATCCTCAACTGTCATGTGCCAGTAATGAAATTCTCCTGCATAATACTCAGAAATTTTCTGCGCAATCAAAAGCCCCTCCGGATCCAGATCTCCCGCATAATATACCACCGTTCCCGATGCCGCCAGAAGATCTAACGTAACAAGCCCTGCCAATCGCGGCTGCCCGTTCATACACATACAGGAAACCTGCTTTGTGTGCCCTGCGCAAAGGCCTGCAAATACGGACGGATTTTCCACGATATACATTTCATTATCTTTGCAAAATATGCTGTTCCACTTTGAAAGGACTGCAAGCGGAACCTGTACCATATCATCCTCCTGCCAGAACCCTTCCATCCCCGTATGCAAATCACCATCCTTTTTCTGAGCCTTTACATGCGATAACATCACATAATTTGATATATCATCAATAAGGATTCCCTCTGCCAGAAAACATCTTTGCCGGAAAAATGCTGGAAAAATTTCTGATTTCTGTGGGAATACCCTTCTCTGCCGCAATTCCATCGGGATCACCTGATACAAAAAAGTTCCCCAGGAACCTTTTTGATCAAATGCATGTGGATTTCCAGTGATTTCCGTTGCAAAAACAGCAAGATACTTTGTCTCGTTTTTTCTGAATGGAAAACAATTATAGATTTCTGCACCAAGCATCAATGACTGCTCCCACTCATTTAAATTTTTTATATGACCTGCCTTTATCACATCCAGCAGTTCTGACAAGACTTTTTCCACAGGTGTTCCCTGATATTTTTCCTTCCAGTGTTGTAAAAAACGGTCTTTTTTCTGTTCTTCCAACTGTCGTTCTTCTTTTTTACCTACCAGTTTTTCCCGAAAATATAACTCCAGCAAATGCTCTGGTGTCATATTAGAAAACCTGCTGCTTAACAATGCCTGGGAAAAACGCTCCGCTGATACCGTCACACTCTTTTTCCCATGGTAACTCTTTGCAAAAAATCCCTCAAGTCCTTCGACTTCCTCCGCTGTAATTTTTTGTAGCACAACTTTTCCCGAAAAAGATCCATAAGACCGGTACTTTTCCCAAAATCCACGAAAAACTCTGTCCCACACAGGGTTAGATTTAAAATATGCAATACAACTATGCTCCTGCTGTCTGTTCAATCTCTGCCCTCCGTTGTTCTACAGCCTCTTCACTTTCCATAAGTTCTCTGGAATGCCCATTCCACACATAAGGCATCACTGTCACAAATTTTGCATTTTCCGGTCGTATTAACTGGTAGATGGCAAGCGCGTCCAATGTATCACAATTTCCCCAAAGCACCTGTGAATTGATAATAAAATCAAAGGAAAACTCTGTCATGAGACGGAACATGTCACGGATGTTACGGTTATCAACTCCAGCAAATGCCTCATCCAGCGAAACCAGACGCGGTGCATCTGCACGTCCTCCCTGATATTTTGCAACAACTGCGGAAAACAGCGGTACATACATAGACATCGCTTTTTCTCCGCCACTGAAGGTTCCAAATACACTGTTGGTAAGCTCCTTAACACGCTCTCCCTTTTTCTGGGAAAACAGTTGAAATTCAAACCACTTACGATAATCCAACGTCTCTTTCATAACCTGGTAAAACGAAATCATACCGCCACTGTCCGAGGCTCTCCTTCTTGCTTCTTCGACTTTTGAGCGAAAATGTGTGGACAGGCGTGCTGCCTCTTCTTCACTCATTAACCGGTAATCCTTCTTTAACAGTTCTACCAGTTCTTTTGTATCCAGCTGGTTTTCACTCTCTGCCGTCTTGCTGCGCCAGCGAAGGCTCAGCTTTAAGCCACTCGATGTATTCATGCTGCCCATCAGTGCATTCATCTTTTCTACCCATGCATTGGAAGCATTAATTTTGCCGCGGATTTTACGACTGACCGTATTGGCCAGAATATCTTCAAACAACTCACGATCCCCCGCTTTAATCAGATCCTGTAACTGTGCGATATCTTCTTCCAAATGTGCCAAAAGCCGTGAAAACGGAAGCTTTATTCCCTGATAACGCGCTGTGAAATCCTGACGGACAGCCTCGGCTTCTCCCAATGGCCGGTTTTCATCCAGTTCTTTAAATAATTCCCCCTGCATCACCTGATACTCATTTAAAAAGCCCCGGTTTTCGAAATAAATCTGATTCAGACTCGTAATTTACATTTTGCTTTCCAAGCGATTTCGTATCAGCCTCCAGATATTCGCAAATACTGTTTACGTCCGTCTGCATTTCTTCTGGAAACCTGACATAAGCAAGGGCAAATTCTGCCTCGTAACATTTCCCCCTCCAGATACGCTTTTGTTCCAGAATCTGTTTCTGGCTTTCGCCTGCTTCTTCCTGCTTACGCAATGTATCCAGATGCTCCTTTATTCCGGCGCGTTTCTGCAGGCATTGGTTCAGATGCTCTGGATATTCCTTCAGCCATGTAATACAGGCATCCAGCCGATCGGAAACAAATAATCAGTTTAAAAATCAAACGGATTAAAGGCTATCCCCTATTGGCGTAGAGGATAGCCTTTCCGTTTATTTGCGGTTATGTTTATTGTCTATGTATGTCAAGGCTGCAAATACTATAATGGTCTCATAAATTAAGACACTTTTTCGGACAGATTTTAATGAATCTGATATAGCTTTGAATTTATATCAGGTACAAAGACAAAGGAAGCAAAAGAAAGTTCCAAAGAATGTGATACAAAATCAGAGCTAAAGAAAAAGTAAATAAAAGAAACAACATCAGAAAGCTATAAAAAATAAGGGGAGTGTAAGTTACATTCTCCTTATTTTTTTACAAAGGAGTAAAGATTATGTGTGAACATTTTGACAAAGATTATGATGATGACTATGAAGAAGACGAAAATTTAGATGATGACTGTGAGATGGAAAAAAGAAAGTTATATGATGAAGAAGATGATGACATCATATTTTTCTTTTCACCAGAATACGGCTATGCAGAAGACGAGGAGGATTGTGATGAGGATAATAACTTATAGCACGAAAATAAACAGAGAGAATAACCTTACAGAACTTGTAAAAGAAAAAGCGTATAATTATAAAACAGAAAATAAGCACTTAGACTGTGCAGAAAAAATCGCAAGTATGATTTGTGATTTGTTTGAACTTCACACGGCCGCAGAGGAATATGTCTATCTTTTATCATTAGATACAAAATGCAGGATTCTTGGCATATTTGAAGTGGGGCATGGAACAGTTAATGCCTGTCTTTTACATACAAGGAAGATTATGATTAGAAATCTTCTTTGTGGAGCAGGAACATTTATTGTAGTTCATAACCACCCATCAGGAGAAGTATCTGTTTCAAAAGAAGACATAAGCACTACAAAGCGATTATTTGAAGCTGGAAGGCTTATAGGAATAGAACTTCTTGACCACATCATTATTGGAAGAAAATGGTGACAGTTACGGATATGCCTATTACAGCATGAAGGAGCAGGGGCTTTTAACAACTGTATAAAAGTGATAAACAGGGAACTTACTGTTAAAGTAAAAAATAAGAGACTTGATTTCTCAAGCCTCTTATTGTATAATCATCTCAGAAAGGTTATCGGATGCGTTATCCGATTGCCCTCAGTAATTTAAATGTATTTAAGAAATAGCATCCAACTTTCTCAGGGCGGGATGCTATTTCTTTTTGTTATGATTATCTATGTAAGATAGTGCCGCAAAAATTACCAGCAACAAAGTTAAAACCTCCATTGTGTTCATGGGCATCACCCTCTTTCGTAAAACTAGAGGGCATCAAAAGAACGCATCCGCTTCTTTCTATGAAGTTATACAAAAAATATTCTAGCATAAATCTGTAGAGGTGTCTATTTGAAACTGACAAAATCCCTGTTACATTTTATTAGAAAAAGAAATACTTTGCATATATGAAGGAAAGAGAATATTTTTCTTTGGATTATATTTGTAATTAAGAGTAGGTGGTTAGCTTACTCGATTCACATATTTCGTGGAAAATTTCCACCATATACGAGCAATTTGGTAAATAGTCAAGAAGTATTTTGGTAAGCGCATAGTTTTAGGGCGTACCCTATAAATGAAATCTGACACCCCACGCTAGGATGCCAGACATGCGAGTATTTCACTACATTTTATTTACAAGTTTCCTGAGCCAATTTACTCCACGGGGCAAATTGTTCCAATTCCCCGTCTGACATTTCAGCACCAGGACGATGCTCCAGAAGGAAGCTCAGATATTTAAGTGGATCAAGTTCATTGGCTTTTGCCGTTTCTATCATAGAATAGATTTTCATACTGGCATCTGCCCCGGCTGGTGTATCACAGAAAAGCCAGTTCTTACGGCCAACTACCAATGGTCGAATGCTGTTCTCACTGAGATTATTACTCAGGCTGCATGCACCATCTTTCAGATAGTTCATCATGAACGGACGGCAGCCATTGGAATAGTTGATTGCCTTGATCAGCCTGTCTCCGGATTCCGGATGCAGCTGGTCAAGCCATGACAAAAAAGCCTCTATGACAGTTTTTTGATCCTTCAGGCGGCGATTATAAATCTGTTTGAGCGATAATCCTTTTTCTCGATAAGACCGTTCATACTCAAACAGCTTATTACAGTATAGGAATCCCTGGACTGCCGGATGTGTATAATCCTTTTCGTGGCCTTTGGGTATTGCCCGCAGCCAATAGCGCCGTATGTGAGCCCAGCAACAACAACGCTGTGCCTCCGGCACTTTGTTGTATCCTTTATAACCATCAACCATTAGATAGTATCCGGGATCTGCACCTGCAAGAAAAGCAGCGGCATGACTGCCGGCTCTGGTCGGAGTGTAATTATAAAGGATGATAGGAATCCCACCATTGTCACCAGTTCGTACCAGCCAGACATAAGATTTACTCTGTGGTCTGCGGCCTTCTTCCTTTAATACCTGGATCGGAGTCTCATCTGCCATCAGATATCTGCGTTTCAACAGTTTCCGGTGCAGATATTCATACATTGGCAGAAAGTAATTCTCTGCGCAGTAGATGATCCAACTGGCCATGGTCGTACGGCTGATCTTTACCCCAAGGTGTTCAAAGTCCTTCTCCTGACGGTATAAGGGCATGGACATGACATATTTATAATACATCACATGTGCTGCAAGACCGGACGGTGCATAACTCCCCGGGATCAGTGCAGGAGTTCCTTCGTCCTTGATGAACCGGGGATCTTCCGTTTCCTTGCATTGTGGACACTCATAGGTAGTCGCATAATAATCAATACGCTCCAGCTTTGGCTCTGTATAACGCAGTTCTGTCCGGATGGGTTCGTGTCCGATAGGAATCATCATTGTTCCACAAACATCACACGTTTTCTGTTCTTCCGTAAGAGTATCTACATAAACATTCTCTGTCGGAAGATCAGCAAAGACCTCATCATAAGCAGCTTTCGATTTACGGGCCTTCTTGTCTGCTTTTACCTCAATGTATTCCACCTCAAGGGGCACCGGTTCCGGTTCATCCTCCGTCTGCAGGTGGAACAGATCCAGCTGTCCCGGGAGCTGTTCATGCCGGATCTCACTGGTGGAGCCAAAAAGTCTGGTCTTCAGGTAGTCCAACTGTGCCTGAAGGTTAGCGATCAGTTGATCCTTTTCGCTGTCTTTGGCATCACGTTCCTGCAGCATTTTCTGCAGGGAACGGATAAGCTCGTTCTGAGTGCTGATTGTATTATTCAGTTGTGAAATCGTATCCTTAAGCTCTAAGAGCTGGATATCTCTTACTCCTGAAGGCATTGTTTTTTCGCTCCTTTTCTATGGTTCAATTATACCATGAAACAAGCAAAAAATCCAAAAAAATCAAGCATTTCCAATACTTTTTATCGCCTTTGGCTGCTCAATTTCAAGACCTGACATAAGCCAGTCAAACTGCCTCCATGTAATGGGTTTTACCTCATTACGGTTGCGCGGCCAACGGTATTTTCCTACGTTGGCATCAAGTCGCTTATATAAAAGTACAAATCCTTCACGTTCATGAAGAAGCACTTTTATTCGATCACTACGTCTGCCACAGAAGAGATAGATTGCATTTGGCCTGGAAGGGTTCATATTCAGCTGGTCTTTTACGACAGCGCATAATCCATCAATGGACTTGCGCATATCTGTATAACCACAGATCACATAAATCCCGTCTGCGACAGTGATGTCTCCTAACATGTCCCTGTCACAGCTTTAAGGATCTGTGACAGCAGCTTCGGGTCAACATCATTTGAAATTTTTATTGAAACAGTCCCAAGCATGACCTCGATGGCGGGGCAGGGTTCTTCCAGCGGAAGCATTGTGCTTTCGACAGTTGGAATGCCCGGGTTTTGATGATCAGGTATCACCTCAAGTTTTACAACATCCGGTTTAAGGGCTGGCTTATAATCGCCGCGTCCTGTGGCAGGGGGGATATCATAACAAGCTTTTTTTCTCAGTCTTTTAACCCAGTTGTAAAAGGTGCCGGGATTGATGTTATGTTCTGTACACCATTGGTAGTCACTAAGACCGCTGCTGCGGCATTCCATGATAAGTTGATATTGTTCGTCTGCTGTGCGTCTTTGCGTTTTCATACAGGAACCTCCATAGTTATAGTAAAACGCTCGCATTTATAGTATCTAGCGCCGATACTGTAGTAAAATGCTGGCATCTATCATCTATAATTATGGCAAATTTTGTGATGATTTTAAATCCACCTTGAAACTAGGCGCTTACGACATATCCGGTTCCTGCGACTGCGATATTTATAGGTTCCTGAATTTTTCTTTCCCTCTTGGTATCCTCTGTAAATACATCAACCGGATCAAATTCGAGGATTTCTCCTAATTTCTCTAGTTGTGGAATAGAAGGAAGGAAGTCTTCTTTCTCGATGCGGGAGATCAGCGAGCGATTGATTCCGGTCGCATTGGCAAGTGCCTGCTGGGTTAAGGAGAGGCGCTTGCGGTTTGTGGTTATGAGTTGTGCAAGAAGTTTAGTAGATAATTTTCTCATGATGATCCTTTCTGTGAGTTTGGCATTATAAGGAAAAATAATTAGAAGTTATTTTCAATAACAAAATATAAAGAATTTAATTATATTATATCGCCTGTACGCTACAATTACAATGCGATGTTATTGAAAAAAGAAAATATAAAAAGAAATGTAATGTGATATAGATGTGGTTGCACGAACGGATGTTCTTTGATATTATAAAAGTAGATGCTTGGAAGAATCTGTTGACTGATTGTATAAAGGGAGAAATATGGAACAAATAAAGGAATATGAGACGGGAAATAATTTAGAAAATAAAATATATATGATTGACAGTAATATATTGTTAGCAATGAGTCAATTTTATTATAAGGGGAAATGTGACAGAGGGAATGAAGTTACAGAGAACGTAAAAAAATTTATTTTGAAGGCAAGAAATTATGGAGTACTTAATAATTTTGCTATCACGGAAGTTTGTTACGACTATGCACGCAATGTTTTGAACTCAGATCAAATGAATAAAATCATGATAGCGTATGATAGCTTAGTGATGAAAATGTCGGAAAATGAAATATTGAATCATTGCGGAACTTCTATACCTTTGGCAGAAAGAAATTTGCCAAGGACATATACATTTAAGAGTATATTTGATTGTAGATTACCAAATTACTTTTTTGGGAAAAATACGGAAATGTTGGGGACATTTTATGGTGTTTATTTGTATTTCCTTAAAATTTATAGTTTATACTTTAAACATATTTCTCCGATGCAAAAGATTGACAATCTATTTGATTTTATGACTGAAGAAATAGATATATTTCTTGGCTATGAGTTTTATTTGGCTGTATTATTATTCCTAGGACAACAGGAAGAACGCGGAATAGCAGCAGGAGTTTTTAAACCTATGCAAAATCCTACGTTAGATCATATTTTAAATGCTGTTATTGATATATTTCAGTATAGAATGACTTGTGTTATGACTGATTTATCCAATGAAATGAAGATGCCAATAAATCACATTTTTGTGACAATGGATAAGCCATTGCAAAATTATATAGAACATAATGAGACGTATGGTATGGTTATGTCAGAAAATATGATAACTCCAATTAATCATTTTAATGTATCTATTGGCACTCGTTATGTGGAGTGTTGGAATGACTTTTATGAAAAAAGATATTTGCCATGCCTTGAAAAGAGATACATAAAATCTCATACAGAACTGATAAGTGAAGATCAGAGAAAGAGGGTTACAAATGTTATTGCAGAGAATATTTGTAAGTATGAGAAAGAAGTATTTGGAATTGATTAAATAAGTCGTTAAAGTGCCGCTGGGGTTGAAAACATTATAATTTATATTTTGGAACTAAATAATGAGGATATACATATGAAAATTAGGTATAGAATAAAAGAAGCATTGCAATTTCTAACATTTGCATTTTATCCAAAAATAACATTGATTGCCTGTGCAGTTTTTTCAGTGATCGTTGTTGCTATACTTGGAATCGTGATGATGTTGATTCCTAAGGATGCTGACAGTTATAATATGGTATTTGCATTGACTACAGGTGCAGCAGCTTCTTTTTTTGTTACATTTGTTGTGGAGTTAGCCAATAATTACAGACATAATAAGTTGGCGTGGTATGAGTTGCAGGAATATTACTTGACGATTATGAACTATGAGAGTTATAAGCAGATTATGATGCAACGAACTCCGCATCAGAGAGCAGAAAATAAAGCATACGAAGAATTTGTTGCAGCTGGAGGTATAGAGGAGAAAGAGGCACCGAAGGATATTATACAAATAACATAGGACACTTTATGCGAGTGCAATATAAATTAAAAAAAGAAGAAAAAGAATTTGTTTTACAAATTTATCAACCAAACATAGAAATAGAAGAACGAAAAGAATACCCTGATAGCTTCCTAAAAAATTTGACGAAGCATTCAGAAGAAAAACAGACGTTTATTTGCTTCAACAATATAAAGCTGAAGAAATTCAAAAGAAAATAGAGCAGAAGTTAGAACAGATTTCTAATGAACGAGAAGAATTATTGAAAGAGGCATGGAGTATAGCTTATAAATTATGTGATGATAAGGAAAAACAAAAAAGTAATATGGTTAGCTGATTAAATAAAAGACTTTAATATAGTGATTTTTATATATAAAATAGACAAATCATACCAAGGGGATAAAATGTTGGAAAAGAAAAATATATTTATGTTATTGCTTTTAACTGCATTGTTTTATTTACTCAATATTCCATCACGTGTATTTGAGTGGTTCTTTCTGTTCTTTTCACTTGCTCTTATTTTAGTTTATCGTATGGAAAAGAACATGTATTTTCACAAAGTTCTACTGTTTTGGTGCGGTGGAACTTTGTTTGCTTTTGGGGTGGGAAAGTTTATTGCAATCCGGCAGCTTCCAGAATTTACAATGGAAAAATTGTTGCTTGGCATATGTATGGTACTTATCTTGGGAGTGGATTTTGTTTTTCTGCTGAGATACGACAGGTCAGAGACGAGACAGAAAGAAAACGTGAAGGAAAATCTGTTTCGGGAACGAACTTATGATTTGGAGCGTCTCTGTAGTTTTATTCAGGCGGTTCCGATTGTTGGCATGGATGCGCCCTGGGGAGATGGAAAGAGTTTTCTGGTTAACATGATCTATCAGGATGAGGCGATGAAGAAACGCTTTACGTTTATTCAAATTGATTTGCTCACCTGTGATCTGAACGAGATTGAAAGTATCCTATTAGGAGAGATTGAACGCGTTTTGCAGAATAATGGAATTTATTCGTTTCATGGAAGAAAAACGGGAAAGCTTTTTAAAGATTTTTCGCTTTCAAATGTGTTTTGTAACGTTTTGCAGGAGGAAGGGGAAGGAGTTTCTTCTACTTTTATTGGGTTTGAGAAAGATGTCAGACGTTTGGACAAGGATATCTTAATTGTGTTTGAGGATATCGATCGAATCAAGGATCCGGATGTTGTACGTAAGATTTTTGCTATTGCAGAGAAGTTGGCTGGAGATAAGATACATATTTTATACCAGTATGAGTTTTCAAATTTGCCCTGGAATAAGGCGTTTTTGGAAAAATATATTCCTTATGAGGTTGCGGTGACGGAACTTTCATTTGAGAGAATTATTGTTGCTTTATGGAAGAAGTGTGGAATGCAGCGGGTTACAGGACTGAAAATTGAAGATGTGAAGTATATTATGACAGCTTCTGTGTCTAATGTGATTTTAACGGATATCCATGAGTTAAAAAAGTATGCTCTTGTGCTGAGACCGCAGAGAATTGCAATTCGCAATGTAGAACTGTATCTTAATGAATTTGTGCTGATATATAAAATGAATGAACGTTACCGGCAGAAGGAAAATGCAAAGTGGTTGGCAATGATCCTTTTTATTAAGCATTTTCTATATGAACAGATGGAACAGATCAAAATGGGAAAACTTCTTTCAGAATCGTTATTGTTGACTTACAAGAATGAGACATTTGATGTGGAAACATTGATCGGAAGATACCATGCACATATTTACTCGGAAAATGAGTGTATACAGATTGTTGAGGATCCGGTTAATAATCCCGTTATTTGGATATTTGCTGTGCTGCGATATGATTTTTCAATTCCGAAAGCGGACAGAAACGATCCAAGATGGTTTGCAAACGAATCAGATGGTGTTATGCGAAGAATGCAACATAATGAGCAAGTGAATCGTTTCTTGTGGAATATTAAGGGAAATGGCAATTCGGAATATACCGATATGGAATGGCTTGCAAAGGAAATTTGTGAAACGGTTTTAAATAAAGTAGGAAATCCCCGAAAGAAAGCTTGGGATAAAATCTGGAAAGATGCATTTCAAATGGAAAATGAAAAGAATAACGGTACGGTGCAGTTGTTTGGAGAGACTGCGATGCTTTCTGCCTTTAAGGCTTTGTATGTAACCGGAATTTCAACAGAAAATTGGATCCGGATGATAAAGTTTTATTTTGTGCAGGAGGAAGCACAAGCCATCACCGTAGATATGATCGAAAACCTTAACTTTGTGTCACTGATGAACAAAGATGTTCTGATTGCCGTGGCAAGGGGATTTGTACAATGTAAAGTGGTGGGAAATATGAATGAACAGAAAGCTTTTGCGCGGTTCTTAAAAAATTATTTACAGGCAATCTGGGGGTTGGGATATGCCAGAAGAAGAGGAGACTGGTATATTGCCGGTATGTATTCGGAAGAACTGTTACAGAAAAAAGAGTTTGTTGTGGAGGTTCTTGCGGATTATAGGCGTGCGCTGCAAGATGGAGAGCAGAGTGCATTATTTGCGCAAATGAAAGAGGAATTTGAGCTTTTGGTGCAGTTTGTGGATAAGTTATCAGAGATTATCCGGCATAACAGAAATCTAAAGGCAAGGGAGATGCAATGGAAGAAGGGGGAGACAAGAACTGTTTATGAACACGATGATCTGTTTCGAAAATTAAAAGAAGAAGCTTCAAATATCGATCCGGCAAATGAAGCGGAGAGAGAAGCTTTTATCAAAGAACTTGAGCAGTTGTATCGTGAAGGCAAACTAAATCCAGAAGAGTATCGGATTATAGAGGAATTGCTGCTGAAGAAAGGATGAATGAAGTAAAAGCTTGCATTTGAAATAAAAAAGAAGTACACTCAATTAAGTACACAAAAATAAGAATTGGAGAAATTACAAATGGAAAATCAGGTAAGGGAGATTTCACTTCGCCAGTTATTCTGGAAAGTGATGATGGGATGGAAGTTATGGATTTTATGTGCGGTGTTGTTTGCAATTTTACTTCCGGGAGTGAAGTATGCAAAGGACGTGCGGGCATATCATGTGGCACAGCAGCCGAAGGATGAGAAGCAGGAACCGACAGTTGTTCTTACGGATGACGAGCAGCAGCAGATCGATGATGTAAAGAGTTTAAATCTCTTAATTGAAAAAAACAGCAATTATATGCAGAATTCGATTTTGATGAACATTGATCCCTATCAGGAGCACAGAATGGAATTACAGTATTACATAGATTCTGATTTTGTGATGAATTACACGAAGGACAGCAAGAAAGATTATACATCCGCGATTGCGAATGCCTATGTGGATTATGCCAATAACGGCGTGGATCAGAAAACGATATGGAAAGATGTTTCTGCAAAGTCGGAAGATAAGTATTTGGAAGAACTTGTGTCTGCATACAGTAACACAGATAATACATTTTCTGTGATTATTAAGTATACAGATAAAAAGGGGCTGGAAAGTGCGGCAAAGCAGATACAGAATGAATTGGAAAAGAAGCAGCCGGAATTCAGTAAGCGTATAGGCGGACATAAGCTGGTATTGGTATCCGAAAATTATCAGGTATGTACCGATTCGGATCTTGCAACTTCTCAGGGGGATGTTTCGAATCTGATCAAATCCTACAGGGATCAGATTACTAATCTTAAGTCTGCTATGTCAGAGGATCAGTTGAGTGAACTGGAGCGAGAGGAAAATTTGGAGTCGGATGACAAGGAAGAGTCTGCAGCGGTACAGGTTGCTGCTCCGGCTTTGAGCAAGAAATATGTGGTACTTGGTTTTGTGATGGGAGTATTTCTTGCCGCATTGTATTTGGTTTGTATTGCTGTATTATCAAACAAGCTGCAGGCAGCAGAGGAATTGGTGCGATACTATAAGATGCGTCAGTTTGGTATTATCACCAGGGAGCAGCGAACAAAGGGAATTACTGGATTTTTACTGCGCATCAAGTATCGGAATCAGAAGATGCTTTCTTCGGAGGCATCCCTGCAGATGGCTTCTTCAAATATTGAACTTTATTGTAAGAATGAAGGAATTACAAAGCTTTTCCTGACAGGTTCAGAGATTGAGCGAATGAAGAAAGAATGGATCACAAAGCTGACCGAACATCTGAAAGCAAGTGGTATTCAGGTGGTATATGGGGAGAATATCTGTTATGATTCTGCAGCGATGCGTGAAGCTTCGGAAGCTGGTCATGTCGTGTTAGTGGAGATTACGGATACATCGATCTATCAGGAGATTGAAAAGGAACTTCGCATGTTAAAAGACTGGAATGTTGATGTCATTGGATGTGTAGGAGTGGAATAAAGAACAATGGGAAAATATTTTGGAACAGACGGTTTTCGCGGTGAGGCAAACAAAGTACTGACCGCGGATCATGCATATAAAATTGGACGTTACCTGGGCTGGTATTACAATCAGAATCACAGGGGACGGATCATTATCGGAAAGGACACACGTCGCAGCAGCTACATGTTTGAGTATGCGCTGGTTGCCGGTATTACGGCATCCGGGGCAGATGCATTCTTGCTGCATGTTACCACTACGCCAAGTGTGGCATATGTAGTCCGTACAGAAAATTTCGACTGTGGCATTATGGTTTCTGCCAGCCACAATCCGTATTATGACAATGGAATCAAGGTCATGGATGGAAACGGACACAAGATTTCCGCAGAAGTGGAAGCTGCACTGGAGAAATACATAGATGGTGAGATGGGAGAACTGCCTTTTGCATTGCGTGACAAGGTTGGTGTGGCGCGGGATTATGCGATCGGACGGAACCGTTACATCGGCTATCTGATTTCTCTGGCTACCAGATCTTACGATGGGATGCGCGTGGGGCTGGATTGTTCCAACGGAAGTACGTTTAATATTGCAAAGAGTGTGTTTGATGCGCTTGGTGCCAAAACATATGTGGTTGGCAATGAGCCGGACGGTACCAACATCAATATGGGATGTGGATCGACACATATCGAAAATCTGCAGAGACTTGTCCGGGAGAAGAATCTGGATTGCGGATTTGCGTTTGACGGAGATGCTGACCGGTGTATTGCCGTGGATGAGAACGGCATGGAAGTACACGGGGATTATATCCTGTATGTCTGTGGGAAGTATCTGAAGGAATGTGGCCGCCTGCAGAATAATACGGTGGTTGCCACGATCATGTCCAACATGGGATTGTTCAAAGCAATGAAGCGCGAGGGCATCGAGGTATGTGTGACCACGGTTGGCGATAAGTACGTCAATGAGGCGATGGTTGCCAACGGATATGTGCTCGGCGGAGAGCAGTCCGGACATATCATTTTCAGTAAGCATGCGACGACCGGAGATGGAATCCTCACGGCATTGATGCTGATGGAGGTGATTCTGGAGAAGAAGCAGAGCCTCGGCACGCTGTGCAAGGGGATGCAGATGTACCCGCAGCTTTTGAAGAATGTGAGGGTTGAGGACAAGGCTGCGGTTACCGGCAATGCGCGTGTGCAGGTGGAAAAGGATCGGATCAGCACCGCTTTGGGTGAGGATGGAAGAATCCTTCTGCGTGAGAGCGGTACGGAGCCGGTGATCCGTGTGATGGTTGAGGCACAGAGTGATGAGTTGTGTGCGAAGTATGTGGATGAGATGGTGCAGGTGATCCGGGAGGAAGGGCTTGCGGTGGAGTAGAATGGAGTAGAATAGTGAGATGGTAAGGGAAGCCGGCGCTGGTGCGCCGGCTTGTTTGTTATATGTTTTTCTTGTTATGTTATGCTTTTCGAGGAATTGAAACGCGAATTGTCATTTATATGTAAACGCACCATAGTGGGTGTGGCTTTTTGATTAGCCGCTCCGAAGAGCGGCGGCGTTGGTTACCAAATTATTTTCTGCATTCTGCTGGCAGCTTATCTGACCAAGGGAGCAGATCTTCACAGAAACTAGTATCATGGTCATCCATGTGCTTTGGTATCTCTGTTAAAAGATATTCGAAATAATGGTAAGGCTTTAGGTTGTTTGCCTTTGCTGTTTCAGCAATGCTATAGATGATGGCACTGGCTTCTGCGCCCGCAATGGTATCAATCATAACCCAGTTTTTCTTTCCAACACAAAAAGGTCGGATTGCCTGTTCCGCGGAATTATTATCCATCGGCACTTCGCCATCTTCAAGGAAGGTTTTTAAATACTTTTCCTGATTCAGAGAGTAGGTAAGCCCTTTTGCAGTCTTGCTCTTAGGCGTTACAGATAATAGATTCTGTTTTGCCCACGTAAAATAAGCATCAACCAGCGGTTTCACGGTTAACTGACGATGTTTTAGACGTTCTTCTATAGTCATTGATGCAAGTTTGTTTTCTTCGCGATAGATTGCCTGGATCTGCTTTAACGCCAGATATGCGAGAGAACTTTTTTGCCTGTCCTTTGGCAAAGCCTTAACTGCTTCGTCAAATCGGCGTCTTGCATGTGTCCAGCAGCCAGCAATCCGTAAGTCTTCACGTTCTTTTTCAATGGTGTGATAGACCTGATATCCATCCGTTACGCAGACCCCTTTGAAATCTTTTAGAAATGCTCTTGGATGGCTTGCATTACGGGATGGTTGATACTCGTACAAAACGATCTGTTTATCCGGATACATCTTGCCGGTTCGATACACCCACATGTAATGCTTACTTCCCTTAGTTCGGTTCTCTTTTGAGACCAGAACTGGAGTTTCATCTGCCTGGAGCACATGATAGTTATATATTTTTTCATGCAGATAATCATAAAAGACGGAAAGATATCTTTCGGCACAAAGTATGGTCCAGTGCGCCATATCGGCACGGTCAATGTTCAGCCCCATTCGCCGGAATTCCTGTTCCTGACGATAAAGCGGCTCAGCATTTACATACTTGGCATTCCAGATGCCTGCAAGAAGCGTCGGTGATACCAGGCTGTTTCTCAACAAATAAGTCGGATGGTTTGCTTTTTTGAAGTGGTTATCTTTCTTAGATTTGTAAACGCCTACATGGTGCTCCTCAATTTCTACTTTCATAGGAGTGAATCGATAGCGATTGTAGATTTCATCTTCAAGCTGATACCAGCCGTCTTCGCCGAATTCAGAGATAAGTTCTTCTTCTGTCATCTTATGTTCTACAGGAATAACCGGAAGCCCCTGGATATCGGCAGCCCGCTTTCCTTTGGCTTTCCTGCCTCTTGGTTTTGTCGTTTCATTGTCTTCATACTCTGCAAGGCTGTCAATAGCCTCTGCTTCGTTGAAATAAATAATGTTACCATCCACTTCTAAGAAACTGATCTGATTTTCAGTTCCCAGTTTCTCGGAAGATTTACCAAAACGGTTGTTGTTCAAAACAGCGGCCTGTTCCAACAATAACTGAAGTTTCTGATCAATGTCACGAAGTTGCGACTGCTGTACAAGAAACAGCTGAACAAGCGTAGTCTTATCGAAATTATTCAGTTGTTCTTCTGTGTATTCCATCGCCATAATGAACCTCTTTTCTATGAGGTTCATTATAGCGCATATGGTCTTAAATAGCGAATACCTCTTATTTCAGAGTTCGGCATAATGCCTAATGGTTGTCTGCTTCCACAAGGAGCTTATGCCCGACATAACACTGGTGCCTTTTGAAAATGATAGATATAAATTGCAACTACATAAAACCGCAATAACTCGCTTACAATACAGGTTTTTGGTCTTACAGATGGTGGAAAACACCGTGATTATACGGTCGTTTTTCATGGCACAAAATTCTACCTTTTGCACAATCAATCATCATGACATATGTTCTGGAGGCTTGACTTCCTGAACTGCTTTCTTTGGAGTAATGGTTAAGCCCTCCATTAGCCAGCGGAATTGTTGACTGGTTATAGCCCGGACTTCTGCTTCGTTTCTGGGCCATACAAATTTTCCCTGCTCAAGGCGTTTGTATAAGAGGAGAAAACCATCCTTCTCCCAGACAAGACCTTTGATGCGGTCTGCCTTGCGACCGCAGAAGAGATAGAGAGTATCCGGAACAAATGGACTGTTATCTGTCTTTGCATCAATGATTGATGCCAGAGTATCTATACCAGATCTTAGATCCGTATATCCGCAAACGATATAAACCTGTTTGAAGCACGTAGCATCATTCAACATGGGCAAGCACCCCAAGTACCTTAGCCAGTAGCGTCTCTGAAGTTGCTTCCGTTACGCGAAGTGTCACTCCATGGGCATATAACTCAAGATAAGAAGTATTATTCGACGATACAGTTGAAACACTTGTTGATTCTTCCATTAGTTCTAACGGAACAGGAACCACTGCATGTTCCGATTCCTCTGATGGTAATGCATCAAGGCAGGCGATTCTGACTTGTTTCATGCGATAATAGTAGTTGGTCTTTGTGATAGAATTAAGCTCGCACCATTCATCAACGGACATGCCCGCAGGGCGATTCTTACAATCGTGAACCATTCTGGCTCACTCGTTAAGACGACACTTGCGTGCAACCAATGCTGTTTGAGATTTCATAGACTTCCTCCATCTGTCGCGAAAGTTTAGCCTAAACTTTTAAGACTACACTTTTTTGACCGTCTTAATATTTTAGTCTATTTTCCCAAATTTGCCGCCAGTATTCTATGTATGGACTATGGAGCGTTTACGTTTGTTATCTTGTTATGTTATGTTTTTGTGGAATTGAAACGCGAATTGTCATTTATATAAAAATCACTTGATAAAGGATATGAGTAATAGTATTATGTAAATGTAATATAGTTTAAAAAGTTTTTGTTGAATATTCTGGTTTCGAAGTCCGTACGGTCCGGTGATAAGGAAGCCAATTGGCAATTATGCAAGATACAAGAAATTTCACCAATGCAAAGCCGGCTTGCGTTCAACAAAGTGGCTCTGGACTTGATACTTGCTCAATTTCTTATGAATTGTAATCAAGCTAATCAATGGTGGTTTCTGTTCTGGAATACCTGTTTTCATATTATTGGAATCATGGTTTTTTAAGGCAAGAATTTTCATTTATAGAAACAGAATGAATAAGGTGGAAACAATTAAGAGTCATATAGTCAAAGAAAAAGATTTATATTAAATGGGCTGATTGGAAGAACAGGGACAGGATATGCAACTGTTTCTAACATTTTAGCAAAGGAAAGTATTGTAGATTTTAATGGTAGCTGAGGTTCAACATGCACACTTGGTAAAATCATTGACAAGATATAGAATACGGTTGTCACCGTAGTGTGCCGTCGACTCAAGATCAATGTTGCTGTTTTTTCTTAAAATCTGATACCATGATGACCACCATCAATTATCATCGTAGAAGTACTATGAGTAAAAACATTTTGGCGACATTTAACTGATAAACAATTCAGATAAAGGTAGCGACAATACATTCTAGACAAGTAGTCAAGGCTACAGGAAAAATTAAAAGTCTATAGTATTTGAAGTGTATTGAACCACGATATTAAAAGAAAGGAAATGTGTGATAATTACCATACAAGAGAGTATAAATGGATAAAACATCATTGAATCCTGATATTAGAATGGAACTGACAGATAAGGAAGCTGTATTGGAGTTTATTAAAAAGCAAGAGAAAAAGTGGATATATATTAAGTTTAATTGTTGGGGGAGTCATAGTATAAGTGGCGTATATACTAAGATGAAAATTAGGAGTATCGAGGAAAATGATTTGGTGTATATTTATGGTGAAGAAGACCAAGATAGACTTACAATCGCATGGGATGAAGTGATACAAATGGAAATGACTCCTAGTAAAGATGAAGTATTAATTAGAATTCCTCATATAGATGTATATATTAAAAAGTATCAATCTATAACAAGTGTAATTACTGAGTTGCCAATGATTAATAAGCACATGATCATGACGGAGGGAAAAACGGATTGGAAAATTTTAAAAGCGGCATTGAGATACTTTCAATCTCATGGCAAATATTTAGATCTTGATGTGAATTTTGTGGAACTGGAGAAAAATGATTTAGGGGGAGGATATAGAGTCCTTCAAAAAGTAAGGGATTATAATGCTATTTTCCCTAATGAAAAATTGCGTATTTTCATATTTGATGCGGATGTTGAACAAGTAAATCGTGAACATGAAGGAAGTGAAAATGGGTATAAATCATGGGGAAATAATGTGTATTCGTTTATTTTGCCGGTTCCGGAATCGCGAAAAGCAACTCCATTAATAAGTATAGAAAACTATTTTAGTGATAGTGATATAAAAACTATGGATGAAAATGGGAGAAGACTTTTTATAAAAGGAGAATTTGGAGAAAATGGTCGGCTAAAAGATGACAGAGAGATTATTACAAGCAAAGTAAAAAAAACCCAACCAGAAAATCTTATTATAGATGATATGGTATTTCGAAATAAAGATTTAGATATAACGAGAGAAAATGTAGTAAAAAAAGCCATGTTGAATGGTTATTCGTGTATAGCACTCTCTAAGAACTGTTTTGCAGATAATATTTTAAAAAGAAAAGGAAAATTTGCAAATGTAAATTTTGAAAATTTTACATTGATTTTTGATGTGATAGAGAGTATTTTTAGGAAATATAATATAGGTGATGTTTTAGAGGAAGAAATAAGTCATGGAATATATTTGCAACAAGCGGCTGATGGATTTGAAAATCTGTCTATTGGCATTGGGTTGCCGAATACAATTGCACACAAATTGAAAACATCAGGAATAATGCAAACAGAGATTGAGTGCTGTACAAGCAATTTAAAAATAAAAATAGGCATGGAACTAGAATCCGGGGAATATTGTTGGGTAGAGGTTCCAGTGGTTTATTCGGAAAAAATAATTGGTTTTATGAAAAGAAAAGTAGAGAGTACATATAACCGCATATATTTGCGGATACTGGACGAAGAGAGAAAACAAGTTAGATCATGTGAGTTGCTTAAGGGAGAAGATGCAACGATTACTATTCTATGTGCTCTACGAAAAATTGAAGGAATGAAAATGTAAAAACTTTTTACGGTGAAGAAGAAAAATTATTTATGTAAAAGACTATTGAGTGCAACAGTTTATTAGAATAATATGATCGGAAAATTAATTTATATAGATCTTTTGTTCGTGAAACAGAACATCTAATTACTTAAATTTTAGAATTTAATAGGATTAATTGCGATGCAATAGCTTCTCGAACCAAAAGTAGAAAAGGTCTATTCCAAAAATTGAGTGAAAACATGAAAATATATGAATTTATCGGAGATGGCAGATATTGCAGGTATTGCAGGTATACAAATAATTACATACTGGATATTCTTGTGCGATGAAATCGCACTTCCGGAAATTTGAAAATCATTATATGTGAGTGTACTAGCGTAATGTTTTGCCTAAGCCATAAAACTCACGTATCGAGATGCCATGTTTGGCATTAATGCTTGTGATGTCAATGCAATAACTATCATGAGAAATGCGGTCAATAATTACATTTGCCAGACTGGCTGTAGACCATCACGCAACAAATATATAGGCTTTGATGATTTTTCTGGTATCAGGGTCAATGATTGTTGCAGGATCATCTGCCAAATCTGCTTCAATCCGTTTCCCAGGTTTACGGTTAATTACATGATGGTAAATCGTTTCTGCTTACCCTGTTGGATGTGATAGCAGAGCTGGGAATACATGAACGGTTCTTCGCCATTTGCATGGCAATCCTCCATGCATTCTGTCCACAAGAGCTTCTTATCGACCTCGTTACGGAGTTGTTCCTTGTGGATGTAATAAGCGTAGTTAGGCATACGCTTGTTAGGCGAGAATTTGTTCTCTTTTGAGAATATGAGTTTTGGAGCTTAGTGTCTGTCGTTGATTCATCAAGTGACCATGAAAGGTTTAATTCTCTAGCATGTTTTTAAACTTTGACAACGGCTTTTTGTGTGATACCACAGCTACCGTAGTTTTGCGTTGGAAAAAACAAGCCTATAAGCTGGATGAATTCTCAGTACCTAGTCATATGAGGGATCTTTTTATAATTATTTACACCGACAACTAGTGCATAGATTGATTATAAGGCTTTTAAATATAAAGTGATTTTCAATAAAACGGATTAGTGATTTTCATAGATTGGACAGTGATAGAATTTAGTCCAGATTATTCAATTTATTTTATTAGGAAATCAACTATTGAAAGAACAAATGTTCTTTGGCGCTATAAGCATAAGATTACGGAAGTAGTTTCTATAGAAGATTATACATAATGGAGAAGAACTGTGGGAAAGAACGAAAAATATTTTATAAAAGATGAAGCATTAAAGACATCTGATGAAGATTATTTTGGTCATATAGATTTGGCAAATAATATTCATCGGATGATTGTCCATACGGAAGCACCTTTTAATATTGCAATTGTTGGAAAATGGGGGATGGGTAAATCATCTCTTATTAATATTGTAAAAAAAATACTTTCAAATGATCCTGAGTATTTAGTACAGGAAATTAATGCATGGAAGTATCAGAAAGAGGAATTTGGTAAAGCATTTCTTAAGCAATTACTTCAATCAGTAGAAAATAAGGAATTTACAAGTCAGCAACAATTCGAGAAGGATCTTTGGAATCATCTGTCCGAGTTTTCGCCACAAAGAAATCGGCAGAGTATTCGGAAAGATGTAAAAAATATTCCTCAAAATATATTGAATAAATTAAAAAAACATTGGAAAAAAATAGTTTTTTTTCTGATTACAATTTTGGCTGTTATTGTTTATAAAACGATTGGAATGCAGGTTTGTTTTTTTGAAGAACCTTTGGAGATATTAAGACAGTCTTTTTTGAGCTATTGTAAAAATGTAGTGGCTATACTAATTGTTCCGATTATTGTTTGGTACGGTAAAATATACATGGATAGGCATGTAGAACAGGAAAAAATTCAGTTAGGAATAAATTTACCTATGGAAACAAGGGACGACTATGAAATATATTTACGTAGAGTATTGAATCAATGTCACTTAGTTAAGCTTATTGGTTCACTATGAGGCAAACCTCTAACAAAAA
>OOAK01000775.1_pt1 | contig 27504 bp, 29 predicted proteins | sample 1671811 | NCBI WGS metagenome assembly OOAK01 (sample SAMN06348195, study PRJEB24527) | human gut metagenome | biome: human gut; feature: ankylosing spondylitis patient; material: feces | host: Homo sapiens | place: China | collected 2015-10 | reverse complement strand
AACCGGAAAGCGCTTTGGCCAAGATGAAGGCCTTTGTCCGCAAAGCCGTCGACTGCTGCATTGAATAAGGAGAAAAAACATGCGCAAAATATTTTATCTGTTTGCTCTGGTATTGCTGTTTGCCGGCGGCTGCGACGCCCGAAAAGAAAACGCCCCCGCCCTTGCCGACGACAAAATTTACTTTTTCTACTACAACGAGTGTCCCTATTGTCATGATGCCATGGACTACATGAACGCCGAATATCCGCGGTTGAAAGTAACCATGGTCAACATCCACAATCCCGGCGGCTACGAACTGCTGCTGAAATGCGCCGAAAAATTCAAACTCGGCCGCAATGTCGGCACGCCGCTGTTTTGCATGGGCGACCGCTACCTGATGGGCTGGTCGGAAGAAAGCCCGCGGCAATTTGACGAATATGTCCGCCCCTATCTGCAATAAACGCTCTGCCCCGGCATGCTCCGGGGCTTTTTTGTTGCAATTAGCCGCCGGTTTGCTATATTAAAACAAAAAACAAACGGGAAAAAAATGACGGAACAGCAACGGCAGCTGCCGACAGAAATCATGAAAAAAGCGGTCAGGGGCATTTCCTATATCGCCCATCCTTTAAGGCTGCGCATATTGGAATATCTGGACGTCAACGGCAGTTCCTCGGTTTCCGCCATCACCAAGGCCCTCGACGAGGAACAGGTCGCCGTTTCGCAAAGCCTGCGCAAAATGCGCGACGCCAGCCTGGTCAAAACCAAACGCCGCGGCATTTTCATCTATTACGACATCTGCGAAGAATATCCGGCCAGCGTTTTTACCTGCCTGCGCAAGCTCTACGGTTTCATGACCGACGATTATCAGTACCTGCGCGATGACTGCAAGCGGATGCTGCCGGCAGACTACACCATGATGGCGGCCAACCGTATCAAATTGTTTGCCAACTACGACAAAATGCGCATCCTCGAATATCTGACCTTAAACGGCCCGCAAAGCGTCAGCGGCATCATCGACGGCATCGGCTGCGAACAGATCAAGGTTTCCCAATATCTGAAACGCCTGCGCGACGACGGTTTCGTCACCGCCTGCCGGCAGGGGCGTTTCATCATTTACAGCATCACCAAAGGCGTGCACAAAACCTGCATCGAATGTATCCGCAAACGCTACGATTCGCTTGCCGACAAATCGCTGTTCTGATTTTTTCTCCGGCCGCCGCCGGACCGGTCCTCAGCCGCCGAGAACCTGCTTCAGCCGCGCCGCCGCCAGCAGCAGCGCCGTTTGCGAAGAAGCCGAATCCGCCAGGGCGTTTAACATCACAAAATCATGAATCGTTCCGTTAAAACGAACCGAAGCGGTTTCTACGCCGGCATCGTCAAGCCGCCGCGCCAGTTCTTCCCCTTCGTCGCGCAAAACGTCGTTTTCGGCGGTAATCACCAGTGCCGGAGGCAGCCCGCGCAATTCTTCCGCCGACGCCTTCAGCGGACTGGCCAAAATGCCGTTGCGCGCCGCCGGATCGGTCGTATAGGCGTCCCAAAACCATTCCATCGCCTTTTTCGTCAGCCACGGACCGTCGGCAAAGTCCCGGTAGGATTCGGTTTCAAAAGCGGCCACCGCCACCGGATAAAACAGCAGCATAAACCTTATCTTCGGTACAAATCCGGCGGCTTTGGCCTTTAAAGCCAAGGCCATTGCCATGTTGCCGCCGACACTGTCGCCCGCCAGAGCCAGCCGCTCTGCATCAAGCCCAGACCGTCCGCCGTTTTCGACAACATGCTTCAGTACCGCGAACAATTCTTCCGTCATCTGCGGAAAACCGTTTTCCGGCGCGTTCTCATAAACCGGAAAAACCACCGCCGCCCCGCTTTCTTCCGCCAGCGTCCTGATCAGCCGCTCGTGGGTTTTGTCGCTGCCCATCACCCAGCCGCCGCCGTGAATATAAAAAACAACCGGCAAAGCGCCGTTCGCTTCCTTCGGACGAACGATTTCAACCGTCATCTTCCGCCCGTTCACGGTTTCAATTTCCGTCCTCTCCGCAGCCGTATCCGCAGCATCCGCCTTCCCACCGCTCTGCACGTCGGCGAGCACCTGCCGCGCCGCCGCCGGCGTCTGTTCGTACAAAGGCCTGCCGCCCTTTTCCGCCAATTCGTCGATAAAAATTTTTTCCTTTTTCATCAGTCTTGCCCGTGCCATATTTTTTCTCCTTATGAAAAATTTTTCCAAAAACAAATATAAGCCCGACAACCGCAAATTCAATTTGCCGCTTTTCCTCCGGCCGATTTTGCTTGCCAAACGGCGGCAAAAAGGCAAAAATGAAAAAAACGGACAATTATCCGAAAGGAAACGAACATGCGCAGCACAATCCTGATTTTACTTTTTGCAACACTGCTCTCTCCCGCCGCCCGGGCAGAGGAGGAAACCCCGGAAGCTTTTGCCCGGATAGAAACGGAACTGAAGCAAGAGCGTCCGGACGCATGGGAAATCAAGGACATTATTTATCATGCTCCCGCTTTTTCCGCGGACGAAAAGCAAAAAATTGCCGAACAAATCGAACTGTCCGCTTTGCCGTACAAACAAAAAATCATTCTCCGAAATTATCTCGGCATCCGCCGCCCGGAAAAATTTGCAACCCTCGAACAAAAGATGCGGCAAATCGAAGAAATTTCCCGCCGTTCCGACGGACCGGAAATCAACCTGCATCCGGTGCTGCCGCTGTTTTCCTTTCCCCGGAACCAGGCTGACGGGGATTATCGGGAAAAGCTTCAGACTTATTACAACGTCGCCTTTGTCAACGAAGACAACATCAGAAGCAATATCGCCCGTTTTCCCGCAGCCGGCGGCAGGGGAACAACCGTGCCGGCCGAAGAAACTACCGAACAACAGCGGATAAAAGACTATGTTGAACAATACGGACAATATGCGGCGGATCAAGAAGCAGAAAACCTTTTCTTTTACACGCCGCAAAATTCTCCCCTGTGCCGGGAGCTGGCCGAAAACAAGGTTTATGAGCTGCCAGAATACTATGATTCGCGTATTATCGACGGTACTCGTGATTATCCGATTTTTATCAATCTGGACACACCCGACCCGGAAAGATTCCGTCTCAAAAAAACAGCTGACTTCAGCGGGGAACACGTTGAAAGCAACCGGTTCTTTCTGGAAGCGGATCAAGACGGCAAAACCGTCGAAATCGAGCTGCCGACCTATCGCTTTTTGACCGGTAAACTGGTAAAATACAAGAACGACATATATCTTGTCAGCCAAAATACGGACGAATACCGCATTTTCCGTTTTGACCTGCGGCAGGGCTTTTCCCACGTCTGTTTTCTGTCGCCCGAAAAAGTTTCCGCCTATGAGGAACAATTGAAAACCGACGCTTCTCTCTGCCACCGGATCGTAAACAAACAATACGCCGTTTACCGGCCGCGGACGGCGGACGAAACTCTCACCGCCGCCGAAAAGGAAAAATTTAAAATCAACCTGTGCAATTTCCTGGTTTCCGAAGCAAAACTCCAAACCCGTTCTCACACGGTCGCATCCTTTGCCAACTCGTCCAAAAGCGCCGTTCTCCGGGAGTGTTTCGCCGCCACCGGCGACAGATGGAACTTTCCCCTCCACGGCTTCAACTGGCTGACCGCCCGCAACGAACTGCTCAACCTCGACGCCGACAACGACGGACAAAAAGAGATCCTGCTCTACGCCGATTTTGACAGCGGCTTCGGTTACGGCTGTTCGGAAACCTATCCCGTCGTCTATTATCCGCAAACGGGAAAATTCGACATCAACCTGTTTTTTTGGGAAATGACCTGCCACAGCGCCCGCAAATCCATTGTCGGCATCAACGGCAAAAACTATCTGCTGGTTGAACAAGAGCAAAAACTTCTCGCTCTTTTTGAAGCCGTCACAAAGCAAAACGGAAAAAAAGAATTAAAACAGTTGTGCAAGTTTACCCCCGTACTTGTATATTATTAAAATACGTCAAGGAGAAAAACATGAACAAAGTCATCGTCGTCGGCAGCATCAACATGGACATAACCGCCCGTACGGACAAACTGCCCGACACGGGAGAAACGGTTACCGCCCGTTCAGTCGAATATCTGCCCGGCGGCAAAGGACTGAACCAGGCGGTTGCCGCCGCCAAAATCGGAACCACGGTCGTTCTCGCCGGCTGTCTCGGCAGCGATTCTTTTGCCGATGAGCTGGCATCGTTCATCCGCCGGCACAAAATAGATGTTTCCTGTCTGCGCCGCAGCGAAAAAAACTCCGGCATCGCCCTTATCACCCGCCCCCGGCAGCAATGCCGACGTGTGCCCGGAAAACGTCAAAAAACTGCCTGTCGGCCCAGGCGACGTCGTCGTCTGTCAGTTTGAAATTCCGCCGGCCGCGGTTGCCGCCGCTTTCGCCAAAGCCCGCCGGTACGGCGCCCGGACGATTCTCAACCCCTCGCCGGTCTGTCCGATCCCTGAAGAAATATTCCGCAATACGGACATTTTGATCGTCAACGAAACCGAACTGGCGTTCCTTTCCCGGGAAAACTTCGATGAAAACACGCCGGCCGAAAAAATCGCCGACGCGGCCGAAAAACTCAAAACCGACGCCGAACAGACCGTAATCGTCACGCTCGGCAGCCGCGGCGCGCTGGTTGCCGGCGGCAAGGACATGCTGTTCGTCGACAGTTACAAAGTGCCGGCCGTCGATACCGTCGGCGCCGGAGACTGCTTTGCCGGAGTTTTCGCCGCCAAACTGGCAGAAGGAAAAGACGTCGGCGAAAGCGTCAAAACCGCGGCTAGAGCCGCTGCCGTCTGCGTCACCCGCAAAGGCGCCGCGCCGGCCATGCCCGACGCCGGCGAATTGGAACATTTCCGCACTGTCGGCTGCCTGCCGTAAAAAAACAAGCGTTTTATTGCCGAACGCCGGAATTGATTTTATCAATCCCGGCGTCATTATCGTTCTTCCGTCTATCAAATGTCAGCGTTCCGTTCCCGCTTTCACCGAACCGGATAAAAAGCCCTGCCGGGCAGAAACGGGCCGCCGCTCTTCCGCATTGTTTTTTTCTTCCGTCTCCAAAAAATCGCACCTGATTTCCCTTCTGAACGTTTCCTGAAACTTTTCCTTGCCGTAGTCGGCCGGCAAATCCCCGTTTTTCACCTTATTTTCAACAATCCCGGAAATAATGTCGTATTTAGCTTTGACAAAACTTTTGATAAAATACGGCGCCACTCCGAAAAATTCGCCGCGGTTTTCATCAACAATCTGCTGCGTCATTTTTATGAACTGAATTCTGTCCCGTTCAAAATTCGCTACCGTCGGCTTGGAAGTAATGCTGTCACTCCGTTTGTAAAAACCGTAAAATATATCCGGATTGGCAACAATTTTCGCGTCTTTCATCAACAACATCACCGTCGCCGGAAAATCCTCGCAGACTTTCAAATCGGGAGCAAACTCCGGCAGCATCCCGACATATTTTTCAAGCATGTCTTTTCTGTACACCTTACTCCACAAAGTCGTGTCGGCATCAATAATGAACGGCGCCGTCATTATGTTTGCGGCTTTGCCTTTGCGCGCCAGCCTTTCAACCACACCATTATGTTTTTTACCGGCGTCAGGCTGCAAAATAAAATTTCTGTCGCCGCTGAATTCCATGCCGATAATACATAAATTGGCATCAGCTTCCTTCATTCTTTTCACGGTTCCGGAAAGGGCGTCCCTTCTGGTATAAAAATCGTCACCGTCCAAAGAAAAAATGTAATCGTTTTCATCGGCGCGGCGAAGCGTTTCCGCAACAATCGCCCTGAAAGCCCCGGCCGGTCCTTTGTTTTGTTGCCGAACATAATGAACGTTTGGATTGTCATACCCCTTCACGATATCTCCTGTGTGATCCGTCGACCCATCGTCAAGGACAATCAGTTCAACATTCGGATAATCCTGCATCAAAACAGAATCTATCGCCCGTTTTATCGTTTTTTCGTCATTATAAGCCCGCATCTGAATAAAACATTTTTCCATGAAATACAACCTCATACCAGTTATTGTTACAGATAAACCATCGTTTATCCGACAAGGAAAATATACAGAAAAAATATTATAAAATCAAGCAGGCCAGAAAATCGTTCCAACTAACGGACCGTTGCGGGCCAAAAACCGTCAAATTTACACATTTATGGCAAAAGTCACTTGGGCAACCAAGCTGTCAATTCAATTCCCTAATATATAAAACCACATAAAAAAACTCCCGGCAAAACGCGGGAGTTTTTTCATAAATCGGTGTACCCGAAGAAGCGCTAAGCGAAAACAACCGACGCTCCGGTTGTTTTCGTCTGCAAGCTCTCCGGAACATCTTAATGAGCAAGGGAAGCCCCGGCGACCGCAGCGAATTTAGATGCCGGAGAGAGAACCCGGGGTTCGACCCTGAGGGAAGCCATAAAAAACTCCCGGCCAAACGCGGGAGTTTTTTCATAAATTGGCGTACCCGAAGGGATTCGAACCCATGACCTTTGGCGTCGGAGGCCAACACTCTATCCAGCTGAGCTACGGGTACAATATTTGCAGTTCGTGATACTAATAATACATTTCAAAAAAAAATGCTACAATTTTTTTTATTTTATTAAATAATTCTTGACTTTTTCGCAAACTCTGGCTATTAACAAGCAACGAGTTTGTTTTTGAGGAATAAAATTATGGTTAAAAAATGTGATATTACCGGCACCGGCGTTATGAGCGGGAACAGCGTTAGCCATGCTAACAACCATAACCGCCGTCGTTTTATGCCGAATCTGCAAGTTGTTTCTCTGTTCAGCGAAGCTCTGAACAAAGTTTTCAAGCTGAAGATCTGCTCCAAAACTTTGCGTTCGATTGAGCACAACGGCGGTTTGGATTCTTATCTGGAATCCACTTCCGGCAACAAGCTCAGCGAAGAAGCTTTGAAAATCAAAAAAGCGGTTGCCAAGAAAAAAGGCCCGGCTGCCAAACCGGCTGCTTCCGCTGCCAGAAAAGCCGTTCCGGCCCGCATTACCAAAAAGGCTGCCAAAGCTGCTGAATAGTTTTGCTTACAATAAGATTGCCTGAAAGCACCTTTCTCGGAAGGTGCTTTTTTTATGCCGTAAAAATAAAAATCAACATCAGTCAGCCGGCTTACCGCAGCGACCATTTTCTGCAATTGAAAACGGTGACAGCCAAAACCTGGATTTAGGTGCGTTACAACATGGAAATCGGCAACACATACAGCCGTTTGCCGGAGTTTTATGGCAGGGAAATCAAAATCGAACCGATCAACAGAAGCGAAAACTTCATTACAAAAAAGGACAGCGGAAACAATCGGCGAAAAACGGCGGAAGGGACGGGCAAACCCAAAAGACGAAGTAAAGAAAAAGCAGAAAAGGATAAAGAGAAAGAAGAAGCAAGGAGAATAAAAAGATAAAGAAAAATGAGAAAAAGAGAAGGGAAAAGACAAGAGGAAGGAAAAGGCATAAAAAAACAATAAAGCAAGAAAAAAGCAAAAACAAAAGAAAACACGAAATAAGGAGAATGAAAAAACGAAGAAAAACAAAAAGGCAAGAAAAGATAAGAAGAACGGCAAAAGAAAAAAAGCAAAAAACAAAGAGGAAAAGCAAAAAGAGCATGCAAAAACAACAACCGGAAGGAAGTAAAACAAGAAGAGAAAAAACGAAGAAAAACAAAACAAGAAGAAAAAAAACAAAGGGGAAAGCAAAAATGCTTTCCCCGCCTTTGCAAAACAGAATCCGGCTTAATCAATATACACCGTATGCAGCATATTCGTCCGTCCCTTGACGCCGAGCGGGAAACCGCCGGTAATGATGATGTGGTCGCCTTTGTTTGCCGCGCCGCTTGCGAGCGCCACGGTTTTGGCCACGTCTTCAAAACGGTCAAAACTCTGAAAGGTCGATTCGTTGATAAAGCGCCGGGCACCCCAGACCAGCCCCAGCTGACGGGCAACCTTAATGTTCGGGGTAACGGCAACGATCGGAATATCCGGCCGCTCGCGGGAAACGAGAAAAGTTGTCCGGCCCGAACTGGTATAAGTTACCACCGCCTTGACGTTTTTCAGAACCTTGGATATTTCGCTCGCCGCGTAAGTGATCGAATCGGCCTCACCCATGCAGCAGGAAACCGACTGCAAATTCTTCATATACTGGAAAAACAGCGGATCCGCCTCAACCTGAGTGATGATCTTGTTCATCATCTTCACCGCTTCCACCGGATATTTTCCGGCCGCCGTTTCGGCCGAAAGCATTACCGCGTCGGCACCGTCATAAACCGCGGTCGCCACGTCGGAAACCTCCGCCCGGGTGGGGGTCGGTTTTTCGATCATCGATTCGAGCATCTGGGTGGCAACGATCACCGGCCGCGCATATTTGCGGCAGGCGTTGACAATCTTCTTTTGCAGAACCGGCACCGTTTGCAGCGGACACTCGACCCCGAGGTCGCCGCGGGCAACCATAATGCCGTCGGAAAGCTTGATAATATCTTCCAATTCGACGATCGCGCTCGGTTTTTCAAGCTTGGAAATAATCAGCGCCCGGTCGCCGATCAACGCTTTTGCCGCCCGCACGTCGTCGGCCGACTGAACAAACGAAAGGCAGACCCAGTCCACGCCCATTTCCAGGGCAAATTCCAGATCGCTCCGGTCTTTTTCGGTAATTGCGGAAATCGGCAGTTTGATGTTCGGCAGATTGACACCCTTGTGGCTGGAAAGTTCTCCGCCGACCTTAACTTCCGTCACCGCGCTCGCCGCATCGCATGATTTGACCGTCAGAACAATGTTGCCGTCGTTCAGCAGCAGATCGTCGCCCGGTTTGATCGCGGCGAAAATTTCCTTGTGCGGCAGCGTCACCCGTGCCTCATTGCCGGGTTCCTCCTTCATGTCGAGGACAAATTCGCCGCCCTCTTTCAAAACCACGCTGCCGGCGGCAAACGAACCGACGCGGAGTTTCGGCCCCTGCAAATCGGCAACGATGGTGGTAAACAGTCCCTTTTCTTCCGCCAGGCGGCGAACAATGTCATAACGTTGTTTGTGTTCTTCGCGGGTTCCGTGGCTGAAGTTAAAACGAAAGGCGTCGGCGCCGGCGTCAAGCAGAGCGGAAATGGTCCGTTCGTCGGCGGAAGACGGCCCGATTGTGGCAAGAATACGCGTATATGTCTTTTTTGGCATTTTCATCCTCTCTCACGTTTTTTTATTATAGCGGCATTATAGGCGCTAAAATTTAAACTTCTACAAGATTTTTTCGTACCCACAATTTATTTGCTTGTCAAAAGATATAGCTTTTGCTAATCTCGCTTACAACCAAAAAAAATTTTTCGGGAGATAAAAAAATGACAGAAGTTGGAGGCATTGCTGCCGACAGGCTGCGCTCGCTGATCGAACGCATCGAACGCTTGGAAGAAGAGAAGAAAGCCCTCTCGGGCGACATCCGCGACGTGTTTGCCGAAGCCAAATCGGCCGGTTTTGACGTCAAGATCATGCGGGCGATTTTAAAATTGCGCAAAATGAACGCCGCCGACCGCGACGAACAGGAGTTCCTGCTCGACACCTACCGCAAGGCGCTTGATTTATAAGCCGAGCGCAACGCCTAAAATTCCGCCGAGGACGATATAAAGAATGGGGTGCAGTTTGAAAAAGTGAATTGCGCCCCAAAATATTGCGCACAAAGCGGCGGCTTCCATATTCGTCAACGCCAGTCTGCCCAGCTCCGCCCCCGCGTTCAAAATCAGCGCAATCACCGCCGGTCGGACGGCATACATCAGATTTTGGAAAAAGTCCGTCTGCCGGAACTTGTCCAGAAGCGCGGCAATAATCACGATAATGATCAGCGACGGAAGCACCAGTCCGAAGGTTGCCGTCAAAGCGCCGGAAACGCTCGCCGCTTTAAAACCGGCATAAGTCGCCATGTTGACGCCGACCGGTCCGGGCGAAGATTCCGCCACCGCGATCATATTGACCAGCTGTTCGGAAGTAAACCACGGATAGCGGGTGCTCAGGTCAAACAGGAACGGCACCGTAACCAGCCCGCCGCCCAAAGCGAACAGACCGATTTTGAAAAACTCGAAAAACAACAGGGCATAAACCGTCATCTGCCTAACTCCTGATCAAAAGACCGATTACCGCCGCCGCCAGCACCACCGTTACCGGCGAAACCGACAGCCATGCCAGCGCCAGCAGCGACAGGCAGAAAATGATGCCCTGAAACCAGCTGCCGACGCCCTTTTTCCACATGCCGAGCACCACGTCGAAAATCAGCGCGATCACAACGATTCGAATGCCGGCAAAGGCATGCGCCACATATTCGTTTTTCATATAAAAGCTGACGGCGTTGGCAATCGCTATAATAATGACGACCGAAGGCGCGACCATGCCGGCGGTAGCCGCAACCGCGCCGGAAACACCCTTGAGCTTGTAACCGATAAAAGTCGACACGTTGACGGCAATGATCCCCGGCGTGCACTGGCCGATTGAATAACAGTCCATCAGCTCTTCGTCGGTGGTCCATCGTTTCTTTTTTGCCAGTTCGGCCGAAAGCAGCGGAATCATCGCATAGCCGCCGCCAAATGTAAACAGCCCGATTTTGAAGAATGTTGTAAACAAATTCCATAAAACCGACATTTTTTGTTGTTCTCCGTTTCAAAAACCTTAAAATGAAATTATATAAACATATGCTTTCATAATCGTTAAACAAACGGAGACAAAATGATCATCGCCGTTTTAAAGGAAACCGCCGATTACGAACGGCGGGTTGCCCTCACCCCGCCGGCAGCACAAAAGCTGACTGCCGACGGTACAAAAATAAAAATGGAAAAAGGCGCCGGCAAAGCGGCCGGATTTGCCGATAAAGAATATGAAAACGCCGGCGTCGAAATTGCCAAAGACGCCGCAGCCGCCCTGAAAGGCGCTTCCCTGCTGTTTAAAATACGGGCTCCTTCGACTGAAGAAACCAAACGGCTGCCCGACGGGCTGACGGTGATTGCCGATTTTCGCACGTTCGTCCCCGACTGGGAGCTGATCAAAAACCGCCGCTTCAGCCTGTTCGCCCTGGAACGGATTCCCCGCATCTCCCGCGCGCAGGACATGGACATTTTGTCTTCACAGGACAATCTGGCCGGCTACAAAGCGGCAATCGAGGCCGTCAACATGCTCAACCGCGCGGTACCGATGATGACTACCGCCGCCGGATCGGTGATGCCGGCCAAAATTCTCGTTGTCGGCATCGGCGTCGCCGGCCTGCAGGCCATCGCCACCGCCAAAAGGCTGGGCGCCGTCGTCTTTGCCCACGACATCCGGCCGGAAACCCGCGAACAGGCGGAATCCCTCGGCGCCCGCTTTGTCGAACCGGAACGCTTGAACGAAACGATTGCCGAAGCGGACGTCGTCATTACCGCCGCCGGATCGCCGCCCCGGGCACCGATATTGTTCAAACAAAAGGAAATCGGCCTGCTTAAGGCCGGCAGCGTGCTGATTGACGTTTCCGGCAACGTCGAGGGACCCGGTTCGCCGGAAACCTTTACCACCGAAAACGGTGCCGTCGTTACCGTCGACAGGCAAATGGCGTCGCTTTTGCCCGATACCGCCAGCCGGCTGTTTGCCAACAATCTCTGCAACTTTTTCCGTCTGCTCGGCAGCGGTCCGGCCGCCGGCCAAACCCCCGATTTTGCCGACGACGTCATCAACCGCACCTGCATTTGCTGGCAGGGAGAAAAAAGGGAGTGAGCCATGAATGAACTGCTGATTATTTTCGTGCTGGCCGCCTTCATCGGCTATTTCGTCGTCTGGGGCGTCACCCCGGCGCTGTATTCGCCGCTGATGAGCGTGTCAAACGCCATTTCCGGCGTAATCATTCTCGGCGCGATCGGCGTTGCGGGAAACGCCGAAAGCACGTTCGTCGAAATCTGCGGACTGGCCGCCGTCGTCCTTGCCGCCGTCAACATTTTCGGCGGATTCGCCGTTTCCGCCCGCATGCTGGCAATGTTTAAAAGCAAGGAGAAAAAGCAATGAGCGAACTGATTTACCTGTTGGCGGCCGTTTTGTTCATTCTCTCGATTCGCGGGCTCAGCGCGCCGAGAAGCGCGCGCCTCGGCAACTTTCTCGGCATTGCCGGCATGACGCTGGCTATCGTTGCCGCTTTGACCCTGATTCCTCCCGAACGGCTGCTGCCGGTTGTTCTGGCACTGGCGGCCGGCGGCGTGATCGGCGTCGTCAGCGGACAAAAGGTGCGGATGACCGCACTGCCGCAGATGATTGCCGCCTTCAACGGTCTCGGCGGACTGGCGGCGGTCTTTCTCGCCGCCGGCGAAGCGGCCGCCGACGGCACCCATTATTTTGCCTCTTCCGTCGGCCTGGTCATCGGCGCGCTGGCCTTCTCCGGTTCCATGGTCGCCTTTGCCAAACTTGAGGGGCTGCTGCCGGGCAAAGCCCTGCTGTTTCCTTTCCAGCATCCGCTTAACCTGCTGCTTTCGCTCATAACCGTTTTATTGTTTTTCGGCTATTCCTTCACCCATGCCGAATGGATGTTCTGGCTTTTAGCCGCGGTTTCTTTGCTGCTCGGTCTGCTTTTGGTGCTGCCGGTCGGCGGCGCCGACATGCCGATTGTCATCTCCGTCTTAAACTCCTATTCCGGCTGGGCGGCGGTCGGCATCGGTTTCATGCTTAGCCAGACGCTGATGATTATCACCGGCACCATCGTCGGCGCCAGCGGCGCAATTCTTGCCTTTGTCATGACCAAGGCCATGAACTCGTCGCTTGTTCAGATCATGCTCGGCGGGGCGGCGAAAAACCGGCAAAACGCCGAAACCGGCAGCGGGGAAAAGGGCGTTGCCCGCAGCGGCAGCCCCGAAGACGCCGCCTTCATCATGGAAAACGCGGAAAAAATCATTATCGTTCCCGGCTACGGCATGGCCGCCGCCCGCGCCCAGCATGCCCTGAAAGAAATGGCCGGCCTGCTGCGCCGCAAATATGACGTACAGGTGCGCTTCGCCATCCATCCGGTGGCCGGCCGCATGCCCGGACACATGAACGTTCTTCTTGCCGAAGCCGACGTCCCTTACGACGAAATTTTTGAAATGGACGATATCAACCGCGACTTTGCCGACGCCGACGTCGCCTACGTCATCGGCGCCAACGACATCACCAACCCGCTGGCAAAAACCGACCCTTCGTCGCCGATCTACGGCATGCCGGTGCTTGACGTCGCCGCCGCCAAAACCGTCTTCTTCGTCAAACGGTCGCTTTCTTCCGGGTATTCCGGCGTTGACAACCCGCTGTTTTACAACGAAAACACCATTATGCTCTACGGCGACGCCAAAGCCGTCACCGAAGCGGTGGTCAAACAGCTGGAAAAATAAGCGGAGCCTTACATGAAAACCAGCAGCGCCACCAGCAGAAAGCCGTACAGAAGAATACCCTTGAGGTACATTCCCGCCACCCGGAAATCCGCGCCCGAAGGCATGGCGTTTTCGATAATGATGGTTTGCAGCAAAACATACAAAACATAGTTCAGCATGGTCGGACGCATCAGCGGCAGATAATAGCGGTTCAGATAAAAGCCGATCACCAGCAGCAAAAGCGGCGCCATTGCCGACGGCACGGCGTTGTAAAAAGTGACGTTGCGGAAACCGACGCTGCCCATCACGTAATAACCGTCCGGCGACTTGCGCGGAAAAATGGTAAAATTGCAGGGACGGGCGTTCAAAACCAAACCGACGATATAGTGCATCATTTCGTGCAAAATGGTGCCGGGAATGTTGACCAGCGCGCTCGCCCACATGCTGCTGTAGGTGGTGTATTTAATCCTGATCAGCACGATCACCAGCAGAATCAGCAGAAAACGGTTGTTGAAAAAAGTGGCGAGAACTTCCGGATCGGTGGAAAAATATATCCATCGCCGGTACATCAGGTTTAAAAAGTCCATTGTCGTCTTACTCCCTGTTTAACATCATCATGCCGGCCAGATAAGTGTTGAGCAGCAGTTCGGAGCGCTTGTCGCCGCGGCCGTCGGAAGAAAGGGCGGAAAGCGCGGTCAGACCGGTTTCAAGCACCTTTTGCGACATCTTCAGCCGCCGCCGGCCGAGCCGCGGAAACATCGCCGCCAGATCCGGCTCAAACAATTGCGACAGCCGCACCAGCCGCCGCCGGTAGGAAACGCTCAAACGATAGTCTTTCAGATTGAGATGAAAGTTGTAAAACAAAAACCACAACGGCCGGTGGGAAGCAACAAACTGCCGGAAGCAGCCGGCATAAAGATTGATGTTGCCGAACCCGCGGCGGTCGCCGCCGAGCTGGCTGAGATAAGCGTACAATTCGGCCAAAGTCATCTCGTTTTGTTCGGCGATGAAGTCGTCCATCTTCGCGAACTGGTTGTATATCGTTCCGATCGAGCAGCCGGAAGCTTCCGACAGCTTGCGGGCGGTCAGATATTCCGCCCCTTTTTCGGTTACCAGCCTGCGGCCGGTGTCAAGCAGCAGCCGGCGGACGTTGTCTTTTGCATTCTGCGTCATATATTTTTTTAACCAATTGTTTGCAATATGGGATTATAATAATTCAATTCCGAACGGTGTTCAATTTTTTTCTTGACGTTTGAGGGGAATATTTTAATGAAAAAGATATTTTTAGCAGTTGTTATCCCGCTGATCGCCGCCGGCGCGGCAAAAGCGGCCGAACTCGAAGACGGAAAGTTTTACGAAGACGTACTGATCTCCGACGACCTAAAAATGGAAGACAGTTCGAATTCCGCCAAGGAAAAGGCCAGCAGCCTGCTTGACCAGAAGCCGAAAATAATCAAAATCGAGGGCGAACCGCTGCAGTTCCGCTCTGCCCGCACGAAAGCGGCGCCGGCTGCGCCTGTCGGCGGCAAACCGATCGACACCACCACCAAATACGGAGAAGCGCCGTTCGGCCTTTCCTGGGGCGCCACCTACAACCAAACCAAAGCGCTCGGCGTCGACATGGAACGGGTTGAGCGCAAAGACAGCGTCAACGACTTCATCGTCACCAAACTGCCCAAGCCGATTGCCGACTTCCGCCAGGTGATCGTCAGCTTCGGCGAAAACAACTCATTGTGGCGGCTCACGGCCTACGGCCGCCTTCTCAACGACGACGCCTCGGCCTCAAAAGCCCTGCACCTGTACCGGAAATATTACGGTTTGCTGGAAAGAAAATACGGCAACGCCAAAGAGTTTTTCACCCCCAAAATCACAACTGTTGAAAAAAAGGTAAAAGACGAGTATGGAGTAGATAAGGTCGAGATAGAAAAAATCTCCGAACCGATCGGCGGCGCCGACTTTCTGGCGGAGCTGAAAAGCGGTCAGGCGGTTTTGTACGCGACCTTTGAAGATCAGGACGTAGGCGCGGCTCTGGCCGTCAACGTCGACGGAGACGGCAAAAGCTACATCATCATTGACTATACCAACCTCCGGATCTTCCGCGAGCGTGAGGAGCAAACTCTCGACGCTCTTTAAAGATAAACAATAAAAGGAAAAAAATAAATTATGACTAAAATTTGTTTTTGCGGTATCTCGGGCAACGGCATGAGTCCGCTCGCCCAGATCATGAGCCTGAAAGGCTGCGAAGTTTACGGCAGCGACCGCAACTTCGACGCCGGCCGCGACGGCAAAAACCGTCAGGCGCTGCTTAACATGAATATAAAACTCGTTCCCCAGGACGGAAGCGGCATCACCGCCGACACGGAAACGGTATACGTATCGGCCGCGCTTGACGAAAACAACCCCGACATCAAAGCCGCGCGCGCTTTGAACATCCCGGTCAAACAGCGTTCCGACCTTTTGGCCGAAGTTTTTCACGGTTACCCCTTCGGCATCGCCGTCGGCGGCACCTCGGGCAAAACCACTACCACCGCCATGATCGGTTATATTTTTGACATGCTGGGACAAAAGCCCTGTCTGGTCAACGGCGGCATGCTGCGCAATTACGAACAGCTGAAAGGCCTGCCGAACTTCATTTACAACGAAGGCAGGTTCTGCATCATCGAAGCCGACGAAAGCGACGGCTCCATCTGCAAATATCATCCGCAAATCGCGCTCGTCAACAACATTTCGCACGACCACACTTCAATGGAAAACCTGATCGGTTATTTCCAGACTTTTGCCGACAACACCAAAGGCACGCTGGTCGTCAACGGCGACTGCGAACTGACCCGCAACCTCAAACACGACCGCAAAACGACCTTTTCGGTCAAAGATCCGGCCGCGGACTTCTTTGCCGACGGCATCAAATGCCTGCCCGACGGCGTAGAATACAATTTCCGCGGACAGACCTTCCATCTCAATTTGTTCGGCGCTTTCAACGTCAGCAACGCGCTGGCCGCAATTGCCGTCTGTGCCGAAACCGGTTTGGATCCGCTGGCGGCCGCCAAAACGCTGGAAGGCTTTTCCGGCATCAAACGCCGGCTGGAAATTGTCGGCACCACCGGCCGCGGCATTACCCTGATTGACGACTTTGCCCACAACCCGAGCAAAATCGCGTCTTCGCTTTCGGCCTTAAAGGAATATCCGCGGCGCCTTCTGGTCATGTACCAGTCGCACAGCCCGTTTTCCGCCTTTAACACCGGCAGCGAAGTGGCGGCGGAAGTCGCCCGCGTACTCGGTCCCGACGACATCTTCGTCATGCCCGAGGTCTATATGCTGGATAAAAACGTCGACAAAGGCATTTCCGCCGCAAACATCGTCGACGCCGTGCGCAAAAACGATCATAACAACGCTTATTTTCTCGACACCCGGGAAAACGTGCACAAATTTATCCTTGAGAACGCCAAAGACGGCGACTGCGTCGTTATCATGGGCGCCCGCGACAACTCGCTGCCCGACTTCAGCCGGCAGCTGCTGACGGAGCTGTAAACCATGATCAACCCGGTTCCCCGCGGCTCAAAAGTCGGCATTGTTTCCCCGTCTTCGGCGCTCGATTCGCCGGAAGACATCCGCGACGGACTGCGCTGGCTGGAAAGCTGCGGGTACCGGGTTGTTCTCGGCACGCACGTCTACGACCGGCTCAACCACATGGCCGGCACGCCCGAACAGCAGGCGGAAGACCTGATGCGTTTTTTTGCCGATCCGGAAATCAGGGCGGTTTTTGCCGCTGCCGGCGGTTTCGGCGCACAGTATCTGCTGCCGCTGCTCGATTATGACCTTATCAGAAAGAATCCCAAACCGCTGATCGGCTTCAGCGACACCACCGCTTTGCAGGCAGGCATTCTTGCCCGCACCGGCAACGTCTGCTATGCCGGCATTCTGCTGAAATACGATTTCGGCCGCGGCGCTTCCGTCCACCCTTATACCGCCGAAAGTTTTCTGCGGGCGATGGACGGCCGCTTTGAAGATATCCGCGGCGGCACCGTCGTCAACCCGGGCACCGCCGAAGGCCGGCTGGTCGGCACCAACCTCTGCGTTTTGCAGTCGCTGGCGGGAACGCCTTATTACCCTGACCTTACGGATACAATCCTGCTGCTGGAAGACGTCGACGAAAAAAGCTACCGCGTTGAGAGAATGCTGCTGCAGCTTCGTCAGCAGCCGTCGTTTGCACGGGTGCGCGGCGTCGTTTTCGGCCAGTTCACCGACATCCGCCTCAACCATCCCGACGATAAGGACACCAACCGGGTGATCGACGAATTTGCGGCCGCGGTCAAAATTCCCGTTATCCGCAACTTTCCCTTCGGCCACGTCCGCGCCCGCAAAACGGTTCCGCTCGGCGCCCGCGTTACGCTTGACGCCGGCAGCTGCATTCTAAAAATTAAAGACTAAACCGACCAGCTGCTGCAGGTTTTCGGCGTTCAGCCGCGCCATCAGCTCCTGATATTTGAAAAAACTGTCCCAGCCGTAACTGTTAAACGCCAGCATGCTGCCGATAATCCACAGGTTGGCGCCGGGCAGAAACATTGCGCAGAACAGATAGGAAACCTTCGGCAGATCGGTCTGCTTTTCATGTATCTGCGACGCCACCGTATCCACGTGATAGCCGATAAAATAACCGAACACGGCACTGACGATCCAGTTAAGCGCGGCAAACTTCATATAGATGCCGACCCCGACCATAAAAAAGAAACAAAACAGCGGGAAAAAATACGGCGCAATAATGATCAGCCAGTTTCCCTCGCCTTCAAACCCCATCGAACCGCCGGAATTGTCTTCCTCGATCCGGATATGTTTCACCTTGTGAAAAGTCAGCACCGCAAAAAAGCTGTGCGTCAGTTCGTGGGCAATAATCTGCATCGACGTGCGGATAGAAGCCTCCATCGAAGTCCGCGCCACAAAAAAAAGGAAAAAACCGCCGAACAGCGCCACGAATTTCAACGTTTTGAAGTCAAAATATTCCAGCGACTGGAAAAAAGCCGGCACCGACCACAACGCCCATACCGCCGCCGGCCATTTCAGCAGGCCGATTATCCTGTCCAATATCGTACTCATGAAAACGACTATAAGTCATCCGCGGCAAAAATTCATCAAAATTAACGCATCTATCAACATTCCTCTTGTAAATATAATTATACCTCTTACAATAAACGTATCTTTTAATTATCAGGGAAAGTTTTTCTAATGAACGACAACGATAAATTTGACGCCTTTGACTTTATCATCAACGAAGAAGACGAAGTGATGCTGCTGCTCTATGCCCGCGAAGGCGAAGCCAAAGACGCCGTCATCGAAATCGACGCCGGCAACCGCTCGGCGGTTCTTTACCGCAACGAAGAAGACGGCGTGGTTATCGACCGTATTCCCGACGATGCTTTCGACAGCCTGCAGGATGCCGACAGCCTGATGGTCTGCGAACTGAGCCGCGAAGAAAAGGAAGAGGACGTCGAAATCGTCCGCGCTTACGAAGCCGACATCGTTCTTTAACCCCCAAACCGCAGTCAGCGGGTCAGACGATTGTCCAGCCGTTCCTCGTCAAGACCGGCCGGATCCTGGTGGATAATCACCTGAGAACCGGGATACAGGGCTTTGACTTCGTTTTCAACAATGTCCGTCAGTTCATGCGCCTGATAAAGCGACAGGCCGCCGTCAAGCTCCAGATGGAACTCAAACATGTAAACCCCGCCCAGATCGCGGGTACGCAAATCGTGAATGCCGCGGCAGAAGCCGCAGTTGTTGACCAGATTGAAAATGTCCTGCCGCACTTCTTCCGGCAGCTCCTTGTCCATCAGCAGGGCAATCGCTTCGCGGGCAATCTTGTAGGCATTGATCAGAAGATAAAAGGAAACAAACAACGCCGCCAGCGTATCAAACCAGTAGATTTCAAACAGTCTGACCACGATCAGGCTGATCATGATCGACAGGTTGGTGGCAATGTCTACCAGATAGTGGGCACTGTCCGCCGCCACTGCCAGCGAAGCCGTTTTCTTCACCACATACTTCTGAAAAGCGATCAGCCCTAAAGTGATTACCGTGCTGGCGGCCATCACCAGAATGCCGACGCCGGTATCCCCCACCGGCCGCGGCGAAATGAAACGGCTGACGCCCTCATAAACCACAAACACGCCGGAACCGGCAATAAAAGCCGACTGAACCAGCGCGCTCAGGGCTTCCGCCTTGCCGAAGCCGTACCGGTGCTCGACACTGGCCGGCTGGGAGGAAAATTTAACCGCAATAAAGGAAATAAGCGACGAAAAAATGTCCGACAGACTGTCTACCATCGACGACAGTACCGCCAGCGACCCGGTATAAAGCGAGGCCGCCAGTTTGATGAGCGCCAGCCCGGCCGACACCGACACGCTGGCGGTAACGGCGATTTTTTTCAAACGGTTGATGTTCTTCCGGTCAGCGGACGGTTGCGGCAACATTATCTATCTTCTCAAAATTCTCTTTGCTGATTTCATAATGGCATTTTTCCGCCGTTCGGGCAAAAAAGCCGAGGTAACCGCTTTCGTCTTCCGGCCGGAATTGATAACGGGCGTAGATATGCTCCTTATTTTGCAAAAAGTCAATTCCGATTTGCCGGCTGCCTTCAACTTCAAGTTCAAGCGACAAAACTTTTTCCCCTTCCGGCTTCCCTTCCGCCGCAGACACAAAACCGACGTTGAGCAGCGTTTTGACCATCTCCGCGGTACGGTTCAGGTTGCTTGTCCGGTTAAAGCCGCTCAGACGCCCGAAACGCAGGTTCCACAGGCTGCCGTACGTCCAGTCGGCGACATTGGTCGACAAATCGATCAGGTCGGCCTTGATCATCCAGACTTGGAACTTGTCGGCAAAGCGGATATATGCCGCCCGCGCGCCGCGGCCGATGTCTATGTCGTAACGGCCGACGGAAAAGTCCGCCAACACCGAATTTTTTGCGCCTTCCAGCCGCACTTCCACGCTTTCCGACCCTTCCGCCGAACTCGGCGCCAGTCCGAAGCGGGACAAATATTCGGCCTTGTCCGATTTCTTTTCATAATAAACGGCGTCGGCCAGCACCGCCAGAAAACGGCCGATGCGCTCCTGATAAACGACGGCGCAGGGTTCACCTTCCAGTTTCCATACCCCGTCTTCCTTAAAGAAGCTCAATTCCCTTTCGGCCGACGTCAAAACGACTTTTTCCACGTCGTTCAGCTTTTCCGTCAGTCCTTCAAACACCGGCCGGTTCTCATAACCGTCGCCGGCGTCGCTCATCGTCAGCAGGAAGGAAACGCCGCCGGCCGCCGCCAGCAGCACGGTCACGACGGCCGCCGTCTTAAATTCCCGGTTAAAAGATATTCTGACTTTGCCCGACAAACCGCCGCGGCGATAAAAACCTTTTGCCCCGGCCGCCGCCAGCAGCAGCAAAATCAGGAGAGGCACCAGATATATGTTGACAAACTTAATCATCATGCCGGTTTGTTCGATGTTGCGGTGCATGTTCATGCGGATCGCCGCCAGCTCGCTTCTCAGCGTATCCAGCCGCTGCCGCGTTCCCGCAATTACCGCCAGTTCGTCGGAAGTGAAGTTGTTTCGTTCTTCAAACTCTCTTTTTCCGAAAACTTCCTGCAACGCCTTTTTGGTCTTGTCGATCTGACGGAAAATGTCGTTTTCCTTGATCCGGAAATTGCGCAGATTTTCCTTGCGCATGTTTTCGATTCCCTCGAAACGGCGGATTTTCTGCGTCCGCCCGCGCAAATCGATCAGGGTTTCGTCACCGGCCAGATAGTCAAGCGAATTGAGTATAAAATTGGCATTGTCATAAAGCGGAATGAAATAATTGTTTTCCAAAATCGTCCGGCTTGAACTCCAAAACGTATCGTAAATGAAGTCGGTATCCGCCGCCACAATCACCTCAAACGGATTTTTCTTGTTTTTTTCGATCAACAACGCTGCCAAAAATTTCAGCTTGCCGTCGGGTTTGAACATGCCGAGCAGGTCCGCCGGATTTTTTCCCTCATAAACCACTCCCGAACTCAAAACCCCCGACTGATCGCCGCCTTTGATCAAAGGCAGAAACGCGCTGCGCCCGCCGTCCGGCACCACCGCCGATACCGAAGCAAACAAAATCCCCTGCAGGTTTCTCGTGACCGGAAAATCAGGATTCATGCTTGAAGCCGGCGCCACGAACTGCACCACGTCCTGGGTAAAGACCGGATTGGTGGAATAGTTTTTGGTGGCGTCGACGGTGATTGAATTGTCAAGATCGGCCACCACCAGTTCGTTGTAAAAGCGGAATCCCCAGAACTTGTCCAGACCGTTCAGGTTGGAAGGATAAAACTCGATGTTGTCCGGCGAGAAAATCCGCGGCGCCTCGGCCGCCGTATCCAAAAGCAGCAGCGTTTTGCCGCCGAGTTCGGAATACTGTTTGATCGCCCCGACCACGTCATCCGGCAGCTTTTGCGGATGTATCATCATCAGCAGGTCGATTTTTGCCAGGTCTTCCGCACTGTTGATGATTTTAACCTCATAAAACTTTTCAATCTCGGTCATGATGTTCCAGCGCGGGGAAACGTAACCGCCGGCAAACGGCGTGTCAAACACCGGCAGGCTGCTGATCAGCCCGAGCGTCTTTTTTTCATGATAAAGCTGATAAACCTTTTCCGTCAGATCCTGCTCCAGATAACCGTATCGCTCAAGGGCAAAAAACGGTATTATTTCGCGGCGGTCGGCACTGTCGGTCAAAACCAGCCCGAAAAAGCCGTTCTGGTTAAGATCAACCAGCGGCAGCGGCTGCAGTCCCGCCGCAATCGCCTGATCTTCCAAATCGTCAAGCGGCTGCGGATTATATATCTTATAGCTGAATTTTTCCGGCTGCAGACGCGCAAACTGCTCAAGCAGCAGCCGCACCCGGTCGTACATCAGCCGCAGTTCCGGGTTTCTCTGTCCCAAAACCGGCGAATAGTAGAGTTTGGCCGTCACCGGTTCCGGCAGGTTTTCCAGCACCCGGCGGGAAGAAGGGGTCAGCGTATGCAGCTTTTCTTGCGTAAAATCGTACTGTTCGGTACGCAAAAACCGGTTGGCCGTCAGGTTGAGCCCGGTAAAAGCCGTCAGCAGCAGCAAAAAGAAGAGGACGTAATAGGCTGCCTGGGTAGACTTCAGCCAGCGCGAGGTTCCCGAAGTACGGAAGCTGACGACCAGAATGGTGGTTACGTTAAACAGCAAAATGACCGAAACGAAAAAGACGACGTCGCGCATTTCCAGCAGCCCGCCGGCAATGGTGCCGAAATGCACCAGAAAACTGAACGAGGCCACCATGTCGACCACCGCCGCCGGCGCAAACATCCTGAAAAAGCCGAGCACATATTCCACCCCGCTCAAAAAGAACAGGAAATTGACAATCACCGCCAGCACCAGCGCAATCACCTGGTTTTTGGTCAGCGCCGACATCGTCTGCGAAATGGCCAGCATGCAGCCGGCCAGAACCCAGCTGCCGAGATAGCTTCCCGCAATCACCCCGTTGTCGGGCGCCCCCAGATAATTGACCGTCAGCCAGAAGGGAAACGTCAGCACAAGCGCTGCGGCGGCAAAAATCCAGGAAGCCAGAAACTTGCCCCATACCAAAGTGGAAACGGAAACCGGCATGGTCAGAAGCTGCACCACCGTCTTGCTGCGAAATTCCTCTGCCCACAGCCGCATCGAAATGCCGGGAATAAACAGCAGATAAAGCCACGGCTGAAAGGCAAACATCGAACCGAGACCGGCAATGCCGCGGTCGACAAAATGCCCGAAATATACCGCAAAAGACCCGTTCAGCAGCAAAAAAGCCACCAGATAAACATATGCCAGCGGCGAAATAAAATAACGCAGCAGTTCGTTTTTGGTCACGATCCATAATTTTTTCATCTATGCCTCGTCTTCCGTGGTTGTCAATTGACAGAAAGCTTCTTCCAGATTTTTCGCGCCGACTTTTTTGATAATTTCTCCGGCGGTGCCGTCGGCAACGATTCGCCCGCGATTAATCAGAATGATCCGGTTGCACACCGTTTCCGCCTCGTCCAGCAGATGGGTGGAAATCATAATCGTCTTTTTTTTGCCCATCTGCCCGATCAGTCCGCGGATATGCCGTTTCTGGTTGGGATCCAGACCGTCGGTCGGTTCGTCCAAAAGCAGTACCGGCGGATCGGAAAGAATGCTCTGGGCAAAGCCCACCCGCCGCTGATAGCCTTTTGACAGGGTTTCTATCTTCTGTTCCGCCACGTTTTCTATTTTGGCCAGGGCAATCGCACGATCGGCCGCCCTTTTGTCCAGCAGCCGCAGACCGGCCATATAGTTAAGAAACGCCCGCACCGTCAGGTCCGGATACAAGGGCGATCCCTCCGGCAGAAAACCGACGTTTTGCTTGCCCTCAAGCGGAAAATCCCGGATATTGCGGCCGCAGATAAAAACCTCGCCGGCGGAAGGCGCCAGATAACCGGCCATCATATTCATCAGCGTTGACTTGCCGGCGCCGTTGGGCCCGAGCAGGGCAATCACTTCCCCCTCTCCGGCCTTAAAGGAAACATTGTCGACCGCGCGGATTCGGTCATAGTTCTTGCACAAACAACAAACTTCAACATTTGCCGGCATCATCATCTCCTATTTCCGGTTTAATTCGTACAGCACCACCGCCGCCGCGGTCGAAACGTTCAGGCTTTCCACTTCCGGATTGATCGGCAGCCGCACCGTCAGATCGCAGGTTTCTTCCACCAGACGACGCATGCCGGCGCCTTCGCTGCCCATAATCACCGCCAGTTTGCCGCCTTTTTGCAAAGCCGAAACGTCGGTTTTGGCATAACCGTCCATACCGACTGCCCAAAAGCCTTCCTTTTTCAGTTTTTCCACCGCCCGCGACAGGTTGGTCACCCGGCAGACCGGCAGCAGTTCGAAAGTGCCGGCCGCCGCCTTCAGCATCGCCCCGCTTTCCTGCGGCGAATTTTTATCCTGCACCATGAGCGCCAGCGCGTCAAAAGCCGCGCAGGAACGGATGATCGCCCCGATGTTCTGCGGATCGGTCACCTGATCAAGCACCAGCAGATGGCAGTTTTCCTTTTCCCGCGCCTTTTCGCACAGTTCTTCCAGCGAAATGCCCGGCAGCATCTCGGCCACCGCCGCCATTCCCTGATGCACCGCTTCCCGCGGCAGCATCTTCTCCAGTTCCCGGCGCTCGACGACGGAAAGTTTCTTTTCGCCGATTCTGCCCCGCAGTTCGGCAGCGTTTTCTTTCAGGCAAACGACGCGGACAATGCTGCGCCGCGGGTTGGCCAGCGCCGCGAAAACGGCGTGCCGCCCGTAAATGACTACCTGATTTTTGTTTTGCATGGTTATTCTTTCTCCAAAATTGCCGCCGCTTCAATCAGACTTTCTATCTTATGGTCCGGTTCGGGACCGCGGTATTTGCGTTTGGGATCGTAAATGATGCATTCGGCCCGTTCGCCGTCATGCTCAAAAGCCGCCGCGGTTTTGACGTCGGCTTCGCCGTCGCCGATGACCACGATTTCGCCGGCCGGCGGCAGCCGGTTGTCAAACACCGCGTGACAGGCCAGGGGATGCGGCTTGTCTTCCGCATATTCGCCGGCCGCCACCACTTTTTTAAAATATTTGCCGAACCCGAGCTTTTCCAGTTCTTCTTTGATAAAGCGCGTTTTTTTGTTGGTAATCAGATAACATTCAAGCCCTTTTTCGCGGCAGAAACCGAGCAGCTTTTCCGCGCCGAACATCGGCGCCAACCGGTCGGTGTGGAATTTTTCGATATATTCGTAAAAATACCCTGCCGCCTCGTCCCGCCGCTCTTTGAAAACGTATCCGAGAGTGTCTTTGTTCTGCAGGGTGCTGGTGATCCGTTTGATTTCGTCATAGGGAATCCGCAGCAGCCCCATTTTATCGAAAGTATAGTCGTACGCCGCCGAAATCACCGGATAAGTGTCCGCCAGAGTGCCGTCCCAGTCAAACACCGCATATTTGTACTTCATCGCCCCTCCTCATGCCTTTAATTATATTTTAAAGCTTAAAGCCTAAGCTTCAGACTTAACGAATAATAACATTTCAGGAGACGTGGTCAATGGAAAATCTCGACCGCCCGGCAAAATTAAAGGAATTCGCCGAAACCTGCGCAAACGGCGCCGCCTTTGTCTTAAACCCGCTTTCAACCGACGCTTCAAGCCGCAAATATTACCGCATGCGTTTTAACAACGGCGGCAGCGCGGTAATCATGGACGACGAAGGCTGCCGCTGCCGCACCCGCGAATTTGTCGAACTTTCCGCCTTTCTCCGCGCCCGCGGCGTCTATGTCCCCGAAGTAAAAAACAAAGACTTCGGCAACGGCTTTCTGCTGCTGGAAGACTTGGGCGACGACACCGTAACCAAACTGCTGACAGACGACAACGAAATGCGCCTTTACCGCATGGCCGGACGCGCCGCCGCCAAAGTTGCCGCCGTGCGCGAACGTCCGCAATGCGTCAACGAGCTTTCCCGCCGCAGAATTCTCGACGATCTGCGCCTGTTTACCGACTGGTATTTTCCGATGGCCGCCGGACAGCCGCTGCCCGAACGGGCCGCCGCGGAATTTTTCGCCGTTGCCGGCAGGCTGGCGGAACTGGCCTACCGGGTACCGAACCGGCTGGTGTTATGGGACTATCACATCGACAACATCATGCTGCCGCCGAACGCGGAAGAATGCGCGATCATCGATTTTCAGGACGCCATGTGGGGACCGCTCACTTACGACGTCATGAGTCTGCTGGCCGCCGACCGCCGACCGGCCTCGCCGGAAGTCATCCGGCAGGTCAAAGACGATTTTTTCAACAGTCTTGAAAACGTCCGCCGCGAAGATTTTGAAGATTCGTTTGCCTTTCTTTCACTGTTCCGCCACCTGCGGGTGCTGGGACGTTTTACCACCCTTTCGATGATCAACGGCAAAACCCGCTACCTGAACTATATTCCCCAGATGTGGAAAATGCTGGACCAAATCCTCGAATATCCCAAACTGGCGGAAGTCAAAAACTGGCTTGACGCATACCTGCCGCGGGAACTGCGGCGGGCGCCGGCGCGCAAACCTTTTACGCAGGCAATGGTGCTGGCCGCCGGCCGCGGCGTGCGGATGGGCAGCCTTACCGACAGTCTGCCCAAACCGTTGATCAAAGTCGGCGGCAAAGCGCTGATTGACTACAACTTCGACCGCCTGGCGGAAGCCGGCATCAAAAACGCGGTCGTCAACCTTTGTTACAGAGGGGACATGATCCGCAAACACCTGACCGCCGCCCGTCCGGATTTCAACCTCGTCTTTTCCGAAGAAGCCGAAGCTCTCGAAACCGGCGGCGGCATCAGAAAAGCGCTGCCGCTTTTGAAAGACCCCGCCTTTTTCGTCTGCAACAGCGACGTCTTTTTCGTCGACCGTGGCTACAAACCTGTTTTGTGGCGGATGGCGGACGCCTGGGACGAAAAAAAATATGACATTCTGCTGCTTCTGCAAGACTTAAAAGACGTCTGCGGCGACAAAGGCGTCGGCGACTACCGCGTCGGCACCGGCGGAAAAATCGAACGCAACGCCGCCAAAACCGCCGGTTATCCCTACATGTTCGGCGGCATTTCGATCGTCAGCCGCAAAATTTTTGCCGGCGAAACGCGCGAAAAATTTTCTCTGCGCGACCTTTTCGATTTGGCGCAAAGCCGCGGCAGGCTTGGCTTTGTTCTCAACGACGCCGAGTTTTTCCATGTCGGCACGCCGGAGGCCCTGAAGGCCGCGGAAACAAAAATCCACAGGCAAAAATAAAAAAGATGTTGACAATCGCGGCAAAATGCTATTATTTGCAAGAATGAAATTTGCAAAAAGGAAGTCAGTTCCTTTCCCTCAGTCGGAATTTTCTATGGAGGGGTGGCAGAGCGGTCAAATGCAACGGACTGTAAATCCGTCGACTTTAGTCTACGAAAGTTCGAATCTTTCCCCCTCCACCATTTTTTAATTCGACGGGCTTGATGCAAAAACATTTTTTGCGCGGGTGTAGCTCAATGGTAGAGCAGAAGCCTTCCAAGCTTATGACGGGGGTTCGATTCCCCTCACCCGCTCCAAATTTTTGATCAAGATTTTGGTTTTAACAACACAAACAGGAAGAAGCACAGATGGCAAAAGAGAAATTTGAAAGAAGCAAGCCGCACTGCAA
>OOAK01000774.1_pt1 | contig 27527 bp, 26 predicted proteins | sample 1671811 | NCBI WGS metagenome assembly OOAK01 (sample SAMN06348195, study PRJEB24527) | human gut metagenome | biome: human gut; feature: ankylosing spondylitis patient; material: feces | host: Homo sapiens | place: China | collected 2015-10 | reverse complement strand
TACAATAAAATAATTAAAATATGGAGGTATATATTTTGAAATGTCCATTTTGTGGTAATGAGAATACAAAAGTTATAGATTCAAGACCAACAGATGATTGCTCGATAAGAAGAAGACGTCAATGTGAAGAATGTGGGAAAAGATTTACCACTTATGAAAAAGTTGAAACGTTACCTCTTATTGTAATAAAGAAAGATAATAATAGAGAACCTTATGATAGACAAAAAATCTTAGCAGGAATTGTAAGGTCTTGTCATAAGCGACCTATTTCATTAGAACAGATTAATCATACAGTTGATGAAATCGAAAATCAAATATTTAATCTTGAAGAAAAAGAAGTAACAACAACAGATATTGGCGCAATTGTTATGGATAAGTTAAAGCAATTAGATGAAGTTGCTTATGTAAGATTTGCTTCAGTATATCGTGAATTTAAAGATGTTAATACATTTCTTGATGAGATTAATAAGATACTAAAATAATTTATAGAAAGGCAGGATAATATCAAATATGTTAGAGAGATTTTATCCTACTGCTTATTACGACTCAGCATATAATATAGATTATGATGGGTTATATAAAGCTGGATACAAAGGGATAATATATGACGTTGACAATACACTTGTAGAGCATGGTGCGCCTGTGACAACAAGAGCAATAGAACTATTTAACAAGCTTCATTCAAAAGGCATTAAGACTTGTATTATCTCTAATAATAAAGAGTATAGGGTTAAACCTTTGGCTGATAAAGTACATTCAGAGTATGTAAGTAATGCAAAGAAGCCATCACCTGTTAATTACATTAAAGCAATGGAGATTATGGGAACAGACGTTAATAACACATTATTTATTGGTGACCAGCTCTTTACTGATGTGTGGGGAGCTAATAGAGCAGGAATAAAGACAATTCTTGTAGCACCTATAGCTAAACATGAAGAAATACAAATTGTTTTAAAACGTTATCTTGAGGCGATTGTGTTACATTTTTATATGAAAAATCATACGATGAATGAAAAAATATAATATAAATATATTTAAGTTTTGGTATTAATACAAAAAATATCAAATTGAGAAAGGAAAAGAAAAATGAATGTAATTAATGGAACAACAAAGGTGTGTGGCTTAATTGGCAATCCTGTGGGACATTCTATTTCACCTTTAATACATAATAAACTTGCAAAGCTTTGTAATATTGACATGGTGTATACAACATTTAAAGTTGAAAAGGGGTGTGTAGAAACTGCCGTTAAAGGTGCATTTGCACTTGATATAAAGGGGCTTAATGTGACAGTTCCGCATAAGCAGGAAGTGATAGACGTGCTTGATGATATTGACCCTATGGCAAAGGCAATTGGTGCTGTGAATACACTTGTAAGAACTGACAAGGGTTATAAAGGATATAACACTGATATTTTGGGACTTGAAAGAGAGCTTGACGAATTAGGAATTAAGCTTGGTGGTAATAAGGTAATAATTTTAGGTGCTGGTGGTGCTGCCAGAGCAATTGCATTTTTATGTGTAAATAAGGGTGCAGTAAGTGTTAATATTCTTAATAGAACAGTTGAAAAGGCTCAAAGCATTGCAAATGATGTTAATACACATCTTAACTCTTGTGTGGCAAAGGCTATGGCTTTATCAGATTATAATATGCTTGAAGGTGATGATTATATTGTAATTCAGACTTCAAGTGTAGGTTTGTATCCTAATTGTGACAGTGCTGTTATTGAAGATGAAGAATTTTATAAAAAGGCAGCAGTTGGAGTTGATATTATTTACAATCCTGCAACTACTAAGTTTATTAAGCTTATTAATGCTCAAGGAAAATGTGCTTACAACGGTCTTAAAATGTTATTATATCAAGGAGTTAGTGCCTTTGAATTGTGGAATAATATAAAAGTTACAGATGAACAGGCAAATGAAGTTTACGAATGTATGAAAAAGGAGTTAAACATCGTTGAATAATATAGTACTTATAGGTTTTATGGGGTGTGGAAAGACAACCTTTGGTAAATGGATTGCAAATAATTACAATATGGAATTTATAGATACTGATGATTATATAGAAAGTAAAGAAAATAGAAAGATAAGTGATATATTTGCAAGTGATGGAGAAGAGTTTTTTAGAAGTCTTGAAACAAGCACTATAGATAAATTATCTAAAAGTGTAAGTAATGCTGTAATATCTGTTGGCGGAGGTCTTCCGGTAAGAGAGTGTAACAGAGCTATACTTAAACAACTTGGAAAAGTAATCTATCTTGAAACATCAATAAATGAGCTTGAAAAACGTCTTAAAAATGATACAAAAAGACCACTTCTTGCAGGTGGAAATGTAAGACAAAAGATAGAAAGTCTTATGATTGCAAGAGAAAATATTTATATTTCTGTAGCAGATTGTGTTATTAAGACAGATAATAAATCATTTAAACAGATGTATGAAGAAGTAAAGCTGTAATTTGTTAATTTATTCATACGAGCAACGAGTCAAAGTTCGTACTTGCATTAGACTGGGTGACTGTTGTGATAATATGAGAAACTAGCAGAGAGTGTTTCTTATAGTTGAATATAGCAAAGTTTATGGTATGAAAATTTTTTGTCTAAAAGACGCAAACTAGATTTGATAGACTATAATGAGTAAATCAGTTGGAAAGGATTATATTATGAAAATATTAGTAATTAATGGACCTAATATTAATTTTTTAGGTATTAGAGAAAAAGGGATATATGGCAATCAAGACTATGCTTATCTTGAAAAGCTTATTAATGATAAGGCAAATGAACTTGGGGTAGAAGTTGAAGTTTTCCAAAGCAATCACGAAGGAGCAATAATTGACAAGATACAGCAGGCTTACTATGATAAAGTAGATGGAATTGTAATTAATCCGGGAGCATTTACACATTACAGTTATGCTGTAAGAGACGCACTTGCTTCCGTTGCCGATATTCCTAAGATTGAAGTTCATATATCTAATGTACATACAAGAGAAGAATTTAGACATACATCTGTTACAGTGCCAGTGTGCAACGGTCAGGTGGTAGGCTTAGGACTTAATGGTTATTTATATGCAGTGCAGGCAATTAAAGACATGAAAAATGTATAATATTTAGTAACTATTTATATGTAAGCTTGACATTTATAAATAGGTGGCAAAAAAACACATAGTTTGTTGGCAACAGTAGTCATATGGCAAAAGTTAAAATTTATCTATTTACAGCTTCATATGTGAAAGATGTATTTTATATTGGATATGGTAATACTATATGTGTGAAAAATAACAATATTTATAAATTTATATAAGTAATTGTAAAAAAGAGGTTGCCAAAATGCTCAATTTATTATAAAATGATAAAAGTTATTGATTAAAATTCCACGAAATTCAAGTGGTAATAATTGTTATTATTTATAGGCATACTATAATGGTAACTAGGAACTAACTATATTTTAAAGAAAGGAAAAGCTACAAGTAGATAATATATATAATCAAGATATATTTATTATCTAGCATATACGTTAGTATGTGTTTTAAGTAGCAGGTATACCAAAGTATGGTAACAGCAGGTGATTTTAAGAACGGTATCACATTAGAAATGGACAATGCTATTTGGCAGATTATAGAATTCCAGCACGTTAAGCCAGGTAAGGGTGCGGCTTTCGTTAGAACTAAGTTAAAGAACATCGTAAGTGGTGGTGTTGTTGAAAAGTCTTTCAGACCAACAGAAAAGTTCACATTAGCTCATATCGAAAGAAAAGAATTCCAGTATTTATATGCTGATGGTGACCTTTACAACTTCATGGATACAGAAACTTATGACCAGATTGCATTAAGCGCAGATAATGTTGGTGATTCACTTAAGTTCGTTAAGGAAAATGAAATGGTTAAGTTATGCTCACACAATGGCAATGTATTCGCTATTGAACCACCTATTACTGTTGAATTAGAAGTAACAGAAACAGAACCAGGTGTTAAGGGTGATACAGCTACAGGTGCTACAAAGCCAGCTATCGTTGAAACAGGTGCTAAGATTTTAGTTCCATTATTCGTTAATCAGGGCGATACAGTTAAGATTGACACTCGTACTGGAGAATATTTATCAAGAGTATAATAATATTTCAAAAGAAATATACAAGTTTAAAGCAGGTAAACTCAGTTTAATACTGAAGTTACCTGCTTTTTGTTATTGATATTAGCTTGTCCTGTGGTTCATTATCATTATGTGTATACATACATAAAGAAAGCCATATATAATCATAATATAATCACGAACCATATATGCTGTTGAACGTATTACGTTTTGGAATTTCTTAAACTGCATACTAGCCTCTGCTTTTATATGTGGCGCATACTGTATCATCAGTTTTAGAAGCAAGTATACCAGAAATGTCAACATGGTCAGCATTACATTTATTGTTGTCATTATAAACACAGCTTGCTGCGTCACAGGCAATGTCAAGAGTTATATTAGGAGTAGAATAAGAGTTACTAGCAGAACCAGATGTGTCTTCAAAAAAGCTTCCACAGCATGTATCATCACAAGTACATGCGTTGTTTCCTTTAACGTTAATAGATGATAAACAACATTTTTTCTCATCGTTGTCATTGTGACAACATTTTGTTACATTACAATCCAGATTAGTCATAAAAAAACCTCCAACTTATAATATGATTATCACATAAGTAAAATATTATGTGTTTCATATATATTATTGGAGGTTTTTAAAAAATTATTCTATTTTATAGTACTAAATGAAAGGTGTTTATTTTCACCATCATAGTATCTAAAAATTACTTTTGCAAGAATTTTATCTTTTGCAACGTAAGTATTAGTCCAGTAACGAGAGTCAAGAGAATTGTTACGGTTGTCACCCATCATAAAGTAATGACCTTCAGGGACAACATATGTTTCTTGTTTTGTTGTTATTGCCATATCTTCTCTTAAATAATCTTCTTCAAGTTCTTCACCATTAACATAAACTTTACCAGAAATTATTTGTATAATATCACCAGGTGTACCTATAACACGTTTTACATAAGTCTGTGTTTCATCGTCAGGATATTTAAAAATTACAATATCGCCACGTTCTGGTTCACTAAACATATAAGAAAGTCTAAAGCCTATAAGTCGGTCACCTTCCATTATAGTATTTTTCATAGAGCCAGTTGGAACTTGAGCATTAATAATAATAAAATGTGTTGTAATAAAAGCTATTATTATAGCTGCGGCAAATATTTTTATATAACTTAATATTTCTGATAAAATTGCTGAACGAGATGATTTCTTAGGTGCATCTTTAGAAGAAGTACTATTGTTGTATTTTTTTTCGAGTTCGTCATCAGCCTTATCAAGGTCAGCATATAGATGCTTTCGTTCTTTGTAATAATCGTTATCGTATTCCTGCATATAATATCCCCGTTCTGCCAAAATGTATAATATACATAATGACTTTTATTGATAAATGTGGCATAAGCCTTTTATGAAAAATCGCACCTGGAATTATATCCAAGTGCGATAAATTCACATATCATATTCTACTGTATAGAAGATTATTTTGCAAGCAATTCCATAATTTTATTACTTCTTGCTATGAAATTAGTCATCTGTTCTGGTGATAATGGTGCGTGGCTTAAAAGAGCAAGGTCATAAAGCTGTTCGCACATCATTGGTGTATTTTCACCATCTTTATTATCAACAATATATTTTACAAGGTCATTATTAGCATTAAGAACAAGAGTAAGTCCTTGACCACCAAACATAGAAGGGTCCATTCCTGGCATACTGTACATCTTCATCATATCCTGCATACGTCTGTCTTGTTCAGAAAGAGTAATCATAGAAGAAATAGAAGTGTTCTTTAACTTTTCAACCTTTACAATAAGATTGTCTTTGTTAAGGGCTTTTTTAAATGTTTCTGTAAGTGTTTCAGTAACATCTTTTAATTCATCTTCTGATGTTTCTTCCTTGAAGCTGTCTGAAAGGTCAGCATCAATACGGGCAAATTTAACATTTTCATTCTTACCTTCAAGGTGAGTGATAAATGGTTGGTCAATATTATGTGTAAGGATTACAGCATCAATGCCTTCTTCCTTAAACATATTAATATACTGACTCTGTTCAGTTTCGTTAGTAACATAAAATACTGTATTTTCATGTTTTTCTTTGTTTTCTTCAAGACATTCATTTAATGTAAGGTACTTGCCATCAAGGTTCTTAAAGATAATGAAATCTTTCATCTTGTCGTAGAACTTATCGTCTTTTAAGCAACCAAATTTGATAAATGGGTTGATGTCATCCCAGTATTTTTCGTAGTTTTCTTTGTCTGTCTTATACATTCCTGAAAGCTTGTCGCCAACCTTCTTTGTAATGTATTCTGATATTTTCTTAACAAAACCATCATTTTGTAATGCACTACGAGATACATTAAGTGGAAGGTCTGGGCAGTCAATAACACCTTTAAGAAGAAGTAAAAATTCAGGAATAACTTCTTTGATGTTATCAGCTACGAATACTTGATTGTTGTAAAGCTTTATAGTTCCTTCGATAGACTCATATTCTGTATTAATCTTAGGGAAGTATAAAATACCTTTTAAGTTAAATGGATAATCCATATTTAAGTGTATCCAGAAGAGTGGTTCTTTATAATCCTTAAATACTGAACGGTAGAAGGACTTGTATTCTTCATCAGTACATTCATTAGGGTGCTTTGTCCAAAGTGGGTGAGTTTCGTTTAATGCAGCTGGGCGTTTAACGATTTTTGCCATCTTCTTAGCAGGAACTTTTTCTACTGTTTCTTTTGTACCGTCTTCTTTTTCAACTTCTTCTGTTACAGCATCTTTTACAAATGTATCAAGAACAGTATCTTTTTCTGTTACTTCTTCTTCTGGAATTTCTTCTGTAAGCTGACCTGCGTCTTCATTTTCAAAGAAGATAGGAATTGGCATAAATGAGCAGTACTTTTCAATAACTTCTTTTGCCTTATATTCGTTAGCAAATTCATAGCTGTCTTCATTTAAGTAAAGAGTAATTTCTGTACCGCAAGTTTCTTTGTTGCCATCTTCCATATCATATTCTGTGCCACCATCGCATGACCAGTGAACAGCAGTTGAGCCATCTTTATAAGAAAGAGTGTCAATAGTTACAGTATCAGCAACCATAAAAGCTGAGTAGAAACCAAGACCGAAGTGACCGATAATCTGGTCTTCGTTAGTCTTATCTTTGTATTTTTCAAGGAAAGCTTCAGCACCAGAGAAAGCAATCTGATTGATGTATTCGCCAACTTCTTCCTTAGTCATACCAATACCATTGTCAATGATTTTGATAGTTTTCTTTTCTGGTGATGTCTTTACAATTACTTTGTATTCAATATCGTCTGGAGCTTCATATTCGCCAATAAGGTCGAGCTTCTTTAATTTTGTTATTGCGTCACACGCATTTGAAATTAATTCTCTGTAGAAAATGTCGTGGTCAGAGTACATCCATTTCTTAATAATAGGGAAGATGTTTTGACTGTTAATTGATAAATTTCCATGTTCGTTTGCCATAATAAATTCTCCTTTTATAAAAATATTTATTAGTTTTAAGTTTTGTTATCATAGTTATGAAAACAAAATGTTTTCTTAAGTTTTATAAACTTACAAGATGTAATTTAATACAATAAAAGTGGAAAGTCAAGAAAAAATTAGCACTCATTTTATTTGAGTGCTAATAAAAGAGCCGAATATATAGAAAAAATGCGTGTTTCAATGGAATATAAAAATTTAATTAAATTCTTCAAAATCAATTGAAGCATTGTCAAGAAACTTTTTTATATAGTCATCAAGAGCATTGTCAACAGCTTTGTCAAGTGTAAATATATTAAGTGATGAACCTGTTGTAATTGTAACATTTCCATTAATATACCTTACATTAATGCAAAGTGCGCTTATATCAGAAAGAGAAAATGGTAATGAATAATAAGATATAATGCTTTCACATATATTTTCTGGAAGAATAAATACTATTTTCATAGATGATGGAACTTTTTTTCCTTTTATAATATCAAAACATATAGGTTTTACTGTACTCCATGTAGAGTATTTCTTGAGGCTTAATTGTTCGTATTCTTCATTGGTGTAGTAGTCTTTATTAATAGAGCCATTTATTGAAAATGTTATGGCTGTTGATATATCGGCTTCTGAAATATAGAGTGTGTCAAAAGTTTCTTTTATTAAAAGTTGTGACATAAAATTCTTTGTATCTTTTATAGTAAGTGAAATCATATTTTCTCCAATCTTAGTTTAAAATATTAAGTATAACAATTATATAAAAATGATATTAAAAACACAATAAAAATATTGTATTGTTTGTATTTTTGGGGTATAATGAGGCTTGCTTTTTTAAGCATATACAAAATAAAATAGAAAAGGATAATGGTATGTCGGATATCAGAGAAGAAAAAAAGATAAGTTTTACAAAGCAAGATAAAGTAAAAGCTGGCAAAGTTCTTTATATTATTGGTATGGTCTTTTTATTTTTAGCATTGATTTTAGTATTTTCACTGAATTGGATGTTTAAAAAGTTTGGTCATGTATCAATTGAGTCGACTTTGTATACTATGCTTGCTCCTAAGACGGGAACAGATACAACTTATATATGGGCATTTTTATATATGAGTCTGCTTCCATCAGCTCTTATTGAGCTTGTAGTATGGTTAATTACTAACAACATTTACAAACAAAATATTGTAATGAGCATTAAAACAAATAATAAGCCTTTAAGTGTAAGAGTATTTCCTTTAATGCCATTAAGAAAGGCTATGTTTGTATTATCAGCTATTGCGCTTGTGTGTTCGGGCGTTTATGTATCATATGCCAGTGGGCTTACAACTTATGTGAAAAATAAAATAACATCTACATCTTTATATGATGATTATTATGTAGACCCATCAACAGCAAAATTAACATTTCCAGAGAAAAAAAGAAATGTTATATATCTTTATGCAGAGTCACTTGAAAAGACTCTTGAATCAAAAGAGGAGGGTGGTGCAAAAAGCACTAATATTTTACCAAAGCTTACAGAACTCCAAAAGAAATATATTGCTGTTGCCAATGAAAAAGGAGAACAAGGTCACGTTGTAACTGGCGGTGACTGGACTATGGCTGGTATGGTATCACAGTCTTCAGCTACGCCACTTATGATTAATGTCAATTTTTATAATTACAATGAAAATTCTAAGTTTTTACCGGGCGTATATTCTTTAGGACAAATTCTTGGTGAAAATGGATATAAAAATATTTTTATAACTGGTTGTGACAGTAAGTTTGCAGCTACTGACCTTTATTACAATCAGCATGGCAATTTTGAAATAATTGACCCTGAAGGTGCTAAGAAAAAAGGGTATATACCAGAAGATTACAACGTATTCTGGGGATATGAAGATACTAAGATGTTTGAAATCTTAAAAAAAGAGATAACAGCTAATTATGAAAGTGGACAGCCATTTAATATAACAGCAGCTACACTTGACACTCATGCTGATGATGTATACGAATGTAGTAATTGTGATGATTCTTACGAAGATGTGCATGATAAGGTATATCACTGTGCTGATGACCAAATAGCTGAATTTGTAGAGTGGTTTGAACAGCAGCCTTGTTATGAGAACACTACACTTGTAATAAGTGGTGACCACTGTAGTTTTGCAACAACATATTTTAATGATTGTGAAGATTATAACAGAACAGTATTTTCAATGTTTGTCAATGCGCAGGTAGAAAAAAAGGACTATGTTAAGACATTTACAACACTTGATATGCTTCCATCAACACTTGCTGCAATGGGTGTTAAGATTGAAGGTGACAGATTAGGTCTTGGTACTAATATTTTCTCTGATAGACAGACATTAAGCGAAGAATTAGGACTTGGTGAATTAGATAATATGATTTCACAAAACAGTGATTATTATACTAATAATATTCTTCAAGGCTCAGATAAGGATATTTTAAATATCTCAATAATGGGTGATGATGGAATAGACATAGATAGTGCTGACCAGATGTATGAAACATATTATGTTAATCCTGATGATGTCACATTGACATTCCCTGAAAAGAAGCGCAATGTGTTATATCTTTCTGTTGAATCATTAGAAAAGACGTTAGAAACGCAAGATAATAATGGTGTTACAACAAAAGAAATAATGCCATATCTTACAAAGCTTCAAAAGGAAAATGTAAAGATAGAAAATGAAGCTGGTAATCAAGCTTATGTATGTTACGGTGGAGAAAATACAATTAGCTCTATAGTAACACAAACTTCGGCTGTTCCGTTACTTGATAATATTAATGCAACTAATTATAGCGAAGATTATAAGTTTATACCGGGAGCTAAGAATTTAGGTGATATTCTTTTAGAAAATGGATATAAGAATATATTTATTTCAGGCTTTGATACAAAGTTTTATGGAACTGATAAGTTCTTAAAACAGCATGGTGATTATGATATTATTGATTACAATGCAGCTAAGGAAAGAGGATATATTTCTGAGAATTATAAAGAAGGCTTTGGATACAATGACGCAGTCACATTTGAAATAATAAAAGACCAGATTACTAAAGCGTCAGAAAGTGGACAGCCATTCAATATAACAGCAGCTACACTTGATACTTATGCAGATAATATATATGAATGTGATAAGTGTTCTGAACAATTTGAAAATAAGTACGAAAAAGTCTACAATTGTATAGATAATCAGATTAAGGAATTTATGGAATGGTTTGAAAAACAACCAGCTTATGAGAATACAACTATTATAATTACAGGTAATCATTTAAGCTATGCAGGTGATTATTTTTCAAAGTTTGATGATAATTACGATAGAACAGTATACTCAGTGTTTATCAATGCACAGACAGACAAAGATACAAAATATATGAAGCCATATTCAACACTAGATATGTTCCCAACAACACTTGCAGCAATTGGTGTTGAGATTGATGGAGAAAGACTTGGACTTGGTGTTAATCTTTTCTCACAAGCACAACCACTTGTAGCAAAGTTTGGTCATTATATGTTTAATACTTTCTTAGCAGAGGATTGTAGTTTTTATAACAATAGAATTATGTTAAGAAGTAATTATACAGGTAATATTGATGAACGTGGTGTAGATTATATAGAGCAGCAGACAGTGCTTCCACAAAATAGAGCATATAGAAACAATATGGAACAAGCTCCTACAGTACCACAAGCAACACAGCCTGTACAACAGACAACTCAAGCTCAGACTACACAAGTTCAAACTTATGAAACAACACAAACAGTACAGGAAACACAAGAAGAAACAACAATGCAACAGACTGAGCCAGTTACTGAGCCCAAAATACAAGAAACAGAGTCAGTAACGCAGCCTACAACACAAGCTCCTGTTACAGAACCGGTGCAAACAACAGCACAAGTTCAAGTAACAGAGGCAACACAAGCCACTACTGCTCAAACACAAGAAGTAACAATACCAATAACAGAGCCAACACAAGCTAGTACAGTGGTAATACCTGATACAAGCAATACTGTTAATAATGGAAATGTAGTGCTGCCTGAGGGAAGTGTGGATGACGGTCAAATACAGTTACCATAATTTGTAAGAATTGTTTTAATTAAGGGATTGTGAGTATCCGTTAGTAGTAAATATTAAGGGGTTGTCGCACTAAGAAAATTTTATATAAAATATAGACGTTTAATTAGTAAATAATTCTATATTGTGTATAAGTTTTCGTTAATGCGACAGCCCTATTTTTATGAGTATATTACTTTAGAAAAATTTTTTATATATCATATCTATTATCTTAAAGAGTATCATTGAGATTATACAAAGTATTACAATTGAAAGTGCTACCCAGTCCATTTTAAAAATCTGACTGCCATATATAATAAGGTATCCTAAGCCAGAACGTGCAGCCAAGAATTCTCCGATAATAACACCTACAAGCGCAAGACCTATACTTACTTTCATATTGCTAAGTATTATTTTTATAGAATTTGGAAGAATTAATTTTAATAGTATGTGTTTTTTTGTTCCGCCAAGAGTGCGGATTAGTTTGATTTGTTCGGGGTCAGTTTCCATAAATCCTGTGTAAATATTTATTATTGTGCCAAATACGGCGACAGAAATAGCAGTTACTATAATTGCCTTTTGATTATTTCCAAGCCATACAATAAGCATTGGTGCAAGAGCTGATTTGGGCAGGCTGTTAAGAACTATAAGAAATGGTTCAACAACGGCAGATAATGTTTTGTTAAGCCACAGTATTACGGCTATACTTATGCCAAGCACAACGATGAGTGCAAAACTTATAAGTGTTTCTAAAAGGGTTACACTAGTATGATAAAGAATTTCACCATTTTTTAACATTGAAATAAAAGTTTTTATTATTCTTGATGGAGAGCTAAAAATAAAAGCGTCAATAATGTGCAGACGTGTAGTAACTTCCCAAATTATAAGTATACCTATGAATAAAATAATTCGTGCAAGCATTATTTTTATTTTATTTTGGTGAGCTTTTTTATAAAAGGTTTGTTGTAAATCAGCCATTATTCCAACTCCTTCCATATCATGTTGAAATAATCTTTAAATTCAGGAGCAGTTCTTGAGTTAAAAGGTGTTCGATTTTTGATTGACAAATTAATATCAATTATTTTAGTTACTGTACCTGGTCTGTGTGAAAGAACAATAACAGTATCGCCCATTGAAATAGCTTCGGAGATATCATGTGTGACAAGTACAGCAGTAGTTTGTTGCTCTTTTATAATTCTACCTATATCATCGCTTACTTCTAATCGAGTCTGATAATCTAAGGCACTAAAAGGTTCATCAAGTAGTAGTATGTCTGGCTCTAGGGCGAGTGTTCGTATTAGTGCGGCACGTTGTCGCATACCGCCTGATAACTGAGAGGGTTTGCTGTCTTTAAATTGTGAAAGACCGTAGGAGTCTAGCATTTTATTTACAAGGGTGAGTTTTGAAGGAGTACATTTTTTTTGAATTTCAAGTCCTAACAATACATTTCTGTATATGGAACGCCATTCAAATAGATTATCTTTTTGTAACATATGACCAATATGAAGATATGATTTATCGGCAGGTATGTCATTTATATATATTGAACCGCTTTCAGGTTTTAGAATTCCGCTTATTAATGATAATAGGGTTGATTTTCCGCAACCTGATGGGCCGACTATTGATACAAATTGTCCTGCTTTTACATCAAAACTTACATCAGATAACGCTTTTGTTTCTCCTGATAAACTGTGGTATGAATAAGAAACATTTTTTAGGGATAACATATTTTTCATATTATCATACCTTTCATCTGATTAAGGTTGTTATATTGTATTGTATGGGGAATTAAAATGATTGTGATAGATTAGAAAAATAAAGCTCCCGATGGGACTTGAACCCACGACCCACGCATTACGAATGCGTTGCTCTACCAACTGAGCCACAGGAGCTTAAGAAAAATTTCAATAATTAGTATATATTGATATGGGGAAAATGTCAAGGTTGGAGATTTTAAGTTTTGTTATTTTAAAATTTAAAGCTTTGAAGATATCACAATTATATAAAACATTCACACACCAGTGAAAAAACAGTTACCTATATTGGTATGCCTATATCGAACAAGTCTGTTCGCTATTGTCATACAAATATAGGTAACTGTTCCTTAAATGGTGTATTCATTGCTTTATATAATTGTGATATCTTACGGTAGGTAGTGAGATAAAATGCAAAAACTTAATAGGAGAGAGTGTGGGTATAAAAGTGAAAAATGTTTGAGTAATGAATATTATTTTATTTAAAGCTAATAATACAATATGCAAACGTAATACTTTCAATAAGATTTTGATTTTTATTTTTGAAAATAATATTGGGTATTGGGGATTTACTTGTATTAGGAGGAGTTCGTGATGGAGAAGGTTGAACAGAAAATAGAAAGTTTTGGACAAGTTACACTTGATAAAAGTAAAAGGCATGGTAAAATCTATCTTATGACTATTATTGGAGAGATTGAAGGACATGATATTTTGCCAGCTACAAGTAAAAGCACTAAGTATGAGCATATTCTGCCTAAGTTAGCGTCTATTGAAGATGATGATGAGATTAGTGGAGTGTTGTTTATTATGAATACAGTCGGTGGTGATGTTAGTGCAGGGCTTGCGGTGGCAGAAATGATATCTTCTATGAAAACACCTACAGTATCACTTGTATTAGGTGATACACACAGTATAGGCGTGCCACTTGCTGTAAGTACAGATTATTCCTTTATTGCGCCGACAGCGACAATGATAGTTCACCCTGTCAGAATGAATGGTACGATAATAGGCGCACCACAGACTTTTGATTACTTTAAGCTTATTCAAGATAGGATTGTTAAGTTTATCTCAACTCATGCTTCAATTAGTAAAGATACTATTGAAAAAATGATGATAAATACAGGAATACTTACGAAAGATTTAGGAACAATTCTTGTAGGAGAACAGGCAGTTGAAATGGGGCTTATTGATGAAGTAGGTGGAATAAGACAGGCTATAGATAAGTTAGAAGAATTAATGAAAGGTAAATAATATACAATGAAATGTTCTTTGTGTCCTCGAAGTTGTAATGTTGATAGAAAATTTGATACTAAAATGGGCTTTTGCCAAATGCCAGAAGATGTATATTTGGCAAGAGCTGCTCTCCATAAGTGGGAAGAACCTTGTATATCAGGAGAAGAAGGCTCAGGGGCAGTATTTTTTACAGGCTGTCAGTTAAGGTGTGTATTTTGTCAAAATTATAATATAGCGGCAGGAAGAAAAGGTAAAAAGGTAAGTGTAGAAAGATTAGCTGAGATATTTTTAGAGCTGCAAGCTAAAAATGCTAATAATATTAATCTTGTTACACCAACTCATTACGTTCCAGCAATTATAAAGGCTCTTGAGATATCTAAAAATCAAGGGCTTAATATACCAATAGTTTATAACACAAGTGCTTATGAAAATATTGACACACTTAAAAGTCTTGAAGGGCTTATTGATGTATATTTGCCAGATTTAAAATATGTGTCAAGTCAGGCTTCGGCTAAGTACTCTAATGCGCCAGATTATTTTGAGGTGGCAACTAAGGCTATAAGTGAGATGTATAGGCAGACAAAAACACCAATTTTTAATGAAAAAGGTATAATGGTGCGTGGTATGATAGTACGCCATCTTATGCTTCCGGGACTTTTAAACGATACAAAGGCTGTAATAAAATATCTCTATGATACATATAAAGACAATATTTATATAAGCATTATGAATCAGTATACACCACTAAAACAGGTGGCTAATATTAAAGAGCTTAATAGAAAAATCACCAAAAGGGAATATAACAAAGTAATTGATTATGCAATAGAACTAGGTATTGAAAATGCGTTTATCCAAGAAGGAGCAACGGCAAAGGAGAGTTTTATTCCAGAATTTGATTATGAAGGCGTATAAATAGAATTTTTTAGTTGTAAATATAGTAAATAAGCGGTTGCCAAATCTACAAAAAATGACAACCGCTTATTTACTAGGATTATTGGCTGATTTATAAGATAAAAATAAAAAAATAAGAAAATATTGGATAAAAATTACATTTTAACTTTAAAATAAGCATAAAACTTATTAATAAGTACTATAAATAATAAATCTTAACCAAAAACACTTTTAAAATTACAATAATAAAGTTATAATTAAGTAACTAGTGTATTATTGATATTTTGCAGGATGAAAATTTAGCCAGAGTTATTTAGTTGAATGTTAGAGATATATTACATTAGTATAATTAAGTAATAATATTTAGAAAGCGGGAGAGAATGGTAGTAAATAAGGGAAATCCTTTAATAATGGGGTGTAGTAAACATAACAGGAGTTACAATTTTGCAATTGCAAGTGAAAATGATATTATAAATCTTGTAATATACAATTCGGATAGAACAGATATAATACTTGAACAAAAATTAGATAAGACATATAAAACGGGGGACGTTTTTGCGTGTACTATATCAGGTATAGGGCTTGATAGGTGTTACTATGTTTACAAATATTATGATGGAGATAAGGAAATATTTGTTACCGACCCTTATGCAAAGACGGTTACAGATTGTGAAATGTATTCAGAAGTAAAGGAAGTTAAGTGTTATCTTAGTAGGGTAGAAACAGAAAGTTTCGATTGGGAGAATGACACACCACTTAATATTCCATTTAGCGAGAGCATAATATATAAGCTGAATGTGAGAGGTTTTACTAAGAGTTGTACATCTGGTGTGGCTCACAAAGGAACATTTCAAGGAATAATAGATAAATTACCACATCTTAAGGCGTTAGGCATTACGGCAATAGAATTAATGCCAGCTTATGAGTATGATGAGTGTGAAAGATTTGACGATGATAAAGTAGAAGTGTTAGGAGTAACAAAAAAAATAAATTATTGGGGATATAGTAAAAGTGCGTTTTACTTTGCACCTAAGGCTTCCTTTAGTTATTTGGCAAAAAAAAAGAGCGACTATACAATAGAATTTAAAAGAATGGTTAAGAAGCTTCATAAGAATGGAATTGAAGTTATAATGGAAATGTATTTTACAGACGAACCTGTGAATATGATAATTGACTGCATGAAGTACTGGGTAATTAATTATCACATTGATGGAATACATTTGTATGCGGATAATTCAGCACTAGAGGCGGCACAGTCAGACGCTATGCTTTCAAGAACGAAGATATTTACTGTGTATTGGAATGGAAAAGAACATTCTTTTAAGAATATGGCAAATTACAATAATGGTTATATGAATACAGCAAGAAAGTTTCTTAAAGGCGAAGAAAATCAGCTTGGTGACTTTGTAAATATTATAAGAAATAATCCATCAAATGCAGGAAATATTAATTACATTACTAATCACAATGGTTTTACAATGTATGACCTTGTAAGTTATGACAGAAAGCATAATGAAGCAAATGGTGAGAATAATACAGATGGTGAAAATTTTAACTATAGCTATAATTGTGGGGCAGAGGGACGTACAAGAAAAAGAAAAATAGTAGAACTAAGACAAAGACAGATAAAAAATGCTTTTATGATACTTATGCTTTCTCAAGGCACGCCACTTATTCTTGCCGGCGATGAATTTGAAAATACGCAGGGTGGAAATAATAATCCTTATTGTATTGACAGTGAGACTTCATGGGTTAATTGGAAAAAGTCAGATAATGCAGTTGAAATATATAATTTTTTAAGAAAGCTTATAAACTTTAGAAAAGAAAATAAGATACTGCACATGGAAAAACGTCTTATTGTAAGTGACCAGTTTGTGTGTGGATATCCAGATGTGTCATATCATGGTGAGAATGCTTGGTACAATGCAATGGAAAATTACAATAGGCATATAGGTATAATGTATTGTTCTAAGTATGCGGGACAGGATAATTTAATATATGTTGCGTACAATATGCACTGGGAAAGTCACGAATTAGCACTTCCTAAGATACCAGAAAAGACAAGCTGGAAAGTAAAGCTTTGCTCAGGCAATGCACAAGAAGATGTAAAGATTAAGGACAAGCTAATAATATTAGCCCCTAGAACAATAACAGTGCTTGTATGTGATTTAAGTAATAAAAATAGTAAAAAAGTTGTAAAAGATAAAGTGAATGTTAAAGTTAATGATAAAAATAGTCATTTAGATTTAAACAAATAGAAAATTTTATTAAAATAAAAACAGAAATGGAGTGTATAATCATAATGAACATTAATCATATAGAAGATGTAAAAGGCTATTATGAAGAATTTAAAAAGCTGTATGAAAGTGGAGAGAATGAAAAGGCAGCAGAAATGATGAAAGAGCTGCTTGAAAATCTTGAAAATAATATTAATGTAAGAAAAGCAGGAAGTGTAAGTAAAAATGACGTTATCGCAATTGGTGGAGATAAAGACAGTCAGAAAGATATTTACATAAGTCTTAATCACGTTATGGAGTATTACATTTATGCTTATTATTTTAAGCCAGAGGTCGATGTAAAATGTACAGAGCTTCCTTACAATGAATATTACAGAACTTATGGCGCACTTTGTATGACACTTGGAAAGTACAATGCAGCAAAAGAAGCATACATACACGCAATCGAGTGGAACCCAGTAGACTTAGACTCAATTCTTGGACTTGCAGAATGTTATAAATATATTGGAAAGTTAGAAAGATACATAGCAGTAACAGTGCAAGGTTATAGATATTGTTGTACAAGAGCAACTATGGCAAGATATTATCGCAACATGGGCTATTATCACCTTTCAAAATATAAGACAGATATAGCAAGAGCTTGTTATATTTATAGCAATATTTACTATCATACAGACAATGCAGATAGTGAATTAAAGTATCTTGAAAGTGCGTTAAATGACAAAACTCCAAAGCTTGATATAAAGACAATGCAGAAAATATTTGATGAAAATGGAATTGAACCTGGGCCACAGTCTGATACAATAGGAGTAATATATAGAGTTGGAGAACTTATGATGCAGGATAATGACAATAAGCTTGCAAAAGACTGTTTTTCAATTGTATATGATATAACTCAAGAAAAAGCATTGGAGGCACTTATAAATGAACTTTAAAGATATAGATAGTATAATATTTGACCTTGATGGAACTATGTGGAATTCGGCAAAGCCTATATGTGAAGCTTGGAATATAATATTACAAAGACACCCTGAAATAAAAAGAAATCCCATAGTAGAAAAAGACCTTGATGACTGTATGGGACTTCCTATGTATGATATATCAGCAAAGCTATTTCCAAAGGAAACAAAGCAGGTGCAAGTAGATATAATGGACGAGCTTTGCGAGTTTGAGAATGGTTATCTTGCAAAGGTGGGCGGTACACTTTATCCAAAGCTTAAGGAAACACTAAATAAGTTATCAAAAAAATATAAGCTTTATATTGTAAGCAACTGTCAAGATGGTTATATACAAGCTTTTATGCAGGCACATGATACAAAAAAATATTTTCTTGATACAGAGTGTTGGGGAAGAACTAGGCTTCCAAAAGCAGAGAGTAATAAAATATTAATACAAAGAAATAAGCTTAAAAATCCGATATATGTTGGAGATACTCAAGGTGATGCTAACTCTGCTAAAGGGGCAAACATACCTTTTATATATGCAGAGTATGGTTTTGGTAAAGTTAAGAAAGAAGATTACGATGTAAAAATAGAAAGTTTTGAGCAGTTATTAGATATTTTTGAAGTATAGATATAAAAAATTAGATGGTTAGTTATTTATTTTTAGAGAAAATGTATTGTCTAATATAATATCTAGTACAAAATAAATTGAATTATATAGTAAAAAAGTCACGTTTTATATTGATAAAGTAAGAAAAATGATATATAATCCTATATAGTATTAATTATTTAAAAGGATATATAAACAATGGCATATAACATTTTCTTTGAAAATAAAAAAACAACATCATTAAATGACTATCTTAATTACAATCAAAATAGTAGAGAAAATCTTGGAGCAGACCTTCCGGTGCTTGTATATAGAATGTTAGAATACTCTATGAAAGAAGAATTAAGAAAACGTTTTGGTCGTGATGAACAGATAGATATTTTTAGAAGTGCAGGTTATATGGCAGGAGAATACTTTGCTAATAACTATCTTAATTTAGATGAGCCTTTGGAACAGTTTGTAAAGCAATTACAGGAAAAATTACAGGCACTTAAGATAGGTGTGCTTAGAATTGAAGATGTAAATGAAGAAAATGGAAAAATTATGCTTACAGTTTCAGAAGATGCGGATTGTTCTGGCTTGCCAGTACTTGGTGAAACTGTATGTAATTATGATGAGGGATTTATCTCAGCAGTTTTGTCAGTATATTTTAAAAAACCTTATGAAGCGATAGAAATAGATTGTTGGGCAACTGGCGATAGAGTGTGTCGTTTTTGCGCAGAGATTAAGGAAAAATAGTAAGATTAGAGGAGTCATACATGGAAGATAAAAATAGTGAACTTTTATTTGAATATTTAAGGAGTATCTTGTATGACTCACAAGTTAAAGAACTTGATATTAAAAAGCTTGATGAGTCTTTTGTAAAGCTTGGAAAAGGTCTTTTATATTTACAACGGTTAATACAAGAAATGAAAGAGTATTCTGCAGACTTGTCGAAAGGCAACCTTTCTGTTATTCCACCTTCAAAAGATAATCCGTTGTGTGAGAATTTAAAGAATATGCACTCGAATCTCAATCATCTTACATGGCAGGCAAAGCAAGTAGCAAAAGGTGATTACTCTCAGACAGTTTCTTTTCTCGGAGAATTTTCAGAAGCCTTTAATATGATGACAGGACAACTAAAGGAAAGAGAACAGGCATTGAAAAATGAAGTGCTCCGTGAAAAAAATCACGCACAGATGGTTGAAAATTACAACAATCTTTTGCAGACTTTAATATGGCATAGTAAAGGTGACGTATTGATTATAAGTGTAGATAATCCTAGAATATTATATGCAAGTAATAACAATATTACATCAGAAAAAAAGCAGGAATTGTTTAATATTTTTATAAATAAAACGCATGAATTTAATTTTCCTGAAAGAAAGATGCTTTCAGATAATAGTTATATATGGGAAGTTGAAGACAGTGAGCGTAATTTTTATAGGATAACGACTAATAATATAACTTGGCAGCAGGAGTCAGCCTATGCAAATATTATTTTTGATATAACAGAAGAAAAGCTTGCAAAGAGTGAACTTGAATATAAAGCATATTTTGATAGACTTACTAAGATAGGCAACCGTTACTATTTTTATGCAAGGGTAAATGACTTATTAAGACTCCATGAGTCGCTTATATTTTGTTATTGTGACCTAGACCATTTAAAATATATCAATGACAATTATGGTCATAACGAGGGTGACAAGTACTTATGCAGTTTTGTTAATACTATTAATGATATTATTAGGGAAGATGATATGTTTGCAAGAATTGGTGGAGATGAATTTTGTATAATTTTAAGGAACTGTTCTAAACAAGACGCATATAATAAGTTAGAGAAGGCGCAAAAAGAATTTGTAAGCAATAACAATGAAGTTTATAGTAAGAATTTTAGTTTTGGAATTGTAAGTCTTCCTGAAAACCATGGTATAGTAAATATAGATACTGTAATACATGAAGCAGATAATTCTATGTATGAACAAAAAAAATTGCATAAACAGCTTGACAAACAAAAGAGTGAGTGATACTATGTATGCAATTTAGGACGGTGAAGTTATAAAGTTTGCCGTATATGGATTTTGAATATTATAAATTCTGTGAACAAAATAGTACTTACAAAAGGTACATTACAGAGAGTCGGGACTGGTGGAAACCGATATGGAAGCTTGTAAGGAATGGGTTTGGGAGAAGCAAGAGTGAATTTGAGTAGCTTTTGACGTGTCCTCACGTTATAGAGGGAAGATATGAAAGTATCAGATAATGAGAATAACAACAGGTGGCATATCCGAAGTTTTCGGGTATGCTTTTTTTATATTTGTTGTTATAAAAAAAGGGTGGCACCACGATAATTCGTCCCTGACAGTTAAGTATATTTGAGAATATATTTAGCTGTCAGGGATTTTTTTATTGCTGATTAAGGAGGATTATTTTGAAGAAAGTATTAAAGGCATATAAAAAGACAGTAAGCATAATTGATGAAACAGCAATACAGATATATGAAAGTCTTGGAAGTGAAAAAAAAGGCTTCCTTATGGAAAGTAACGATAAGGAAAATGGAAGATATACATTTATGGGTGTTGAGCCACAAAAGCTTATACAATCTAAGGGAAATTCACTTGTAATTACAGACATAAATGGTGAGGTTGAAGTTAGAGAGGGTAATCCATTTGAAAAGTTAAAAGAATATTTTGATGAATTTGAAGTAACAAAAGAAGCCGAAGAACTTGAATTTATGGGCGGTCTTGTTGGTAGCTTTGGATATGATTTTATAAGATATACAGAAAAGCTTCCAGATAACAATGAAGACGAGATTGGAATAGAAACTATACAACTTATGCTTGCCGATAAGTTTATAGCTATTGACCATATGGGAGAAACAATGACAGCAGTTGTGCTTGAAGCAGATAATGAACAGGGAAAACAAAAGGCACAAAAAGAGCTTGAAAAGCTTTTAACACAGGCAAGAAAAAATAAAGAAGAAAGTCCGATGGTAGAACATCACAATGGTAAAATATTGAAAAAATCGGACACATTAAAAGAGTACGAACAAAAGGTAGAAAAGATAAAAGAGTATATAAGAAATGGTCACATTTTCCAGACCGTATTATCACAAAGATGGACAGTACAAACTGAGCAGTCAGGTTTTGAAATATATAGAGAATTAAGAAAATTAAATCCATCACCATATCTTTACTATTATAATTTTGGCGACTTTGAAATAATCGGAAGTTCACCAGAAATGATAGTTAAACAGACAGATACAAGAGTATATACTTGCCCAATAGCAGGCACAAGAAAAAGAGGTGCAACACAGGAAGAAGATATAAAGCTTGAAAAGGAACTTCTTGCTGATGAAAAGGAAAAAGCGGAACATGTAATGTTGGTCGACCTTGCAAGAAATGATATGGGAAGAATAGCAAGACTTGGAACAGTAAAGGTATCTGATTTTATGAGTGTACAAAGATATTCTCATGTAATGCACATCGTATCACTTGTAGAGGGTAAGAAAAATGGAAAGTTACACCCATTAGACCTTGTATCTTCATTTCTTCCTGCAGGTACATTAAGTGGTGCACCTAAGATAAGAGCGATGGAAATAATTGACGAGTTAGAAAGTGTAAGGCGTGGGCTTTATGGTGGTGCAACAGGATATCTTGATTTTGGTGGCAATATGAATTTTTGTATCACAATAAGAACTATGATAAAGAAACAAGATAGAGTATACCTTCAAGCGGGGGCAGGAATTGTAGCTGACTCAATTCCAGAAAATGAATATATGGAGTGTTGTAACAAAGTTATGGCACTTGCAAAGACAGTAATTAAGGAGGAGCAGTTATGATACTTTTAATAGATAATTATGATTCATTTACATATAACTTATATCAGTTTATGGGAATATTTAATTCTGATATCAAGGTTGTAAGAAATGATAAAGTAACAATTGATGATATAGAAGAATTAAATCCTGAAAAAATAGTATTATCTCCCGGCCCTAAAAGTCCAAAAGAGGCAGGTATATGTCTTGATGTGATAAAACATTTTGCAGGCAAAAAGCCGATACTTGGAATATGTCTGGGTCATCAGTGTATTGGTGAAGCATTTGGAGCAGAAGTTTCTTATGCAAAGAAAATATGTCATGGAAAGCAGTCAGTAATTCATCATACAACAGGTGGAATATTTGAAGGAATTAATGATGATATCAAAGTTGCAAGATATCATTCGCTTGCAGTTATTGAAGCTACACTTCCAGAGTGTTTAGAAGTTACAGCAAGGACAGACGATGGTGAGATAATGGCATTGCAGCACAAGGAATATGATATATATGGATTGCAATTTCACCCAGAGTCAATATATACACAACATGGTAAAAAGCTTATAGAAAATTTTATAAATATGTAAATATTAAGTGATGTGAAACAGTTAGTAAAAGGTGGGCAATATATGATACTTGATGTAATAGTAGAAGACAAGAAAAAAAGACTTGTTGAGCATAAGCAAAAGATTAGTGAAGATGAAATGAAAAAACTTGCATTAGCTTCTGATAGAAAAAGCATAAGCTTTTACAATGCACTTGCAAAAAAAGGTTTATCTATTATTGGTGAGTTTAAAAAGGCTTCTCCTAGTCATGGTAAAATGAACAGTAAGGTTGATTTAGACACAAGAATAAAGCAGTATAACGCTTCAGTAGATGCTATTTCTTGTCTTACAGAAGAAGACCATTTTAATGGAAGTGTGGAGTATTTAAAGCAAATAAGAAGCATGACTAAGCTTCCAATTATAAGAAAAGATTTTATAATAGAAGCTTATCAAGTTTATGAAGCAAAGGTAATCGGTGCAGACGCAATACTTCTTATTGCAGCAATACTTGACGACGGTACATTTAAAAGATTATATGAGCTTGCATATAGTCTTGGACTTGATGTGCTTTGTGAAGTGCATGACGAAGAAGAATTAAAAAGAATGATTAATCTTGATGTTAAGATAATAGGAATTAATAACAGGAATTTAAAGACATTTGAAGTGTCACTTGATACTACAAAGCAGCTTGCAAATATGATACCAGAAGGAAAAGTTATCGTATCTGAAAGCGGAGTGTTAAGTAACGAAGATATTTTAACTCTTAAAGAAAGCGGAGCAAATGCACTATTAATTGGAACGGCACTTATGGAAAGTGATTGCCCAGAGCTTACGGCTAAGACTTGGAAAAATATCTATAAAATACCACAGATTAAGATATGTGGAATTACAGACAAAAAAGAAATTGAGTATATTATAAAAAATAAAGTTGAATATGCTGGTATGGTGCTTTTCTTTGAACAAAGTAAAAGGTGTATTGATATAGATATTGCCAAAGAAATAATAAATACAGTTAATAAGAAAATAAAAACAGTAGCCGTTACTGTTTCACCAACAGCCAAGCAATTAAAGCTTATAGAAGAAGCAGGCTTTGATTATATACAGATACATGGAGAGCTTTCAAAAGAAGTCTATGAAAGTTGTAGCTTACTAATAATAAGAGCATTTAATGTAAAGGCAGATATTAAAGATATTGCTTTTGACGATATAAAGTTAGATAAGATAAAAGCGATACTTTTTGATGCGAGTGTATCTGGTGATGGAAAAATATTTAACTGGGATATTATAGAAAATATTGATAGAAAGAATAAAAAGCTTATTCTTGCAGGCGGACTTAATTCTGAAAATGTAAAAGAAGCGATTGAAAAAATCGGACCTGATATAGTAGATGTAAGCTCAGCGGTTGAGTATGACAATGCAAAGGGCAAAGACCCAGAAAAGATAAAGAATTTTGTAAATGCTGTAAGAGAATATAAATAATAAAAGTTATGAATTAAATATAGAAGTATAAAGGAGTATATTATGGATAAGAGATATTATGGAGAATTTGGCGGACAGTTTGTATCAGAGTCACTTATGAATACACTTGATACACTTGAAAAGGAATTTGAAAAAGCAATCAAAGACCCTGAATTTATAATGGATTATAATTATTATCTTAAGGAATATGTGGGCAGAGAAAATCCACTTTATTTTGCTGAAAAGTTAAGCGCAAAATATGGAACAAAGATATATCTTAAAAGAGAAGATTTAAACCACACAGGGGCTCATAAAATTAACAATGTTATAGGTCAGGTGCTTCTTGCAAAGAGAATGGGTAAGACTAAGGTTATAGCAGAAACAGGTGCAGGTCAGCATGGTGTTGCAACAGCTACAGTAGCAGCACTTTTTGGAATGGAATGTACAGTTTATATGGGAAAGGAAGATATAGAAAGACAAAGTCTTAATGTATTTAGAATGGAGCTTTTAGGAGCAAAGGTTCAACCTGTAACATCAGGAAGTGCAACTCTTAAAGACGCAACAAATGAAGCTATAAGAACTTGGGCTGAAAGAGCAGAAGATACATTTTATGTTATCGGTTCAGCAGTAGGTCCATATCCATATCCTAAGATGGTAAGAGAGTTCCAAAAGGTAATAAGTGTTGAAGCTAGAAAACAGATACTTGAAAAAGAAGGAAGACTTCCAGATGCTGTTGTGGCTTGTGTAGGTGGTGGTTCTAATTCAATCGGTATGTTCTCTGAATTTATTGAAGATAAAGACGTAAAACTTGTCGGTGCAGAAGCTGGTGGACTTGGCGTAGAAACTGGAAAGCATGCGTCAGCTATGGCACTTGGTAAGATGGGTGTACTTCATGGAATGAAAACTTATCTTTTACAAGATGATGATGGAAATATCGAGCTTGCTCATTCCATTTCAGCAGGACTTGACTATCCAGGAGTAGGACCAGAACACGCCTATCTTAGAGATACTGGCAGAGTTGAATATGTATCTATTACAGATAAAGAAGCTATGGATGCTTTATTAGAGTTGTCAAGACTTGAAGGAATTATTCCAGCCATAGAAAGCGCACACGCACTTGCACAGGTTATTAAGATGGCAAAGAATATGACTAAAGACCAGATTATTATTATGTGTCTTTCAGGTCGTGGAGATAAAGATGTAATTACAGTTCAGAAGTATCTTAATGGAGAAGATACTAACAAATAATAAGAGTTGATGAAAGGGTTTTTGATTATGAATAGAATTGAAGAAAAAATGGCACAGCTTAAAGAAGCAGAGAAAAAGGCATTTATTACATATACAACAGCAGGGCTTCCAGACCTTGATACAACTAAAAGAATTATAAGGACACAAGAGGCAGCAGGTATTGATGTTATTGAGCTTGGTATTCCATTTTCTGACCCAGTAGCAGACGGCCCAGTAATTCAAGATGCTTCATATAAGGCGATATTAAATGGAACTACATTAAAAAAAGTATTTGAGCTTATGAAAGATATAAGAAATGATGGCTGCAATGTTCCAATAATATTTATGATGTATTATAATACAATATATCACTATGGAATTAAAGACTTTGTTAAAAAATGTATAGAATGTGGTGTGGATGGACTTATTGTGCCAGACCTTCCATTTGAAGAACAAAAGGAATTACAGACAGCTATTAATGAAGATGAAAATGCGCCAATTCTTATACAGCTTGTAGCGCCAGTGTCAAAGCAAAGAATACCAATGCTTCTTGAAAATGCAAGAGGTTTCGTATACTGTGTATCACAGATGGGCGTTACAGGAAAGGGGGCAAATTTCCATAAGGATATAAGAAAATATCTTGAAGAAGTTAAGAGTGTAAGTAAAGTTCCTGTTATGATGGGCTTTGGTATAAGAACAGCGCAAGATGTAAAGCCTTTAAAAGATGTGATAGATGGTGCAATTGTAGGTTCGCATTTTATAAAGCTTCTTGAAAGTAGTAATTTTTCTGATGAAACAATCACAACTTATATAAAGACATTTAAACAAGAACTTAACTAACTCTAGTAAGGAGCAATGATGGTAGCTGAACTTGCAAAGCAGGCAATTAAAATTAAGTGTGGTTTTGAAAATGCTAAGATGACAGGTAACTATGAATGTGCCTATGCACTTGGAATAATTTCAAAAGAAGCAGGTATTTCTCTAAAAGAAGATTTTGTTAATCTAGTTGAATTAAGAGAATACATTGAAAATAATATAAAGGATTACACTCCAAATAATGATAAAATAAAAAGACTTATAGAGATGCTTTCGGATTATGAAACAACAGATGTATTTGATGAACAAATGAAAATATTGTACAATGATGGCTATAATAACTAAGACTTTTATAAATATATTTTGCAAAATAATATTAAAAAAATACAATAGTTTAGCTAATTATTATAAGCAAATTTTAGTATAAATATGATAATAATG
>OOAK01000754.1_pt1 | contig 28347 bp, 20 predicted proteins | sample 1671811 | NCBI WGS metagenome assembly OOAK01 (sample SAMN06348195, study PRJEB24527) | human gut metagenome | biome: human gut; feature: ankylosing spondylitis patient; material: feces | host: Homo sapiens | place: China | collected 2015-10 | reverse complement strand
CCTGCATCCCGCTTCGTTTGTTCTGAAAAGGAAAATTCCAAAGCGGAAGAGAACGAAGTCCAGAGAAGGCGGTGAGCGCTCTCCTTTCTATCAAAAGGTACACAAATGAAGAAGACTTGTATTGCGATGGCCGTGCTTGGCGCTATGGCCGGTTCCGCTTTTGCGGCGAGTGTTACGATGTACGGCGTGGTTGACGCCGGTTTGAACTTCAAGTCGATCGCCGGTGACGACGTCCCCGCTTTCGAACAGCATAGCGACAGCTCGTTCGGCCTTGATTCCGGCCTCAACTCCGGTTCCCGTTTCGGCATCAAGGGCGTTGAAGAGCTCGGCAACGGCTGGAACGTCGGCTTCGTGCTCGAAAACGGCTTCTCCTCCGACACGGGCGAAATGGGCGACGACCGCATCTTCGGCCGTGAAGCTCACCTCTTCGTCGAAGGCCCCTACGGCAAGCTCGGCATGGGCCGTGTCGGCGCTCTGAGCAGCGACGTCGGTTCCTACGGCATCACGGGCGCCATCTCCCCGTTCGGCACGGGTTGGGGCGACTTCATCGGCAACCACGACTTGGTTTTTGCCGCCAAGCCGACCCGTCTTGACAACGCCATCACCTACGTTTCGCCGGAATTCGCTGGCCTGCGCGTCCACGCTCAGTATTCGTTCCAGAACGACAGCGCGGACGGTAAGGAAAACAAGAACACGGCCGACCGCTATGCCGGTATCGGTTTCACGTATCAGTACGGTAAGTTCGGCGCCGTCGCCCTCTTCGACTACCTCGATGAAGGCCGCCGCTATGACGAGGGCGTTCTCCAGGGTGAATACCTCGGCGAAGACCAGAAGACGGTCACGCTCGGCGTGAACTACGACTGCGGCTATGCGACGAGCTACTTGGCCGCCCAGTACTTCAAGGACGCCAACTGGGTTGGCGGCAGCGGCTTCGACGGCATGGGCTACACGCTCGGCGACAACATGATCTCCCCCAAGGGTGAAGGCAAGAACGCCGGCGACATCGACGGCTTCGGCATCGTCCTCGGCGTGGCTGTTCCGGTCTGGGGCGGCAATGCCTACGGTATGGCCGGCTACATGGACGCCGACAGCGACCGTACGGGCTACGACGTCAAGCGCTGGACGGTTGGCGGCGGCTACGACTACCCGCTCAGCAAGCGTACGACCGTCTACGGTGGTGCCGCTTGGGTCCAGGACTCCGTCTCGCTTGACCAGGACCGTGATCCGACCGCCGCTCAGGTTGTCGTCGGTATGAAGCACACCTTCTAATTCTTTTAGAACGGTTAGCTTCCGATTCCCTCCGCTCTTCGGGTGAAAGTGCACTCGCCCGAAGGCGGGTACGAAAGAACCGGGTGTGGCAAACGCCCGGTTTTTTCGTACCCGAAATTCGGATCGGCGTTCGAAGGAAAACTTCCCTCGGACGGTCTTCGGATCGTCCCGACGGCATACCGTCGGGACGGTAGTACCAAGGGTGCGCCGCACCCCCTCCCTCGCTCTTTTTCAGCTAGAATGAGCGGCACAATCGGGAGACGTTCGCTCCGTCCGCCGAGACGAAGGGCAAAACGCCGCGTCGTTCTCTCTCCGACGCGATGACGAGACCTTTCGCTTCATGGATGTCGCACACCGTGCAGCCCCCGTTTCGCCCTGTCGACCGAGGGTTGAGGTTGCCCGCGGTGGTGCGGCGCCGGTACTCGTCCGGCGCGCCGTCTGATCCGAACCGCCTTATGGACCCCATTCATTCGACCGTTTCATGCTTACCTGCGTTTTTCGTTAAGTCCCCCGCGTGAGCCCGTCAGGTTCCCGAACGACGTTCGGCGACGGGCTTTTTTGTTGCGGCGTCGAGCCGATCCCGTCCCCATGACGGTTCGGTCCGCCGGATAAGAGGGGAAGACGATTCCGGGGCGTGAAGACGGTCGAATCCGTCAATTCAGGAATGCAACATGTATTACGAAAATGGATTCGCTATCGTCGGTGTCGGTTGTCGCTTTCCGGGCGACGTTGCGACGCTCGACGACCTCTGGCAGGTTTTAAGCCGGGGGCTCGACGTCGTGACCGAAGTGCCGGAAGAGCGATTCGATCTTCGTCGCTATTGGCATGCCTCCCGCAAGACGCCGGGCCGCACCTGTACGGTGAGCGCCGGCGTCGTGGGCGATCTCCGGCAGTTTGATGCGGCCTTCTTCGGGATGAGCCCGAAGGAAGCCGAGGCGCTCGACCCCCAGCAGCGCATGATCTTGGAAATGGCTTGGGAGGCCTTTGAGGATGCCGGGATTGCGCCGTCCTCCGTGCGCGGAAGCCGCACGGCCGTTTACGTGGGGGCGGCCGCCACCGACATGGGGATGATCCATGCCGACGATCCGGCGGTGATGGGACCCTATTCGATGACGGGGACGTCGCTTTCGATCATCGCCAACCGTCTTTCCTACTTCTTCGATCTGCACGGCCCGAGTCTGACGCTCGACACGGCGTGCTCGTCGAGCCTCGTGGCGCTCCATGAAGCCTGCCGCGCCCTCTCCGCGGGCGAAGCCGACATGGCGCTCGTGGGCGGCGTCAACGTGCTCCTCTCGCCCTTGTCGTTCGTGGGTTTCTCGAAGGCCCACATGCTCTCGCAGGACGGACGCTGCAAGGTCTTCGACGCCGAAGGGAACGGCTACGTCCGTTCCGAAGGCGGCGCCGTGCTCCTTGTCAAGCCTCTCGACGCCGCGCTTCGCGACGGCGACGCGATTCACGCCGTGATCCGCGCTTCGGGCGTCAATTCCGACGGCCGTACGAACGGCATTGCGCTCCCCAACGGAGAAGCGCAGAAGGAACTCCTCGCCTCGATCTATCACGACGAACGGCTCTCGAAGGAGCGCGTCGCCTATGTGGAGGCCCACGGGACGGGCACGGCCGCGGGCGACCCGGTGGAAACGGGAAGCATCGGCGCGGTGCTTGGACACGCTTCCGGAGAACCCCTCTGGGTCGGTTCCGTGAAGGGAAACCTCGGCCACCTGGAAACGGGGTCCGGGATGGCGGGGCTCGCGAAAGTCATCGGCGTCCTCGAACACGGGGAAATTCCCCCCAATTGTCAACTCAAGAACCTCAATTCCAAGATCGACTTCGCGGGACTGGGCCTTCGCGTGCCGCAGGAAACGGTGCCGCTCCCCAAGGTGGAAGGCCGTCCGCTCGTGGGCTTGAATTCCTTCGGCTTCGGCGGAACGAACGCGCACATCGTGTTGGAAGAGGCTCCTGAAGTGCCGAATGTCGCCCGGACGAACGCGTGCGCCGACGACACTGCGCTTCTTCCCCTTCGCATCAGTGCGAAGAGCGTGCCGTCGCTCCAGATGCTCGCCACCGCCTACGCCGATCGTCTTGCGACCGCCGATTTTGCGGAATGGAACCGCGTCGCGGCCGCCGCGGGTACGCAGCGCGACCGCCTCGCGCATGCGCTCCTCGTACGTGCCAAGACGCCGGAAGAGTGCGTCGCGGCCCTGCGCGCCTACGCGGAGGAAGAAAAGACAATCGACGGCGTTTCGGCCGTCGACCGGGCCGTCGATGAAGACGCGACGGCGAAGACCGCCTTCGTCTATTCCGGCAACGGCAGTCAGTGGGCCGGGATGGCGCGCGACTTCGTTGCGCACCCTGTCTTTGCGAAGGCCGTCGAAGAAGTCGACCGCATTTTTGCACCGCTCTCCGGCTGGAAGTTGGCCGATGTGCTCACGGCGCCCGAAGAAGCCTGGAATCTGGCGCTCACCGAATACGCGCAGCCTCTTCTTTTTGTCGTGCAGGTGGGCTTTACGGAAATGCTCCGCGCCGAAGGGCTCGAGCCCTTTGCCGTGACGGGCCACAGCGTGGGCGAAGTCGCGGCGGCGTGGGCGAGCGGCGCCTTGACGCTCGAAGACGCGGTGCACGTCATCTACGAACGTTCGAACCAGCAGGCAAAGACCAAGGGTTCGGGCGGGATGGCGGCCGTCAAATTCGACACGGCGAAACTGAACGAACTTTTGGCCGACGCCCCGCATGTGGAAGTCGCCGGCCGCAACGCCCCGGACAACTTCACGCTCTCGGGGCATCCGGCAGAAATGGAGGCGCTCGGCCTTCGCGTCAAGGAAGCGGGCGGTCTCTACAAGAAGCTGGCGCTTGACTACGCCTTCCACAGTTCCGCCATGGCGGGGCTTGAAGCCGGGATCGGCGAAGCGCTCGCCCACATTCGTCCGTCGGACACGACGGCCGCCTTCGTCTCGAGCGTTACGGGCGGCGTGCTGCCGGGCACCGAACTCACGGCCGACTACTGGTGGCGCAACATTCGTCAGACGGTGGAATTCGAAAAGGCCGTCTCGACGTTGCTCGATTTGGGCGTGACGCGTTTTGTCGAAGTGGGGCCGCACCCCATTTTGTCGGGTTATGTCCGTGCCGTCGCGAAGGCGAAGACGGTCGACATCAAACTTGCCGGCCTTCTGCGCCGCAACGAAACGATCGACGTCTTCGAAAAGAACCTCGCGCAGGTCTTGGCCTTCTGGCCGAACTACGTCTGGCCCAAGGTGCCGCGTGACCGCACGCTGCCGCGCTACACGTGGCAGAAAAAGCCCTTCTGGACGCTGGCGACGACGGAGTCCTGGCATCTCTTCGACTCCGAAGTCGTGCATCCGCTCCTTGGCCGGGCCGTGCCGCATGCCGCGCAGACCTGGGAGAGCCTCACGGACCTCGCCACGTCGCCGTGGCTCGCCGGCCATGAAATCGACGAGACGGTCCTCTTCCCGGCGGCGGGCTTCCTCGAAACGGCCCTTGCCGCGGCGCGCTTGTCGGCTGCGGAAAAGAACGAAAAGGGGCCGGCTGAAATCGTGAACCTCGCGATTCTGCGTCCGATGGCGCTCGAAGACGAAACGGTGAAGGTCGTGACGACGACCGTGACGCCGTCGGGCGAACTGACGCTCGCCTCGCGCGATCTCCTTGAAAAGGAGGCGCTCACGCACCTGATGGGGCGCGTGGCGACCTGCCACACGCCGCAGCCCGAAGCCGTGAAGATGGAGCGCGTTCTCGCCGGGGACGCCGCGGCGCGTGAAAGCGTTTCAGACCTCTACGCGAGCCTTCGCGAAATCGGTCTTCGCTACGGCGGCGCCTTCCGCGCGATGGAAAAAGCCTGGACGACGGCGGACGGCCGCATCGTGGTGCGCCTTGTGTCGCGCGACGCCGCGGCGGACGACGGGATGCTCCTGCCGCCCGCACTCACGGACGGCGCTCTGCAGGGGCTTTTCTTTGCGCTCTCGAAGGAGGCCGAAAAGGAAGGACGTCGTCCTACGGCGTATCTGCCGAGCTGGATCGGGCGTACGGTCCTGTGGAAGGAAGGCGTCCCCGCCTGGGCCGAAATCACGATCGGCCGTCGGTCGGAACGCTCCGTGCAGGCGAACTTCCTCCTTCGCAACGCCGAAGGCGTGGCGCTCGCGATGCTCGAAGACGTGCGGTTCCTGCGCGTCTATCACAAGAACACGACGGTCGAGCCCGCCTTCTACACCGAAGACAGGTTTGTCCGCACGGAAGACCGTGCGGGGCTCTGCCCCCGCAATACGAAGACGATCTTCGACGGGATGCTTCGCGATACGTGCCGCGCGTTTGAACGCTCTAGCGAGCGCGGCACGGAAGCGGCCGAGCTCATTCACTGGCTGGCCCTTGCCTACATCCGCGAAGCGGTCGTGACGGAAAACGAATGGGTGCCGAAGCTCTCGCTCCTTACGGACGGCTTCGTCGTGCCGGAAGAAGAAGCCTTTGCCGAACACCTCGCGGACCTGCTCGTTGAAAACGGTCTCGCGGAAGCCGGAGACGACGTCGTGCGCGTCCCGACGAGCGAAGATGCGCCGTCGGTGGAACTTCTCTACCGCACGATCCTGTCGTCCGAACCCGCCCTGTGGCCGTTGCTCACCGCGCTCGACCGCGTGGGGACGCACTTGTCGGCCCTGCTGACGGGCGAAAAGACCTTGGGCGACGTGCTCGTCGTCGGTAAGAACGACGTTCGCGCGTTCTTTGAACGTACGCCCGTTCGCACGATTCTGCGCGACGCCACGCGTACGTGGCTCTCCGAGCTGGAGCGCAGCGCGACGTCGGAGCGCGCCCGCCTCTCGCTTCTCTTCGTCGTCGACAAGGGCGCGACCTTTGCCGAATTCCATACGCTTCTCACGAAGAAGACGAGCGTCACCGTGGCGGCGGTCGACAAGACGGCGCGCGAACGCCTCTCGAGCGAATTCGCGCACACGGCGGGCGTGACGGTCTGCGACTGGGCGGATCTCGCGAAGAACGTGAAGCCGCAGTTTGATGCGGTCGTGCTCCCGGAGGGCCTTGCCTTCATGGAAAACGTCGAAACGGCCGTGAAGACGCTCGCCGAAGCGCTCCTCCCGAAGGGGGCGGTGCTGCTTCATGAAGTCGCGCCGAACGCGGCGCTCGACTTCCTCGAAGGGGCGGATCCGGCCTGGTGGAGCGTGGTGGACGGTCGTCCCACGGGGCGCCTTGCCGGCGTCGACGAATGGCTTCGCGTCTGGCGCGAAGCGGGCCTCACGGCCGTTCGCGCCGACGACGAGTCGCTCGCGATGGCGCCCGCCATGGCGATTCTCGCTCAGAAGCCTGCCGCCCCGTCTGCGGGTCCGACTGCGTCGGCGAACGAACGTTTCGACGAAGAACTCGAAGCCGAACTCGCCGCCATGCCGCGTTCGGTCTACGTCTACACGAAGAAGCGTCCCGACGGGACGCTCACGGGCGGCGCCGTGGCGAACGCCGTGGAAATCGCGATGGCGAACCTCGTCGCGGCCGCGAAGACCGAAAAGGCGAAGGCGTTGGCCGGCGAAGTCCGGCTCAAGGTCGTGGCGGTCGACGAAGAGGACGCGAAGAACCCCGAATACTGGGCGGGCCGCTTGACGCGACTCCCGGCAGGCTCGCGCGTCGTGACGCTGCTCGACTACGAAACGACCTACAAGGTCCCGACCGACTATCCGCACGCGCTCATGGCGCTCGCCAAGGCCGTGGAAGCCGCGCATCGCGCGGCGACACTCGCGGAAGACGCGATGTTCGTCGCCGTGACGGGGAATACCGCGGGCTTTGACGGCGTGACGGCGCCGGGGAACGACGCGTCGACGGGGCTCGGCCGCGTGCTCGCGAACGAATGCCCGGGCGTGGCGATCCGAAGCCTGACGCTTGTCGACGAAACGCCCGAAACGCTCGCGAAGGCGGCAAAGGTGCTCCTTGCCCCCGAACAGGAAAACGATACCGAAGGCGCGATCGAGGAGGGGCGTTGCTATGAACGACTCGTTTCGCCGTGGGAAAAGCGCGAGACGATGGACGAAATCCGCTCGAACCGCCGCGAAGCCTGGCAGCTCGCCTTCGGGATGCCGGGGCGTCTCGATCGTCTCCACTGGGAAAAGACGACGCTCACGCCCGACGAAGAGCTCGCTCCCGACGAAGTCCGCATCGACGTGCGGGCGACGGGCCTCAACTTCCGCGACGTGATGTGGACGATGGGGCTTCTCCCCGAAGAAGCGCTCGAAAACGGGTTCTCGGGGCCGAGCCTCGGTCTCGAAGCCGCGGGCGTGGTGCGCGCGGTCGGCCGGAACGTGACAAAGTTCGTGCCGGGCGACGCCGTGGTGGCCTTCGGGCCGGCGTGCTTCAGCACGGTCATGACGACGAAGGAAAACGCCGTCGCGAAGAAGCCCGAGACGCTCAACTTTGCCGAAGCCGCTTCGGTTCCGGTGGCGTTCTTTACGGCCTGGTACGCGATGCATCATCTCGGCCGCGCACAGCCGGGCGAATCGATTCTGATCCACGGCGCAGCGGGCGGCGTCGGACTCGCCGCGATTCAGATCGCGGCGCATCTGGGGCTTACCGTCTACGCGACGGCGGGGACGCCCGTGAAACGCGATCTTCTTCGCCGCCTCGGCGTCGAGCACGTCTACGACTCGCGCACGCTCGCGTTCGCGGACGAAATCCTGCGCGATACCGACGGCCGCGGTGTGGACCTCGTTCTCAATTCGCTTGCGGGCGACGGGATGGAAAAGTCGCTTTCGGTCTTGGCGCCCTTCGGACGGTTCCTGGAACTCGGCAAACGCGACTTTTTCGCGGACAGTCCGCTCTTCCTGCGTCCCTTCCGTCGGAACCTCTCGTACTTCGGGATCGACGTCGACCAGCTCCTCGTTTACAACGCGCCGCTTGCGGCGACGCTCTTCCGCGAAGTGCTCTCGCTCTTCGAGGCGGACGTCTTCCGTCCGCTCCCCGTGACGGTGTTCCTTGCCGACCGGGCGCGCGAAGCGTTCCAGACGATGCAGGCGTCGTCCCACATCGGGAAGATCGTGGTGTCGTATCCGGATCCGACCGAAACGACGTCGGACGACAAGCAGGCGAAGGTACCTTCGAAGGGACTCGAAGCCCTGACCGGCACGGCGATCGTGACGGGCGGCTTCGGCGGTCTCGGCCGCAAGGTCGTGCGCCGTCTCGTCGAACGAGGCGCCGAAGCGGTCGTCATTCTTTCGAGAAAGGGCGCGGCGACGGACGAAAACCGTGCGTTTGTCGCGGAACTTGAAGCCGAGGGCGTGACGGTGGCGGCCCCTGCCATCGACATCGGTGCGGGGCGCTTCGACGCCTTCTCGCGTGCGCTCGAAGAAACCTTGGCGGACCTGCCGCCCGTGACGGTGGCCGTTCACGCGGCCGGCGTCCTCGCGGACGCCGCGATCGTGAATCTCGACGAAGCCGCGTGCAACCGCGTGTGGCTTGCGAAGCTTCGCGGCGGCGAACGACTCGCCCGCTTCCTTGTGAGCCATGACGTGAGCGACGACTTCCGAGGCGTCGTCTACTTCTCGTCTGCGACGGTCCTTCTCGGCAACCCCGGCCAGGCCAACTATGTGGCCGCGAACCGCGGCCTCGAAGCCGTGGCGACGGAACTGCGTCGCCGCGGGCGTCCTGCCTACGTGATCGGCTGGGGGCCGGTGGGCGATGTCGGGATGCTGGAACAAAACGAACAGGCGAAAAAGACGCTCGCGACGACGCTCGGCACGCCGCCTCTTTCGGCCGCGGAAGTGGTCGACGCCATGGAAAAGGCCGTGCGCGAAGGGATCCTTTCCTCGCACTTCTTTGCGATCGACTGGCAGCGCGTGTCGTCGCTTCCCGTCGCCACGAGCCGACGCTTTGCCGAAATCTGGAAGGAAGTGGGCGTGGACCGTACGCAGAACGTCGCGGTGCGCGATCTGCTTCTGGGGAAGTCCAAGGACGAAGCCGTGGCGATTCTCTCCGACCTCGTGGCGGGCGAAATCGCGAAGCTCATGGGGATGAGCGTTTCGGAACTCCACGTTCATCGTCCCGTGTCCGACATCGGCATGGATTCGCTCATGGTGGTGGAATTGGCCGTGGCGCTTGAAGAGCGCATCGGCCTCAAGATTCCGGCCGTGTCGCTTTCGGGCGGCGCGTCGATCGCCACGATGGCCGAGCGCTTCTGGCAGATGTTGCAGAAGTCGAGCGAAGCCGAGCAGGAACTCGAAACGCTTTCGGGTCAGCACGGGCTGAAACTGAGCGACGAAATGAAGAGCGCCGTGCTCGACGACGTGAAGACTTCGCACTAATCCCGAGGCGAAGCCCGCAAAAAGAGTCCCCTAAAGCGGTCTCGATTGCGGCACAATAACGACCATCCGAACGCTTCCGTTCCCCTCGGAGGCGTTCGGCGCTTTTAGCGACGCTCAATCTTGAGAAAGACACGACAAAAAAGGAAGTTGGCATGGATACGCAGGAAAAAGCCAAGGGCGCCCTCTTCGGGCTCGATCGTTCGCAGCGCTCGGCGCTCCTTGCGCGCCTCAAGGAAAAGGGACGCGCAAGCGCGGCGGGCGAATCGAAGGAAGGACGGTCGCTCGCGGACGCCCACTGGCGTCCCGACCAGAAGACGCTCTCTTTTGCCGAATTTCCGGAATACCGCCAGCTCCGCATGGAGCACAGCGTCGCGGAACGCGCGGGGATTCTGAATCCCTTCTTCCAATGCCATGAGGGCATGGCGAAGGCCGAGACCGTGATCAACGGGACGACCTTCCTCAATTTTTCCACCTACGACTATCTCGACTTGAACGGCCATCCGGCCGTCACGGCCGGGGCGGAAGCTGCGCTTCACCGTTGGGGGACGAGCGCCGGCGCTTCGCGTTTGGTTTCGGGTGAACGTCCTCCGCACCGTGCGTTGGAAACGCTTCTTGCCGACATCTACGGTGCGGAAGACTGCATCGTTTACGTGAGCGGTCATGTGACGAACGTTTCCACCATCGGCAAGCTCTTCGGGTCGCAGGACATCATCTTTCACGACGCGCTCTCGCACAATTCCATCGTCTGGGGCGCGAAGACTTCGGGCGCCAAGCGCATCAGCTTCCCCCACAACGACGCGGCGGCGTTGGAGCGGCTCCTCAAGGAACACCGACCCAAGGCGCAGCGTGCCCTGATCGTGACGGAAGGCGTCTTCTCGATGGACGGAAACGTCGTGGACCTGCCGGCACTCGTGCGCCTCAAGAAGGAATGGGGGTGCTTCCTCATGGTCGACGAAGCGCATGCCTTGGGCGTTCTCGGCAAAACCGGGCACGGTACGGCCGAACACTTCGGGATGGATCCGAAGTGCGTGGATCTTTGGATGGGAACGCTCTCGAAGACCTGCGTGGGATGCGGCGGCTATATTGCCGGGACGAAGGAAGTGGTGGAACTCTTGAAGTTCACGTCTCCGGGCTTTGTCTACAGCGTCGGGATGTCGCCGGTCCTTGCCGCCGCCTCCAAGGCGGCGCTTGACCTGATGCTCGCGGAACCCGAACGCGTCGCGAAGCTCCAGGCGATGAGCCACGAGTTCGTGCGATACGCCAAAGAAAAGGGGCTCGACACGGGCGCCGCCGAAGGCTACGCCGTCGTGCCCGTGATGCTCGGAAGTTCGCTTCTTGCGGGGAAACTCGCGACGCGTCTTTTTGCGCGGCACGTCAATGTCATGCCCATCATCTATCCGGTCGTGGAGGAAGGCGCGGCGCGTCTTCGCTTCTTCCTCTCGGCCGCACACGACGTCGAACACATTCACCGTGCGATCGACATCGTCTGTGAGGAACTCCCGAAGGCCCGCGAAGAAGTGGCCGCCATGACCGGCACCTGATTCGGGCGTCATTCGCCCTCGATTTGCAAAACGAAAAAGAAGGGCACAATAGACCAGAAGGATCCGAAGAAGGCGGTGCCGAGGGCGCCGCCTTCTCGAATCCTCGAATAAAACAAAAAGAGGAGCCTCCGGGCTTCTTCAATCCCCTCCACCCCGAAGAAAAACCATCATGACCGAACGTCAAGCCGATCCTGCGAAAAAAACGCTCGAACATCGCCGCTTCCTGCTGTTGCAGGGCCCGCAGAGCGATTTTTTCCGACGATTGGCCGTAGCGCTCCAGAATGCGGGCGCCATGGTGGAGAAGGTGAACTTCTGCGGGGGCGACGTCTTTCTCTGGGGGCTCACGAACAAGTCCTACGACTACACGGGCACGCTCTACGAATGGCCCGAATGGATCGGGCGGCGCTTTCGCGAAGAGGGGATTACGGACCTGTGTCTTTACGGCGACTGGCGTCCGCTTCATTGGGAGGCGGTGCAGTTGGCGCATTCGCGCGGCGTGCGCGTCTGGGTCTTTGAAGAAGGGTATCTCCGAAGCGGCTTCTCGACGCTCGAAGAAAACGGCGTGAACGGCCGCTCGATGCTTCCGGTGTCGCCCTCGGAAATCCACGAGATTGCGGCAAACCTCCCGGATCCGACCGGCAAGTCGATCGAAAACGACATTCGCGACAAGGTGAAGCAGGCGATTCTGCATCACTTCGGAAACGTCGTCCTCTGGCCCAAGTTCCGTCACTACCGTACGCACCGTCCGCAGAACATCTTCTTTGAACTTCTCGGCATTCTGCCGCGTTTTCTTACGCGCAAGACGCGCGAGAAGAAGTCGCTCGCGGCGTTGCAGGCTTTTTTTGCGTCGGACGATCCGTATTTCTTCTTTCCGCTGCAGCTCGTCTCCGACAGTCAGATTCAGCTCTATTCGCCCTACGTGCGCGTGCAGGAGGCGATTGCCGACGTGCTTTCGTCCTTTGCGCGGCACGCGCACGCGAAGATGCGGCTTTTGATCCGCAACCATCCGCTCGACAACGGTCTCGTGAATTACGGTGACTTCATTCGGGCGTTTGCGACGGAATTGGGCGTGGCCGACCGCGTCGTTTTCGTGGAGGACGGCAACACGAGCAAAATGATTGCGGGCGCCCGCGGCGTGGTGCTCGTCAACAGCACCGTGGGCCTGATGGCGCTCGAAGCCTTGAAGCCCGTCTACTGCCTGGGTCGTTGCGTCTATAACCTCCCCGGGCTCACGCAGTCGATGCCGGCCGATTCGCTCGACGTCTTCTGGCGGCGTCCCGTCGCACCAGATCCGATCCTCTATCGGGATTTCAAGCGGGTGTTGGGCGATCGCGCTTTGATTCGCGGCAATTTCTACACGTCGGCCTCGATGGACGTCGCGGTGGCGGATGCCGTGCGGCGCTTTGCGCGGCCCGCGCAGGGCGAAGCCCGAAAACTCGCGATGGTGCTTCGTTCGTCCGAAGAGCTCGAAGAGGCCTTTGCTCGGATCGGAAACGACGCCCCGGCACAAAGCCGCGCCCTGGTGCCGCTTGTCCCCTTGATCGAACGTCAGCGTCGACGCGCGAAACGACACAAGGCATAAACACAAAAAGGCGCACAAAGACGTCACGCAAAGGGAACGAACGGACGGGACTTTCGCGGTAGGATGAGAGTCCGCACGGAACCGAACATAATCAAGAAAAGGAAAGCAGGATGTTGGGTGAGAACTTGGAACTGCGCCGCGGCACGGCGGACGACGCGGCCTTTTTGGCGCATATCGTGAACATTGTCTCGGAAGGCGTCACCGAAGCCTTGCTCGGGAACGCCCTGCCGGGATTGAGCGCCGAGAAGGCGCTCGAAATGGTGTTTCGCCGCGGCGAAGCCCCGTATGCGCCGGAAAACGTGCTGTTGGTCGAGGAAGAAGGACGCGTGCTGGGGCTGCTCTTCAGTTATGACGCAGTCCTGCAGAAAGTCCCGGCCGTCATGACGGGGTTCCTCGGGGAAAAACGGGTCGGACCCTTCCGGCCGCTCCTCGAAGCTTCCGTCCCCGACGCCCTGTGGGTGAATACGCTCTGGGTGTCGGAAGAAGCCCGCGGCCTGGGGCTGGGCACCCTGCTTCTGAACCTCGCCGAAGACACGGCTCTCGAACAGGGGAAGACCGCCGTGGCGCTTCACTGCTTTGCCGACAATGCGGGCGGCATGCGTCTTTACGAAAAATTCGGCTTCGTGCGGCAAGGCGAGATTCCTTCGGCGCCGGTCCTCGCCGACCGCCATCCGCAGGGTGGCGTCCTCTGGGTGAAGCGGCTTTCGGAGTCGGCGTCGTGACCGAAACCAACGCCCATACGACCACCCGTGAAAAAACGCTCGGGAACGGTCGACGTTTCGTCGCCATTGCCGGTGCCACGGGCGGCATCGGCGAAGCTCTGGCGGCCGTCTATGCGCCGCTTTGCGGCCGACTCTCGCTTTCGGGACGAAAGGAAGCAAAACTCCTAGACTTGAAGAGAGCTCTTTGCAAAGCGGCGGCTCACTGTACCGTCACGACGGATGCTTTCGACTTTCGTGAAGAAGACCGTCGAGAAGGCTGGTGCCGCCGTTTGGTGGAAGAGGGTTGCGACACCCTCATTCTCTGTGCGGGCGTTTCGGCTTCGGTGGAGCCGACCGTGACGGCGGAAGGACGTCCCGTCGTGTTGCCCGAACGGTCGGCAGAAATTGAACGGGAAATGAACGTAAACGCCACCGCCAACATTCTCGCCGCCAATACCTTTGCCGCCGAATGGCTGAAGCAAAACGCCGGGTGCGGGAGAAAAGCCCGCATCGTGTTGGTCGCTTCTCTTGCGGCGCTCACGGGACTCCCCGGGAGTCCCGGATACTCGGCTTCGAAAGCGGCTCTACGAACGTATGGCGAGGCGCTGAGGCGTCTCACCGAAGCGGAAGGTCTTTCGGTGACGGTGTTGTGTCCGGGCTATATCGAGTCCGAGATGAGCCGCCGCTACCAAGGGGCCAAACCGAGTCTCATGACGGCCGAAGCCGCGGCGCTTCACATGAAAAACGCCATTGAAGCGGGTCGCGACGAATACGCCTTTCCGTGGCACTTGGCTTTCGGGATTCGGCTCCTCGGTCTCATCCCCAAGTGTCTGCAGAGCTTCTTCCTGAAAGGCTTCTTCTTTACCGTCGTGCCTGATGAAGAGTCGAAGGCGGGCAGGGTGTCGGCCATGGAGTCGGCAACGGCGTTGAAAGAAAAGTCGGAACGAGCGGCATGATGATCAACACGACGATGCTCACGCCTTCCGTTCTTTTTTGGGGAACGTCCGTTGTGCTCTGGGGGCTTTTGTCTTGGGCGAACGAATCGTCGTCTCCGACGGTTCGTACGCCGGATGCCAAAAAAGAGGAGCTGACGCCGGAAGAGAGACTGAGACAGACGGTGCCGCCTTTCGGTGTGCGAGTCGGGCGCAGCGCCGACAATCCTGTCGTTGATTCAGCGTCTGGTGGTACGTTCACGTCGGCATCGGTGAATCCTTGGCCGGGCCGTCTTTTTGCGGCCTGGTTGGTGCTGACGGTCTACGGGTTCCTTTTCCTCTGGACGGAGCGTTGGATCTTTTCGACGGCGTTGGGGCTCTTGTTGATCCTGCTCCTTTGGGCGGGGAACCGCCTCAAGGTCGCCATCCTCGACGAAGTGCTCGTCTTCTCCGACATCTTCCTGGCCGGGCACGCCCTGCGTTATCCGCGCCTCTACTTCGGCTATGCCCCGAAATGGATCTGGCCCGTGTTGATCGCTGCCTTGGGAACGCTGGCGGCCGGTTGCGCGATGGAAACGCCGGTCTTGGGGCGGGGACTCACGTGGACCGTAGCGGACAAGCTGTTGATTTCGCTCTTGTGGTGTGTCGGTACCTGGGTGATCATCCGAAAGACGGCGGTGCCAAATGCACTGTGCCAAGGAGTACTGACAAGGTATCCCTTGACGTTCGATGCCGCGAGAGATGCGGCTCGATACAGCCCCTTGGGGGCAGGCCTCCTGCATTCACTCCATCACGGTCAGTACCGAATGGTGTTGCGGGAGAGGTTTTGCCGAAGTGAGTCTTCCGTTTCAAAAGAGGGGAACGAATCCCCGCACTCTTTACCGCATCGTTTGCTGATTCAAGCCGAATCCTACATTCCGCTCTCGAACCAGTTGGATCGTCCCTCCGTTACGCCCGTTCTGGATCACCTCCGACAAACGGCGCAAAGCGGCGCGTTGCCGCTTGCCTGGCGAGGCGCCTACACCATGCGGACTGAATTCACGGTGTTGACCGGGATCTTCCCGCAGAAGCTTGAAACCTACGGGTTCGATCCCTATCGTCTGGCGGCCATGATCCCGATGGCGTCGCTGGCAACCGAAATGAAGCGCCAAGGCTATAGAACGGTCGCGGCGCACCCGAACGACGGCCGTTTCTTCGATCGCAACCATGTATTGCAGAACCTGGGTTTTGACGAGTTCCTGGATCGAGAGGCATTGGAGAAACAGGAGCCCGCTTTCCGGACGGAAGAAGCACGTTGCGGACGCTACGTGAGCGATGAAGCGTTTCTCACCTGGGCCGTACGGTATTTGGAAGAGGTAGAGGAACCAACCTTCCTATTCCTTGTCACGATGGAAGCGCACGGTCCCTGGGATGCGGCGAAGTTCCCCGGCGCCGAGAAGCTCAGTGAAGTCGAACGCTATGAAACGCACCTCCGTCATCTCGATCGAGGCGTAGCAACCATTCTGAATGCTCAAAAGAAGGGGCTTGACGTGGAAGTTCGACTGTACGGGGACCATTGGCCGGGACTTAAGGTTTTACAAAAGAAAGCACGGGACCTGCCGCCCGACACGGTGTGGATTGAATGGAGTCGGTCGGAAGCAAATGGCACGCACCAGGGAAAACGATAGTACGTTTAGGACAAGCGTCAGGAGGCCAGGCCTCGCCGGAAAATATTTGGATTTCTTGCAACTTTTCTGTTTTCGAAGAAATCGGAGGCAGAGGCACGATCACGATCCAAAAGAAGGAATAGGGAAAGATTCGCTGAGGCTAGTCTTATAGTTAAAGACTGTGAAGAGTTCAAGAAGAATAGAAGAAGAGAATAAACCACTGGAAATCCAGCCGAGAGTCGTTGCCAGACAAGCAAGAGCCCCCGCATCATGTTGTTGCATTGCCTGCTTGTTTTGGATGGGGAGATAGGGGAGGAGTCTTAGGAGGAGTGGCGAGAACGGAGGAATGACCCGCACATGAACACCCGTGAAGGAGGGGGGCGATTGAACGTTACGTCTTGCCTAAAACCATACGGTCGGTCGCTTTCTGCGTAGAGACCCCTGTACCCAGAGGCAAGCCGCACCCCCTATAATCGATAAATCCTTGCGGGAGTGTTTCTTTCCAAAAGCTGGTCTCCCGCTTTCATTCCGCAGCAACGCCGCATCGGGGCAACACGAACCGACCGCTTTTCACTTCGTGAAGCGTGAAAAGCGGGAGAGCGAAGCGCAAATTGTTTTGAATTTGTTGACTGAAATGAAATTCCAAAAACTTATCCTGGCGGTCGTCCCCTTTCTTCTTGCAGCCTGCAGCAGCACGCCTCGCGGTCTGCAGCATGTGCCGGCGCAACCCGTGCCGGTAGTCGATGCCGCTCAGGACGTGAAGGATCTGGATTTTGCGTCGACCACGGGGCGACTCGAAGTCGGTACGACGTCCGTCGTTCCGAATACGCCGATCGGCACGGCCCAGGCTACCGTCACGACGACGTACGTCAATGCGCTTGGTGAAACCTGCAAGCGCATTCACCTCAAGAATCAGAGTGGAGAAACCGACAGCGCCGTGTGTCTTGGCAAGGACAACGTCTGGCGACACGTTCCGGCTTTGCAGTGAGAGTCGCCATGCCGCTTGCTCAGCTTTTGCGTAACGGCTTGATCGTACAGGGGCGGGTGCTCTATGCCCTGATGCTCCGAGAAATTCACACGATCAACGGCAACAGTAGGCTCGGTTACCTCTGGGTGCTGATCCAGAGCGTCTTCAGTATTGCCGTCTTCTGGACTCTGCGCGTCTATATGAATGCTCATGCCCCGCAAGGTATGAGCATGGCGCTTTTTCTGGCGGTCGGCTTCGGCATGTGGGGGATCTTTTCCGACGGCATCACCAAAACCATGACGGCCGTGGCCGGGAACCGTGCTTTGCTTACGTTTCCTCAGGTGACGGAATTGGACGTCATGATTTCCCGCATCTGCGTGATCACGGCGACGCAGGTTCTGACGACGGTGATCATTGTCGGAGTCAGTGTTCTCTTTGGCTCGGAATTTCGTCCTGACGGATTGCTGACGGGGATTGGCGTTCTGATTGTCTCGCCTCTCTGTGCGCTGGGGATGGGGATGATCCTCGGCTCCCTCGCCGTATTTGCTCCGGTTCTGGATAAGCTCGTGCCGATGCTCCTTCGCATCGCTTTCTTCGTTTCGGGCGTCTTCTTCTCCATCACGGCCTTTAAGCAGGACGTGGCCGATATCCTTCTCTACAACCCCGTCATGCAGGCGATCGAGATGATGCGTGTGAGTCTGCACGACGGCTACGTGGTGGACGGTTTGAGTTTCTCATATTTGGCGGCTTGTACGCTCGCGACCCTCGTGATCGGCGGGTTCCTGGAACGCTATGTACGTGCTCGGAGGAAGGATCAATGATCGCGCTCGAACACGTCTACAAGTCCTATCCCCTCAAAGAAGGTCGCAATCTCGTCTTGAACGACGTGAACCTTCGGATGGAGGAGGGGAAAAACATTGCGATCCTCGGTCTGAACGGAGCCGGGAAGTCTACGTTGATTCGCATCATCGGCGGGGCGGAAGCGCCGGACCGCGGTCGGGTCATTCGCACTTCGCGCGTGTCCTGGCCGATTGGGTTTGCGGGATGCTTTCACGGCTCGCTCTCTGGTCGTGAGAACCTGCGCTTTGTGTCGCGGATTTACGGCGCCGACATCCGCAAGGTGACGGAATACGTGGAAAACTTTGCGGAGTTGGGACCTTACCTCGATATGCCGGTGAAGACTTATTCCTCCGGGATGCGAAGCAAGCTTGCCTTCGGCCTCTCTATGGCCATCCAGTTCGATTTCTATTTGATTGACGAAGCGTTTTCCGTGGGGGATGCACCGTTCCGCAAGAAAGCGGAACTCGCTCTCAAAGAACGTACGTCGGAAGCTACGTTGATTTTCGTATCGCACAGCCTCGGCGCCGTGCGGCAGATGTGCGACTGCGGTGCGGTGCTCAATGCTGGGACCTTGACGTACTACCCGATTTTGGAAGACGCTATTAAACACTATTCGGATATTTGTAATGCAAAACGAACTCACTGAAAAAAGTAGCTCTTTTGCCGTAGAGGGAACTAAGGTTGCAGAAAATCCTGAGCAAACCTTGAGTGTCCAAGAGAAGCCTGCGGCTCCCGCTCAGGTCAGACCTGCGTCACCTGCCCAGGCACGTCCTTCGGCACCTGCCCGGGCACGTCCTTCGTCTCCTGTCCGGGTACGATCTGCGGCTACTACTCAGGCGAAGCCGGCTGATCCTGTTCAAGTACCGCCTCAACCAGGAGTGGACACTGCTCATCAACAAGGTGGAGCAGGAGCGCACGTGAAGTCGCGTTGGCAGAATCTCTCGGGTATTCAAAAGGAACTTTTACTATTCGTGTGTCTGCCGACGATCCTGGTCTTCCTCTATTGCGCGCTCTACGCTTCGCCGATGTACATCTCGGAAACGAAGTTTGCCGTGCGTTCGGGGACGGAACAACCGATGTCGCTCGACATTGCGACACAGTTCTTGAAGTCGTCTAACTCGTCGGTGCAGGACGCCGAAATCGTGGAAGCCTACATTCGCTCCACGGACATCTTCACGGCGCTCGATGAAAAGTTGAAGGTAATCGATCACTTTAGCGACAGTCGTTGGGACTGGCCGAGCCGCCTCACGACGTCTCCCACGCTTTGGGACAAGGATTCCTTCTGGAATCGTATCTCCAAGCCCGTCGTGAATCCGGACAACGGGATCGTGACCTACACGGTTCGTGCGTACGAACCGAAGATGGCACAGGCGATTGCTGAAGAAGTGCTTCATCAGAGCGAAGAGCTCGTGAATGAAATGAACGAGCGTGCGCACAAGGACACGGTGTTGCTCGCCGAAGAGGAAGTGAAACTCGCTCAGAAGCGCGTGCAGAATGCACAGAAGGCCCTGGAAGCCTTCCGCAATGAACATGCCGACCTGGATCCGCAGGCGACCGCTACGGGTCTACAGACGATCGTGATGGAACTGGAAGGCCAACGCACGCAGCTTCGTGCCGAAATTGCCAACGCCGAAACCTTTATGAAGGGAACGGCGCCGAAGCTCCTGGAAATGAAGGGACAGCTCAAAGCAGTGGAAAAGCAGCTTGCCGAGGAAAAGGCTCGTTTGGCCGGGAAGGGTGCGGATGCGGCAACCTTCAACACCTGGGTTTCGCAGTATGAAAACCTCATGATCGAATGCGAATTCGCCAAGAAGCAGTTGACGACAGCCATGAGTGCGTTGGAAACGGCTCGTGCCTCGTCCTTGGCGAAGACCCGTTACATTGTTCCGATTGAACGTCCGACGTTGCCCGATGAATCGCGCTATCCCAGAACGTGGATCGCCACGCTTTGCGCCTTCTTGGGGCTTTTGCTTGTGTACGGCCTTTCCCGCCTGATTGTTGCGTCGGTCCGTGAACACGCTGGTTTTTAATTTTCGAATAGTAGAAATATGTATTTCAACAATATGAGAAAGGCTCTCACCACCGCCGTCCTCACTGCTCTCGCAGGGATGACGATGCCGACGCAGGCTGCCGACAGCACCTGGCTCGGTGTTTCACAAACGGTGCCGTCGACTCAGTCCGTGACGCAGTTGGGCACGTCTTCGAATCCCATGCCGGGAAGCACCGGCATGCCGAGCACGCCCTCTGCCATGCCTGCCCAAACGATGATGGGGCCCAGCGGCACGATATTGGCTTATCCGCAGCAGGCGATGCCGCAGGCGACGCAACTGCAGCAGACGATGGTCGCTCCGCCCGCCTGGGCCCAGGGCGCGCTTCGCAGCGTCACGTCCATTCAGCTACAGCCCTTTGCCTCAAATCTCTTTGAAGGCCGCTTTGCGTCGACCTTCTCCGACGCGGCTTCAAACGACTACATCCTCGCTCCTGGCGACCGCATCGTCGTCCGCATCTGGGGCATTCGTGCATACGACGACGTGCTTGTCGTGGACCAACAGGGAAACATCTTCATTCCCGAAGTCGGTCCCGTTCACGTGGGCGGCCTTACGAACAGTCAGTTGCTCGGCACCGTTCGTTCCGCGATTTCGCGTGTCTACACGAACAACGTGCAGGTCTACGTGAATCTGCAGAGTGCACAGCCCGTGGCGGTGTACGTAACGGGGTTCGTCAATCACCCCGGCCGTTATGCGGGCGGTTCGGTCGATTCGATCATTTCCTTCCTTGACCGTGCGGGCGGCATTGATCCGGAACGCGGCAGCTACCGTCACATCGAAGTGATGCGAAACGGGAAGTCCATCGCAAAGCTCGACCTCTATCTCTTCGCTTTGCAAGGCAAGGTGCCTCAGCTTCGCTTGAAGGACGGCGACGTCATTTTGGTGAACGAAAAAGGCGTGAGCGTTTCGGCCTACGGCCTTCTTCGCGAAGAAGCGCGCTACGAATTCTCGCGTCCTGCGGCCGCCAAGGGTTCCGGCCTGATCGAACTCTCGTCACCGCTCAAGAACGTCTCTCACGTGAGCGTATCGGGAACGCGCGATAAAGCGCCTTTCAACAAGTATTTCTCGCTTGACGACTTCAAAACCTTCCAGTTGGCCGACGGCGACATCGTCGAATTCGTGGCCGACAAACCCGGCGAAACGATTATGGCGACGGTAACGGGCGCCATTACGGGGGCTTCGCGCTATCCCGTCAAGAAGACGGTGAAGCTTCGTGACCTGCTCCGCCGTGTGGAAGTGGAACCCGAACTCGCGGCCACCGACGCCATTTATCTGCGTCGCAAGAGCGTGGCACGTGATCAGAAGGCCGTCATTCAGGACTCCCTCCATCGCCTCGAAAAGGCTGCACTGACGGCTACGTCGGCGACGCCAGAAGAAGCGCAAGTGCGAGTAGAAGAAGCCAAGCTCATCCAGGACTTCGTGAAGCGTGCGTCGGTGTTGGAACCCGACGGCGTGATCGTGGTGGCCCGCGGTGGGCAGGTTCAAGACATTTGGCTCGAAGACGGAGACGAAATCGTCATTCCGCAGAAATCGAACGTAGTGCAGATCACGGGCGAAGTCGTAATGCCCAAGTCGGTTGCGTTTGAAGAAGGGATGACGTTGGACGACTACCTTGCGGCAGCGGGCGGCGTCTCGGATCGAGCGGATGAAAAACACATTCTCGTCGCGAAACAAAACGGCGAGGTGGGTCTGGCCGAGCATCTCGGCATCAATTCAGGGGATCGCATTTTGGTTCTTCCAGAGGTAGACACCAAGACCATGCTTCTGGCGAAAGACCTGATGACGATTGTTTATCAAATTGCAGTAGCCACGAAAGTGGCAGTTGATATCTAAAATGAAAAAGATAAATATCAATAACATAAATGAAATTTCCGAGCCAATATCAATAATCTATAGAGATTCTTCAATTGGGGATATTGTTGCTTGTGAGCCGATTATCGATAAAACAATCGAAAAGTATCAAGAAAAAATTGGCTGGGTGATAAACGCGAAATTTTCCGCATTGCTCGAACACCACCCTAAAATTGATTATTTAATTACAGTAGAAAATAGAGAACAAGCCTGGGAATCATTAAAAAATCTCAAAAAGAATATAAGACCAATACTTTTATACATGAGACCGAGAGATAAAAAAACTCTAAGCAAATACGGAAAATATCTAAAGGTCGACAAAAGAATTACAGCAGGCACTTACTATAACTACGGTGGATTGCTTGAACTATTCTCCAAAGCAGCAGGTTTACCGACAGGAAAGGTACAACCCAAATTCTACATAAATAAGAACATAAATATATCAATAAAAGATAAAAATGGAAGAAGTGTCCAGAACTATATCTGCGTTCACTGTCGAAGCAATAGAGATGACTACGGAAGGGATTGGGATGATGAAAAATGGAATGAACTAATGGAATATTTCGTCAGTAAATCAATTTACGTTGTCGAAATAGGGATGGAACCAATAATAAAAAGTAAATCAAGATTTTATATAAACAGGACCGATATTAGGGATTTACAGAACATTGCTTACATCATCTCAAAAAGTAATTTTTTTATTGGCGTAGACAGCGGGTTTGCTCACATTGCCAATGCCTTACAAATTAATGGCTGTTGTCTAGTAGGAAAGATCAGAGGATTATTTTATTACCACACACCTTTTACGGGAAAATATCAGTACAGTGGAATACTGAGATCCCCTACTGGAACAGCGGTATTTCATCTCCCCGTAAAAGATGTGATTCATTTTTACGAAAATTATAGTAATTCATTTTACCTAACTAAAATTAAGGCAAAGAATTGGATAGCTAGAAATATTATTCAAAACCTGGCTGTTTTAAGAAGTCAGTTAAAAAGGAGACTTCGATAATGTATAGCATTAAAGAACTGATAAATAAAATTGTAAGAACTAATGAAAAGTATGATGATTATATTTATGCTTCACAGTTGATGAGTGTAGCGCCCCAACTAGCTACACATCTCAGACTGAACAATCCATGCTTAGATGCTTTGGATCTAACTGATAAAATAGCGAATACTCAAAAATTTAAAAGATATCGGAAGCAAATTGCGCGAATATACGTTGATATCGCAAGAAACGGCATCAAACTAAAGCATTCTCAAATTCTGGCGATTTTCAACAAAGCACTAGAAATTAATCCAATGGACGACAAATCCGTCCTACAGGATTTCATTATTTATGAATTTAATTATGGGTTGAATGACTCATATCTAAAGAATTTAATAAATGAATATTTTGGAAAGTATGGAAAATGGGACAAGGACGTAAAAAATAAACTCATACACTGCATAAATATATGTTTGAAAATTACGGAAGGGAATAAGTCATCTGCAACAAATTGGCTACGTGGATATGAAAAAGAGTTTGGTTTAGATGGGATCCAACAAATTCCACTAGTTGCCTATTTTTCTCAAAATCAAGGATTTTCTAATGAATTAATTAGAAAATCTGCTTACATAGCGGGAGAAGTATTAAGAACTCAACAAGATGAACTGTTTGAGAGATTTCTTCAAAACAAGAGAATTGCAATTGTTGGCAATGGACCACAAAATCTAGGATCAAAGCTTGGCCCCACGATTGACAGACATGATATCGTCATTAGATTCAATAATGGGGTTGTTAATAAATTCAAAGAAGATTATGGTGGAAAAACGACCATCTGGGTTAGAAACAATGCCTCTCCTTACGGAAATTACAAAAATGTAAAGAAATGTAAGTTTTGTGTTTTAATAGATTCAATCGAACGTATGCACTGGAAAGATGAACAGATAAATAGCCTTTATAAGGAATTATTTTCATCACCATGCCGTTTAGTTGCACCGTCTAGAGAATTCTTACAACAAATTTTTAGAAAGTATGATTTTTCAAGATTTACGTCAGGATTGCTAGCGATTGCTTTCGTAATTAAAAGTGTAGATCAAAAAGAAATACAACTATACGGATTCAGTTCAACAGATGAGAAACTAAAAAACTGCGAATCCTTCTATGACCAAGACAAGTTATCATTCTATAGCAGCAAATCCGCGAATCTCGAAATGGGATTTTTGAATCACTCTTTTGAAATGGAGAAGAAACTAATGGCAGACCTACTTCAGGAGGTGAAATCTAATGAATGAGATAAATATTTTTGATAAAAAATGGCTTGAATCGGGAAAAATAAAAACAGATGTTCATGGAGATAAAAATATCATCGAAGTGAAAGAAAGAAAAGTGATTCAAAACAAAATTCTTAATCCGTTCCCTGCGGCCAAAATGAATAACGAATTAAACGTTTCAATAAAAGGAACGAATAACAAAGTAATGATAGGATCAATTTTAATAGATGGGAGGCTTTCCATAAATATATCTGGAGATAATAACACGGTTATTATTGGCGATAACAATTTTATAAAAAGAAATCTGAGCTTAAACATTCGCCCCGCAGGCCCCAATATCAGACTTAAAGAGGCAAAAGTTGAAATTGGGGAAGAAAATTGGTTTAACGGGAATGTTGTTTTGGATGCGGGAGAATCGAATAAAAACATAAAGATTGGAAGCTACAATTTATTTGCCAATAACATTAGCTTATCAACTAGCGATAATCATTGTATCTTTAACTTGGACGATGGGAAGATTTTGAATAAAGCCGGTAGTGTTGAAGTCGAAGATCACGTTTGGATTTGTACGGATGTTCTAGTTCTAAATAACACGAAAATATCCAAAAATAGTGTTATTGCTGCAAGGTCTGTAGTGACAAAAAAATTTGAGCAAGGTAATGTAGTTATTGGAGGAGTGCCAGGAAAAGTAATTAAATCTAATATCAGTTGGTCTCAAAATCTTTATGAAAACACACAATTTTTGAGTCAAAGTGAGATAAAGAAATGGATCTGTTAAAAGGTGAATTTTCCAAGAAAAAAATATTGGTCGTCGGCGATGTAATGCTCGATCGATATTGGTTTGGAGACTCATCCCGAATATCTCCAGAAGCACCGGTACCGATTGTAAAAATCGAAAAAATTGAGGAAAGACTTGGGGGGGCAGGAAATGTAGCGCTAAATATTGCAAACTTAGGAGTAAAAACTACCTTATTAGCAGCAACAGGAAGAGATGAGTCTGGAAAGAAGGTCGAAGAACTTTTAAATCAAGCACATATTGAACCATTACTAGAAATGGATTCAATGACAAAAACTATTGTAAAACAGAGAATTATAGCGCGCAATCAGCAAGTGCTACGTTGTGATTTTGAAGATTCTCCATGTGAGGAGAGTCTTCTTCGATATCTAAATGTTTTTACATCTATCCTTCATAGAGTTAATGCTGTTGTGTTTTCCGATTACGGCAAAGGAGGCTTAAATCATATTGAATCGATGATAAGAGAAGCCTTAAATAAAGAAATTCCAGTATTCATTGACCCTAAAGGGAGCGATTATTCAAAATATCATAATGCAACAGTTATAACTCCTAATAAGAAAGAGTTGGCCGAGGTTATTGGGAAGTGGAATACAGAAGACCAGTTAAATGAAAGAGCTCAAAATTTACGGAAAGAATTAAAAATAAAACATTTACTACTAACCAGATCAGAAGAGGGGATGACATTATTTAATGAAAATGGTAATTTAACAATTCCAACTGAAGCTCGAGAAGTTTATGATGTTTCAGGAGCGGGGGACACGGTAATTTCTGTACTGTCAGCTTCATATTGTTTAACCAATAATATCGAAGAGTCAATTTTCTTGGCAAATAAAGCCGCTGGGATTGTAGTTGGAAAAATTGGAACTGCAGCTATAACGCTAGACGAACTACGGACTTTAGCGTATTAATCATTGCTTGATCTGAAATTTTTTTTGAGGCAACCATGGAAGATTTTGTAAGACTTTCGCTAAACGAAGCTAGTGTCTGTTTGAATAATTTTTTGAAAGATGAAGAGCAGATTTCACAAATTTACAATTGTGTCAATATACTCGTAAATTCGATCAAAAATGGAGGGCGAATTTATTCTTGCGGAAATGGAGGCTCAATGTGTGATGCTATGCATTTTGCTGAAGAATTGACTGGTCGATATCGAAAGAATCGTTTACCTATCCCCGGACAATCAATTTCAGATATTTCTCATGCAACTTGTGTATCAAATGATTTTGGATACAACGAAATATTTTCTCGTTACATTGACGCCTTTGCTACTCAACGCGATGTAGTTGTAGCCATTTCTACTTCAGGCGGAAGTAAAAACATAATAGAGCTACTAAAAAAATGCAAAGAAAAAGGAGTGCAAACCATTTTATTGACGGGACGCCGGAATTCTGACTGTCAAAAATTAGCTGATTTTACAATTGTGGCGGAAGGGAATGATTTTGCTGATCGAACACAAGAAATTCATATAAAAATACTGCATATTTTTATTGAAGGCATTGAACGCAATCTTTTCCCGGAAAATTATAGTTGCGGAATTTAAATCAGCAATAAATCTTATCGAATGTATTTTTTTTTATCGAAAAAATACATTTTCGGTGTAATTTCACGTTTGCGAAATCCGCTAACTACTGTATCCGTCTTACGTTTCATGCTTCTGTAGAAATAAACCATAACAACTGATCGCACACAAATCGCGCAAATTTGTTCTAATTATAAATTTTACACTATCGAGATCATCTCTTTGTTCCTATTCTTTGTTTGTCGCCCTAAATCTTAGAATATATAATAGTATTCAAAAAACATTTTTAAATGTCTTATTTTTCATGTAAAGGAGAATATTTAATGATTGGAATCAATGAAGTGCTCTCACATGCTCACGCTGTACTGCTTGACGAAGCAGGAGCGATTCTGGAGGCGGACAAGCGACTCGACGAATCTTTTGTCAATGCAGTCAACTTAATATTACGATGCAAAGGCCGGTTAGTACTATCAGGAATCGGGAAGTCCGGACATATTGCAACAAAATTAGCTGCTACCTTTGCTTCTACAGGCACTCCAGCCTACTTTGTGCATGCCGCAGAAGCTGCTCACGGCGACCTCGGCATGATCACTAAGGACGATGTCGTTATCGGTATTTCCTATTCTGGGGAATCGACTGAGTTGATCACTATCATTCCCACGATCAAGCGAGAAGGTGCCAAACTGATCGCTTTCACTGGCAACCCTGAGTCGTCTTTAGGGCGCTATGCCGATGTTACGATCAACTGCTATGTCGACCATGAAGCTTGTCCGTTGAACCTGGCACCGTCCAACTCCACGACCGTCACGCTGGCCATTGGTGATGCACTGGCTATCTCGTGCCTTGTGGCCCGCAACTTCACTCGTAACGACTTTGCACGTAGCCATCCCGGTGGCGCCCTAGGCCGTCGGCTTCTCGTACACGTTGAAGACGTGATGCACAAGGGAACGGAAGTGCCCAAGGTACTTCCCACGACCAAGTTGCTTGACGCCGTTCGTGAGATGTCTCACAAGTCTCTCGGCATGACTGCTGTTGTTGACGAAGACAACAACGTTCTCGGTATCATGACGGAAGGCGATCTTCGTCGGCTGATTCAGGATAAAGGCGACATTCGCCCGTTCATCATCGGCGACGTCATGACCAAGTCGCCGAAAACGATTACAGCTCGTGAACTAGCTGTGGAGGCCGTCAAAGCCCTTGGGGACTATCGATGCAATCAACTGCTTGTCGTCGATGGTACCAAGCTGATCGGCGCCATTACGATGCACGACCTCATGCAGGCGAAGATCATTTAATCGGGAGAAAGAGATGTCGTTCACTGTGATCATCCCGGCCCGCATGAAGTCCACGCGTCTTCCGGAAAAGCCGTTGAAACTCATTGCCGGCAAGCCCATGATAGTGCGGGTAGTGGAAGCCGCTTCACGTAGCAAAGCTTCTCGAATCATTGTGGCAACGGATCATCCCGACATTGAAGCCGTCTGCCGTGACCACGGCGTTGAGGTGGTCATGACGAGGACGTCTCATCCCACCGGTACCGATCGCCTGGCTGAAGTAGTTGAAAAGCTTGGATTGTCCGACGAAGACATAATCGTCAACGTTCAAGGGGACGAGCCTCTGATGCCAGCGGAAGCCATCAACCAAGTCGCCGATCTTTTAATCAGTCGTCCGCAGTGCTCCATGTCCACGGCCGCTCACCCGATTTTTGACATTGAAGCCTTCAAAAATCCGAACGTGGTGAAGGTCGTGCTTGATGCGGAAAGAAATGCCGTCACGTTTTCTCGTGCCCCCATTCCCTATCCGCGTGATGAGTGGCGAGCAGATCCTGGTGCATTGCCTCAAGCCGTCCAGCCACTGCATCATTTGGGTCTCTATGCGTACCGAGTTGCCTTCCTACGTAAATTCCCGCTGTTGCCGCAGTCGCCGTTGGAAAAGTGTGAAAGCTTGGAGCAGATGCGGGCTATTTATTACGGAGAAAAAATCGCGGTCGAGATTTTTGATAAGGAACTGCCTGCGGGGGTGGACACGGAGGAGGATTTATTAACCAGACAATCAATTAGTTGACGATCCAAGGGTTAGTACTTAACGCAACAAAGCAACCG